>Ga0306922_10006920_pt1 | contig 10895 bp, 10 predicted proteins | sample sta12Cox44000082_FD_203758 | JGI IMG/M metagenome (GOLD analysis project Ga0306922, IMG submission 203758) | Lab enrichment of tropical soil microbial communities from Luquillo Experimental Forest, Puerto Rico - statoxic.12C.oxic.44.000.082 (v2)... | ecosystem: Environmental > Terrestrial >...
GTAGCGCGTTTGATCGTTGAGCCAGCACAGCCCCATAGGCCCTGTGTTGACGCCAAGGTTGAGATAGGCTCGCTGATAGAGGGCCATCCGCAGCCCAACCACCATTGCCGCTTCGGCGCATATTGTAAAATCGCGAAGCTCCCCCGGCAGCCCGCCAATGCATTGTGCGGTGTCTGGAACAAAGACGACGGAGAAGCGGTCAGGGTCGAGGCTGCGCGCGAAGGCGGTCCAGGCGGGAATGTTGCTGTTGCGGGCCAGTGCGTAATTGTAACTGCGCAGCGTAATGGTCACCAGCCGGCGGTCGCACTGCCGCGCCGCGAGCCAGTCGTCGATCGCGCGCAAATCCGCCACCGTCGCCCGTAGCGCAGCAACCCGCGCGCCTTCCTCGCGCGCCGCTCGCAGTGGCTCGTGAGGACCGGTGTAGCAAGGCAAGCCCGGCTCGTAACGTGCAGGAAACACTGCGTCCCCAGCCACGGTTAACAGCTGTTCGGCCTGCGCGCGCGAACTCGCTACGGTGACGCCCGACAGGCTCGGCAGAAGAGCGCAGGCTGGCGTAAGGATAGCGTGGACCCGAGCCCAGCGCGCCGGTGGATCGAGGCTCTTCTCCAATTCCGGGTTCTCCTTGCGTAACCCAGCACGCCGCCCCGGGACAATGACCGCATGGATCGAGACGGAGCCTCGCCGTTGCCGTTCGAGCTCGGCGCCCACGAGAAACCAAAGAAAATCGAAGGTGATCGGCGCAACCCCCAGATCGTAGAACGCGTAGAGCACGTCCGACGAGCCTCCGCCCACCGCCCCGCGCCCCGGTCGTCCTTGAACCACGCGAGCGACGCCGCGCACTGCGCGAAACAGCGATTGGCCGAGGCTTGTGCGCGGCAGCTCAATTTCCTCGCGCAGGCGCTCCCCAAGCCAAACGATGCCACCAGTGCGCAACTTGTAGAGAAGCAGCCGCGGGCCCGAAAGCGCAATCTTGCCCCGCATCAACCGCGGGCCAAAGTGTCAGTGTGGCGTTGCTTCGGCCGGCGCTTGGCCTGCGCATTAAGCCGCATTGGAGTGCATCTCGATTGGGGGAGGTTTATGACCGCCCAGCAAAGCGCCGGTCCAATTCCCGATGCGGTTGATCGTATTGTAGTAGGTATATTCGGGTGAACTCCGGATGAGCAATCCGTCGCGGATCTCCTCAGAGTATTCGTATTGCGCCCAGCCGTTGCACGGCTGACAAAACGGCACTTTATCCCACTGTCCGGTCTCGTGATAATAGCGCGCCTTGGCAAAGGCCTCACCGTGCCACACGTTGCGCACTCCGTCCTTGAAGACGTTTCCCATATCGGTCTGGCGAATGCCGTCGAGGCAGCAAAGACGGGTGCTGCCGTCGTGATGCACCGGTAATGTCTTGTAGATGACTGGGCACGGAACGCGCCGTGGCGGCTCGACCATTTCGGGAAAGCGCCCGTCCGCGAAGACAATGCCCATGCGCACGACGTCGACGACTCCGACCCAACGCGCGACAAAATCGTCTGCTTCGTGGCGATTGTCGTCCTGGACGGTGAACGACACGCCAATCCGCGGATACTCGCGATCATCGCGCGCCTTCATCAGACGAAACACCGAGCTCTCGATTTTTTCTATCTTGTCGACGCTGCGGACTTTCTTCAGCGTCTCCTTGGTGGTTGCGTCGATGCTGAACATCACCGAATCGACCGCGATGTCGCAGAAGAACTTAGCAATGCTTTCGGTCAGGGTGAGACCGTTGGTGTTGAGCGCCAGCGCCATGCCCCGGCTTTTCACCGCGCTCAACACCTCGCGCAGATTGGGGATCAGCAGCGGCTCACCATAGATGCTCGGGGCTACCATCGGCTTCTTTGTGGTGAACTCGTCCAGCAGCTTACGTGCCGCCGAGAGATTCATGGTCCCCTTGAGCTGTTCGATGGCCGCGTCGTCCTCGAGCCCCCAGACCGGGCACATTGGGCAGCGCAAATTGCACCTGGTGGCGAAGTCGACGAGCAGCCGGTCTGGCAGATCGGGGACGGGCAGCGGTTGCCAGTTATAGGCAGGATCGACCCAGTCGGCTTTCGCCCAATCACGCATATGATGGTCCCCCAAGGAACTCCCACTATACGGACGCGCGGCACGACCCTGCAAGTTTGCTTCCGGTCGCACTTAGGCCGGATTGGCCAACCGACCGCGCGCATGATGTAGGAACACCGCGAACGCGTCATACGGGGTGACATGCGGTTCGCGCAGGATGTCGGGTCCGGAAAAGACCCGCCGCGCCGCCCCTTCATGCAGAACGAGCTGCGCTTCGATCGCATGGGAGATCGGCACGAGGTAATAGCTCCGGTAATATTGCTGTAGCCCCAGCCCGCCGAGATCGAAATCGATTCGCGCGAAGAATTGTGCGTCCTCGGCCCGAAACTCCAGCTCGAGTTCTTCGTAGAGCTCCCGCTTGAGCGCCTGGATCGGATCCTCGCCGGGCTCGAGGCCACCGCCAAACAGGCCCCAATGGCCCGGATACCAGATATCCGGCCGCGAATCGCGCAGCTGCATCAGATAGCCATCCGCGTCGACGCGGATGATTGCTGCAACGGCGTCGTTGACGGAGAGCGGCACCTGCCCGGCAATAAGGACCTCGCGCGCCGTCGGCAAGGTCATGGGATTATCGGCGCGCCAGCCGGCGCAATAAGCGCGCGCGGGTTCCGCTCGAGGGCCAAGAAGACCTCAGCGAGAAGATCGTCCTGAGACACGGCCTGCCACTTCGTTCCGGCCAACTCGCCGGCCCGCATCAGCCCACGCGCTACCAGCGGTGCAGTGAATTGCGAGAAATCGCGGTTGAGGCGAAAGTGCCGCCGCAGCCGCATCGGATGGACGGTCCCGTCGCGCGCCCGGCATAGATAGGCCTCGGCGGCCTCAGGCGGAAACAGATAGACCTCCGGCGCAACCATCTCTTCGGCGTGATGGATCGCGGTGCAGCGCTCTAGGCCAATGCCGAGCAATATCACATGGGCGTCCATCTCCCGGGCCTTGCCGTACGGACTGGTCAGGGGACACGGCGTGTCGCCTCGATGGTGGGTAGCAGTGAGTTCGTCGGCATGCTGGCCAAACGCTGCGACGGAATGCGTCGGATGCAGGCTGCGATGCGTCGCGTAGTGCCGCCGAAACAGCTCGGCGATGACCCCAACATGCGAGGGCGTCTCGATCTCGTCGAACCACGGGTTTGCCGGGGTGACGATGCGCCAACTCATCGTCGGCATCACCAACGTGCCGTCGCGCATACAATCGAGAAGTCCTTCGATAAACGCCTCGGCGCGAAAACCCGCGGCGCCGAGACGCCGGAAGGCGCTGTGCACGAACAGCACACCATCCCTCGGCACGCCCGCACGATCGAGGAGTTCGGCCGCGGCGCGAGCTTCGCGTGTCGGCATCCCGGTCATGCTGGACTCCGTTCTTTGCCAGCGCGGATTTTTTCGATCCGGTCGAGACAGCGCTCGACGTCCCGGAACGGCAAGCCGCTCAGCTCGGACAGTTCGAGCTCCCACCATTTAAGCCGCAGCAGGCGTTCGATGGTTTGCTCCGGAAAGCGCAGGCGCCGCACCTGCGCCGGCGCCCCGGCGACGATGGCAAAGGATGGCACATCCTTGGTTACCACCGATCCTGCGCCAATCACCGCGCCGTCGCCGACCGAGACCCCGGCCAGGATGTTGACGTTATGCCCAGTCCACACGTCACTGCCGATGGTGACGTGCTGGAACATATCGGAGGTACGCTCGAGGCGCTCGATCTCGTTGTACTCGGGCGCCCAGTCGAACGAGCGGGGGTGATACTGAAATTCGTGGATGCTGAGCCAGTCGACCGGGTGGTTGAACGGGTTGATGGCGGTACGCGCGCCGATGGCGCAAAAAGCCCCGACCGTGGCCCGGGCGACAAAGCAGTTCTCGTTCATGCCGGAATATTTGCCGACCACCACCTCGGGCCCGATCTGCGACATCCGGTTTAGAAAGAGCGGCCCCAGGACCCGCGAATCAATAATTCGGGCGCCGGGATTTAGACGGATGATGCCGTGCAGATAGGCGGGCTCGGCGCCAGTGTTTTCGAAGCGCTCGATGTAGACCGTCTTGTAGATCATGTCCCCGACGCGGCAGCTCAACACAGGAGGTCCGGCATAATCCGATCGGCGAAGACGGTCAACAAAGCGGCGCGCGATCCGGATCCTCTGGCTTTGCGAACTACTACTGCTGTAGCCTCCCCCGCCGGCTTCCCGACTCTTCGGCGCCAGGCGCGTACAGCGGCGCCCAACCTAAAACCCTGGAGAACGGCCGGCATATGGACCTCTATCACCACTCCAATCCGCCGTTTACCGAGTGGGTGGTGGCCGAGGGCTTGCTGACCGAGCCCTTTGTGGTCATCGACATTGGCGTGCAAGGCGGTGAACATCCGCGCTGGCAATTTCTTGGACGGTTCGCGGAAATTCACGGCTTCGATCCGATCGCCGAGGTCATCGACGAACTAAGCGCCAGCAAGGGAAGGGCGGATGGCCGCCATTATCACAACTTGGCGCTTGGCAACGAAGACGGAGAGCGCCGCTTTTTTGTCTGCGCCAATCGCTTCAACAGCTCATTCTACACCACCGATCCTGCCGCCGAGGAACGGCTCGTCCCGATCCGTCGCCTCGATTCCCTGTATCGCAAAGGGGCAATCCCACGCGCCGACTACATAAAGCTCGACTGCGAAGGGTTCGAGCCGGAAATTCTGCGAGGTGCGCGAGAATACCTACGGATGAGCGATGTCCTCTGCGTCACGGCGGAAACCAATTTCAATGTGTCTCCCATCTTTCCGCAGACTCACTTTCACGCGATCAACGAGATCATGGCCGACCATCGCTTGCTTGTTTACGACATCAATGCAGTGAGGGAGCCTACAGCGTCCTACGCTGCCGCACTTGCCGCACGACAGCGGCGGCCCGGCGATCGGCGGAGCGGAGCCATACTCTTCGCGGTTGGCCGGCCAGGCACCTGCGATTTCCTCTTTTGCCGGAACTTTGCTGCGGAGCGGCGGAATCCAGAAGACTTCGGACACGAGGGCCCGCAGTGGCGCCCGCCCTCGGCTGACACGCTGATCAAGGCGATGATAAACTTCGAGCTGCACGGGTTGATGGATTGCGCGGTGGATCTTGCGGCAACTTTTCGCGACGTGTTGGTGCCGCGACTCGACGTCGATCGGGCAATCGATTTGCTGCTGGCGCCTGCACCGCATCCCCGCAACACCGCGGACGTGCAGGCCTGGCTACAAAGCTCTTTTTGGGATCTGCTTCGGGAACTCGCGTACCGCGCCCCCGCGCTGCTTCGACTGAACAGCTTGAGGCGGCGGCTGTTCAACCCGTTCCGCGGCCGACGCGCCGGCCTCAGGCCAACTATCAGTTGCCCAGCGGACCGTCTGCGGGCTGCCACGGCATGCCGCGATCGAGGGAGGGTGGCTACTCGGCGCACGGAGCTGGAATGCGACTAATAAAGCCGCTGCTTTTCGCCTTCGTCGTGGTCATCGGGGCCGCCGCCGTCTTGGCAGGCGTCGTGACGCTGCGCGGACTCCACAATCAGCGACTGGAAATCCAGGCGCTTGGCCGGACTTTGGGGGAGACCCGTGCGGAGCAGCGCCTCTATTTCGAAGCGCTCGGGCACGCGGTAGGCCTATTACGAAACGAGCAATCCGCACAGTGGCCGCTAATTGAGTCAAACCTGCGCGACCTCGACATCTCGATCGTCGCCCAGCGCAGCAATATGACGGCGATTGGTTCGAGACTGGGTGTCAAACACAGCCCTGAGGACATCGACATTGGGTCGCTCGACAACTACGACGAACTTGACCAAAACTGGAAAAGCATTCGCGACACCTCAAATCGGCAGAGGGTGCCTTGCCAAGTCGATAAGGGCACTGCCGTCATCGTCACCCTGGGTCAATCGAATGCCGCGAATTATGCCCTGATGCGGTACACACCGAAGCACGACGTTCGCAACTTCGACCTTTACAACGGCCGGTGTTACAAGGCGGAGGACCCTCTGCTTGGGGCCTCCGGCACCCTCGGAAATTTTGCCGGTCCTCTAGGCGATCTGCTAATCGAACGCGCCCTCTATGCGCGCGTCATCATTGCGCCGATCGCAATGGGCGGTTCGACGGTAGAGCAGTGGGCCGATGAAGGCCGCTTCAATCGGCGCATCCTGGTCCTAATTCGCCGCCTTTTCGACGCGGGCCTGACGCCGACCGCGATCTTATGGCATCAAGGCGAAGGCGATTCCGGCATCGGCGACAGCCATGGCAGGCAATATCGCAAGAATCTGCTGGAGGTTATCGTCACGTTTCGCACCTACGGGATTTCGGCGCCGTTTTTTGTCGCGCTGGCGACCAAGTGCGGCGGTTATCCAAGGCCGGGCGGCGACAATATCCACGAAGGCCAGGCCTCGGCGGTCAACCCGTTGGACAACGTGTTCCTCGGCCCGGATACCGACACGCTGGGCGACGAATACCGCGACAAAGAGCACTGCCATTTCAACGCCGCGGGTTTGGCGCGCCACGCGAGCATGTGGGCCGATGTCCTGCAAGCCTGGACCAATTCGCAAAAGCCCGATCAGCGCCAGTCAGCCGAGCGCTAGTGTCCCGAGCCAGAAGTTCGCAACAATTGTCTGTCGCAAAAAAACGGGGCGTCGCCAGCCGCAGCCGGCGACGCCCTAGACTTGACCCTGCGGGTGCCAGGCCCGCGGCGTTCGGTTCTACGGTTAGTCGACAATCGGCGGCGGGGGCGGGGGAACGAACTGGTAGACCACGATGCAGCCGTTGTTGCCGCCGCAGGTCTGCTTGCTGACGCCGGTATTGTCACCGCCCCCCGCGCCCGGCTGGGCCACGTTGCTCGCGTTGCGCGGAACCACCTGCGGCACGAAGATGGTGTTGCGGATCGAGTCGGCAGCTACCGAATGCGACCCGCTCCCTTGCGGGATCTGGCTAACCAGGATGTTGGCGAACGCATCGATGATGCCGAGCGTCGGCCCACCGAACTGCGCGATGTTGGCGCTCGATCCGGTGTAGTAATGGCCGTCGCCAGGGTTGTACCAGACTTCGTCCGAGCCGGTGATGTTGCCGACGTTAGCAAAGTTCGTTGTCACCGTGTTGATCGCCAACTGGCTCGCGTTGTTCGCATTATTGCCAACAGTACAACCGAGCAGCAAATTGTTACCAATCATGTCGGTCCGGGGGCCGACGAAGGCGCCGTTGGGATTGCAGGTCGCGAGCGCCAGCACGCCGACATTGTTCGTGCGGTTGTAGCCCCCCTCGGTGTATTGGCACACGCTGCCGAGCGCCGGGATGCCGCTGATCATTGTGCAATTCGGCGCGGTAACCCCGCTCGGGTCGATCACCAACAGCCCGCCCTGGCAGATAACAGCACCCGCGGGTGCGCTGCTGATGTTGGTGCCCGTAACGGCGGCGGGATTTTGCGTGCAACCCGTAGGATAGTTGATATTTGGGACCGATACATAAAACCGCTTGGTGACAGGGTCCCAGGCCGGTTGCTCCAGCGATAGGCCTTGGCCCGGCGGAAGGATCGACGGATCGACGTTGATCCTGGCAAGGATCTTGATATTGTTGGTGAAGTTGTTGCCGTTCACCTGGAACAAGGTGGCAAAGGGCGGATCCTCGGCGTTATTGGCGGCGAGCAGCAGCTGCCCCATGAAGAAATTGGGGCCGGTCAGCGCCATCTCGTCGACCCGCGTCGAACCTCCGGTCGGAACCGATTGCACGATCGTGCCGGCATTGAGGTCGATGACCTTCAGCGTGCTGTTGCCGTCGCCGGCATAGAGCCATTTGGAGAATTGCACCACCCCGTCGGGGCCGGATATATTGTTGTTCAACGTGTTAGCGGTCGCATTGCCGACCTTCGCACCGACGAACCCGCCGATTTGCTTCTTGAACTTGTTGGTGCTCGTGTCGACGATGTCGATCGCGGCGTTCGAGCGATCCGCGAGATAATATTCGGCCCGGTTCGGATCGACCCAGCTGATGTCGAACGAGGTCACCGGATTCCCGGGAATCTGGATTGCGGTCACGCACTGCCACGGCGAACCCGCGGCCGGTGCCCCCGGACCGGCGCACGCGGCAAAAGCGGTGCCGGACGCCAGCGCCGATATTCCAAAAAAGACCCCGGCCAGGACCGACAGCGCGCGCGCATTGCGCCCCGGGGCATATCGAGAAGAATCACCGCTAGACATGTTGTCTCCTCCGTCTCGCCGTTCGTTTCGCGCATTAAGAATAGACAAGTAACCCTAGCTGACGTTTCCGGCAAAGGCAACCGCTGGTTATGGGTCGCGCCGGGGTTTTCGATCGATTTCTGAAGGGCCGCGTCAAGGCCGCCCTCAAGATGGGGCGCCTGGTCACCATCAGGACCTTGGCCGGCTTCGACTTCGCCTTCCAGTCTTCGCTCGACCGCAACCGCATCCTCGCTCTGGCCCAGCTGGAGTTCATCGATCGACACGAGGTGGTCCACTTTCTCGGCCAGCCCGGCTGCGGCAAGATGCATCTGGCGATCGCGCTCGGCGTCGAAGCCGTCAAGGCGAGACGGGGCGTCTACTACCGCACCCTTACCGAGTTGATCACCTCGCTGGCCAAGGCCGAGCGGGAGGGTGGTTTGCGCGAGCGCCTGCGCTTCCTGTGCCGGCCGCAGCTCTTGATCGTCGACTAGATCGGCTATCTGCCGGTCGCGCCCGGCGGCGGTAATCTGTTCTTCCAGTTGATCAACGCCCGTTACGAGCGCGGCGCCATGATCCTGAGGTCAAACCGCGGCTTCGCCGAATGGGGCGAGCTCTTCGGCCATCCCGTCGTTGCCACCGCGCTCCTCGATCCGCTGCTGCATCACGCCATCGTCATCCAGATCGAAGGCGCCAGCTACCGCCTGCGCCAGCACGGCGATCTGATCCCGGAAAATCTCCACCTCGGACCCCTGGCCGGCTTCACCCCGCCGCCTCGGCGCCGCGGCCGACCGCCGAAACACCGACCCGCCCAACCTGCACTCACCTGATCGCCGGCGCCGCGCAACTGGGAAAATTACTTCGCTCAGTCTGGGGAAATTTACTCCGCCATTGACAACTGCGGGGCATCGAAGCTACTTCCCGAGGAAGATATTACGGTCGACGCCCTCGAGTGGTGTACGGAGGGACAGAGGCTTCTCGCCGTCCCTCGGTCTGAAACCTCGTCCTGAGCAAGGCGAAATAGGGGCCCACCGATGCTCCTGGCGATAAAGACGCGCATTTTGCAGGCTATCGAGCGAGCGGGTTATGTCGTCATCAAAGTCGCTGATTATCGGCGGCGCGAGGCATTGATCGCCGATTACGAGGTTGAGCTGACACAGCGAGCTGATCGAATCGCTGATTTCGAGAAGCTTCGGGGCTATCATGAGGCTGAGCTAACGCGGCGGGCCGAACGAATTGCCCAGCTCGAAGAGCTGTGCGACCACTTGGCGCCTGAGCCGACACAGCGGACTCAGCGACTCTATGCCGAGCTAACAAGGCCAGCCGCGAACGTCGGCCGGTTCGAAAAGCTCGTCGGCGATCCCGGGCTTGGCTTGACATGGCAACACCCAAGCTCTTTTCCTACGGCTGACGATCTCGCGTCTCGCCTTGCTCGCGAGCACGATGCCCGCGAGTTAGAAGCCGCGCGCGCCGAGACCTGGGACCTCAGGACGCTCGCCGCCGAACTACAATGGCAACTTGAAGAGGCCCGTCGGGAGCGCAGCGATCGAAATGACCCCGGAAGCCATGGGGCCGCCGGCGCCTCGCCGGCGACCTGAAGCGAGAACTCGGCGTCACCCCCAGCGCCAACCGCCGTCTAGGACGTCGCCTCCGCCGCCCGCAGCCGTAGATGCCAGCCGGTCGAAAGTCCCGCTGCGCGGAGCCGTACAATCCCGGCCGCCACCTCAGCCACCTCGATCCGCTTCCCCTCCCCAGTGCCACGAACCTGCTGCGGGCCACCATGACCTCGTCACGCCGCCACTCCACCAGCTGTCCGCCCAGCCGGCGCTGAATAGCCTGCAAGATCATGCCAGTGGTGAGGCGTCTGAGCGGAGCGTTGCCCTCCGCGCCCCAGGCCTCGGGTTGGCCAAGGAACGGGATCTGGCCGTCCTCGCAGCGCCAGCCCGGCAGGTGACGGCCGAGCAGGTGGAGGCGGTGCGCCTGTGCTTCGCTGTCCGCGCACGTGACCACGGGCACACGCTGTCCATTTAGGGTAATCGTCCCGCACCCGGTGACCGGCCAAAGCCGGCCACCCGGGGCGGGTTCCGGCTCTCCCAGTGTCAACTCGTCGCCAGCCACGGAGCGGGCGCTGGCGTCGGTAAGCAGCCACAGCCGAACTGCGCTCGTTCGCGCCCGGGCCGGTCAGCGGCTCCAGCCGGTTCGGCGAGAGTTCTTGCGGGTCGAGAGCACGCCAGAAGCCTCGCGCGATCGCAGGCGGTGGCAGTCCGGCATCCGCCACTGCCTCGCCAACCGGCCGTCCATCGGCATGCGCAGCCAGCACCAACGGCTGCTCGGGTCAAGACGCAGTGCTATCTCGCTCGCAGCGCTGGTACGCGCGAGCCGCCATCCACCGCCTTCGGGCACGGCTAGGAAGGCGGCTGGTGGCCCGTGATCGCTGCCGAGCACCAGGAAGCGGAGGCGCAGCGTGGTCTCGACACCGGGCAGGAACCGGGCAGGAAGCTGCGCGCCGCTGCTCACCACGACATAGGCCGCCCAGCCCGTACCATCCGCACGACGGCGCAACTCGCGGCGACAGAGCGGACCCGCGGCCCGCAGCGCCTCACCCCGAACGGTCTGCAAGGCCGGGCGGATTAGGGCTTCGAGCGCTCCAACGGAGAATCGGAGAGGTAA
>Ga0306922_10006921_pt1 | contig 10894 bp, 5 predicted proteins | sample sta12Cox44000082_FD_203758 | JGI IMG/M metagenome (GOLD analysis project Ga0306922, IMG submission 203758) | Lab enrichment of tropical soil microbial communities from Luquillo Experimental Forest, Puerto Rico - statoxic.12C.oxic.44.000.082 (v2)... | ecosystem: Environmental > Terrestrial > Soil...
GGAGCAAAGCGCCCGCCGCCGCTCCCAGGAACACGACGCGCGCGATTCGCCGATCGCTCTGTGTATGCATCGTCCAGGATCTCGCTGACTTCACTCGAATTGGTGGGTCCGCGCGAGTGGTCATCCCGCTACGACAGCCCGGATTCCAAGCTGAGGAGGGCGGTCGGCTCCGATGTGGCTCATACCCGACTGGAGGATGGAGCGAAGGCTCGCGTTCGCGGCGCACGATGCCGATCAGCCCACCAGCTGAGCGCGAGAATCATGGCGGCGCCGATGAGGGCTCCTGTCCAGATCGCGGTCACGGACGGCGGTGCGCTGAGAAGACTCGCCGCGTAGAACACCGCCAGGAGCGTCGCAACGGCCAGAAACCCCCAGCGCCCGATTCCATCCTTCGCCAGCGTCGCCCGCGCGTAGATCACGAGGCCAATCGCGTACAACGCGAACTCGACGACAAGGGTCGCAGGCGTCGAACTCCACAGCCCGAGACCCACTTTGGGCCCTTCCGGGTAGATCGGCAGGTCGGGCAGATGCGTGACGAAATCCAGTACCCAGTGGCTGACCACGAGAGCCGCGAGCACGAGGAGCATCGTCACACGTCGCGGGGACGTCACGAACGCGTAGCCGAACACGAGGCCCCAAACGATGAGCGCAACGAGCGAGTGCGAATACGGATAGCTGATGAATTCGAGCCGGGTGAACGGCGCGTTGTCAGGATGAATCCGAACCTGCTCGACGCCAGCAGCCACGAGAACCGGCCACAGGAGATCGGCGAGTTGTGCGGCGCCGAACAGGACGGCGAGCGACACCTGCGGCGTCACGCGCTTCGCGGCGAGCCCGACGCCGAAATGCCCGATGAACACCTTCACACTTTAACGGTTCGGCGCCTCCGTGCGCTACACTCCTTCGCATGAATCGTCTTCCTTTCTGGTGCCTCGCTCTTCTTCTACTCTCGTCAGCCGGCTGGCAGTTCCACGCCAGCGCTCAACCATCGCCCCAACCTGCGACCCCCGCCGATCCGGCGTCGGAGTCGACCTTCTTCGACTCGTTCAAGTGGCGCAGCGTCGGTCCCGACCGCGGCGGCCGTTCGATCGCGGTCACGGGCATCAAGGGCCGTCCCAAGGAAGCGTATTTCGGCGCGGTCGGCGGCGGGTTGTGGAAGACGACCGACAACGGAGTCAGGTGGACGCCCGTCACCGACGGCCAGATCACGTCCTCGTCGGTCGGCGCCGTCGCCGTGTCGGAATCGAACGCCAACATCGTCTACATCGGCACCGGTGAGTCGTGCATTCGCGGCAACATCATGCCGGGCGACGGCGTGTACAGGTCAGCAGACGCGGGCAAGACCTGGGCGCACGTCGGCTTCGCATCCTCCGACGCGATCTCGAAGATTCGCATCCACCCTTCGAACCCCGACATCGCGTTCGTGGCCGATTTCGGCCGCTATGGAACGCCGAGCGACGAGCGCGGGATCTTCAAGACGGCCGACGGCGGTAAGACCTGGAAGAACGTGCTCTTCAAGGACAACAAGACCGGCGCCGTCGACGTCGCGATTGATCGGAAGAATCCTAGCGTCATGTTCGCGGCGCTCTGGGAGGCCTATCGCGTCGAGTACCAGATGTTGAGCGGTGGTCCGGGGAGCGGTCTCTACAAGTCAACCGACGGTGGCGAAACGTGGCGCGACATCACGCGTGCCACGGGCTTGCCGCAAGGCCTCATCGGCAAGATCAGCATCGCCATCTCCGGCGCGGATTCGAATCGCGTCTACGCGCTCATCGAGAACGAAAAAGGCGGCCTGTACGTGTCCGACGACGCCGGCACGTCGTGGAAGCTGGTCAACGAGGGGCGGAACATTCGACAGCGTGCGTTCTACTACACGCACGTCTTCGCTGACCCGAACAACAAGGACACGGTTTACATGCTCAACACGAGCGCCTTCCGCTCGACCGACGGCGGCAAGACACTCGCCAACATCGGCACCGGCACGCACGGCGACCATCACGATCTCTGGATTGATCCCGACGACTCCGATCACGTCGTTCTCGGCAACGACGGCGGCGGCACGGTCACCTATGACATGAGCGCCAACCCGCGTCACTGGTCGAACCAGGACTTTCCGACGGCGCAGTTCTATCACGTCGTCACGACGAAGCACGTCCCGTATCACGTCTGCGGCGCGCAGCAGGACAATTCGACGCTGTGCGTGGACAGCCGGACGAACATGGGCCGCGGCGGGTTCGGGCGCGGAAGCCTTGTCGCACCGTACGAAGCTGGTGGTGGGGAGCCGGGGTACATCGCGACCGATCCCCGTGATCCCGATCTCTATTACGCCGGGGCCAACAACGGCTCCTTCCTCACACGGCTCAATCGCCGCACCGGCGAGATCAAGGAGGTCGGCGCCTATCCGCGCTTTTTCTCCGGCGAGCCGTCGAGCGCGGTGGTCGAGCGGTGGCAATGGACCTACCCGATCATCTTCTCGCCCGTCGACCCCCGCATTCTCTACACATCGTCGCAGCACGTATGGAAGACGACCAGCGGCGGCGACACGTGGGAGCGGATCAGCGGTGATCTGACCCGCCACGACCCGAAAACGATGATGGAATCCGGGGGACCGATCACGCACGACATGAACAGCCCCGAAATCTACGGCACTGTGTTCTCGCTGGCGCCCGGCAAGACGGACGTCAACATCATCTGGGCCGGATCGGATGACGGGCTCGTGCACGTCACGCGCGACGGCGGCAAGAGCTGGACGAACGTGACGCCGCGCGACATGCCCGATCTCGGACGCGTCAGCCAGATCGACGCGTCGTCGTTCGACGCAGCCACCGCCTATGTGTCGGTCAAGAAGCCGTTGCTCGGCGACTTCACGCCCTACGTGTTCCGGACCCACGATTTCGGCCGGACATGGACGAAGATTGTGACCGGCATCGCGCCGAACGACTTCGCCAGCTCGGTGCGGGAAGATACGGTTCGCCGCGGGCTGCTCTATGCCGGCACGGAGCACGCGTTTTACGTTTCGCTCGATGACGGCGACCATTGGCGAAAGCTCTCGCTCGGCCTGCCCGTGACGCAGGTGTCGGACATCTGGGTGGAGGGCAATGACCTCGCGATCTCCACCATGGGCCGCAGTTTCTACGTTCTCGACGATGTGAATCCGCTCAGGCAGTTCGGCACGAACGTCACGTCCACGACCGACGCCTACCTGTTCAAGCCGGGCGACGCCATTCGCACGGCGGGACCCGCGCGGATCACGTATTGGTTGAAGCGCCGACCGACCGAGAGCCTGAAGCTCGAGATTCTGGACAGCAAGGGTCAGGCGATCCGCTCCTTCGCCGGCGCGTTGCCTGGACGAGGCCGGGGAGCCGAGGGCGCTGGACGGGCAGGAGAGGCAGGAAGCGAAGGCGCGGGACAAGGGCGCGGAGCCGAGGCTGCCGGACGTGGGCGCGGAGGCGAAGCCGGACAAGGGCGCGGAGCCGAAGGCGGACAAGGGCGCGGAGCCGAAGGCGAAGCGCCTGTAGATGACCAGGAAGGTGGCGGGCGCGGCGCGGCCCCGACGACCGCGCCGATGGCCGCCGGCCTCCAGCACTTCAACTGGGATGTCCAGTACCAGCCCGTGGTGAGCTTTCCGGGCATGGTACTGTGGGGCGCCACCCAAAGCGGTCCGACGGCGCTGCCCGGCACCTACCAGGTCCGGCTGACTGTCGACGGCCGATCCCAGACTCAGTCGTTCGCCGTCATCAAGCAGCCGTGGCACACGGCGAGCGACGCCGACCTTCAAGCGCAGTTCGATTTCGCAAGCCAGATCCGCGACAAGGTCAACGAGGCCAACAGCGCCGTTATCCAGATCCGGCGCCTGAAACAGCAGCTGGCCGACCGGGTGACCAAGACGTCGAACGCAGACGCCAAGGCGATCGCCGAGGAATTCACCAGGCAACTGACTGGCGTCGAAGTGGATCTCTATCAGGTCCGGAACCAGAGCAATCAAGACCCGCTCAACTTTCCGATTCGGACGAACAATCGTCTGGCGTCACTCCTGCGCGTGGTGCTGGCAGGCGATGGCAAACCCACGCGCAACACTGGTCCGATCTTCGAGGACCTCAAAGCGGAGCTCAAAGGGGAGACCGACCGCTTGCAGGTCGCGATTTCGACCTATCTTCCTCGCTTCAACCAGCTGGCGCAGCGCATTGGAATGGAGCCGATCGCGGAGAAATGAATTCGGAGCCTCACCACTTGAGCAAGAGATAGCCGCGGAGGAGCGGTCCCACGCTATTGGTGAACTGTCCGGCGCGAGGCGAGCCCACAACGGGATAGACGTCACGTGGATTGAAGTGATTGGTCGCGTTGAAGAGCTGCGCACCAATGTCGGCCGAGCGGCCCTTCACCGTAAAAGTCTTGTAGGTGATGACGTCGACCGACATGAAGGCCGGAAACGACTGCGTGTTCGGCGCGCCGGCGTAGGTGTAGCGATTGGTCAGGCCGGAGTACGGGAAGCCCGAGTGCCATTCCGCGACCGGAGACACGACGACTCGAGAGGGAAAGTTGACCGTCCCCCACGCGAGCACACGGTGCGGAGCGTCGCTCGGCGCGCGCGCGATCCCGCCCGGCTGGAGGAGCGGCGCATCCATGCTCAGAAAGAGCGTCGCGAAATCGTTCAGCTCGCCGATGGCTGACGAGCGAACATAGCTCACGAACAGCTGCTGATCTCCCGGCCACTTGCGCCGGATCGACAGCTGCAGCTCGCGGTAGCGCGCGGCGCCAGTGCTCTCGACAACGAGATCTCCACTGGAACCGGGTACCCGCACGGTCGCCACGTTCGACGAGCGCCGCCACGTGACGACCGCCTGCATGTCGAGACCAGGCGCGAGCTGGCGCTCCGCGCCAACGACAGCGGCGAGGGCGCGCGGCAAACGCATGCGGCCCACCACCGGCCGCAGGAATGTCTCCTGCACGACCGCGCCGCTCTCGGCGTCGAACGACCGGTCGATCCGCACGGGATACCCGCCGAACGCCGGCGCCGCGAGCGGCAGGTTCCCGACGAAGCGGCCGAATCCGGCTTTCAGGATGGTCTTGCCCTGCGCGTCGAGCGCGTAGCGACCGCCCAGGCGGCCTGAAGGTACGCCCCCACCATGGCGAGTGTGATCAACGCGCGCCCCACCATCCAGCTGAAACCGATCCGTGGCATGCCATACGTCACGAATCGTCAGCCCCGCGGGCCAATCGTGCGCGGCGAACGCTGAAGCGGGCCCGAACTCGATCGATCGCACCGTGCGGCCGAAGCCGTCGGTCACGGCAAGCGGCTGCTCCTCGACGGTCCCCGACAGATGCCGGCCCGTCAGCTCGCCGCTGACGGCCAGCTCGTGGGCCCGGCCGCGAAGCGCGACCGCCCGCTCCCACATGGCAGCGGCGATGTACCGCGTGGCGGAGCGGCGCACGCGCGAGAACCAGTTGCCGCTCCACCTGTCGGGCGACAGACGCGAGAGGCCCGCGCCTACCGGCGATGACTCGGCGTCGCGCGAGACGATGCCCAGCTGGACCGTCAGCAGCGCGCCGTTTGATGACACGTACCGATCGGTCACGCCCCCGAAAAGATCGTTGCTCGTCAGGTTGACGGTTGCATCAAGCTCGCGCCGCACACTGAGACCGGATGATTGCGAGGAACTCGGGAACACAAACCCCTCGAACGTCATCGTGTTGTGGGCGCTGACCTCAGCATCCACACGGGAGAACACCACGGCGCTCTGCTCGACGAGATAGGGGCCCGACCACGTCGTGACATCGGGCACGGCAATGCGCTCGAAGTCGTACTCTGCTGCCGCGACGTAGCGCAGCTGTCCGCTGGCGCTGCTCCCCGCCACGTAGGCTCGCGGGAAAATGCCCTCGAGTCGACCGAAGCCGGGCGACGTCAGACGCGGCCGTGGGACGAACCCCTGGACCCCGGCCGTCAGATGATCGGTGCCCCGCAGGCTCTCCATCTTGACGACGCCGCCAATGAGCGACCCATACGTCGTCGACATCGGATCACGCAGCACCTCGACGCCACGCACCGCTTCGAAGGGCAGATTGAGCGACGAGATCCCTGTTGCCGGATCGGTCACGTTGAAGCCGTCGAGGAGGAGCGGCGTATCGTAAGCCCGCGCCCCGCCGACCTGCATGAGGCCGTCCGCGCCGCGAACAACCGAAGGCAGGAGGGGAAGCGACTCGCGAGCCTTCAGCCGAGTAGAAGGCAGCCGCGAGACAGTTGAGGCCGCCAACGTGCTTCCCAGCAGGGCCGTCATCGGAGACTCAGGCGACAGCGCTTGCGCCACGACGGTGGTGGTTTCGGTCGCATGCGCGATCTTGAGCGTGATGCGCTCCGCGTCGGCGCGTGGGACGCGCGCCGTCTCGAAGCCATCGAGAGACGCCACCACCGTGTCGCCGTCCGGGGCCGGCTCGAAGGAGAATTCGCCGGACCCATCGGTGACCGTCGAGGCGACGACCTCGCCGCCGTCGATGAGCTCGACCGTGACGCCGACCAGCGGCAGCTCGGTCTGGTCTTTGACCGTCCCGCGGAGACTGGGTGCCGGGAGGAGAAGACTCTGTGTCTGGCCGCCGGCGCTTTGCGTCTGGCCGGCGCTCCGTGTCTGACCGTCCGCGCTCTGCGCCTGGCACGGTCCCGCAAGGCAGACGCCCATCAAGCACCAGCGCACAGCTCCCCGGACGCGCCGCGCGGCCATGCACTATGCTAGCATCCGCCAACTGAGCGGGAGGGCCCGGTGAGAAAATTTGGTCAGGTGGGTGGTGGTCGCGGACAGGTGGGTCGAGTCTTCGCGGTTACGCTCGTGGCATGCTCGCTGGCGGCCGGGATCGCCGGGGCGCAGCAACCCCCTGCTCCGCCCTCGCAAGCCTCCGAAGACACCAAACCGAACGACTACGGCAGCACGAAATCATGGTTGTGCCATCCGGGGCGACCGACCGGAGAGAAGGACGCCTGCGACGTCGACGAATCGGCGACCGTCGTGGCAGCCAACGGCACGCTGACGAAGGAACCCTGGAAGTCGAACCCCAATGCGCCGGTGGACTGTTTCTACGTGTACCCCACGGTGTCCACTGACCCGACCGACCACAGCGATATGAACGCCGACCCGGCGGAGCTGAACGTCGTCAAACAGCAGTTCGCCAGGTTCGGATCGGTGTGCCGCCTCTATGCGCCGATGTATCGCCAGGTCACGCTCGCAGGGCTGCGAAAGGTTCTGGCGGGTGGGGGCGACGGTATGGCGCTCACCTCTGGCGTCGGGTACGACGATGTGCGCGACGCGTGGAAATACTACCTGGAACACGACAACAAGGGCCGCGGGTATGTGCTCGTCAGCCACTCGCAGGGCACGTTCGTGCTCATGAGACTGATTCGCGAGGAGATCGAAAGCAAGCCTGCGCAGGCGCGGATGGTCTCCGCCCTCCTCCTCGGCGCGACGCTGCCCGTCGCGAAAGGCAAGGATGTCGGCGGTGCGTTCAAGACGATTCCGCTTTGTCACGCCGCCACCCAGACAGGCTGCGTGATCAACTACTCATCGTTTCGTTCGACCGTGCCGCCGCCCGCCAACACACTGTTCGGCAAAGTGCCCGACCCCAACCTCGAAGCGGCGTGCGTTAACCCGGCAGCGCTCGGCGGCGGGAACGGCGAGCTTCACGCCTATCTGGATGCGACCGGTCACACCATCACGTCCACGGCGCCGCCGAAACCGTGGGTCGCGTCCGGACCGCCGATCGACACGCCGTGGGTCAGCGTCCCTGGACTGCTGACGGCCAGGTGCACGAAAAACGAGAACGCAACGTATCTTGAAATTACTGTCCACGGCGATCCGTCCGACCCACGAGTGGACGACATCACAGGCGACATCGGCCCACCCGGCCAACCGCTGGCCAACTGGGGCCTGCACCTGATCGACGTCAACCTGGCAATGGGGAATCTCGTGGACATCGTCGCCCAGCAGGCCAAGGCCTACGCGAAGAAGAAGAAATAGGGACCCGCTCAAAACGATGTCGCCGCCGGCGGGTCCCTGCGAGCGTGGGCGCGCTCAACGTGTCATGCGAATGCCGAATGAGAACGTCCGGTTGTAGTACTCCCGTTGAATCGGGTACTGCGGGCTCCCCTGGTAGAAGCCAAAGACCTCATTATTGATGTTCAGGAGCGAGACGACGATCTGCATCTGCCGCTGGATCGTGTAACTCGCCTGCGCGTCGAGCTGCGTGTGCGGATACAGATAGACGTCGCCGTTCGGTCCGGTGACGCCCAGGTCCGCCCCCTGTTGATAGTTGTAAGAGTAGATATTCGCGTCGTTGTGCGTCACGCCGACACGAGCCGAGAGCGGACCGCGATCGTAGGTTGCGTCCAGGTTCCAGTTGTTCGGCGCCTGCCTGATGAGCGCCGGGTTGTCGGTGCGCCCTGGGACAGTCGCCTGAGAGGTCGTGTAGCTGTAGTTCGCGCGGGCACCCAGACCGGCCCACGCCCCCGGCAGAAACGACAGATGCTGCTGCCACGACATCTCGATGCCGCCGACGTGGGCGTCCGGCCCGTTGACCGGCTGCGTCTGTGAATACCCGACGTAGGTCCCGCTCGTCACCGTCGTCTGCACCCTGTAGATGGGATTGGCCAGCCATTTGTAGAAGTAGCCAACCTGCACGATGCCCACCGGCTCGAAGAAGCGCTCGAACAGGAGGTCCACGTTGTTCGCGTGCGTGGGCTTCAGGTCCGGGTTGCCGACGCTGACGGACTGACGGCGGTCCTGCTCGATGATATACGGCGGAAGGTCGCCAAAGTTGGGCCGCGCGATCCCCATCCCGTACACCGCGCGCAGGTTCGTGTTCTCGTCGAACGCATAGCGATATTGCACGCTCGGCAGGACGTTGGTGTAGGTCGAGCTGCCGTCGACCGGCTGCGTCGACACCCAGTGCCCTTTGCTGTCGAGCGTCACGTGATAGCCGGTGTACGACGATTGTGTGACCTCGACTCGGACACCGGTCTGAAGGCGGCTCGATCTGAAGTCGAGCGTGTTCATGGCGTAGCCGGCGTAGACGCGCTCGGTTACGTCGTAGTTGTTGGGGTCGCTGCGCTGATGACTCATGTCGGCGTTCAGGGCGATCGCTGACGGGTTCGCAGCGAGGAAGCTGACGAGCTTGTTGTAGTCGTTGAGGGGACCGAGCTGGTAAGCCCCGAAATAGTAGTTCGGATCGGTTGGACCGCCGAGGATGCTTGACAGCGTCAGGACCGGCGCACCCGTGGCGCCGTAGTACTGGTCCGTCACGACGCGTGACTTGCTCGCCCCGCGCACCTTGGCGCCGACCTCGAAGAGGCCGTTGGCTCGGCCCGCGTACGGCCGCGTGACGTTGAACGCGCCCTGCACGTTTCGTTGTGAGGTCGGATCATCGGCGGGCGCCTGCCATGTCGAGAGCGTGTAGGTGGCCGGGTCGTAGATGTTCACACCGTTCAGCACCGGGAACTGCGGGCGGTACGGATCGCTCAGGTCCACACCGAACGCCACGTTTTGCGGACCGTTGAAGTTCGCCGTCGGGAAATTGCCGTGCTGCCTGGAGCGTGAGAACGAGAGCTGGTAGTCGATGAGCGTCTTTCCGCTGATGTGGTTGGCGCCGCCATCCATGCTGAAGATCTGCTGGTTCACCTGCCGATCGTAGTTTCTGTACCCCATACTCCCGTTGTCCGCGGTCACCGTCTGGGTAATGTAGTCGCCCACGCCCGGAGAGTACAGCCATGTGGTGCCGTAGTTGTTGAATTGCGAGAAGAGGCCGCGCACGTGCGCCGACGACCCCTGGCCGAGGCGGTAGTCGAAGCCGCCGGCGGCGCCGAATCGCGCGCGCCGATACACGTACTCCCGGATATCGGTCCCCGTCTGAGTAGCGAACGGCCCGTTGCCGATATCGGCGGTGCCGGGTGACGGCTCGATGTCGTTGATGCCGCGCCCGTTCCAGTCGTAGCTGCCGCCGATGAGCAGTCCGGCTCGCTTGTCGGGCCCGAATCGCCGCGCACTGGTTCCGGTGAGCTGGGTGAGCCCTCGGCCGCCGACGATGTTGGTGTAGCCGCCCATCGCCGACACCGCCGTGTACGGCAGATCTTGCGCCGTCTTGGTCACCAGGTTCACGGAACCGCCGATGGCGTCGCCGTCCTGATTGGCCGACAGTGTCTTGTTGACTTCGATGGAGCCGACGAGATCCGACGGGATGACGTCGAGCTTCACGATGCGCACGCCGCCCTCGGGCGGCGGCACGCTGACGCCGTTGATGGTGACGTTGCTGAGCCGCGGGTCGGTCCCGCGGATCTGCACGTACTTGCCTTCGCCCTCGTCGCGTTCGAGCGACACGCTCGGCAAGCGGCCCACCGCGTCCGCGATGTTCGTGTTCGGCAGGCTCGTGATGACCTCGGCGGGCAGGATCTGGACGATGTTGTCGGCGGTGCGCTCGCGATTGAGCGCCTGCGCCTCGCCTCTCGGGCGAGCGGCGGTCACCGTCACTTCCTCCTTGACGCTCCCCACTTGCAGCACTGCATCCACGCGCGTGTTCTGGCCGGCCAGGACGGTGAGTTTCTCCGTGTATGGGCGCAGGCCCACGTAGGACACCGTCAACGTGTAATCACCACTCGGAACGTTCTGGATCGAGAACCGGCCCCGCTCGTCGGACGCCGCGGACGGCCCTCGAGGCTCGAGCTCGATGCGCGCTCCTGACAACACGTACTGACCTGCGTCGGTGACGGTTCCCGAGATTGACCCCGCGCGCTCCTGCGCGGAGAGTCGTGCTGGCACGCACGCCACACCCGCGACGGCCGCCAGAAGACACACGCATCCTGCTCGTAGCATAGGTCGCTCCTTGGAGATCGCTTTCGAGTCGCTGTCCCGGACCCCTGAGT
>Ga0306922_10006922_pt1 | contig 10893 bp, 8 predicted proteins | sample sta12Cox44000082_FD_203758 | JGI IMG/M metagenome (GOLD analysis project Ga0306922, IMG submission 203758) | Lab enrichment of tropical soil microbial communities from Luquillo Experimental Forest, Puerto Rico - statoxic.12C.oxic.44.000.082 (v2)... | ecosystem: Environmental > Terrestrial > Soil...
CGCTAGTGTCCCGATTCCGAAGTTCGCATCATTGTGCCGCAGCCTCGTTTGCGAACTTCGGAATCGAAGGACACTAGCAACTTATTGATCTAGTGTGGCTTTGGTTCAGAAGTCCGCATTTCGGACTTGGCTCGCAAAAATGATGCGGACTTCTGAGAAGCATTTTATGCTTGATTTTACGAGAGAATTTTGCCACTTGTAGCATCCTTGTCGCGTCCCCATATTCGGACTGTTGACGAAACCTTCGGAAACTTTAGAGGATAGGAGCGGAACGTGTCTGTGCGCAAGCGAACGTGGCGAAGTCCCAACGGCGAGATGCGGGAGGCGTGGGTCGTGGACTACGTCGACCAGCACGGCGACCGCCACTTGAAGACCTTCACCAAGAAACGCGATGCCGACGCCCACCACGCCATTGTCGGCGTCGCCGTGCGCGCCGGAACGCATACCGCCGACAGCAAGAGCCTGACCATCGGCAAGGCCGCCGAGTTGTGGCTCGCCTCATGCGAAGCTGCCGGGCTGGAGCGCGCCACCATCGCCGCCTATCGCCAGCACATCGCGCTGCGCATCGTCCCCGTGCTCGGAGCGCTGCGGCTCTCGCAGTTGACCGTGCCGCTGGTGCGCGGCTTCGAGGATCGGCTGGCGGCCGATGGCTACTCGCCGGTGATGGTGCGCAAGTGCCGCCGCTTGCTCGGCTCGCTCGTTGGCGATGCGCAAGAGCGCGGCCTTGTGGCGCAGAACGTCGTGCGCTCGCTGCGAACTTCCCGCCGGGGCAAGGACGCGCGCATCGAGCGCCGCCGCAACGGCAAGCTGAAGATCGGTGTCGATATCCCCTCGCCGGACGAGATTCGCGCCATCATCGCCGCGCTCGTCGCGATCGACGAAGCCGCACGCTTCCGGCCGCTACTGCTGACCGCGATCTTCACCGGCTTGCGGGCGAGCGAGTTGCGCGGCCTCAAATGGGCCGACATTGACTTGAAGCGCGGTGAAGTCCACGTGCGCCAGCGCGCCGATCGCTACGGCAAGATCGGACGGACGAAGTCGGAGGCGGGCGAGCGCACGGTGCCGCTACCGCCGATGGTGGTGTCGGTGCTGCGCGAGCACCGGCTCGCCTGCCCGAATGGGACGCTTGGCCTCGTTTTCCCGAACAGCAAGGGCAGCGTCGATCATCGCAACACGATCGTCGAGCGCGGCCTGCATCCGGCGCAGGTTGCTGCCGGGGTGGTCGATCAGCATGGCCGGGCGAAATACAAGGGCCTGCACGCGCTGCGGCACTTCTACGCCTCGTGGAGCATCAACCGCCGCGTCGATGGTGGGTTGGAGTTGCCGTTGAAGGTGGTACAGGCCCGGCTCGGGCACGCTTCCATCCAGATGACGGCGGACACCTACGGCCACCTGTTCCCGCGCGGCGACGACGGCGCCGAGCTTGCGGCGGCGGAGCAGGCGCTGCTGGCGTAAGGGGGGATGGACGCCGCCGGTGTTACCGAAGGGAAGAGGGCACTGCGCGCCTCCGCAAGTCGATTGCGGGGCGTTCTAATCGTGAAGGGGCTCCCTACTTCGCCGCGTACTTGCCGCCCGCGGTCTCCAGCGGCGGATCGAACATCCCGGATTCCTTCAGCACCTTCGCGCACGCCCTGAAGACAACGCCGTCGCCCAGCTCCTGGCCGCGCAGCGCATGAGCAACAGCCTGCGTCGCGCTCCCCGGCCTGGCGCCGGTTTTTTCTTTTTCAGGCCCCGCCATTCTCCCAGCCTGCCCACGGCCGCGGCCCCGTGCGAGCTCGCACTTGATCGGCGCGGCGGGCGGATTGGCGGCTCTGCGGAGTCAACCGGAGCTTGGTGCTCAAACTCGCAATGCTGGACGACTGTCGACCGTGCAGCCGCATGAGGCTCGCCAGCTGGCGCGAAAGCGTCTTCTCCTCCCGGCTCCCTACCGGCGCCTTGGCCAACCGGGTGCGCACCTGCTCGATGGCGCCGGCGATCTCGCGCGCGTAGCTGATGTGGCAGACAAGCTCCGTCAGCAACGGCGTGACGTCGCTGAACCAGTCGCGGTCAACGGCGGCAACAAGCTCGCGCCAGATTTTTCGCTGCGAGGGACTGAGATCTTTGGGCGGCGGCGCGCGTCGGCTGGGGATGATCGGGCCGTCCGCTGACACATCCATGGCGCCACCCTTCCGGTCGTGGCCGCACCTTGCTCCCAAACGGGGAAATCGCGCAACAGCGGAGTTGCCGTTACGAAACAGCAAGTCGACGGCCCCGGACGTCCACGCGCGCTCTCAGGATCCCCATGGTGGTCGGGCTTACACCCGACGACCACGCGAGATTCTGGCCCACCATGGCAGCTCGTCGGACGCCGCCGTCTTGCGGCGACTCACGCGCGCCAGCTTTTTCGCATACATCGTCGCGCGACGGGTCTCGCCGGTCTGTCTATGTCGTCTTCGTTTCCCTCGCGCCATGCTCGATGATGCCCCGCACGCTGCGCAATCGGCAAGGGCGGCGCCGCTCACCGGGTGGCGCGCAATCCCGGCCACGCGTTCGCGCCGCCGAGCGAAGCTGTCTACAAGCATCTCGCGGATCCTTGTTGCCCTGTGGGGGCCACTTGGGCACTCGGCTTTGGTGGCGCCTTTTGTCGCCACTTTTGGCGCACTTTGTCCCAACCTCCACAGGTTGTACCAAGCCCCGCTCAATCGAGCCAAACTCGCCCGAAATAACATTCTCCGGAGCCAAAACCCCTCGAAACGGCTCGAAAACAGAGGCAAATACCCCTTATCCGGCAACGACTTAATCGAGGTGCGAAAAGGCGCGGAAAAGTCGCCTCGGAACCTTCCCAAACCGCCCATTTTGCACGATTTTCAAAGCTCGGGTGCATCCGCGCCCGACCGATCGTCACCGTCGCAACTTCCGACCATCCCCCCTGCCCCCAACAGGAAGAGCCAGAGACCCGTTCGAGCGATTGGCCTCACGGAGCAAATGTTTGGCGCAAAGTAACAAAACCCGGAACCGGGGCAAATCGACATAAGAAGCGGAAGCGACACGGCTACGAGCCATGAACCGCACCGACCGTTACATTCTCTCGTGCCCATCCTGGGACGAATTCTACCGGCGGACGGGATCGCTCTCGGAGGCCGACAAGGGCCGCATCTTCGAGCGGCTCGTGCAACTCTATCTGCAAACCGCGCCGGAATATCGGACGATACTCCAGGACGTCTGGCTGCTGCGCGAGGTTCCTCCCAAGCTTCGCAAAAAACTCAAGCTGCCGCTTAGTGACGAAGGCATCGACCTGATCGCGCGCACGCGGCGCGGCGAATATTGGGGCGTCCAGGCAAAGTTCATCGGCAAGCATGACGCGGCGCTCGGCCTCAGAAGGCTGAGCACGTTCATGCATGCGACCTGGAACATTTGCCAAAACATCAATCTGGCCATTGTTGCGCACACATCCTCGTTGCCAATCCGCAAGCGCAAACTCCTGCGCGACACACGCGAGATTGGTCTCGACCGTTGGCTTTTGGCGGATTGGTCGCTGATCGTCCGCAATCTGAAGGGCAAGGGCGTACGCCCGCAGCCGCGGAAGCCTCGACCCGACCAGCTGCGCGCTATCACTGCCGCCAAGAAACACTTCATCCACAACAAGGAGACGCGCGGCCGACTGATCATGCCGTGCGGCACGGGCAAGAGTCTGATCGCGTTCTGGACCGCCGAAGCGCTCAAAGCCAAAACGATCGTTGTCGCCGTGCCGAGCCTTGGCCTGATCCGGCAAAGCGTCGCGGATTGGACGCGTGAATTTCTGGCGAAGGGTCAAAAGCCCGATTGGATCTGCGTGTGCAGCGACGACTCCGTAGGCAATCTCGAACGCGATGAAATCGTGGGCGAGGTCTACGACACCGGTCTGCCCACGCATACCGATCCGAAGGAGATCGCACGCGAGCTGCGCAGGCCTGGCAAAACCAAGATCGTTTTCACCACCTATCAGAGCGGCGATCAGCTCGCTGCGGCGGCACGGCTCGCAAAGACCAAATTTGATCTTGTCATCTTCGACGAGGCGCACCGCACAGTCGGCGCGCAGTCGAAGTCATTTGCGACGCTACTGCGGGATCGCTCTCTCAAGACCCGCTATCGGCTGTTCATGACCGCGACCGAGCGAAGGGTAAACGACGACGTTGATGTCTTCTCGATGGACGATAACGAGGACGTTTACGGCAAGCGCTTCTTCACCATGTCGTTCAAGGAAGCGATCTCGCTCGGCATTATTTCCAATTACAAAATCCTGACCGTCGCCGTAAGCGACCAGCAAGTCGCCAGCCTGATCGCTAGAAATCGGCTGTTGAACCTGCACCGCAATCTCGACGAAGCCGAAGCACGCGCCGTTGCGACGGGCATCGCGCTCAAACGGATTTACAAAAAGTATGGTGTCAAGCACGCGATCTCGTTCCACGCCAGCATTCTCGCCGCCGATCGCTTCCGGGCACAACAGGATGTGCTCAATTGCTTGCAGCCGCGCGCCGAGAACTTCCACGTTTCAAGTCGCAAGTCGGCGGGTGAGCGCAAGTTGCGGCTCGACGAGTTCGAACAAGCCCCGCGCGCCCTAATGACGAACGCCCGATGCCTCCAGGAAGGCATCGACGTGCCCGCCATCGATTGCGTGGTCTTCGCCGACCCCAAGCAAAGCGCCACTGACGTGATCCAAGCGGCTGGCCGCGCGATGCGGCGATCAAAGGGCAAGAAATACGGCTACGTCGTCGTACCGATCATCGTGCCGGATCGGATGACGTTCGAGGAATTCGCAGCGACGACAGCGTTCCGTACCGTGGTGCGCATCATCACCGGACTCTCTGTTCACGACACGCGGATCGTCGATGAACTCCGCGCGATCCATTACGGGCGCGTTTCCAAGGGCAAGATCATCAAGATCGACGGCAAGATCCCGGTCGGGATGCGCATGTCGCTTGGCCGGTTCGCCGACGCGGTCTCGGTCAAGCTGTGGGACAACGTCGCGCGGGTGAATTGGCGCTCGTTTGAGGAAGCGCGGACTTACGTCCGCGCGCTTGGACTAAAGAACACCAATGAATGGAAAGCCTACTGCGACTCCGGGAAAAAGCCGAGTGACATCCCGTTTGCACCGTGGGAGCTTTATGCCGATAGCGGCTGGGCTGGAATGGGTGACTGGCTAGGCACCGCCAATCGTCGGGGTAACTGGCGACCATTTGAGGAAGCACGTGCGTTTACACGCACGCTTGGACTCAAGGACGCAAACGGATGGCGGGCCTATTGCCGCTCGGGAAAAAAGCCGAACGATATTCCGGTTGCACCGTGGCAAGTTTATGCCAATCGAGGTTGGTTGAGTTTCCGTGATTGGCTGGGGTGTGATTGGCGACCATTCGAGGAAGCGCGGGCCTTTGCGCGCGCTCTTGGAGTCAATTTGACCGAATGGAAAGCCTATTGCCGCTCGGGGAAAAAACCAAATGATATCCCGAAAAGTCCTGACACGGTCTATGCTGGTGCTGGCTGGATCGACTGGGGTGATTGGCTCGGATACGAATCTCGCTCTAGTGATTTCCGCCCGTTCGAGGAAGCGCGGGCGTTCGTGCAAAAACTGAAGTTAAAGTCTATAGCCGAATGGAGGGCCTACTGCCGCTCGGGAAAAAAACCAAAAGATATTCCGGCGGGTCCTGAGAGCGTCTATGCCGATTCAGGTTGGGCGGGCTTTCCCGATTGGCTGGGGTCTGGCCGTCTCCGCGGTGGTCGTGACGGCTGGCGTCCGTTCGAGGAGGCACGGGAGTTCGTCCGCGGTCTCGGATTTACGAGTCAGGCCGAATGGAGGGACTACTGCCGCTCGGAGAAAAAGCCCAACGACATCCCGTCAGCTCCGTGGGATGTCTATGCTGGAGCTGGCTGGGAGAGCTTGATCGATTGGCTCGGAGACGGCCGACGTGTTAGCGGCTGGAGATCTTTCGAAGATGCGCGCTCTTTTGCGCGCAGTCTCGGGTTCAAAAACTACAAGAAATGGTTTGCCTATTGCAAATCAGAAAAGAAGCCCGACGACATCCCAGCCGCTGCTGATCGGATTTACGCCGACGCTGGCTGGGTAAGCTGGAGCGATTGGATCGGAACTAGCAATCGCCGTGGTGGCTGGCGCTCTTTCAAAGAAGCTCGCGCCTTTGTGCATAAGCTCAAGCTCAAAAACGTGACGAGAGATTGGCGCGCCTACTGCAAATCCGGGAAGAAGCCCGACGACATCCCTACAAACCCTCCTGCAGTCTATGCCGACGCTGGCTGGGCTGGTTGGGGCGACTGGCTCGGGAATGGAGAGCGCCGCCGTGGGGCGGCGTGGCGAGATTTCAAGGACGCTCGCACCTTTGTGCGCGCTCTCAGGCTCGAAAGCGGCACGGAATGGCTCGCCTACTGCAAATCCGGGAAGAAGCCCGACGATATCCCGACTAATCCTGACACAGTTTATGCTGATGATGGTTGGACGAGCGTGGCCGATTGGCTTGGAAGCAAGCGGCGCATTGGCGGCTGGCGATCTTTCAAAGAGGCTCGCGCTTTTGCTCGCAGGCTCGGGCTCAAAAGCAACGACGAATGGCGGGTCTATTGCAAATCCAAGAAGAAACCCGACGATATCCCGTCACGTCCTGACGTCCGTTATGCCAATGCTGGCTGGAGGGGATGGAACGATTGGTTCGGCAAGCCCGAGATGCTCCCCTTCAAAAAAGCTCGCGCTTTTGTTCGCACGCTCGGACTCAAAAACAGCGAAGAGTGGGCGACCTATTGTAAGTCGGAGAAAAAGCCCCCGAACATCCCGAACACACCTTATCAGCATTACGCTGACAAAGGCTGGGCGGGATGGAGCGATTGGCTCGGCAACGAGCACCGCTGGCGTTCTTTCAACAAAGCTCGCGCCCTTGCGCGCAGCCTCGGGCTCAAAACCGGGTCGGAATGGTGGACTTATTGTAAGTCCGGCAAAGCGCCCAAGGACATCCCGTTATGTCCTCAGTCAGTCTATGCCGAAGCTGGCTGGGCGGGGTGGAACGATTGGCTGGGCTCTGGACGCAAGATGCTTCCCTTCAAAAAAGCTCGTGCCTTTGTGCGCGGCCTAAAATTCAAAAGCTGGGCTGACTGGCGTGAATATTGCCGGACTGGGAAAAGGCCCAACGACATTCCGTCTACTCCGAATATAATCTACGCCGATACGGGTTGGGCTGGCTGGGGAGATTGGCTTGGAGCCGACCTGCGTCGTGTTAGCAACTGGCGTGGGTTCGAGGAAGCGCGCACCTTCGCGCGTAATCTCAAACTCAATAATCAAAAAGAGTGGGCCGCATATTGCCGCTCCGGGAAAAAACCCAATGACATTCCAAGTACACCGGAGAAGGTGTATGCGAAAGCCGGTTGGGCCGGTCTCAACGATTGGCTTGGCACCGATATCCACCGCCGTGGTAATTCTTGGCGCCCGTTTAAGGAAGCTCGCGCGTTTGCGCGCACGCTTGGAATCAAGTCGAGCTTTGCATGGCTGAGGGAATACGCTCGCTCGGGAAAAAAGCCGAATGACATCCCGGCTGTGCCCAACAAGGCTTATGCCGAGCACTGGGTCGATTGGAGTGATTGGCTTGGGAGGGCCGCATAGAGGCGCAACCGACACGACGGAAGTCCGAGCATGGACCATTGGTTCGGTCAGTCGGCCTCAGCTCATCGGAACTACCGCGCGCCCTCGATCGGCTCGACGTAATGCACCCCGCACCGATCCCAACTAGAGCCGAGCCTGCTGCAACTCGGTGCGGCGAGATGGTCGAGTAGGTTGGGCATCGTGTAGTTCGCACCATGAGAGGCGATGAGGTCATCGCGCGAAAACGCAGCCCGCCAATCGCACTTGCTGCGAGCGACAAGTATGATAACCCCTTCACTACAGGCTCCGGAGGGAGGGCGGGACCGTAGAGGAGCAGCCATATCGAGGAAGGCTAGCGTAATCAAGACATCCAAAGGACTCGCTAATCTTGGGTGCAATCTAAGAATTTCTGGCCGATACTTCCTGACGCTGATCCCTCTGGCGCTATCCTGGGGCGACACATGGCTACCACTGCAAAAAAACGACAAGAAATGCCCATCAATCGCGACGTTCTGGTGTGGGCGCGCGAGCGGGTCGGGCTTAGCCAAGATGACGCGGCGGAAGGCGTAGGCGTCAAGCCCGAACAACTCCGTCAGTGGGAGAGTGGGCCGAAAGTTCCGACCGTGAAACAGGCGCGCAAACTGGCGCAAGTGTATGACCGCCCTTTCCTGGAGTTCTTTTCCAGCGAGCGTCCGAAGATCAAGCCACTGGAGCTGGTGCCAGATTTCAGGATGCATCGAGAGGCGGACATTCCTACTGAGCACTATGAACTCCTACTCATTCAGTCTGAGGCTGAGGAAATACGACTGAATGCTCTCGATTTATTCGAGATGCTAGGAGAGCAACCGCCAATCCTACCCGATGCCATTTATGGGGCCGTGACAGACGACGTTGAGAGCGTCGCTGCGCAAGCTCGCGCGATCCTTGGCCTTTCTATAGAGGAACAACTAAGCCTCACATCTGTACAGAAGGACAGTTTTGTTAACATTCTTCGCAGCAAGTTCGAGGCCGCAGGAATCCTCGTCGCAAAGAACTCTGCTCTTGCTCGCTTTGGGGGCAGAGGAATGTGTTTGTTCGCCACTCCGCTTCCCCTAATCATATTTTCAACTGAAGCGCCAAGTGCGCAAGCATTTACGCTCGCGCACGAACTCGCACATGTTGTTCTGAAGCTGAGCGCGATCAGTGGTCCACCAGGCTTCGCTACTCCATCAGCGAAGCGGATTGAGGACTGGTGTAATGCATTTGCCGCCGCGTTTCTAATACCTGCAAGCGCGCTTTCCAAAATCTTTTCAAAGCCCCCTTCTCCGCTGGCGGCTATCGGCGATGCAGAACTTAGTAGCCTTGCCAAGGCATTCGCGGTCAGCCGTCACGCTATGCTGGTCCGACTTGTGAACCTTGGGTACGTTCGGCCGTCTTTTTATTGGAGCATCAAGCGCGAGGAATTTCTGACAGAAGAGACTCAGTACAAATCGTGGGGGCGATCTAAATACTACGGATCAAGATACCGAACATCGCGAGGCGATCTTTATACGGGGTTGGTTCTGGAGGCGTGGTCCAATGGGATAATTACCAATCACAGCGCTGCAGAATTCATGGGTATTAAGAACCTTGCTCACCTAGAGGCGATCAGGGAACGGTTCCGCGAGTGAAGGCATATTGCCTCGATACGTCTGGTCTAAGTACACCTCTGGAGCATATGCCAGAGGACATTCACACGGTTCTTTGGTCTCGCCTTGCGACGATAGTGGCGGATGGAAAGTTTGCGGTGACTACGGAAATCTATGAGGAACTGGCGCTTTTGCCGGGGCTAATTGGGGACTGCATCAGGGGGAACAAAGCAAATTTGCAGCTTGAGATCGAAGACGCAGAATGGGATTGGCAAACCTATCTTGCGCACATCGAGAGGATGCGCCAAGCGTATTTTGACGTGATCTCCGAGTACAACGGCAACCGGAAGCACACTATTGGTCTAACCGATCTCTCAATTATCGCCTTAGCAAAGACCTTGGCCCTTCCTGTTATCAGTTCGGAAAGGAAACTAGCGACTGCACAGGAAAGTAAGAAGCGTCAAAAGATACCGGACATTTGCGAGCGTGAAGGCGTACCCCATATTAGCTTCAACGAGTTTCTGAGAAAAGAGGGGATCACGAATTGACGATCACCTTGACAAAGCCGAACGAATTTATCGCTCAAGGAAAAAGCTGAGGTATCGGAGCGCAAGTGGAAGATCGCTTAAACGAGCGTAGTAGGCGAAGGCGCTAGCGCAACAGATGCGCGCGGCTTCTCCAGCGGGTTGAAGACATCGGCGCTAAGGTCGCAAAGATGGCGGCCTTTAGTTCAGCGGCTGAGTGATGTCGCGCTCGGTCACCTTGGCGCGCGCGATCTCTCGCTCGCGATAGAGCGCGGCAAGCTCGGCCTCGGCATGCTGGCGCGCGCTAGCACAGCAGTCCGAAGCTCGCGCAATGCACCGCGGACCTCAGAGAGGGGTGCTTTCGTCATCAGAAGTTCGCGCAGGGGGATCGCGTTCGGTTTTGAGCACGGCGATGCAGCAAGGTCAATTGATCGCGCGACGAGGCGGCAACGGGTTGGGCAGCTCGACTACTGTATTGCAGTCCTCGTCCCGCTCATTGGCGAAGCGAAAGCCCTTCGCGTTAGCGCGCAATCGATCTGGCGCGATGGCATCGATGCGGCCCATGACTTCGGCATGTCGCCGCTCGACCAGACTGTGAGTGTCGCGCAGCGCGGTCTGCATCTGATCAATGACTTGCGCGCGGATTTCGCCGAGCGCTTGGCCACAAGTCTCGATGGCAACATCGTGCCGCTGATCGATTTTAGTGTGTACCTGCGTAAGCTCGTTGCGCAAGCTTTCCACCTCAGCGCGCAAGAGCGCGATGCTACGAACAGAATCGAGTTCCTGTTGCTCGCGCTGTTCCCCACGCCGCTCCTGCTCAAATTCACGTTCGCGCCGTTCAGTGTCTTCACGCCAGCGCTCCAGCCCCTGCGGATCAGCCAGGGGAATGCCGTAGCGAATGAGCCGATCGCTTTCCGTGCTCATGATCATTGATCTCCATCGGCGATGGCCTTTTGCAGCAACGCCCGGATTTCGTCTTGCGCAGCCTCTCGGGCAATGCGGCAAGCTTCTTTGATGGCGTGCGTCTGGACTTCCGAGCGGGCCACATTTTCAGCCGCGCGGCGAGCTTCGGCGACCGAATGTTGCTGCACGCGAGCCAGGGCTGCCGGTAGGACTTCAACCGGGTCGTCCGTATTGCAGCGCTGCATTTCGCGATGAAACCAGCCAGTCC
>Ga0306922_10006923_pt1 | contig 10893 bp, 8 predicted proteins | sample sta12Cox44000082_FD_203758 | JGI IMG/M metagenome (GOLD analysis project Ga0306922, IMG submission 203758) | Lab enrichment of tropical soil microbial communities from Luquillo Experimental Forest, Puerto Rico - statoxic.12C.oxic.44.000.082 (v2)... | ecosystem: Environmental > Terrestrial > Soil...
CGTTGCCAATACGTCACCAATGCATGTCACGGCCGGTGTTAATCCTCGTGTCGTGCGAGCGACCTCTCTCCTCGGCGTCGACGTCGCGCCCGCGCGCGTACCGGTTCCGGTCTCGATTCCGGCCCGCGCTCGGTCCGCAGGCTTCGCGCGGACCGGCGCGCGCGTCGTCGCCGGGGCGGCCGCCTTTCTGTCGAGCTACGCGCTCTTGCAGATCCTCCACGCGACGGGGCACGAGCCGCCGTTCGTCCGCGCGCTCTCTCCGATCCCGTTGTTCGCGCGCGTGCTGGCGAGCGCCCTCTGGGCCGCGCCGGTCGGATTCGCGGGCGGGGCCGTCATCGGCACGCGCCCCCGCCTCCTCGCCAAGCTGCCGACCGCGCTGGCGGTGGTCATCGCAGCCTTCGTGATCGCGGTGGTGCTGTTCCCGTGAACGGCCTTCTGGCACGGAGCCTCGCGCACGTGCACGGCCACCTGGGGTGGCTGGCGGCGCTCGCGCTCGCGCATCCCGCCGTGCTGCTCCGCCGGCCGAACCGCCGCGCCTTCGGCGTCGCGCTCACGGCGACCGTGCTCGTCACCGTGGTGGCCGCGCTGGGCGCCACGCTCTACCCCGGCTACCGCGCGACGATCAAGCCGGCGCTGTTCGCGGCGGCGCCCGCCGTCGGGGAGCTGTTCGAGCGCAAGGAGCACCTGGGCGTGGCCGCGCTGGTGCTGGCCTGGACCGGCCTCGTCGCCCACGCGCTTGCCCACCGCCGCGGCGCCGTCCAGCCCCAGCTCGGGCGCACGGCCTTCGTCGCCTACGTCGGGGCCGCGGCCGTGGCCATCACGACGGCCTGCGCGGGGCTGATCGTGGGCGTGCACGCCTCGCCCTGACGCGCCGCCGGGTGGCGCCCGAGGCGGTCGCCCCCTACGCTTCGAGTGATGGCGAGCACGAACCGCTCAGCGGTGGACCTGAGCGAGACACCGGCTGAGGTTCCCGATCGCGCGCCGCCGCCCGATCACGCCATCGAGGTGGCGGCCACGCTGGCGCGCTGGCTCGACGGGCGCTTTCTGGATCCTCTGCTCGGCCTCCTCCTGCCCGGCATCGGCGACCTGCTCGGCTCGGCGCTCGGCCTCTATCCGGTGATGCTCGCCTGGCGGCGGCGGGCGCCGAAGACGCTGCTCGCCCGCATGATCCTCAACCTGGCCGCCGACGCGGCCGGCGGCGCCATCCCGGTCGTCGGCGACATCTGGGACTTCTTCTTCCGTGCGCACGCGCGCAACCTCGAGCTCCTGCGCGCGCGCGCCGGCGCCGGCCAGCGTCATGTCCGCGGGCGATGGACCGACGCCGTCGTTGTCGGCGGCGCGATTCTGGTCCTCGTCGCGGCGCTCGCCGCCCCGATCGTCGTGGCGATCTGGCTCTGGCACGCGGTGGCCGGCCGCCTTCGCTGACCCGCTACTTGGTCTTTTCGGGCTTCTCCGACTTGCCCGCCCCCTTCGATTCGATGGTCTTCGCGGTCATCGTGTATTCGATGGTGACCTTGTCGCCGACCTTCACGTCGGGACCCTTGGTCCCCTTGTCCCGGGCCAGCTGCCACTTCTCCTTCCCCTTTTGAACCGTGATGGTCGAGTCGGTGACCTCGAGGACCGGCCCCGTCACCTGGTAGGTCTTGGTCGCCTCCCCGCGCGCTGCCGCGGGGATGGCGGCCACGACGAGCATCAGCAACCCTGCAGCGATGGACTTCGATGGCTTCATGGGATCCTCCTGGCGAGCGAGAACCCTGAGATCGAACGTCGGACGCGACAAGATCGGGATCGGTCCCGATCTTTCGACCATCGGCGCGTCGAACAAGCGCTAAGCTCCGGCGTATCGTGAGGAGCTCCAAGGCGGCGGTGGTCGCCGTCCTGCTCGCCGCCTGCTCCTCGAACGGCAACCAGGGCCGCTCGGGCGGCGGGTCGGGCGGCCTGAGCGGCGCCGGCGGCCTGAGCGGCACCGGCGGCCTGAGCGGTGCGGGCGGCCTGAGCGGCGCCGGCGGCTTGAGCGGCACCAGCGGCGTGAGCGGCGCGGGCGGCCTGAGCGGCGCCGGGGGCGGTTCCGGAGGCGCCGCTGGGCATTCCTCCGATGCCTCGAGCGGCGGCGCGGGCGGCGCCACGACGGCGGACGACGCGTGCCGCGCCGCGCTCGGTGCTCTGTGCGACCGCGCCGCTATCTGTTCCGGGAACCCCGGAGCCGATCCCGCGACCCGGGCGCCGCCGTGTGATGACGTCGCGGCAGCCTGTCCCGACTACTTCTTCAATGAGGGGTCGACCCGCACGGTCGCCGCCATCGCGGCCTGCGTCTCGGAGGTCGCGGTGTTGTCGTGTACGGACCTCGATCTGTCGCTTCGTCCGTCGTGCTTCACACCGGGCACGCTGGCGGGCGGCGCGGCTTGTGCGCGCGGCAGCAGCTGCCAGAGCCTCGTTTGCAGCAGCGGCAACAACCACTGCGGCACGTGCGTCGGGACCGCGATCGCCACCGGGTCGTCCTGCGCCGGCACCGGCTGCCGGGGCGGCGACTTCTGTCATCCGGGGACCAAGCTCTGCACGCCGGAGAGCACGATCGTCCACGCGGGCCTCGGCCAACCCTGCGACCCTGCCGCTGTTCCATCGGTCGGCTGCGCGGGCGACCTCCTGTGCGTGGCGACCGACGGAGGGAGCGCCGGGACCTGCGAGATGCGCCCGGCGACGATCGTCGTGGGGGCCGGCCAGACGTGCGACGCGGTCCACGTCTGCGACACGAACTACGTCTGCTTCACGATCCTCCCCGGCACGGTCGACGCGTCCACGTCCTCGACCTGTGTGCCGATCGATCTGTGCGCGGGGACGGTGTGTGAGGACGCGACGATGTTCTGCAAGATGGGCGACGGCGGCCGATACTGCGCCCCCAAGGGCGCAGCCGGCGAGCGCTGCTTGGGCGACGGCGGCACCACGATCTCGACCTGCGGGTACGGTCTCTATTGTCAGGCCGCTACCGGCGTCTGCGCCGCGTTCGGCAAGCAGGGGGACGCCTGCGACGCTCAGGATCAGTGCGCCGAATACTTCCTGTGCATGGGCGGGCGGTGCGTTCCCTTCTCGACCGCCGCCTGCACGACGCCGGGCCCGGAAGGCGGGGCCGGGTGAGCGCCCGCTACGACGCTGACGCGTCGACGACGATCTGGTCGTACCGGAGGAGGCGCTCGAAGAAGGGCCCCCAAGCGCCGACCGGGCCGTGAGCACGCGCGATCTCGGCGATCGTGCGTTCGCCGTCGATGGCTTCGTAGATGCGTTTCTCGCGGGCATCGATGGGCAAGAAGAGGTCCTTGTCGGTGTGCGCGCGGTTGATGAGGACGCCTGCTGTGCCCGAAGGGAGCCGCTCCTCGACGACGATGGTCTCCGCCATCCGGAGGGGCACGTAACGAGGCCAGGCGTCCCCGGCGAAATCGACGCCGGCAACAGCGCTGCGGTCGTCGGTGCGCCGGACGACGGCGCTGTGGCGGACCATCGTCCCGCGAAACAGCTCGGCGGCGGCGTACTGCTCGCGCGGCGGCAGGCGCGCGATGCGGGCGTGCTGGGGGAGACGGGCCAAGACCCCGCAGTCCGGGCTGTACGCCGCCTGCCGCACCCAGCGCACGAACGACAGGCCCCCCGCTTCCAGAAAGCCGAACAGCTCGGGGACCGAATAGGCGCGGTCTAGCGGGTGGAGCAGGGCATCTGCGAGCGCCGCCTCGTTCCTGAAGTCGGGCGCCTCGCGCAGCAACGTGGCGAGCGGATGCGCCGCCGGCAGCGACCGGAGCGCGTCGATCAGATCGGGGACCTCGGCGTCGCTCGGCTCGACGCCGATCCGCCGGCAGAGCTCCTGCAGCATGTAGATCCCCGTCCGGCCGTACGGGGCGTAAACCATGAGGTGCATCGCCCCGCCGGGGGCGAGGACGTCGCGCAGCGCCGCGAGCCCCGCGCCCGGATCGGGGAGATGGTGCAGGACGCCGGTGCAGACGACCCAATCGAACGTGCCGCCGAGCTCGCCGGCGCGCTCGACGGGAAGCTGGCGGACGGCGAGGTTGTCGAGGCCGTGCTTGGCCTTGAGCGCTTCGGTGTGGCGTACGCTGGTGGCGCTGAAGTCGATGGCCGTCACCCGCGCGCCCGGCCAGCGCAGCGCGTGCTTGGCGGCCTGCGACGTGCCGCAGCCGGCGACGAGGATCGAGGCGTTCTCGCGGTACTGGCGCCCCGGCCAGAACAGGTGGTGCTCCGCCCGCCGCCGCCGGCGATCCTGCCAGAGGCGGCGGTAGCCCTCGAGGTCGTCGACGGGCGGCGGGTAGGGGTAGCGGTCGTAGAACGCCCGCACCCTGTCGGCGACGACGGCGGCGTCCGCGGCGCTCCCGAAGGACACGTTAGTGGTGCAGCTCCACCTGGCGCATGACCGCGTCGAGATTGAACGACGCGGGCTTCTGGCGCGGGGGGAACTTCTCGAAGTCCGCGATTTGCGAGGCCACCAGCCCCTGCATCTCGTACATCAGGAAGGCGTGGTAGGCGAGCCAGTCGTAGTAGGTGTTCGAGTTGAACTGCGCGCGCTCGAACGGATCGCGTCGCAGGTTGAACATCAGCGGCAGCCGCAGCTTGTCGAGGGGCTCCATCCAGACGCGCAGCTGGAAGGCCTTCTGCTCGGCGAGCACGAACTTCCAGTCGCCGTTGCGGACCGCCATCACGTCGCCGTCGTCACTCATGTAGAAGAAGAACGCGCGGGGACTCTCCTTCACCTGGCCGGTGATGTAGGGGACCATGTCCCACCCGTCGATGTGGACCTTGAAGGTCTTGTCGCCGGCCTTGTGCCCCTTGAGCAGCTTGTTCTTGATGTCCGGGTCACCGGCGAGCGAGAGAAGCGTGGGCAGCATGTCCTGGTGCGAGACGATGCCGTTCAGCACCGTGCCGGGCTTGATCTTCCCCGGCCAGCGGATGAACGCCGGGACGCGCCAGCCGCCCTCCCAGTTGGTGTCCTTCTGGCTGCGGAAAGGCGTGTTGGCGCCGTCGGGCCAGGTATCGTTCTCCGGGCCGTTGTCCGTCGAGTACATGACGATGGTGTTGTCGGCGATGCCGAGCTCGTCGAGCTTGTCGAGGATCTGCCCGATCTGCTCGTCGTGCGTGACCATGCGATCGCTGTAGTCGTCCTGCCCGCTCTTGCCGCGGTTCTTGTCGGCGAGGTGGGTGCGGAAGTGCATGGCGGTCGAGTTGTACCAGAGGAAGAACGGCTGGTCGGCCTTGGCCTGCTTCTCCATCCAGGCCATCGCCCGGTCGGTGATCTCCTCGTCGATCGTCTCCATCCGCTTGATCGTCAGCGGCCCGGTGTCGGTGACCTTCTGGCCGCCCTTGCCGTCAGAAACGCAGTGGAGGACGCCGCGCGGCCCGAACTTCTTCTTGAAGGCAGGGTCCTTCGGATAGTCGGGGAGCTCGGGCTCCTCCTCGGCGTTGAGGTGATAGAGGTTGCCGAAGAACTCGTCGAAGCCGTGCACCGTCGGCAGGTACTCGTCGCGGTCGCCGAGGTGGTTCTTGCCGAACTGCCCGGTCGCGTAGCCGAGCGGCTTGAGCAGCTCGGCAATCGTCGGGTCCTCGGCTTGAAGGCCCACGGTGGCGCCGGGCATACCCACCTTCGTCAGGCCGGTGCGGATCGGGTTCTGCCCGGTGATGAACGCGGCGCGCCCCGCCGTGCAGCTCTGCTGAGCGTAGTAATCGGTGAAGGCCACGCCCTCGTTCGCCACGCGATCGATGTTGGGCGTCCGGTAGCCCATCATCCCCCGGCTCCAGTAGCTGGTGTTCCACATGCCGATGTCGTCGCCGAACAGGATCAAAATGTTGGGTTTTTTCGCGGCCATGAGACCCTCCTGCGCGCCGGCGGCCACGGTCGTCGTGCCCGCTCGACCGTTGACGATGGGGCTCGGGGCGGGGCCCGCCAGGGAGCCCGCGCGGATTGCGAGATCGCCCTAACCCCGCCGGAAAACCAGCAATCAGCCAAATCGGCGATCAGCCAGACCGGCTCAGACAAACTGCCCGGATGAAGCAACAATCAGGTAAACCCAAAATGACCTTCACAGGCTGTACGCCGTAGTCGACTATGCGCGCATGGAGCGCAGCCCACGCCCCGCCTCGCCTCTCCTCGTCATCGTTCTGCTGCCGGTCTTTGCCTCATGCCTGAAGCCCGGCGACGGATCTCCGGGCGCCGGTAGCGGCGGCTCGACGGGGAGCGCCGGGTCGGGGACCGGTGCGGCGGGGATGACGGGCGGCAGCTCCGGCGCCGCGGGATCTTCCGGCGCGGGGACCGCGGGCGCGGGCGGCGCGTCCACCGGGACCGCCGGCCGCGGCGGATCCACGGGACAGGCCGGGACCGGAAGCGGGGGACGCGGCGGCGGCGGGGGGACGAGCGGGGGCGGCGCGGGGACGGCCGCCGGCGGGGCGGGCGGCGGCACGGATCCCGGCGTCGCGCCTTCGGCGATCACGGGGCTCATGATCATGGCCAACCCCACGAACGTGCTGTCGTGCTTCGTCAGCTGGACGACCGACAGGGCCGCGGACTCCACGGTGCAGTTCGGGCAGAACGGGTATCAGTGGCAGATCGCCGACGCCGCGCTCGTCACCAGCCACAAGGTGCTCGTGATCGGGATGAAGGCGCAGCTCACGTACGGCATCAAGGCGATCTCCGCCAACAGCGGCGGGTCGGTGAGCGCCACGGGGATGTTCACCACCGGGAGCCTCCCCGTGACCATCCCGGTCGGCAAGGTGATGATCAGCGACACCACCCGGTCGCAGGCGGGCTGGACGTTGATGAACGTCCAGAAGGGGGACGGGACCACAGGCGCCCGGTCGACCTACCCGCCCCAGGCCGTGATGTACGACAGCGACGGGCAGCCGGTCTGGTACTACATCGACGGGACGAACCCCGACATCGGCGGGGCGGTGTCGACGCAGCTCACGGACAAGGGCGTGCTCATCGGCCCGACCTGGAATACGAGCCTCACCACCGGCACCATGCCGATCGAGGTCGACTTCGCCGGCAACACGCTCTGGCAGTGCTCGACGTCGCTGTGCGGCGGATCGAAGAACTTCACGCACCACGCGTCGAAGCTGTCCAATGGCGACTACATGCTCATCGAGTACATCATGTCGGGCAGCCTTCAGAATCCCATCTTCCGCGAGGTGAACCCGAGCAACCAGGTCGTCTGGAGCCTGGACTACGCGAGCCTGGTGCCGCCGCCTGCCGGATCGACCGGGGACTGGTGCCACGCCAACTCCATCAGCGTCGACATCGCCAAGAACGTCGTCTACGCCAACTGCCGCTGGGCGGGGCTGCTCAAGACCACTTACCAGAACCCGGCGCGGCAGTGGCTCATGCAGGGGACGTACATCAAGAGCACGCTCGGCGACATCACCTTCAGCCCGACGACGTCGGCGTTCAGCGACACGCACGATCCGGAGATCCACGACGACGGGACGATCTGCTTCTTCGACAACGGCGGCTACGCCACCGGCGCCGTCGGCGGGACCACGACCATGTTCCACTCGCGCGCCGTCGAGTACCAGCTCGACGAGAGCAAGAAGACCGCGACGCTGGTCTGGGAGTTCCCCGGCAACGCGACCGTGCCCGACGCCTGGTACACGCAGAGCTGGTACACGCCGTTCTGGGGCGACGTCGATCGGCTGGCGAACGGCAATTTCCTGGTCACGGCCGGCATCCGGAGCACCACCGTCGAGAGCCGCGTCTTCGAGGTGACCAAGGACGACCGCAAGGTGGTCTGGGAGTTCCGCTTCCCGACCGACTACGGCGTCTACCGCTCCGACCGGATCACGCCGCCGCTCATCCAGGCCGTCAAGTAGGCCGCGCGGCCGCCGGCCCCGAGATCAGACGAGGATCTCGGCGATCGGCCCGGTGCAGAACGTCGGCTCGCCGAACGTCGTGCGCGGCGTCCCCATCACCTGGGCGAGCGTCAGCAGGAGATCGTTGTGCGACCGGTCCTTGCTCGCCGCCACCTTCGGGTCCCCGTCGGTGAAGTCGAGCGGGAAGGTGACCATCTGCCCGGTCTTGAGCTTGCCGTTGGCCCCACCGACGAGGACGAACGGCGTGTCGTCGTGGTTGTGGGCGGCGCCCATGTCGAGCTCGCTCGACCAGCAGACGACCGATTGATCGAGCAGCGTCCCGCCGTTCACGCCCGTGATCCCGTTCAGCTTCTGGGAGAAGTAGGCGACCTGCTGCGCGTACCAGTTGTCGATCGCCTTCTGCTGATCGAGTGACTGGTAGAGGTTGAGGTTGGCCGCGCTGTACATGTCCGGGACGGTCGCGCACTGCCCCATGTTGTTGTACATCGTGCAGGGGGTGAGGGCGTAGAGCGACCCCGGACCCTTGTGCGAGTAGTCGTGGTGGCACGCCATCTGAGTCGACCCGAGCCAGGCGTGGGTCACCTGGCTGGTGGCCGTCGAGAACTGCAGGCTCGCCACGCGCGTCAGATCGCAGGCGATGGCCAGGGCCAGGATGTCCATCTGCAGCTTGGCGTTGGTGGGGAAGTCGGTCGTGGCCGTGACCGGCCCCGGGGCCGTGCACTTCTGCGCCGCGGCTGCCGCCGCCGTGAGCTGCGCGTCCAGCGCGTTCCAACCGTCCTGCAGCGCCTGAAGCTGTGACCGGTCCTCGGTGCAGAGCCGCGGCAGCAGCGCGCCGAGCTCCGTGTTGAGCTGCCCCTTCCCCCCGCCGAACAGCTGCTGCCGGATGAAGGTGGTCTTGTCCGGGCCCGAGGTGGTGGTGGTGTTCGGGAACAGCGTCTGCCGGGCCGCGGTCGGGTTGTCGATCGGATCGACGAACACGCCGGCGGCGTTGTAGAGCATCCGCGTCTTCACCTCGCGATCGGTGAAGTCGGCCGGGTCGCGCACCATGAGCTGGATGGAGGGGAACGGCGTCCCCGCCTTGAGGTCGGCGGCGATCTGCTGGTCGATGCTGATGCTCGTCGCCGGGGCGCCGCTCGAGATCTGGCCGGTCCAGAGCGACGCCATCCCCGCCTCGTGAGAGCCGCCGGCGGCGGCCCGGTTGGCGATCCCGTCCAGCAGCGTCACCTTGCTTTGTAGATTGGTCGTCCACGACGTGCCGCCGACCGTGCCGCCCTGGGCGAACGGCGTCAGCGTGTTGCGGAACTTGAAGTTGGTGGTGATCGTGGGCTTGCTCCCCGGGAGAGGCGCCAGCACGTCGTTGCCGCTCCCGTCGGTCGCGCCCCACAGCGGCCGCACGCAGCCGCAGGGGGTGAAGACCAGGATGAGGTACGTCGGGGGCGTGCCGCCGGCGGCGGCGTAGCTCGGTAGGCCGCGGAGGAACGGGTAGGTGAGCGCGGAGGCGCCCGCGAGCTGCAGGAAGTGCCGCCGCTCGAGCTGGATCTTACGTTTTTGTCGCGTGCTCATTGGCAGCTCCCCGCCGCGTTCACGGGCGTCCGGTACATGAACGAGTTGCTGCTGACCACGGCGACGATCAGCTTCTGCAGGTTGAAGCCGCCCGACGAGAACGCCTGGTAGATCTGCTGCGCGGAGCAGGCGTCCGCGTCGGTCTCCGAGCGGAGGAGGGCGTAGCGCATCTCCTCGAGCGCGAAGCACTGGTCGACCTGCTGGCTGGCTGCGAGCTGGCCGATCATGTCGCTGGCGTTCGTGAAGCTCCCCGTGATGTCGCTGGTGCTGATGGGGACGAACATGCCGCTCGCATCGACCGCGGTGTTGTTCTCCTGCGTGATGTAGGCGCCGGTGGCGTCGTAGTTGTCGAAGCCGAAGCCGATCCAGTCCATCCACTGGTGGCACTGGTTGCAGGCCGTGGCCTTCTGGACGTGGGCGAGGTACGCGTCGCGCGTGGTGCCGGTCGTGACCTGGTCGGGGGGCGGCGGGATCGGCATGTTGTTGACCTGGGCGGGCGGGTCCGGCACCTCCTCGCAGAGGATCTGCTGGCGGACCAGCCGCCCGCGCTTCGTCGGCGACATCAGCGACGTGTGCGAGTGCGCGGCCAGCACGCTCCCATGGGTGAGGATCCCCTTGCGCGGGTTTGCGGCCGTGTTCACGGTCGTGGCCGTGAAGGAGCTCGAGCCGCCGCCGACACCATAAAACGAAGCGAGGTCGGCGTTGATGTACGACTGCGCCGACGTCAACAGGGTCGTGTAGTCACTCCCGCCGAGCACCGCCGAAGCGAAGGTGGTCAGCGTCTCCTTGTGCATCTCCGCGGCGATCGTCTTGTTCCACTTGGTGAACTGCGTGTCCTTGGTGACGGCGTCCATGTTCTCGATGTCGAGCCACTGGTCGGCGAAGTCCTGGAGCGCGCCTTGCGCGCGCGGGTCGCCGAGCATGACCATCGCCTGAGCGGCGACGTCGGCCGCCGTGGCTAGCTGGCCGCTCGCCGCGGCGTCGAGCTGCGCCTGGTCGGGGAGCGAGCGCCAGAGGTAGAGGGCCAGGCGCGTGGCAAGCTCCGTCGGCGTGAGCGGGATGGCCTTCGCCATCCCCGTCGGATCGGGCTGGCCGAACTCGAGCACGAACAGGAAGCGCGGCGAGGTGAGCACCGACTCGATCACCGCCTGGATCCCGGTGGCGAAGTCGAACTGCCCGCTTACCGCCGTGTAGAGCGCGAACAGCGCCGCCGACTCGGTATCGTCGAGCTGGCCGCGGAACGCATGCCCCGCGAACGACGTGATGAACTGCTGCGCACAGGCTGCATCCTTGGTCGTGCAGGTGACGATCCCGTTGAAGTTGTTGGCTGCGGCCGCGCTGGCGAGCGCCTCGGCTGCCTGCAAGTACTGCTGGTTGATGAGCGTCCCCGAGATCGTCGCGTAGCTGTTGGTGTTGAAGTTGCCGGCCTTGCCGGTATCGATCTTCTGCTCGGAGACGAACTGGAGCGCCGGCTGGGTC
>Ga0306922_10006926_pt1 | contig 10889 bp, 9 predicted proteins | sample sta12Cox44000082_FD_203758 | JGI IMG/M metagenome (GOLD analysis project Ga0306922, IMG submission 203758) | Lab enrichment of tropical soil microbial communities from Luquillo Experimental Forest, Puerto Rico - statoxic.12C.oxic.44.000.082 (v2)... | ecosystem: Environmental > Terrestrial > Soil...
CTGCGGTCTAAGATCTGGGGTGGCCCGCTGTCCGACACATCAGATACGAAACCGAATTAGCGCCGGCATCCGGCAAAACGCCGCCGGCGAGCCCCGGCACCGTCCCTACTTTTTTTTCGCCTTGTCGACCGCCTTCGACGCGCTGAGATCCACACCCAAAGCTGCGACCGCATGGCCAGCGTGTTCGAGACCTTGCTCGGCCTGCTCGTTGCGAATTGCCTCGCCAGTCTCGGCGATGAGACGCGAGCGTTCTTCTCTGCTCCTGGCCCGCCCGAGGAGACCAAGCAGTCCCTCGAGAATCGTGTAGGGATGCGGCGGGCAACCAGGGACATAGAGATCGACCGGCACCACCGCGTCCGCGCCGTTGTGGACCTCCGGGTGGTCGATGTAAGGGCCTCCCGAGATCGCGCAGGCGCCCACGGCGATCACGATCTTCGGTTCGGGGATTGCGTCATACGTCTTTTTTAAGGCGAGGCGCATGTTCTCGGTCACAGGACCCGTGATCAACAAACCGTCGGCGTGCCGCGGAGAAGCGACGTACTGGATCCCGAAGCGGCCGAGGTCGAAGACGATGGTGCCGAGGACGTTCACGTCGGCCTCGCACCCGTTGCAGCCGCCGGCGCTCACCACGCGCAGCTTGAGGGACCGCCCGAAGAGGCGCCGGATCTCCTTGGCGAGGGCCAGGACACGATCCCCCGATGGCTTCACGGGCGGCGAGTGCAACACCAGGTCAGTGCGCTTGGCGCCCGCTAGACGGTAGTCGGGCGTGAAGGCGATCGCTCCGGTCGGGCACGCCTCTGTGCACTCGTTGCAGAAGAGGCAGCGGCCGAGATCCATGGCCAGCGTGTCATCTCCGGCCGCGATGGCTCCGGTCGGGCACGCCTCCGCGCACGAACGGCAGCCTTGCTTGCACTGCGCGTGATCGAGAACCGGCAGTCCGCGAAAGCGCTCGGGAAGCACCGGCTCCTCGTTAGGGAAGCGGCCGGTTCGGTGACCCTGCTGCAGACGGGCGAGGAGTGACTTGATCATCGGGTTCTCAAAGGTCGTGGCCGCAGTAGGAGAGGTCGAAACTCTTGTTGCAGAGCGGGAAGTCCGAGATCTGCTGCTCGCGCAATGCCATCGCGAGGGCGTTCCAGTTGTGGAAGGAGGGATCGATCACCTTGTATGCGGCAAAGCGCCCCGCCTGGTCGGTCATCGCCACATGGCAGATCTCTCCACGCCAGCCCTCCACGAGCGCTACGGATAGATGATCGGGCCGGAGCGGCCCCGGCATGATCCGTGACGGGCCGTCCGGGAGCTTGCGGAGCTGGTCCTTCAGGAAGTCGACGGAATGCTCGATTTCCAGCCAGCGGACGTAGGCCCGCGAGAACACGTCTCCGGAGGTCCAAGTCGAGATTGGGATGTGGGCGAAGCGGAAGAAACCGGATGGATGGGTCTTGCGCACGTCGCGCTTGAGCCCGCACGCGCGAGCGGCCACCCCGACGAGGCCGAGCTGGCGAGCGACACCTGGATCGACACGGCCTGTCTCCTCGAATCGAGCCATGACCGACGGCGTATCCCAAAGCAGCTTAACCGCTTGCTCAGTGTCGCGATAGGCGCGTTCGAGCCTGCGCGACATCTCCTGGAGGAGCGCCGCATCCGCGTCGAAACCAGTGCCACCGGGCCGGACCAGCCCTCGACCGAAGCGGCTTCCGCAAAGGGAGGCGCTGAGGTTCAAGTAGTCGCCGCGAAGCCGCCCGCAGAACGAGGCGGTGGGCAGGAAGCCGACATCGCCGGCGAGAGCACCGAGACCGCCCGTGTGGTTGGCCAGCCGTTCAAGCTCCAGGGCGATCGCCCTCAAGGCCAGCGCTCGCCCGGGGGCGCGCGAGCCGGCCAGGCTCTCGACGCTCTGGCAGTAGGCGGTCGCGTGGCCGACGGTTGTGTCGCCGGCGAGCGTCTCGAAGTAGTGGATCGCCCTCTTCGTGGGACCTCCGATGAGCGCTCGTTCGATCCCGCGGTGCTGATAGCCGAGGGAGATCTCGAGGTGAAAGACCTGCTCACCGTGGCACTGGAAGCGGAAGTGGCCGGGCTCGATCACGCCGGCGTGGACTGGACCCACGGCCACCTCGTGAACCTCCTCACCCTCGATTCGATAGAAGTCTGTTACCCCTACCGTCGACCCGCCCCCCATCTTCTTATCTACTCCGTTTTGCCGAGGGCGCCTGGGAGGAGAGAAGCGGACCGGCTTGAGCCAGGGATGCCCCTCGGGGAGGACGCCCCACTGCTCGGCGATCTCTCTCTCGAAAAGGTGCACCTCGGGGCACTCGGGGGTCATCGATGGGAACGTGGCCGACGCCAGCTCCGTGGCTGCTACGTCGAGGATCCCCTCTGAGTCGACGGCAAGGACCACGATCAGCTCCAGGCCCGCATCGTCCGTGGGATGACCGAAAAGAGCCGATACTCGGCGGCCGCGCTTGGTCGCTCCGATCACGAGGCCGCGGAAGTCCTCGAGCGACAGGCGTGGGATCGCCGACCGCGGTACGGCCGCGCCGTTCGCGAGAGAAAGACCTTGTTGCGGCGCCGTCATCACTGCAGCTCGAGGGACGCCGCCGCCTTGTGCAGGAGGCCGCTCACAGGGGAAGGGATATAAACGCCCATGAGGACGACGAGAACGAGAAATACGACCGCCGGACCGACGGTCAAGAACCGCTCCTTGTAGCCGCGGGCCTTAGCAATATCGGACGGTTCACCCTGGACCACGCGAAGCACGGTCGCACCCATGCCGATGAACACGATGGCGAGCATGAGCAGGAAGAGAGCCGCCGTGGCGAAGCGTCCTCCGGTGACCGCAGCGTTGAGGATCGTGAACTCGCTCATGAACGGCCCGAATGGCGGCGAGCCGGTGATGGCGAAGAAGCCCGCCAGGAAGAGCGCCGCCGAGGCCGGCGCCAAGCGCAACGCGCCCGTTACGTCCTCGGTGCGCTTGCTACCGAACGCGCGATGGATGTTGCCGGCTGAAAGAAAAAGGAGACCCTTTCCGAGGCCGTTGTTCACGAGGTGGAGCAGTGCCCCAAAGGTACCCAAGCCGCCGATCCCGATACCGAACACCAGGATCCCCATGTGCTCGACGCTCGAGTAAGCCAGCATGCGCTTGTAGTCGCGCTGCCCGGCCATGAAGATGCCGGCGACGGCCATGGACACGAGGCCCATCACGACAAGGAGGTGCCGAGCGAACGCACCCTCCCCGGCCGCGCCGCAGATCTGCACGAAGCGCAAGATGGCTAGAAACGCACAATTCGTGAGGCCGCCAGCCAGCAGCGCCCCGACTAGCCCAGGCGCCTCGCCGTACGCGTCCGGCTTCCAGGTGTGCATCGGCGCGAGCCCCATCTTCGTGCCGTAGCCGACGAGCAGGATCACGAACGCCACGTGTAGCCACGGGATGGATAGATGGGGCGCGTCGTGCACCAGATCCTCGAACAGCAGGGATGAGCCCATCCCGCCCTTGAGTGCCGAGTACGCGAGGAAGAATGAGCCAAACAGGGCGAGAGCGATCCCGACCGAACCGATGAGGAGGTACTTCCAGGTCGCCTCGAGCGAGCGCTGGTTCCGGTTGAAATAAAGCAGTGGAGCCGAGGACAGTGTGGCGCTCTCGATCGCGACCCACATCAGGCCGAGGTGATGCGAGAGGATCATGAGCGACATGGTGCCGAGGAAGGCCAGCAAGGCGGCGCAGAAGATGCTGGTCTTTCGGCCGGGCCTGAGCGCGAGGTACCCGGGCACGTAGAAAGCGCAGATGAGAAAGAGCAGGCTCACGAATCCCAGCACGACCTTGCCTAGGGGATCGAGGACGAGCCACCCGCCGAGCGCCGCCGCCGCCGGCTGCATCAGAAAGTACAGCGTGAGGGCGGCGTGGGCCACGGCGCCGAGCGGGACGAGCCAGGGCCTGAGCTTCGGCGAGGGGGTCGCGAACGCGACGGCGCCCAGGACGAGAGGAACGATGACCAGCGCTAGCAGCATTCGATCATTCCTTGAGGCTCGATAGCCGGGCGGTGTCCATCGACGAGAACTCGCGGCTGATGTGGTTGATGATGATCCCCATGACGAGGATGCCGACGAACAGGTCGAGAAGGACGCCGGCTTCGACGAGCAGGGGCATCGCTTGGAGGAGCGCGAGCCCCATGACGAAGATCCCGTTCTCGAGCACCAGGTAGCCGACGACCTGCGTGATCGCCTTCCGGCGCGTCGTGAGGATGATGAATCCCGTCAGCACCGTCGCGAAGGATGTGGGCAGCAGAAGCGTCGCCTTGTGTTCGGGTACGAGCGGCAGCGTCTGTGCGAACAACACGGAGAGACCGGCGCCGACCGCGCCGAGCAGAAGCGAGGGGATGAATCCGATGAACGGCTCCACCTCGCGGTGTATCGCGGCGTCCCGCATCGCCTTGTAGAGCAAGCGCGGGATGATGAAGCCCTTGACGATCACCGCTCCCGCCGCGACGAGGAACGCCTCGATGGCTGCGTGACCGTGAACCACGAACGCGAGCACGCCCAAGACGACGCCTTGCAGCGCCGAACTGCCGATGACGGCCCTGAGTCGGGTGGTGCCGAGCAAGAAGAGGTTGAGAAGAAGCACGAGGACGAGCAGAGGATCCAGGCTGGGTGTCATCGGTTCACCTGACGAGGAGGACGAGGCCAAAGACGGAGAGCAGGCACGCCGCGACGAGCAAGCTCGGGATATGGGTTAGGCGGAGGCGAGCCATCGTCGACTCCACGACGCCGATCAGGAGCGCGATCGCCAATACGGAAAGCCCCGCGATTCCCCAGGCGGCCCACGTCGGCCCGATCCCGACAGGAAGGGCGAGACGCGCGAGGACCGCTGCAAAGACGAACAGCTTGACGGATGCGCCGTAGAGGATGAGGCCGAGCGCCGGCCCTCCATGATCGAGCACCATCACCTCGTGGATCATCGTGAGCTCGAGGTGGGTGTTCGGATCGTCGACGGGGATGCGGCTGTTCTCCGCCAGGAGGACGATGAAGAGGGCGACGGCGACCAACACGAATGAAGCCCCCGCGCGGGTCCAAACGAAGGGCATCCCCGACCCCAGCATCGTCGAGAGCGAAAGCGAGCCCGAGGCGCGCGCCAACGCCAGGAGGCCAAGCACGAAGGCTGGTTCGGCGAGGCAGGCGAAGGTCGCCTCACGTGCGGCGCCCATGCCCTCGAACGCAGACCCCGTATCGAGCGCCGCTGCCATGGTGAAGAAGCGACCGAGACCGAAGAGATAGGCGACCACGAGGAAGTCGCCGTCGAAAGCGACGAAGCCCGGGCGGCCGCCAATCGGGACCAGCACGGCCGCGAGGAGGGCGGTGGCAACCCCGACCACCGGCCCCGCCCGGAACACCCACGTCGTCGTCCGGCTGAAGACCGATCCCTTCTGGAGCAGCTTGATGATGTCGTAATAGGGCTGCAGGAGCGGCGGTCCCACCCTGCCTGCGAAGGCTGCCTTGGTCTTGTTGATCACACCCAACATGAGGGGCGGGAGCGTGATGACGAGCACCGCGTGGGCGAGGACGTCGCTGAGCTTGCCGGGCATCACCGTCCTCCGTGCCAGACGAGGAGCCACACGAGGGTGGCGAGGATGTAGACGAGGTACGCGTGCACACTCCCGCGCTGGAGCCAGCGCAACCGGTGAAACGCACGCTCCGTCGCGCGGCCCCCCGGAACGAGCAGGCGGTCCAGGACTGTATCGGGGACGTGGCTCTGGAATTGTCCGGGCGAAGGAAACAACCCGTGAGGGGGCTGACCATGCACGGTCGGCCTGAGCGCCCAGCCGAACATGCCGACCAGCATCTGCGCGAACGAGGACGAGGTGTACTGCATGCGCGCGGACGGCGCGGCGAATCCGCAGTCCCAGGTGCCGACCCCCGCGGGCGCAGCTCGGACTCGAAGGGCGAGCCAGTTTCCACCCAAGAACGCCGCCGCGGTGAGAGCGAGCGAAACCACAGTGACCCAGCCAAGCGGAGCAAGCACGACAGAACGTGACAGGAGAGTGGACATCTCCGGCGCCCAGGTGGCAGCTGCCCGATCGAGCACTGGCGCGACCGCGAGGGGCGCGAGGCCGATGAACGCACACAACAGCGCGAGGACCCCCATGGGCACAACCATCCGGGAGTCAGCCTCGTGAGCCCGAGCCGTCGATTCCGATCGAGCGACCCCCAGAAACACGGCGCCGAAGACCTTGACGAAGCACGCCACGGCGAGTGCCCCGATGAGCGCGAGGCCCGCCGCCGACAGCGCTGCTGCCATCCACAGCATCCCCGGGCCGTGAGTCGTGGCGCGGAAGAGGCCGACATAGATGAGAAGCTCGCTGATGAACCCGTTCAAAGGCGGCAAGCCCGATATCGCGGTGGCGCCGACGAGGAAGGCGAGCCCGGTCCTCGGCATCGGCTTGAGGAGACCGCCGAGCAGATCGATCTCGCGCGTACCGGTCGCGTGGATGACGGAACCCGCCGCGAGAAAGAGCAGGCTCTTGAATAGCCCATGGTTCCAGACGTGCAAGAGCGCGCCGCCCAGCCCGAGGACGACGAGCTCCGGGCGCCACAGCGCGCGACCGAGCAGAGCGAGCCCGAGCCCGATGCAGATGATGCCGATGTTCTCGACGCTGTGGTAGGCGAGCAAGCGCTTGATGTCGTGCTGACCGATCGCGAAGGCTACTCCCAGCACGCCCGAAGCGACGCCGAACCCGAGCACCATGCCGCCCCACCACATCGGTGGCGAGGGGAAGAGCGAAGTGATCCGCACGAGCCCGTAGATGCCGGTCTTGATGAGGACACCCGACATCACGGCCGAGATGTGGCTCGGCGCATTGGCGTGAGCCCCAGGGAGCCAGACGTGAAGGGGCATCACCCCGGCCTTGAGGCCGAACCCGACGAAGCCGAGCAGGAAGACGGCCACGGCGAGGGAATGGTGGGCGTCGAGCGGCCCCTCCAAGTTCCAGTCGCCACGGAGCGCGAAGAGCGCAGCGAACATCGCGAACAAGCAGAGTGTCCCGATGCGCGTCGCTACGAGGTAGATGTAGCCGACCTCCCGGACCTCCTTTTCCTGATCGACGGTGGTGATGAGGAGGAACGCCGCGAGCGCCATGATCTCCCACCCGGCCAGGAAGAGGAGCGCGTTTCGGGCGCTCACGAGCAGCGCCATCGCCGCCGTCAACACCCCGTAGAAAAGCCGCAGCTTCCGGCCGTTGTCGAGGTGCTCCGACTGCTTCCAGTAAGCCAGCCCGTACACCGCACCGAGAAACGACACGACGAAGATCTGGAGCAGGAACATCGCCGAGAGGGTGTCGACGTAGATCCGGAAGGCTCCACCCGGCACCGGCCACCTGAATGCCAGCCCCGAGCCGTGCGGCGAGGCGACGAGAGCATGCGCGGCGCCCGAAGCGCCGGCCAGAGTCGCGATCGCGAGCAGTGCCAAGGCGATCCGTTCGCCGGTCGCCTTTTGGCGCGCGATGAATAGGCCTGGAACGCCACTCAACGCCGCGACCGCAATTCCTCCGACGACCAACCACTCGTTCATCCGCTTCTCCACCACTGACGCAGTGACGTCCACGCGAGCACGGAGGTGACGGCCGCCAGAATGTAGAGCAGATAGATGTGCAGCGACCCTTGCTGGAGCCACCTCAGTCGAGCGAACCGCTTCGCCCACTTGTCCAAGAAGGGCTCGTAGACCGAACGGGTCAGGGGATCCGTCGAGTCCGAAGAGAGCCGCGAGGGCTCTGCGAACAGGGCCCGTGGTGCTCTACCCGTCACGCGCGTTCTCAGCATCGGCGGCACGAGATGCTCGGCCATGATCTCGGCAAAGGACCGGCCCGTGTACTGCATCCGGGGCGTCGGTGCGGCGTAGCCGCAACCCCAGGTCTCGTCGATGGCACGGTGACGGCGGAGGCGCAGCGCGAGCAGCGCCGCGGCGGCCAGCACGCTGACCCAAATTACGACTGCGATCTTCGCGACACCCCAAAGACCGCTGGCGACCGGAGCGATGTCGACGGCAGTGCCGAGAACCTGCGAAGCGACTCTGCCCAAGATCGGCGCGAGGACTATGGCGAGAAGGGCCATCGCGACGCATCCGAGTGTCAGCAGGACCAGGGGCAGGACCATGCCGAATGGCGACTCGTGCGCCCCGGACGCCCGTTCACTCCGCGCCTGGCCGAGTAGCGCGATCCCGATGAGGCGAACGAAGCACAAGGTGGCGAGAACCCCGATCGTCGCCAAGGCGGCCGTTGCGAAGAAGAACGTCAGGCCGCTCCCGGGACCGATCGCGATTCCGGCGCCGAGGAGTCCGAGGTACACGAGCCATTCGCTCGCGAAACCGTTCATAGGCGGCAAGCCCGCGATCCCGACCGCTCCGACGATCATGGCTGATCCAGTCGTGGGCATCCGGCGAAGGAGACCCCCGAGTTCTTCGAGGTCTTTGCTTCCCGCCCCATGAAGCACGCTCCCGGCGCCGAGGAACATGAGCCCCTTCATCAGGGCGTGATTCCAGAGGTGGAGGAGGCCGCCGCAGAAACCGAGGGCCGCGATCCGCGAATGCCCATTCCGTGCCGCCCAGATGCCAAGCCCGAACCCGATCAGCATGACGCCGACGTTCTCGATGCTCGAGTAGGCTAGGGCGCGCTTGAGATCACGCTGGTACAGCGCCAGCGATATCCCCAAGAGCCCACCTAGGATCCCGAGGATCAGGAGAAGCGACCCCGGCCATCCTGCCGGCGTGAGGAAGGTCAGCGCGCGAAGGACGCCATAGAGGCCCAGCTTGATGAGGACGCCGGACATCAAAGCCGAGACATGCGACGGCGCCGCGGCATGCGCCTCCGGCAGCCACACATGAAGAGGAACGATGCCCGCCTTGACTCCGAAGCCGACGAGCGCGAGAAGGAACACCGCCGCGCCCAGGCTCCCTTGTGACCGCGCGGCCTCGAGCTCGGCGAAGCCCAGGGCTCCGGCGTGGCGCCCCGCGACTAGGAAGAAGCCTATCAGGAACGCGACGCCGACGTGGCCAGCGATCAGGTAGACCCATCCTGCGCGCCGGACCTCCGCTTCCCCGTGCTCGAACGCCACGAGCACGTACGACGTGAGGGTCATCATTTCCCAGGCGACCAGCAAGATCACGGCGCCCCGCGCGAGGAGGACGAGCACCATCGACGCCAGCATCACGTTGAAGAAGAACGCAGGGGCGCCTGCGGATCGCCGGGTCCAGTACGGTTGCATGTAGAAGTAGCCGTACACGCCGCATAGAGCTCCCATTACGAGGAGCGGCAGAAGGAAGAACGCCGTCAAAGGGTCGATGCCGAGTTGGACGGCGCCCGTAGGCAACGCCCAAGGGACGATCGCGGTGGCGCTCGCGCCCGTCCGGAGAGCATCGAGCGTCGGGGCAAGGCCGAGGAGCGCCGCGAGAACAGTCCCGCTCGCCGCTGCACCAGCCGCCGCGCGCGGCCAGCGGCTGATGACGAGCGCGAGAACGCCGGTCCCCACGAGGACCGCCAGTGCCGCCGTGACGAGGGTCATTCGGCGTCGGATCCCTGGATCGGCAATGGCGAAGCGGCGGGAGCGTGTTGGTGCGCGAGAGCCGCCTCGACCCTGCGTGCTTCGGCGACGATCGCTTCGCGGCCCGCGCGACGAAGCAGCGCTTCTTTGAAACTCGAATCGAGGAGGACGGCCGACAGCCGCGCGAGCAACTGCAGGTGGGCGCGGATCGTTGGGCTGATGAGCGTGAACACCGTGTGCACCGGCTTGCCGTCGAAAGCGTCGAACGGCACGGGCAACGCCAGATAGCTCAGAGTGACGATGCCGGCCGTCCCCGGGAATACGAGAGGGCTGCGGACGTGTGGGATCGCGATCCCGTCGCCTATCCCGCTCGATCCCATAGACTCTCGGGCGAGAAGGATCTGGAGCAGGAGGTCCCGGTCATCGTCCTCCGTGAGTGGAAGTCGCTCGACGATCGCGCGCAACACCGCGCCACGCTCGCCCCCGGGGACATCCTGATGAACACCACCCCGCTCGAGAGCCTCGGAGAGCCGAAGGTGGGTCCCTCCCTCGTCGGCATTTTCGAATAGCTCCAAGGACACCGGCAGGCGCCGCGCAGTCGCCCATTCCAGCAGCTCCGCTCGACCGAAGAGGGGCTGGTTCTTGACCACCACGCAAGGGATCTCGCCGGCATCCACCCACCGATACACCTCGCTCTCGGAGACCGAGAGCAGCCGGGCCACTTGGCGAACGCTGAGCTTCATGCGGAATCGTCCGGCCGTGACAAAGGCATGTTTCGTGCCAGTAGTCGGCGCCTCCCAGGCAGCTCTATTTGCGCCTGAGCGTCGCTCGCGGAAGCTTCCCGAGCCCGAGCGCGACGTCCACGGTCCGGCTGAGCACGTCCGGCAGGATCGGAGACTGCAGAATCCCGATGGTTCGTCCCTTCCAGACGGCCAACGGTTCCCCGCCCCGCGGGCGGAGCGCGAGCACCGGCGTACCGGGACGGAGCTGCTCGGTCCTCTCGAGGACTGCCGTGACCGATTCGGCCTCGGTCTCGGCACAGACCAAAACCAAGCTCACGGCAACGTCGCGTAACGCTATCTCCGCGGCGCTCAGGTTGGCCACCCGCAAGAGAACGAGATCCGAACGTCTCACGAGTGTCTCGAGAAGATCGTCCGTCTCCGCGGAAGGCTGCGCGAGAACAAGGAGCGAAGGCGGCTGCCCAGTCGCCTCGGTCTTGTCCCCCGACTTGAGTCGATTCATGGTCAAGCGCGCCCCTGCGGTCCCCGCAGGAGTAGGCACGTGCCGTGCCAGGCGCTAAGACCTCGGCCGACCGTGGGCAGTGTGGAGCGGGCTGACGCCGAAAACGACAGTCAGCCCCGCGCCGAGGCCGCCTT
>Ga0306922_10006937_pt1 | contig 10883 bp, 10 predicted proteins | sample sta12Cox44000082_FD_203758 | JGI IMG/M metagenome (GOLD analysis project Ga0306922, IMG submission 203758) | Lab enrichment of tropical soil microbial communities from Luquillo Experimental Forest, Puerto Rico - statoxic.12C.oxic.44.000.082 (v2)... | ecosystem: Environmental > Terrestrial >...
GGTCGAGTGCCAGGGTCAGGGCGCGACGCACCCGCACGTCGTCGAACGGCTTTTTCTGGTGGTTGATCCAGGCCCCGAGAGTGCAGTTCCAGTCGCTCTGCTGCACGACGATCTTGTCGCCGAGTTCTTCCTTCAGCTGGTCGATCGCCGATGGCGGGTAGCCGCGAAACTCGGTCGCGGCGCGGTCGGCGCGGATCGCATCGAGCTGCACCGCCTGCTTCGGCGCATAGATCCCGACGAAGCCGTCAAGGTAGGGCAGCCCCTGATGGTAGTAATGGGGGTTGCGCTTTCCTTTGATTAACTGACCCGTTTGGAAGTCCTCGAAAACGAACGGGCCGGAACCCATGATGTTGTGCTCGTACCAGTGGGCGTCCTTGTCTAGTATTTTCTTCTGATAGATCCAGTTGTAGGGGTCAGCCAGCGCCGGCAGGAACGCGCTCGTGGCGAACTTCAGATGAATGACGACGGTGTGCGGGTCGGTCGCCGCGATCGTGTCGACCATCATGAAAGTCGATGAGCGCGGGCTTACCACCCCTTCCGGCGGAAAGGCGATCTTGTTCAGGCTCGCCGCGACGTCCTCAGCGGTCAGCCTGTCGCCATTATGGAACTCGACGTCGTCGCGGATCTTGAAGGTGTAGGTCTTGCTGCCATCGGTCGGCTGCGGCACCTCGGTGCACAGGTCGCAGACGATGTCGGTCGTCGATCCTGGATTGTCGGGGTTGATCCGTATCAGCACACTGTAGAACGGCGCCGCCGAGTGGATCGTCGCATAGGTTTCCTCGCGTTGCGCGTCGAAAGTCGGCGGCGAGTCCGCCGGGATCATGTAGGTCAGCATGCCGCCATATTTCGGCGCCTCGTCGGCCGTCGCCGGCGCTGCCGCCAAGAGCGCGACGACCAAACCGGCCGCCCAGAACTCTGGTGCCATCGCGTCCTCCCGTTCGGTTAGACCGTGTTGGCCGGCCTATACCTTCATCGTATAGCGGAAATACAAAAATGCCCATCGTGTTTGCGCCGAAATTGTCTTCGGAGCGTCCTCGGGCGCAACTAACCAGCCCGGGGGCTGGTTCCCGATTTCACTGGCGGCTCGTTCGTTGCGGGTGTGATCGGGATGCACACCTCTTTGAGATTACCGCTTGGTAGGTGGCTTCCTCGGTGCTGCGTTGCCGCCACTGAAGTTGCCGGCTGATTGTGTTAGTCGTCAAAGTCTGGCTGAAAGTCCCCCCTCGTGCAAGGTTGAGCATGAAATTGGAGAGCATTGATGAACGCGCCGGGTCAAACCTATCGGGCCGGCGGGTGTCTGGCCGCTGCCTTTGCGGTGCGGTGGAGCTGGAGATCGACTTTCCCGCCTTTTGGGCCTGGCACGATCACTCCGAAGCAAGCCGTCGCGCGCATGGCGCCGCGTATGCGACCTATATCGGCTGTTGGCGCAAACGCGCCCGCGTGGCGAAGGGCCGACGCAGCATCGCTCGCTTCGAGGATGCGAAGACGGGGTCGACCCGAAGCTTCTGTTCCCGGTGCGGCACGCCGCTGCTCTACGAGCGCAAGAGCTCGCCGCATATGGTCAATATCCCGCGGGCGCTCTTCACCGGCCGTACCGGCCGCGAGCCACGCTATCACGTGGCCATCGAGGAGCTTCAGGATTGGGCCTACACAGGCAAACGGCTTGTCCCCCTCAAGGGCTATCCCGGGATCGTCTGGGAACGCCCGAAATCGCGCCGGCGCCCGCGGGACGTTGATGACTTTGGTTCCTCAAACCCTCGGCCGATCCGCTCTTCGCGCCATGCGCCGGCATCCATCTGATCGGTGGCGCGCGGCGCCGAGCGGCCGCGCTAGACGCATGGAAAAGACTAATTCCGGATGGCCTCGGTGGTAAAAGGTAAATTCCCTGGACGGAGGACCGTTCCATGCCCCTGACGACGGACGAGAAACTCTTGGCGCTGAGCCGAGAAACCATCGCGGGGTTCGACAAAGCTAATGGTGGTGTTCATCCAGGGTTCAGACCCGCGCATGCGAAGGGCATTCTGCTGACAGGCACGTTTACACCCTCATCGGAGGCCGCGTCGCTGACGCGGGCACCGCATCTGCACCGGAATTCGACGCCGGTGACGGTTCGCTTCTCGGACTTTGCGGGGATCCCGACCGTCGCCGATAACGACCCGCAGGGTGCCGGCCCGCGCAGCTTTGCGGTTCGCTTCCACCTTGCCGAGCATGTCCACACCGACATCATCGGTCATTCGGTCGACAATTTCCCAGTGCGCACCGCCGAGGGTCTCGTGGAGTTCCTCAATGCAGTGATTGCCGCCGACCCTGCCAGTCCGCACCCAAACGTCATCGAGCGGTTCCTTAGCGCGCATCCCGCGGCTTCGAGATTTGTTCAGATCCCGAAGCCCATTCCGACCAGCTTTGCCAGGGAGTCGTTTTTCGCGGTATCCGCGTTCAAGTTTACGAACGCGGACGGCATGAGCCGCTACGGCCGCTACCGGGTGCTGCCGGTTGCGGGCAACGAATATCTCGGCGAGACCGAAGCAGCCGCGCGCAGTCCGAACTTTCTGTTCGACGAGATCAAAGAGCGGGTGTCAAGGGAACCCGTCAGGTTTCGCGTATTCGTACAGTTGGCCGAGGACGGCGACACGATTGACGATGCCACGGTCCGCTGGCCCGAGGAACGTCCGCAGAGCGCGTTCGGCGAAATCAGTTTGCGGGAGATCGCCCCGAACAACGCCAGCGAGCAGCAACACATCATCTTTGATCCGATCCCGCGGGTGGACGGCATCGAAGCCTCGGCCGATCCTCTCTTCGAGCCGCGAGCCAACATCTATCTGATCAGCGGGAGGCGGCGCAGAGCAGCCGGAGAGCAACCGTAGGTCGGGTGAAGCGCAGCGCAGATTCCTTGGAGGGCGCCTCTGGCTTTCATTTGCACCGCAGGTGAATAAGGGGGCGGCCGGACGGCTCGTTCAGAGCATCTTTACGTATCCACTGGACGGTGCTCCACCACCCGACACACGCGGAATACAAGGCTCAAAATCGATGATGATGTGGAAACGGCGACTCGCGATCGCGGCTCTGGCGCTCTGCTCTTTTGCGTTCACGGGAGCGGCGCCACCGGCGGGCGGGGACAGCGCGCCGAAGCATTTCCTGTGGAAGGTTACCGGGCCGAAGGGCGTCGTCTATCTGCTCGGCACGATCCATGCCGGTAAGGCCGATTTTTATCCGCTGCCATCGATCATCGAGGAAAGCTTCAAAAGTGCTGACACGCTGATCGAGGAAATCGACACCAGCGAGCCCGCCGAAGCCGCCCGCGTGCAGCAAGCGTTCATGGAGAACGGCGATTACCCAAATGGCGACACGATTAACAACCATCTCAGCGAGGTCACCCGTTCGCACCTCACGGCGTATGTGAAAGAGGGCGGTCTGCCCGAGCAGGCCGTCGCGCACATGCGGCCGTGGCTGGTCAGCATGCTGGTCGAACTACGCGAAATGAAGCAGATGGGTTTCGACCCGTCATACGGGTTGGACCAACATTTCCTCGATGAAGCGCAGCAGTCGCACAAGCAGATCGGCGCACTGGAGGACGCCGGGTCGCAGCTCAAACTGCTCAGCTCGCTATCCGAGGAGTTCCAAGACCGTCTGCTACTGAACAGCCTGGTCGACATGGCGAAATCGCACGACGTCGTCGATCTGCTGACGCGGGCCTGGCAATCGGGCGATACCGCCGCGCTGCAGGAGCTGATCACCGGCAGCGTCCGCGACTACCCGCAACTCAAGCCGTTGATGACCAAGCTGATCGACGACCGTAACACCACGATGGCAGCAAAGATCGAGCGCTTTTTGCAAACGCCCAAATGCTATTTGGTCGCCGTCGGCGCCGCCCACCTGGTCGGCGACAATGGCATCCTCAGCCAATTGCAGCGCAAGAATTTCACGGTGGAGCAGCTTTAGGGTCGAAACTCAATCCCTTCGGCGGCACCCTACTTCGCCCTAGTCGGACGGCGCTTAGTTCAGCCTCGAACCCCAATCTGGCCGACCGCATCCTTGATCCAGATCAAAGGCGAGCCGGGCGCGTCAGTGGTGGAATGACGATCTCGCCACGAGGCGCGCAGGGGGTCGAGATATGGGCGAGGGTTTGCATGACAGCCGGGATTACGTCGCGCGTGCCCGCTCGCTCGGGCCTGCTCTCGCCGCGGCCGCGGACGAGATCGAGCGAAACCGCGAACTACCGGCATCGATCGTTTCGGCGCTGATCGACAATAGGCTGTTCCGCTTGTTGCAGCCGTGTTCTCTCGGCGGCGCCGAACTCGACCCGATGACCTACATTCAGGTGGTCGAGCAAATCGCCAGCCATGACGCAAGCACCGGCTGGTGTGTCGAACAGGCGAACGGCTGCTCGATGGTTGCCGCCTATCTCGACCCCGATGTCGCGCAGGAAATCTTCGGACCACCGGACGGCATCGTCGCCTGGGGCCCGGTCGGCCACGGCCCCGACGGCGGGCCGCTGTGCCGCGCGGATGGCGGCGAAAAACTGCGCACTTTGCTGTTTCCAAAGGTCCGCGCGACGATGACCGATATCTGGCATGTCGTCGGCCTACGCGGCACCGGCAGCGACCGCTATTCGGTGACCGATCTCTTCCTCCGCGAGCGCTAGACTGTGCTGCGCGACCCGAAGATCGCGCCGCGCCAGCCGGGCCGGCTCTACTGCTCAGCAGCATCACTCTGTATGCCTGCGGTGTCGCCGGGGTGGCGCTCGGCATAGCGCGTGGATAATCTCCGACTTCACCGAACTCGCGACGGAAAAGACACCGCGCGGCGCCCGCCAGCGGCTGTGCGAGAACCAAGTGATCCAGTCGCAGCGGGCGCAGGCCGAGGCTCGGCTAGGCTCGGCGCGCGCGCCTTCCTGCTGAGTGGTCTCGCCGAGATCTGGGAAGCGGTCGGCGAGATCGTGAGCTAATCCTGGAGCAAAACACGAAGATCTGCCTCGCCTCGACCTGGGCCATCGACCAGGCTCGCGAGGTTGTCGACAGCCTCTATCACAGCGCCGGTGCGACGGCGATCTTCGACGACCGCCCATTCGAGCGCCGCTTTCGCGACATGCATACCGCCTCGCAACAGGCCCAGGCGCGGCAGGCCCATGACGAGACGATCGGCCGAATCCTCTTCGGCCTCGCGCTCGACACGGCGATGTTCGCTTTTAGCCCGTCGCGCATCCATGCAATAATCGCATGGGTTGTATTACCTTGTCGCCAAAAGCATCCGTATGGGCGACACTTGGTGCGACAGCCGCAGAAAGGCGAAACGACAGCCATCGCGGTCCGGGAAGTGTCGGGGAAGGAAAGCTTATGAAATACAACGTCGCGATCGTCGGCGGGGGAGCCGCCGGATCGGTGTTGGCGGGCCGATTGGCTGCCGATGCGCACACTTCCGTGCTGCTGCTGGAAGCCGGGGCGGATTACCCCGACCCAGCCAATCTCCCGGACGAAATCAAATTCGGCCACACTCGGTTTGCCGAAGCTCCGGACTCGCTACACAACTGGGCCTTGCGGGGCACCATCACCGAGGAGCAAGGGGCGATCCACGTGGCGCAGGGCAAGGTGATCGGCGGCGGGTCGTCGATCAATGGTCAGGCCATGCAACGGGGATTCCCCGAGGATTTCGATTCCTGGGCGGCGCTCGGCAACGACGAATGGTCGTATGACAAGGTCCTGCCGTACTTCCGCAAATCGGAGCATGATCTCGACATTCAGGATAATTATTGCCACGGCTCGCATGGACCAATGCCCGTCAGGCGCCGCCAGTCGGGTCCCTGGCCTGCCATCCAACAGGCTTTCCATGCGGCCTGCGTCCAGGCGGGGTTCGGCACCACCAACGATAAAAATGGCCTGCACCCCGCCGGCCTTGGTGTGTCGCCCTCGAACAACCTCGACGGCGTGCGAATGAGCACCGCGATGACGCATCTGAATCCGGTGCGCCATTATCTGAACCTGACGGTGCGGGGCGGAGTGTTCGTCCGGAAGATCGTGATCGAGGATGGCAGGGCCGTCGGCGTCGAAGCCGAAAGCGGCGGTAAGGTGTTCCACGTCGAAGCCGACCGGGTGGTACTGAGCGCCGGGGCGATTAGATCGCCCCACCTGCTGATGCTCTCGGGCATCGGCCCCGAGGACCACCTGCAGCAATTCGGGATACCCGCGGTTTGCCATCTCCCCGGCGTAGGCCAGAACCTGCGGAACCACCTCAGCGCCCAGACGACCTTCAAGGTCAAAGACGGCATCTCCCTCGCTGCTCATCGCGATGCAGCGCACTTTTCGTTGCACTACACCGCCCCGGGGTCGAGCGCCGTCAACGATATGGTGCTGCGGAGCAGCCCGGTCGTCGACCCACGGCAGGAGCGCGTACCCGGTGTACGGACCAAATACCTGAGCGGCGACGTCCCCCCTGAGCAGGCAGCACGGATCTCGTGCACGCTCGGGTTGCCTGACGGCTCGGGATACGTCAGGCTGGCCTCGGCCGACCCCGGCGTCCAGCCGACCTTCAACTATTGTTATCTCCAGCATCCAAACGACGTCAGACGGGTGCGGGACGGCCTGCGAATGGCGGTGAAACTGCTCGAGTCGGACGCATATCAAGACGTGGCCGATTACCGCATTCACCCAACGGACGACATTCTCGCCAATAACGACGCTTTGGACCTCTGGATACGCCAAACCGTGGGCACGGCCAGGCACGTGTCCGGGACCTGTAAGATGGGACCCGACACAGATCCGATGGCGGTCGTCGACCAATGCTGCAGGATCAAGGGCATCCAAGGGTTGTGGGTGGCCGATGCGTCGGTGATGCCGCGCATTCCCCGGTCGGGTGGTGCCCATGCCACAGTGATCATGATAGGGGAACGTGTCGTCGACTGGATAGCGGTGGACTAACCCCGATCATGGAAGTTCGGCTGTCAAGCTAAAGTTGGTCCAATGGCTCAAGAACCGTGAGTTCATCCGGCAGATTATGGATTACACTCTCACCAACCTCGCAAAAAAGGAGTGCCGAGGCATGATGCAAGCAGTGCAGAAAACGAAATTTACGGCCGGTCCGCTGACGTTCAGTGTCAGGCATGAGCTGTGGGACGGCAACATCCAGGATCATGCGGACCAGGGCGTCGCGATCACCGTGGTGGCGGAGGTCGCCGGCAAGGAGACGACCCTGCTGCGGTTTAATTGCTTCGATTTCGAAAAAAGTTACATCTACGGCCCGGAAAATGACGAGCTGGAGGTCACCGGACCTGAGATGCTGGGTGGCGCGCCCCTGACAAACTGCTACCGGATGGATCCGATCGCTGACGGGAATCCGATCAGCTGGACCATCAAGACCCTGGGGACCAAGCTGCCGAAAATGCTCAAGAGGGCCGGCTATCCGCAGATCGCCGCCGCGACCGAACTCGCCGAGGTGGCAAGCGTCCTGCCTGACGTCGAAGCCTGCGCCCGCGAGCTGTATGCCGTTAAGCGGAACACCGTGAAGCACAACCGCGGCACGCACATCTTCGAAGCCGGCAACATCCGCTTTGGCCTCGAAATGCGGCGGCTGCCGATGGGCGATGGCGGCCTCGCCATCCACGTCCTGGCCGATATCGGCGGCACGCCGGGCAAGGCCTACACGGAAGAAACGGAGCTGCTGGCCTTTGATCACTTCTGGAACGGGGCGCATTACCACTATGGCCCGCGCAACAAGAACCATCGCATCTATTGGGACAGGACATTGGTCGAGGACCCGCTCGCGTGGACGTTGGAGCAGTTCGAGACCGGAAAACTGCGGGCGATGATCGAGCGGGCCGGCTATCCGGGGATCGCAGCCGATCTCGATGAAGCAAAAATCGCCGCCGTGTTTCCGGCGATGAAGAAGCAGGCGCTCGAAATGTGGGCGGAAGGCGAGCGGCTGACGGGCCATCCGGGGCTGCCGTTGGAGCCGACTCCGAACCTGGCCGCCGCCGAGTAAAGCGCACGACGCAGGCTCCCTCCGCATCCGAGGCCCTTAGCCGGTCACGGCGAAGGGCCTAGGGGGTAGCCATCACGACGAAGCAGCGTTTCCGGGGTAGTGCCAGCCTGGATTTCGGTTCCCGTCCCAGACGAAACCTTCTCCCACAGAGGAGGGCAATCAAAACGCGAGCGGCGCGGGCTCCGCCGCGGGAGGGGAAGTACGGCCAACAAGACCCGTAATAGAGGTCGTAGCCGCATCATTGATTAGGTTCGGGTGAGAATACCCCACCGCCGAGCTAAAAGCGGGTTGCAGCACACTCTGGTATACCGTATACCTCGGTTATGTCCGAAGCCAGCCCGCCCCCCGTCGAAAAATTGGACCGGCCCATCCTCGACGTGCCGCGGCTGGACGCGCAGCCCAGCTACCGCGACCGAGCCTATGCCGCGCTGAAGCGGGCGATCACGGCGATGGACATCTACGACCATCCGGAAGAAATCCGGCTCGACGAGCGGCGGCTCTCGGAGGGGCTCGGGGTGAGCCGCACGCCGATCCGCGAGGCGATGACCCTGCTCGAGCAGGAAGGTTTTGTGCGAACCCGCCCGCGCCGCGGCATCTTCGTCGTGCGCAAGACGAAGCGCGAGATCGTCGAGATGATCACGGTTATGGCGGCGCTCGAAAGCATGGCGGCGCGGCTCGCCGCCGAGCGCGCTGTCGACGCGGAAATTGCCGGCCTGCGCCGACTGATGGATGATTTTCGCAACGGTAATGACGGCGAGCGGCTCGCCGAGTACTCGGATGCGAACATCGCCTTTCATCAGGCGATCATCAAGATGAGCGGCTCCGCCCTGCTCGCCGAATTGACGGAAAACCTGTTCATCCACATACGCGCGATCCGCAAGATCACGATCCACCAAGACAATCGCGCGGCCCGCTCGGTCGTCGACCATATGCGGATCATCGAGGCGCTCGAACGCCGCGACTTCGAGCTCGCCGAGCGGCTGGCGCGCGAGCACACGCTGGGGCTCGCCGCGCATGTCGAGCAGCACGGCGATTTTCTCGACACGACACGGGACGATGTGTGAGTTTCAGCGAGCCTTCAACCGTCACCCCCGCGAAAGCGCGGGCCCAGGGCGACCGTCCCGGACCGGCACCCCTGGGTTCTCGCTTGCGCGGGAATGACGACAGAGGTGGTCTTCCGAAGACCCGAGGGATTGGTGAATGAGCAAAGCGCTGGAAGGTGTGCGTATTCTCGATTTGAGCCATGTCCAGGCGGGGCCGACCGGCACGCAGCTCCTGGCATGGATGGGTGCGGACGTGATCAAGGTCGAGATGCCCGGACGCGGCGACATTACCCGCGGTCAGCTGCAAGACGTCAAAGGCGCCGACAGCCTCTATTTCACGATGCTGAACTCGAACAAACGCAGCATCACCGTCAATCTGAAGTCACCTAAGGGCAAGGCGGTGATCGAGGCGCTGGTCAAGCGCAGCGACGTGGTCATCGAAAATTTTGGCCCCGGCGTGCTCGATCGACAGGGCTTCACCTGGGAACGGTTCCAGGAACTGAACCCGCGCATCATCTACGCGTCGATCAAGGGCTTCGGCCCGGGCCCCTACGTCGACTGCAAGGCCTACGAGAATGTCGCCCAGTGCATGGGCGGAGCGGCGAGCACGACCGGCTGGGAGGACGGGCCGCCGACCGTGACCGGCGCCCAGATCGGCGACAGCGGTACCGGCGTCCACACGATCGCCGGCATTCTCGCCGCACTCTTCCAGCGCGAGCGCACCGGCAGGGGCCAGCGCGTCGAGGTTGCGATGACCGACGCGGTGCTCAATCTGTGCCGGGTCAAGATGCGCGACCAGCAACGCCTGATGCGCGGGCCATTGACCGAGTACCCGAACAAGCAGTTACGCGACGCGGTGCCGCGCGCCGGCAACGCTTCGGGCGGCGGGCAGCCGGGTGCCGCATTACGCTGCGCCCCGGGCGGACCGAACGACTATGTCTATGTTATCATTCAGCCCCCGTCCTGGGCGCCGCTGATGAAGCTCTGCGGCCGCGAGGAATTGATCACCGATCCTGGATACGCGACGCCGCAGGCGCGTTTGCCGAAGGTCCCCGAATGCTTCTCGATCATCGAGAAGTGGACGATAACCAAGACCAAGTTCGAAATCATGGACGCGCTCAACGAGGTCGACGTGCCGTGCGGCCCGATCCTGTCGATGAAGGACATCTACGAGGACAGGTCGCTCTTCGAGCGCGGCTTTCTGGTCGAGGTCGACCATCCGACCCGCGGCAGATACGTCCAGGTCGGCTCGCCGATCAAGCTCTCGGATTCGCCGGTCGAGGTGAAGCGCTCGCCCTTGCTCGGCGAGCACACCGACGAGATCCTCGATTGGCTCGGCTACGGCACGGATGAGATCACGGCATTGCACCAGGAAGGAGCGGTGTGATGGGACAGCCCCTTCACCCCCTCCCTCTCCCCGCGCGCGGGGAGAGGGAGGGACCCGCGCAGCGGGAGGGTGAGGGGCACGCGAGGGATGCCGCGCCGTGGCAGTAGGACACGACCGTCGCATCCATCCGGGCTCGGGGCGCCGGCGCGGGCCCGATCATCCCAAAGGCCGACAGGTCGATCCGGCAGCGCTCGCCGAGGTCCAGGCATTGCTCGGCGACGGCGAGCGGCGCCGCGACCTGCTGATCGAGCATCTGCATCTGCTGCAGGATCATTTCGGCTGCCTACATGCGCGCCATCTGGCCGCGCTCGCCGAAGAGATGCGTCTGGCGCTCGTCGAGGTCTACGAGGTCGCCTCGTTCTATGCCCATTTCGACATCGTCATGGATGGCAAAGCGGCGCCGCCACCGACCACCGTCCGCGTGTGCGACAGCCTGAGCTGCGACCTCGCCGGCTCGGCACGGCTTCTCGCCGACCTCCAGA
>Ga0306922_10006939_pt1 | contig 10883 bp, 9 predicted proteins | sample sta12Cox44000082_FD_203758 | JGI IMG/M metagenome (GOLD analysis project Ga0306922, IMG submission 203758) | Lab enrichment of tropical soil microbial communities from Luquillo Experimental Forest, Puerto Rico - statoxic.12C.oxic.44.000.082 (v2)... | ecosystem: Environmental > Terrestrial > Soil...
TGCGCTTATTGCGGGTTAGAGAGCTCTTAAACAGCCGCTTCGCGTCCGTTTAAGAGCGTGTTTGTGAGATCAAGCATTGGATACGCACTGTCGAAATTTTCTGTCTGAGCCTGCATCGATCACTTACTTTCTAAGATCAAAATTCTCAGAAATTTGTGAGCGATGCTGGCTAACCCGCAAAGATCGTTTGTGAGGAGATCCTGCATCGCATTGGGCGCGTCAGCGTCACAGTTAAAGCTTGTACACGGCCTCGAGTTCGAGCTGGAGTTCGAGGACTCTTGCGGCCTGCAGTCAAGGACGCGTAACTGCGAAACGGAATAAATGGAGGGGACCATGCAGCGGGGAGGAGGCCGTTTATGCCGGCTTCGCTAAACATACCGTCCCGGAGGGACGGCGATCATAGGCCGGCGCTTCAGCGCCGGTTACTGAACGATTTCAAATCGGCCCCGTCCCGGAGGGCCGAGGTGAGCCGTCTGGGACGGGGATCCCTCTTGGTTTTTGAGTACCGGCGCTGAAGCTGAAGCGCCGGCCTATGATCAGAGGGCCTCTCCGAGGCGCCGTCGGTTCTACTCGCACCGCTATCCACCCCGTGTCCCGTGGATCAGTGAGCCGTTTCACTCCTGCACCATAGACTCCAACTCCGCGAAGACGTAACCGATAAAAATGTCGGCTTCGATACGCAACGGGATACGCTTATCGTCATCCGAAAGCCAGCCTCGGCCGCTTTTAAAGAGTTTATGTTCCTTCAACTGCATCGTCTTGTCGATCTTCTTGATGTGGAGTTCGAGTTTGATCGCCCTCTGGTCACGCCCTGCGATCCGGAGTGTGTCCCGGCCTATGACCTTTACAGTTGCAAGGTACGGCGCGTTCGACGCCCAGACGACAATAGACTCCGTGTCGCCGTTTTGCAGTGGCTGACTTCGCACCCAAAGCAGCGCAGTTGCCATGTCAAAGACAGGGCTGAATCTGAACGTGTTTGGCTTCGGTAACTGGTTACTTGGAATTTTCTCCCTGATGCCGATTACCTGCGTTGGTTCAAAATCGACACTCGTCTTGACCGTTTCGGACCGATACTTCTCTTCTTGGACAAAATGAATGGGCCGCAGAGTTGACGCGTTTTCCGTCGCCTGATGATATACATCAAGTTTAAAGAGGATACGTGGCAAACCGGAAGTGCCCCCTTTTGCAACGATTTGCAAGGTGTTCTTGGCTGGAGAAGTAACACGAACGTCTGCCGTTGCAGCCTGAATCCCATCCCATCCAAACCGATAAGCCAGACGCATCGGAGGCGGCGGCCCAAAGTCACCAGGGCCCTTGTACGAGGTCAGGGACTTTACCCAATCCAGGCTCTCCTCTGCATGAGACACAAAAATGCCGGCCAGAAGGAGAACGGCAATTATTCGAACAATTGCACCGCCTCCTACATTACCATTATAGGCAAGACGATGCACTAAGGTACCACGCGCTCTGCTTTTCGAGACAAGATCCATCCTAAATTGCCGGTGTTGGCTCGACAAAACGTCCAGTCGCCCCGCTCCGAAATCAACCGGATTGGTTGGCCGATCTGAAGACTCTCTAAGGGGCGTGCGGTTATTGCCGGCCCGTATTTCAGGTCGGTTGCCGATTCGATGACCAAGGCGCGATTCGAATCCTTAAGTCCGGCATTTAGCCAAATGCAAATTGCCAGACTTGAAGCGAACAATATTCCGGCAATAATCGAAACAAATCTGAAAAAAATTGTGTACGATGCGCGTTTCCTTAGCGCCAAGAACAGGCAAAGGATAGCCGTCCAAAAACTGGCGGATGCCACGACTGGGAAATAGTCTGCGTAGGCGCCTAGAGTGTCTCCAACGGTTTTCGGATCATCGTTACCGACGATCTTGAGAGCCGTCTGCAGATTGACTCTGGCCTGTTCAAACGATGGCTTAAGAATGAGAGCACGCTGATAGTTGAGGATGGCTCTCCCCTGATCTCCTAACTTAAACCACGTATTGCCCAGATTGTAGAAAAGTTCGGCGCTATATTCACGACTGTCGACCAACTGAACATAACCCACCTTTGCCTGCTCAAATTTGCCCTCTGCATAGGCGGCGTTCGCCGTGTTCCAGGTCGTATTTCCCAGACATCGCGAAAGCGCGACCGTCAAAATGCCCAGCAAGACGTAATACGTTCGCAGCTTCATGCTCGTGTGGCAACGACAGGCAAGTTATTTCGGGGACAGGAGGCCAGGGCCTTCCAGCGATTCAAAAGAATGATGATGCGCGATCGCTCCTCTTCCGTAAGAGATTCGGCTCCATGATGGCCATAAATCCAGGCACTCCTTGCATCAACGAGGTCGCGCAGTTCATTTCTGATCTCGGTTGGCAGCTGTTCCCCGTCGATATACTCGTCCAGCGAGGGGGGCTTTTCCCGTTTGCGCATACTTTGCAGTTTCAAATCCAGTTCAAGGAGTCGAACCGCGGCCTGCAAGACCTCCGATCGATTGTCGGAAGCTTTTATCTTTTTCTGAAGGACACGTCTTTCCAGCTTTAATACCCTGAGGGGCTGACTTGCCATCCTTGCATTTCGCCACCACAACCCGAAACCCAACGCCAGCAGAGCACAGGCCGGAATCAACTGAGCGATCCAGAACCTTCGCTGTTCCATTAAAGGCGTGAACGTCGCGGGTATTGGCATTTTCACCTCAATATCGAGTACGTCCGGAACCGCCGGCGCTTTTGCCTGGGCAGGAGCCGAAGGCGCAGCCGTCGGACCGGGGATTGGTGCCTTTGGGATGAGATCTCCCTGGACCTCGATACTGATTGGCGACGATTTCAAGACGACATATTTCTCTGAGTCCGGGTCGAAAAAGGTGAAGCGTGCAATGGGTAAGCTCGTCACAGGTCTGTCGGCTACCAGAGGAAAGCTGAATGTTTTCGTCGCATTCAATCCGACTTCGTCCATTGTCTCGGTCGTTTCGGTTGGCTGGTAGATGTGCCAGCCATCTGCGCTCGTCAGGGTCGGCTGTCCCATTCGATCGAAATTGCCAAGCCCCTTGATTTCGACTTTCATGTTAACCGGATCACCTGTCTTCACCTTGTCCGGTTGAGCCGTAGCCGTGAGAGTAAATTCGCCTACAGCCCCCGAAAAATCGGCTGGGCGATCGGCGGCGGGAAGAGGCTTTATCTGAATCGAACCTCCATTCGTTTTCACATCCACCGCTTGCTGTCCGAATGTTTCGAAGGGGTCGGCGAACCCTTGCGGGCCTCTTGGACCAAAAGGAGTTGAAATCAGGAAGCTCTGTGTCGCGAATTGGAGCTCCAGTTTTCCAGGTTTTACGCCGGTCAAGGCTGTTTTATAGATGGCGACTCGATAGATTCGTCCGTCGAGCTCGAGCTGCTTTTCTGTGGGCGCCGAGTACTTCTTAGTGACAAAATCTTCTCCTTGAATAATGGGATATTGGCCCTGCGGGTAGGGCTCATATCGGATGCGTTCATTGAAATAAAACCGTAATTCGATCGGAATCTGTTCACCGACGTAAGCGGATTCTTTGGGGATGACAAGTTCCGCGAAATAGGGCTTATCGGCGGTCGCCGAACGACCGGGGTTGCCATGAATCACCTTCAAGGTTACCGGCGTGGTCTTGTAGGATTTGCCTCCCATGGAGACTTCGATGGGGGGAATCTGGTAAATTCCTTCTCGGGCCGGCGTGATAATATAAGTAAAAATCGTGATCGATGAAGCCTGGAAGTTGAGGATCTGCGTACGCGTAGAAGTTCCTGCAAAACTGATCGACAACCCGTTCACAGCTACGGTCGGAGGCCGCGTGATGCGGGCATTTTCAACCTTGATTTCTAATTGAACGGGATGATCGACATCCGTGACCGTCTCTGACAGCGCACTTGAAATAGAGGGCTCGGCAAGAGCACTTTCGAAAACTCCGAACAAGCAAATAACAAAAGCCAGCAATCTGTTCATTTTTACCAGTCGGGATAGACGCCTCGATCGGTTTTCCGTCGCATCAAATCAATTTTGAACCCTTCATCCTTCAGTGAATCCAGCAGGCTGAACGCCTCTTCCTCGGACATCTGACCTCGTTTATCTTCAGAAGGCACGGGGGTGCCTTGCGATTCCTGGTCTGAGGGCGTCATCTCCTGCACCTGGCCATCCTTTTTCTGACCTGGAGTGGGTTCCTCAGTCTGATCGTTCTCATCATCACCCTGCAAAGATGGTTGTGATTCATCGCCCGGCATCGCCTCATTGTCCTGCTGTTTCTGTGAATCGTCCTGTCGATTTTGCCTCTGACCGTTCTGGTCTTTCTGCCTGGTATTTCGACTCGGCTGCTTTCGCTGCCTTTTTGAGCGTTGCTTTTGCGTCGCTGCCTGTTTTTGCTTTTCCGCTTCCTTGATTCGTTCTTCCAGCAGGCTCAGGTTCTTCTTAGCCTGTTCGTCTCCGGGATCCAAATCGAGGGCCTGATGATATTGGTATCGAGCATCGTAATAGGTCGACAATTGTCGCTCGATTTCCTGGGCGAGGTTCCCCGCCATGAACAGAGCGTTTCCCGCATTGTAGTAGGCTTTTTGTCTGAGGGTCGGATCGCTGCTGACCATGGCTTTCGAATAGGCTTCGAATGCATCGTCGAATTTTCGGAGCCGGTAGGCGGCGTCTCCGGCGTTGAAATTCAACACCGGTGAATCTGGATCCCCTTTGAGTTCTTCACGAAAGCTTTGCAGCGCGCCCTCAAAATCTCCCTGATTGTATCGATCCACACTCGAAGCGCCTTTCAGTTGGACAGTCAGGAAGAGCAGAGTCACACCGACGCCAGTTTTAATGGAGAGGTGGTTTGTCAGTCTGCTTTTGCGGCGGTTACTCATCGCGGCGGAGAGCAGCAAAAGCAGCAATCCCGCTCCAAGCGGCCAGCGATAGCGCTCGATCGGTACACGGAAGGAACCTGCTCCGGTGTCGCCCTGCTTCAGACTCCGCAAGCCATCTGAGACCAGCCTGGAGATGCCTTCACGGTCGAGGTGGACATAAAACCCGCCGGTCTCCTGCGCAATCTGCCGGAGTCTCTTCTCGTCAAGTCGCGAGCGCACGAGTTGGCCGGTTTTGTTCTGGAGATATTGTCGGCCGTCGGGTTCGGTCGGAATCAGAGAGCCTTCCTCCGTTCCGATACCGACTGTGAAGATGCGAATTCCCGATGTCGCGGCTTCCTTGGCTGCCGCTAGGGAGTCTTCGCCGAAATCCTCGCCGTCGGTAAACAAGACCAGTGAGTGAAAAGACTGCTCGGACTTGCCGAGAGCAAGTTCCGCAGAATAAATGGAAGCGGAAATGTCCGTTCCTCCCCTTTCAACGCTCTTGGTATCGAGCTGATTGATGGCATCGACAACGGCTTCGTAATCGATCGTCAGGGGTGCTTCGACTTGCGAAGCTCCCGCGAAAGCGATCAGGCCAAATCGGTCCCCTCTCATCGTATTGAGGATATCCTGAGCCGCGAGTTTGGCGCGGGCTAACCGATTGGGTGAAACGTCGGTTGACAACATGCTTTTTGAAATGTCGATCGCCAACATGATGTCGCGTCCCCGCCGCGTGAATTCCTGTTCAGTGAATCCGATCTGGGGGCGTGCAAGAGCGATCAGAAATGCCGAAAGGGCGCCCAGAAAAAGAACGCGTTTGGCGACTATCTGTATTCGGGGCGCTGCGTCAGTCAGATTCGGGAGCAGTCGGGAGGCGACAAGACGTCCCAGCCGGCTTTGGTTCCGGCGATCTTTGTACAGGGCAAGTGCAGCCAGGGCCGGTAACAGGAGCAGTCCGTAGAGCCATGTAGGTTGAGCAAAAGTCATGGGATGACACTCCAGACTGCTTCTCTCAAGGTGAATGTGGCCCCGAGAAAAACAAAGCCCGCTGCCAGTAGCCATGGGAAAAGATCGTCGTAATTCTGGTACTGTTGTACTTCCGCGCCTGTACGTTCAAGTTTATCGATCTGATCGAAAATTTCTCGCATCGTTTTGGTGTCAGTAGCCCTGAAAAAAACTCCCCCGCCGATGCGCGCGATTTCGCGGCAGGTATCTTCCTTGAACGGCATGTACTCCTCTGAATAGTAGGTGTTTCCAAATCCATCGGAGTGAGGAAACGGAACGAGTCCGTTGGTACCGGTCCCGATTGTATAAATCTTTATTCCGAGAGCCGCGGCGGCTTCAGCAGCGGTTAGTGGAGGTATGTTTCCGGCGTTGTTATCCCCATCGGTCAATAATACAATGACTTTGCTTTTGGATCGCTTGTCTCTCAGACGATTCGCCCCAGTGACCAGAGCGGACCCTATCGCGGTTCCGTCCTCCACGAGGCTGGATCCCAGCGCGGTCTGATCGCCGACCCGGCGGATCGTGAGACGGGCAAGATTGTCCTTAAGCCATTTGTGGTCAAGAGTCAGCGGGCTGATGAGGTAGGGTCGTCCCGAAAAAGCTATGATACCGATCCGGTCATCGGGCCGCCCCTCGATGAATTTTTCAGTTACTTGCTTTACAACGTCAAGGCGGTTGGCGCGTTGGGAGCCGATTGAAAAATCTTCCGACAGCATCGAAAGCGAAACGTCGAGCAGCAGCATAATGTCGATGCCATTCGTTCGACTCCGGCTGGAGGCTATTCCGAACTGGGGACGGGCCAAGGCCAAAATCAGAAAAGCGCAACCGAAATAGTAGAGAGAGTTCTGGACCGTTTTCGTCCATGAGTATTGAAAACTCTTGCGGTCAGCGAAGATTCGGGCTCCCGAGAAACGAATCACCGGCGGATCCTTCCACCGGTCCCCAAAAATCCAGAACAATGCCGGAACCAGCAGAAGCAGCAGTAGCCATGGTTCCTCGAATCGGAAGGATGTAGTCACTTAGCCTCCTCCACAAAAGCCGCTGCCTGTTCGAACAGGGCCTCGCTTTCTCGAATCCCGGCATTCGCTTGCGCGAATTTAATCGAATCGCAGGTTAGCAGAAAATGGCGTAGACGTTCCTGTTGCGCGAGATCAAAATGCGAATTTTTGGAGGCTTCAATCAAGAACTCATTGGTGGTCTGGCGAACCGCTTTGATGCCGAATTGTTGTTCAATAAAGCTTCTGAGGAGGTCTGAGATCTTTATGCTGAAAGCGTACCCATTCTCTATCTGAATTCGCTGCTTCAATGCCTTCAACTGCTTCCTTGCCGCTTCTTTCGGAAGTAGCGGTAGGACAGCTTTCGGTTTCGAGTTCGGCAATGCAAAATAGGCGACCAGTGCGATCACCAGGAGGCAGGCAAGGATACCCGCGATCATCAGCGATGGAGAATCGGTGATCGGTGGACGAATATCATCGATCTCGTCAGGAGCTCGTGATGCGGTTTGGGCTAGGAACAACCAGATCATCTACCTCTTAAACGACTTTCCCTCCGCAGAAAAAATGACCTGAGCGCCGGAAAGTAATCTCGATCCGTTCGCAGTACGATTGAATCGATGTTTTTTCGTCGGAAAAGCAATTCGCGCTCCGCACGCTCCTGTTCTGCACGCCTGCTGAACTCTGAGCGCACGCGAGGATTTGAGAAGTCGACTTCGAAGACCGAACCGCTCTCCGGATCCTCCACTCGAACCGTGCCGATTTTTGGCAGCGATTGTTCTCCGGGATCTTCAATCACTACTGCTATCAAATCGTGGCGCCGGCTGCAAATTGTGAGAGCCTTTTCGTAATTCTGTGCGTGAAAATCTGAAATGACAAAAACAACGGCGCGCCGGATCGTCACACGATTCAAAAAATCGAGCGGCTTGGCGAGGTCGGTTTTCTTCCCGGTGGGCTCATAAAAGAGAATCTCACGGATTAACCGGAGGATGTGCGTTCTTCCTTTTTTGGGCGCAATGTAAAGTTCGACGACGTCCGTGAAAAGGATCAGCCCAACCTTGTCGTTGTTTCTGATTGCGCAAAACGCCAACAGGGAAGCGACTTCGGCGGCCAGTTCTCGCTTGCTTGCGCTCACACTGCCAAAACTTCCGGAGGCACTTACATCGATAAGCAGCATAACCGTAAGTTCACGCTCTTCGACGTACTTGCGAACAAACGGTTCACCCATACGGGCGGTCACATTCCAGTCAATGGATCGAATCTCATCGCCAAAGTCGTATTGCCGGAATTCGTCAAAATTCATCCCGCGTCCTTTGAAGACGCTGTGGTATTGACCCGCGAAGGCGGTCTCGACAAATCGGCGTGTGCGAAGTTCGAGTTTGCGTATTTTCTTCAGAATTTCGGGTACCGTCTGCATGCGTACGGGCTACGGAACGGGAAGACCGGAGAAAATCTTCTGGATGATCTTTTCGCTCGTTACATCCTCGGCCTCAGCCTCGTAGCTCACGATCACCCGATGACGCAGGACATCGGGGCCGATCATCTTGATGTCATGGGGAGTGACATAGCCTCTGCCGTTTATAAACGCGTGCGCGCGAGCGGCTAGCGTTAGATAGATCGTTGCTCTCGGAGAGGCTCCGTACCGAATCAATCCATCCATTCCAAGATGGAAGTCAGCCGGCCGCCTTGTCGCCCATACGATATCGACGATATAATCCTTGACCCGGTCATCGATAAAGATTCGATTCACGACGTCCCGGGCACGTATGATCTGTTCCGGCGATACGACCTGGCGCACGGAAAGGTCAGGCGCCGACGTCCCCATAAGATCGAGAATTTTGCGCTCCTCGTCCTTCGAAGGGTAATTGATATCCAGCTTTAGCATGAACCTGTCGAGCTGCGCTTCCGGCAATTGGTAAGTGCCCTCCTGCTCAAGCGGATTTTGCGTAGCCAGCACCAGAAATGGGTCAGAAAGCGGGTACGATTGCTCGCTGATTGTTACGCGACGTTCCTGCATGACCTCAAGCAAGGCACTTTGCACCTTGGCGGGAGCGCGGTTTATTTCGTCCGCCAAAATCAAATTAGAGAAGATTGGACCGAGCTTCGGCCGAAATTCTCCGTCCCGGGGATTGTAAATCATCGTCCCGATTATGTCTGCGGGCAGCAGATCCGGAGTAAATTGCAGCCGGCGAAAGTTGGTGTTGATGCAAGAAGCCAGCGTCTTGACAGCCAGCGTTTTTGCAAGGCCCGGAACTCCTTCCAAAAGGACGTGCCCGTTCGCCAGCAACCCGATAAGGAGCCGGTCGATAAGGTATTTTTGGCCTACTATGACTCGGGAGATTTCATTTTGGATGGCGGAAATCCATTCCCCACAGCTCTTTACCTCCCCTGCAATTGCCTCGGTCGAAATCGTCATAGTCGGTGTTCCAAATCAGACACTCTCTCCCTGTCTCTGTTTAAACTCTTTAAATTGTGTTGAGCGGGTCTCCGGCAGGCAGCGTAAAGCATAGGCAAAATCTTTCTGGCGATCTTGAGCCGCGATCACGCGCTTTTTCGTTTGCAACGTGGCAGCCTCGTCAGCATGCTCCAATTAGTTTGTATCCGACACCCTGGCAGAAAAAGACGTTGTGGAATGCGATCACATCGATTTCACTCCTTGTGATCGCCTCGATCGTCGTTTTCGCAATTTATGTCGCTACTCGAATTCTGGCTTTTCTCCAGCCTTTTCTTTTGCCCGTGGCTGTCGCTGCGGTTCTTGCATTCTTGCTTGAGCCTGTCGTGAGTTGGTTGGCTCGGCGGCATCTTCCGAGATTACTGGCGGTGGTTATTGTTTTTGGAATGTTTGTGCTTGGCGCTGCTCTTCTGGTGGTTGGAGTAGTCCCTTCGATTTACAATGAGAGTGTAAAATTCTCGTCGGTTCTTCCGGGGTACGTGGAGAAAGGATGGGAGGCGCTTGATAATTTCCTTCAAAGTCACGTCGAGACCCTTCCGCAGCTTGTGGGTAGCCCTTCAGGAGCTGAAAAGAAGGGGCACGAAAAAAAGCAAGAGAACGAATCGACGGCCGGCAGTTTTTTCCGTTATCAAAATAACCCTTATGTACAACAATCCCTGCAGTACTTGCAGGAGCAGTTACCTTCCGTGGCTCAACGGTCGTGGGCGTTCGTCCAGACAAGTCTAACCGGCGTATTCGGAGTCTTCGGATTTTTATTCGGCTTGCTCGTTATTCCCATTTATCTCTTCTTTTTCCTGAAAGAAAGTCCGAGGATTGCCTCGTCGTGGAGTAACTATCTGCCCCTCCGCCGATCGGAATTTAAGGATGAGGTGGTCTCGGTACTCAGCGAGATTAACGGATATCTGATCAACTTTTTTCGAGGGCAATTGGTGGTGGCGCTCATTAACGGTCTGCTGCTCTCGATCGGGCTGTCAATTCTCGGGTTGCAGTTTGGATTTTTGATTGGCCTGGGCCTCGCGTTTTTCGGGATCATCCCATATGTCGGCTATATCGTTTGCTACATTCCGGCGATTCTTATCGCCTTTGCGCAATTTAATGACTGGGTTCATCCGCTTTGGGTGACCATCATATTCTTTTTGATCGTCGCTCAAATTGATGGGCTGGTGACCACCCCCCGAATCGTAGGCAACTCAGTCGGTCTACACCCCATGACGGTTATCGTATCGGTTTTTCTGTGGACCCTTGTGTTGGGAGGCTTGCTTGGAGCGATCCTGGCGATTCCTTTGACCGCGACCCTCAAGGTTTTGCTGCAGCGCTACGTCTGGGACCGTCAGCGTGGCATTTTCTTTCAGGATGATCTTGCGCCGAAAAGCGATGAAATCGAAATCGCGACCTAAGCCCAAAAATCTCGCGAGCCAAAGCGCTCGCGGGATTTTCGGGCTATAGAGCCGCCCGGGAGGCGGCTCGGAAAGTTTCGATGGCTATTATTAAGGCGAGCGCTGCGGGTCCCGAGTGTGTCTCACAACCTGCGACTGAGGCGCGCGAAAACTGAGCGCTCATTTCAAGGGGGCTGAGTTTTTTTGCGCTAAACATGCACCCGAG
>Ga0306922_10006941_pt1 | contig 10883 bp, 8 predicted proteins | sample sta12Cox44000082_FD_203758 | JGI IMG/M metagenome (GOLD analysis project Ga0306922, IMG submission 203758) | Lab enrichment of tropical soil microbial communities from Luquillo Experimental Forest, Puerto Rico - statoxic.12C.oxic.44.000.082 (v2)... | ecosystem: Environmental > Terrestrial > Soil...
GGGCGACATGCGGGTGATCGAGGCGGTCGCCGCGTTCATGATGACGACCGGCACCTTGGCCTCTTTCGAGATATCGGCGAGCGCCATCGCGTAAGGCGATAATTCGAGACCGCAGAGAAACTTGACATGGTCGTGGAGGATCAGCTCTTCGGCGAGTTGCTTGGCCTTGTCGGGACCCTGGCTCGCCGTGTCCCGGTAGACGAACTGGATCTCGATCTTCTCTCCGTCCGGCCCTTTGACGGTGTTGCCGTGAAGCGCCCGATAGGCCTCGACCGCCTGCTGGAACTGACTGCCCCAGGTCGCGAAGGCGCCGGTGTAAGAAGCGATCAGCCCGACCTTGACGACATCGCCGGCGGAAGCCGCGATGGTCCACAGCAGTAGCATGCCGCCGACGACGGTCCCAAACAGTCGCCGCATCGTTGATCCTCCCCGAATGTGCACTCCGCGCCGCTTCGCTAGGAGCAGCGAACGTTAGCAGGTTCTTTCGGAAATTTCAGGCGATGACCGCTCTCCGTCACCCGTCTGATCCTCGGTCCCTCGGTTCCACATAGGCGGGTCGTGAACACGAAGCTGCGCTTCGGCTCTGGCAGGCGTGTTCGAGCGAGGCCTTGCACGGTCGTGGCACCAATGAGTTATTTGATTTCCTCCGTCGACGGTAGGCACCGGCCTCATCATCACATTTGTGCCGCTCGGCTGGCGGGGCAGGGGACTACGGCAGGTTGAGCCTGCCGGCTTGAAGTTGGGTCTTGGGGAGTGGCTTATTGGCGCCAAGTGTGGTCAGCGCAGTGAGCCCTTTGATGCACCTCCAGCCTTCCTCCCGGCAGCGCGAGTTGATCGCGCTTGCCCGCCGTCTGGCCCGCGAGCGCTTTACCGCACGCGCCGACCGCCACGACCGCGATGCATCCTTTCCCTTCGACGACTATGCCGATCTCCGCACCGAGGGGCTCCTCGCCCTGTGCGTGCCCGAACGCTACGGTGGGCTCGGGGCCGACTACGAAACCTACTGCCTAGTGGCGGAGCAGCTTGCGCAGGGCAATGCCTCCACGGCGCTCACCTTCAACATGCACTGCCTCACTATGCTGATGATGGGCCCGATTGCCGATAACATGGCGATGCCTCCCACCGTGCGTGAGCGCCACGAGAAGCTCTGCGCCGCCAGGTTTCGCGAGGTCGTCGAGGAAGGCGCTTTCTACGGACAGCCCCACAGCGAACCGGTGGAGCAGGGCGAGACAGATACCAAGCTCGGCGTGGGCGGCCGGCGCTTCGGCACGACCGCGCGGAAGGTTGATGGCGGCTATGTGGTCAACGGGCGTAAGTTTTTCGTCTCTCTGGCGGGCTGCGCCCCGTATTACGCCACCCCTGCCATCCGGCTTGGCGACGAGCCTTGGATCGAGCGCACCCTGTATCTCCAGATTCCCAAGGACACGCCGGGTGTGTCCTTCCCCGGCGACTGGGATCCGATGGGGATGCGCGCCACAGTCAGTCGCGACATGGTGCTAGAGAACGTGTTCGTCGCCGACGACGCGGAGGTGCTGCCGCCGGGCCTGTTCGGGGCCATGTACAACGCCTTTCCCCACCTCTTTCTGAGCTTCTCCGCGACCTTCCTCGGGCTCATGCAAGCGGCCTATGACGGTGCCCTCGCTTACCTGACCGGTCGGATGCCGGGCGCGCCGATCCCGCATACCGAGATCGCCGCGAAGGGTCATGCGATAGCCGAGATGCTCTTCGCGATCGAGACTGCTCGGGCGATTTACTACCGGGCAATCTCAGAGGCCCAGGTCGATGCGCCGCTGGAGGCGGTTCAGCGCGCCCGGGCGGCCCACGTCACCGTGCAACGCGCGGTGGTCGCGGTCACCCAGGAGGCGATCCGTGTCTGCGGCGGACGGGCCTTCCTCAAGCGCTATCCGCTCGAACGCTACGCACGCGACGCGCGGGCCGCGGCACTGATGCGCCCGTGGACTCAGGAGATCGCGATGCAGCAGGCCTGGGAGACAGCGCTTGGCTTGGACGCGGAGCAGGGCAGTGCCGCAAGGGCATGACCGTACTTTCGGTTGCGAAAAAGACGGCGCAGCTTTTGCTGCCAATGATTGCGAGAGCCAGCGCGTCTACGCCGTGGCTTGACTGCGGGAACAACAACCTCGCCCCGCGCTTTGCACGGATTTCCGATCGTTCGCGTACAACGGGGCGCGGCCCACCGACCTTGATGACAGCCGGGCACGGATCACTAAAGCGGTCCTCTCATGCTCCGATCCTTTCAGGGGATTCGACCCCGGCGGGGGCGAACTTCATGATCGCGGCGGCATCAGCCCGGATGAGCATGACGGCCCCCAGCATGACTGGCAAGCGCGGCGTTCGTCGGCGCGGGCGTAGCTTTCTGAGCTGCAGCTCCTCCCAAATCGGCCATCGGTTAAGTCGCCAAGTTCGTCGGCTGATTGAATTTGGCGCTTGATATCGGCGCTCCGCCCTGGTCGAACTGGAGTGCGGCTAGGCGGGTATAGAGACCACCTTGACTCATTAGCTCGGCATGACTGCCGGCGGCAGCGACGCGGCCCTCCTCCAAGACGATGATTCGGTCAGCCCGGAGCACGGTCGCCAGACGGTGGGCGATGACAATCGTGGTACGCCCCGCCGACAACGCGGCGAGCGCGCGCTGCACAGCAAGTTCCGATTCGGCATCGAGCGCGCTCGTCGCCTCATCGAGCAGCAGGATCGCCGGGTCTCGCAGGACGGCTCGGGCGATCGCAAGGCGCTGACGTTGCCCGCCCGAGAGGCGTACGCCCTTCTCGCCGAGAAACGTGGCGAAACCGCAAGGCAGGTTGTCGAGGAACTCGGCCGCGTGCGCCGCCTCAGCGGCGGCGCGGATCTCCGGCTTTGTGGCGCCCGGTCGACCAAAGCCGATGTTTTCCCAAGCATCGGCGCCGAAGACCACCGGGTCCTGCGGGACCAATCCGATGCGCTTGCGTACCTCCGCCGGATCGGCGGCGCGCAGATCGACCCCATCGATCCGCACGGCGCCGTGTTGTGGGTCGTAAAACCGCAGCAGCAATTGGAAGACCGTAGTCTTGCCAGCGCTCGATGGACCGACCAACGCCACCGTCTCGCCCCGCGCCACGGTGATCGTGAAACCCTCGAGCGCCGAGCGACCGGGCGACGCTGGGTAGCAGAAGCTGACATCCTCGAAGGTAACGACGCCGAGCGACAGGTCGGGCAAAGCCATCGGCGCTCGCGGGGCCTTGATGTCGGCCACGCTGTCGAGAAGCTCGGTGATTGCCGCCGCAGCACCTGAGGCACGCTGGACATCGCCCCAGACCTCGGAAAGAGTGCCTACTGCCATCGCTACGACGACGGCATAAAAGACAAAGGCCGACAGATCGCCGGCGCTGATCCGCCCAGCCAGCACGTCGCGGCCGCCGATCCAGAGAACCAACGCGATCGCCCCAAAGGCGAGCAGGATGACGAGCCCGGTGAGCACGGCTCGCACCGCGATCCGCCGCCGCGCTACGGCAAAGGCCGTTTCAACCAGCGTCCCGAAACGGGCGCGGTCCGTCGCCTCGTGAGTGAAGGCTTGCACTGTGCGGATGGCGTTGATCGTCTCCTCGGCATACGCCCCGAAGGCGGCGATCGTGTCCTGGCTGTCGCGCGACAGACGCCGCACCCGGCGACCGTAGAATAGAATCGGGACGATCACGACCGGCACGATCAACAGGACGAGAAGGGTCAGCTTGACGCTAGTCACGGCCAGCATGGCGAGGCCCCCGACCAGGAGCAGGGCGTTGCGCAGCGCCTGCGAGACCGTCGAGCCGATTACCGTTTGCAACAGAGTCGTGTCGGTGGTGAGCCGCGAAAGGATATCGCCAGTCCGATGGACCTCGAAATAGGCCGAACTCAGTGCGATGACCCGGTCGAAAACGGCGCGGCGGATGTCTGCGACGACGCGCTCGCCGATCCAGGAGACGAGGTAGAAGCGGCAGAACGTGGAAGCCGCGAGCAGGACGACGACGCCGATAAGCGCAAGAACAGCGTGGTCGAGCGTCTCCGCGCTGCCGCTCTTGAACCCGTCATCGACGAGCCGTCGCAATCCTTGACCAAGCCCTGACACGGTCGCCGAAGCGGCGAGCAGAGCCAGCATCGCACCGACCATGCGCATCCGGTACGGCAATGTGAACAGCAGAACCCGGCGGAGTGCAGGAAAATCACGCGACGGTGCCGACGCCAGCGTGGAGAGAGAATCGCGCCGTGGATTCATCGGGTCGATTCTATCTGAAATTCCCCGGATGGCCCGCTCTTATGAACCCGTTCCTTTGTCACGCAGCCGGAACGAGGTAGCCGCAGCCAATCGCCGAGTTTTATATGCTCGGCGAAGAAAACCCCGGCGACCTGAGCGGTGATGGCGATGTCCTTCCCGATTTCGATCAAAGGCGTTCTACTCGAAGCAGGCCGCGTTGTGCTGCTCGAAAACGAGCGCAGCGAGTGGGAACTCCCCGGCGGGCGCCTCAAAGCCGGCGAGGGTCCGTCACTCTGCCTCGCACGCGAATTCGCCGAAGAGCTGGGCATAAAAGTCGCCGTCAAGACCATCCTCGATAGCTGGGTTTACTAAGTATTGCCGGAGCAGCACGTGGTCATCGTGACCTATGGCGCCGAGCGGGTCGACCAGACGCCGATGCGGCTCAGCCGCGAGCATTGCCGCCTCGGCTCCTTCTCCATCGCTGAGGTCGATGGCCTGGCGATCCCGGAGGGCTAGCGCCGCTCGATTCGCGCCTGGGCAGCGATGGCCAGCACCGCCGAGCCGGCTTGGCTCGGCCTTGCGCGCGAGCTGCAGGCGATGTCGCAGACCGGCCTGTTTTTACTCCAAGGACAAATACGACACTGAGCGCTACGAACGCCTGCGCGTTCTCGCTACCGAGATGATGGCGATGGGCGCGGGCGTTGCCACCGAGGAGATCATCGACCTGTTTCGCCAGGACACCGGCTATGCGACGCCCCGGGTCGATGTCCGGGGTGCGGCATTTCGCGATGGGCGCGTATTGATGGTCCGCGAACGCAACGACGGGCGCTGGGCGCTGCCGGGTGGTTGGGCCGACGTCAACCAGACGGCCGGGCAATGCGTCGCGCGGGAGATCGAGGAAGAGTCAGGGTTCAGCGCACGCGCAGTCAAACTTTGCGCCGTGTGGGACCGCCGCCGCCACGGCCACACGCCGCCACACCCGTTCTACGTCTACAAGATGTTTTTCCTGTGCGAGATCACCGGAGGCAAGCCGCGCCCGAGCCGCGAAACCAGCGAAATCGCCTTCTTCGCCGAAGACGAACTGCCCGACCTATCGCCCGGCCGGGTCCGGCCGGCTCAGATCCGGCGCATGTTCGAGCATTGGCGTTATCCGCGATTACCGACCGATTTCGACTAGGTTCTATCGAATTTAATCCGTCTCCCATCAGCTTCTCTGCGCAGCCCTTCATCCTGTCGTGCCTCGCCTTTCGATCTCGATACTGCATCGAAACCGCTGAGCAAGATCAGGACTTCCGCTCGACGTCGCCGATTTCCTCACGCAGCAATTCCAAAGTCAGCCACAGCTCCTCTGCCGCCGCCAGCTCCTCCTGCGCAACGCCCAGCGCCCGTGTCGTAGCGCCAAACCGTTCGGGATCGCGCGCATACAAGTCGGGGTCGGCCAGGGCGGCATTCAGCTGGGCAATCTGCGTCCCCAATGCCGCGAGCTGGGCCGGTAGCGTCTCCAGCGCACGTCGCTCGTCGAAACTCATTCGGCGCGCTCGGGCGGCCGGTTGCGCTCTAACCTTAGTAACCGGCCGCGGTCGCTTTGTTATGGAGGCCTTCGCCGGTGGCGATCCGCAGCCAGCCGGTTCGCGCTGCGCCAGCATATCGGTATAGCCACCTGCGTACTCGATCCAGCGCCCGTTGCCGTTTGAGGCGATGACCGAGGTTACCACGCGATCGAGGAAGTCGCGGTCGTGGCTGACCAGCAGCACCGTACCCGGATACTCGGCCAGCCGCTCCTGCAACAGGTCGAGCGTCTCCAGATCGAGATCGTTGGTTGGCTCGTCGAGCACCAGCAGGTTGGACGGCCGGGCGAAGACGCGGGCAAAGGTAAGTCGGGCCCGCTCGCCGCCGGACAGCACGCCGACTGGAGTACGGGCCTGCTCGGGGCGGAACAGGAAGTCCTTCATGTAGCCGATCACATGGCGGCTCTGGCCGTCAACGGTCACCGTGTCGCCGCTGCCACCGGTAAGTGCCTCGGTTAAGCTCTGTTCCGGCTCGAGGGTTTCGCGTCGTTGATCGAGGGTCACCTGAGCGAGATTAGTGCCCAGCCGGACCTCGCCGGCATCGGGAACGAGCGCGCCGGTGAGCAGGTTGAGTAATGTCGTCTTGCCGGCGCCATTGGAGCCGACAATGCCGACCCGGTCTGCGCGGAGGATCCGTGTAGAAAAATCGCGAACGACCTGGCGGCCTCCGTAGGATTTCGAGATACCCTGAGCGACTACGACCAGCCGTCCGGACAAATCGGCCTGAGCCGCCTGCAGCCGGACTGTCCCCTGCGCGGCGCGTTGCTCTTTCCGCTTTCTGCGGAGCGCATGCAGATCGGCGAGCCGTCTCTGGTTGCGCGTGCGGCGTGCGGTGACGCCGTAGCGCAGCCAATCCTCTTCCATCGCGATCTTACGGCCGAGCTTGTGGCGCTCACTCGTCTCCCGTTCAAGTATGGCGTCGCGCCACGGCTCGAAGGCCTTGAACCCCTCATTGAGGGTTCGGGTAATGCCGTAGTCGAGCCATATCGTGGTGCGCGAGATCCGTTCGAGCAGCCGACGGTCGTGGCTGATCAGCACAATGCCAGAGCGCGTCCCGGCCAGCTCGCGCTCCAGCCACTCGATACCGGGGAGATCGAGATGATTGGTCGGCTCGTCGAGCAGCAGGATGTCGGGCAAGGGAGCCAGCGCACGCGCCAGGGCGGCGCGGCGCGCCTCACCGCCGGACACGGAGGCGGGGTCTTCTTCGCCCGAGAGGCCGAGTTCTTTGAGCAGATATAGCGCTCGGTAGCGACCATCGGCCGCCTCGGCGCTAAACCCCGCCTCGACATAGGTTCGGGTGTTCGGGAAGCCGGACAAATCCGGTTCTTGTGGCAGATAGTGGATTGTGGCGCCGGGATAGGCGAAGCGATGCCCGGCATCGGGCTGCACCAGCCCGGCCGCAATGCGCAGGAGGGTGGACTTACCGGAGCCGTTGCGTCCGACCAGGCAGACCCGGTCACCGGCGGCGACGGCTAGCTCCGCGCTGGAGAGCAGGGGCGTAACTCCAAAGGTGAGACTGATGTTCTGGAGCAGAAGCAACGGGGGCGGCATGGGAAGGAGATATCACGGGATCGTTGCGGCCAGGGGATAGTCTCGATTTGTCAGGATCGGGGTTCACCAACCTGACGGATTCGGCAAGCGGCACGTACGAGATCTGGACGATTTGGTCACATCGTCGCATTACCGGGTTGTCGGGAGTAATCGCGCATTTCACGCTGCCGCAACGAGATTCGATCGCATCCGCGCCTGTTGGCAGGCAAAATGCGATAGATGAAGATCGCGACCTTCAACGTGAACGGCATCAATGGTCGCCTCCCGGTGCTGCTGCGCTGGCTCGCCGAGGCCAAACCGGACGTCGTCTGCCTGCAGGAGCTCAAAGCACCAAGCGAGAAATTTCCGGAGCCCGCGATCCGGGAAGCCGGTTACCGCGCAGTCTGGCACGGCCAGAAGAGCTGGAACGGCGTCGCCATACTGGCGCGTGGCAGGGCGCCGACAGAGACGCGTCGCGGACTCCCGGGCGATCCGGACGATGTGCACAGCCGCTATATCGAGGCGGCGGTCGATGGGGTGCTGATCGGTTGCCTGTACCTACCCAACGGCAATCCGGCACCTGGCCCGAAGTTTGATTATAAGCTGCGCTGGTTCGAGCGGTTGGCCAGGCACGCCACCGAGCTCCTAACAGCAGGCATGCCGGTCGTGCTTGCGGGCGACTTCAACGTGATGCCAACTGACCTCGACGTGTACAAGCCGGAATTGTGGGTCGACGACGCGCTATTCCGTCCCGAGGTGCGGGAAGCCTTTCATCGTCTGCTCGCGCAGGGCTGGACCGACGCGTTGCGTGTGCTTCATCCGGGTGAGCGGATCTATACCTTCTGGGATTATTTCCGGAATGCGTGGGCCCGCAATGCCGGCCTTCGCATCGATCATCTGCTCCTCAGCCCATCCATAACGGAGCGTCTTGTCATGGCGGATGTCGACCGGGAGGTGCGCGGTTGGGAAAAGGCCAGTGATCACGCGCCGACCTGGATAGAACTCGGACATCCCGGCGGGAGCACGAAACCGTAGCAGCGAGTAAGACCCCGTAGGCCCTTTCCTCTACCATCATCGGAGCGCGGCGCGGCGATCGAGGCCCCCATCATGGTGCCAACTGGCAAAAGAGCGGCTTCTCGCGGGTCCAGGGCCGGGCTCGACGCCAGGCGTGGCCCCGCGGCATTGCTGCTCCTCGCTGCACTTGCGCCGGCGCCGGCGGTGGCGCAGCAAACGCCGCAACCGGTTTTCACCGAGCTCTTCGCCTACGATCCGGCCGCGCCTTCACAGTTGCTGAAGAAGTGGCTGATCTCCAGTCAGCTCGATAGCGAACTGCAGCCGCTGCGCGTCGGCGTCGTCGAGGACCCCATCGGCAAGACGGTCGGCCGCGTCACGGTGCAGGAGGGAGACGGACTCGTCGGTGCGAACGAGGCGATACTGGAGGCCGGACGCTACGTCTGCGACCGCGAGGGCTCGCGCGCCGCGGCGATGGAGGCCGAGCCCGGCGGCGTCGTGCCCAGCGAGCGGGCGGAGATCCAGGTGAGGTCCGACCGCGCGACCGGCGCCGGGGAGGTGGTGAAATTCGGGCAGCCCGTGTGGTACCGCTTTTCCTTCAAGATCGCCGGTGACTGGCCGCAGGATGTCCCGGCAGCGGGACGTCAGCCCTGCCGCACGGTCATCCACCAGATCAAGCAGGATTCCTTCAAGGGCGGGAAGTCGTGCAACGCCAGCCCCTTCTTCAAGATCGAGGCGCGGCCGCTCGGCGAGCGCGTGCGCTTATTCGCGCAGGTGGCCGCCGGCGCACCTTGCGCCCAGCCGCCAATGGTGATGCGAGCGCAGATCTGCCGGCGCGACCTGCCGCGGGAGAGCTGGACCACGGTTCAGGTTCGCCTCAATGCCGCCCATGACGCTAGCGGCCGCGCCGACATCTGGCTCAACGGTGCATTCTGCGGCGACTATCAGGGACCCATGGCCGATCGCGATAACGGCGCCCGCCGCAACGGCGCGCCCTTCATCAATGCACAGCCCCGCTTTGGCATCTACCGCGACTGGCGTTTGGAGATCCAGACGATCTATTTCGACAAGATCATGTTCTGGAACGCGGACCCGGCGGGACACCCGGACTGGGGCGTGAGTCCGGCGCCGGGGTGATTGCCCGATGCGGTCCCGACCCGGCCGACACCAACGCTGGCGCGGGTGCTCTCCGAGACCGCGGCCGCCCACTTGAGCTTAATACATCTCGGGCGTGATGACGTTTTGCGGCCGGTTGGTCAGCAGCGCGGCGCGCATTGTCTCGGCCGACTTCCGTCGCGTGTCGGTCTCGGACTCCGGAGTCAGCCAGGCGGCGTGCGGGGTGATGATTAAGCGACCTTCGAGCCAGGGCTCGCGCGCTCGATAGAGGCGCAACAGCTCGGGCACCGGCTCGACCGGCGGCTCGACCGGCAATACGTCGAGCCCGGCGGCGGAGACGTGTCCACTCTTTAGATGCGTCAACAGCGCATCGAGATCGAGGATCGGTCCGCGCGCATCGTTGATCACAACCGCGCCCGGCCGCAGCAGGCCGAGCTCGACATGGCCGAGCAAACCCCGGGTCTCCGGCGTCAACGGGGTATGGATCGACAGAGTGTCGGTCTGCCGTAGCAGCTCCTCGAGGCTCGCGGCGCGGTCGATGCCGAGCGCCAGTTCGACACCGTTCGGCAGATAGGGATCGTAGAACAAAACGCGAAAGTTGAACGCCTTAGCGCGCAACGCGACCGCAGTGCCAATGCGACCCAGCCCGATGATCCCAAAGTTCTGCACCCCGAGCCGACGGATCATCGGATGGTGAAACGATCGCCACGGCGCCGGCGGGTCGCGGCGCTGCAGTTCATGGTGTAGCAAAATGCCGCGACGCAGTGTCAGCGCCAGCGCCACCGCATGGTCTGCAACTTCGGTGGTACCGTAATCGGGTACGTTGCAGACGAGAATGTTGTGCCCCGCCAGCGCCTTGCGGTCGAGCTTGTCGTAGCCGACCCCCATGCGCACGACGCAGCGCAGCCGCGGAAAGCGGTCGAGGTCGGCGGCCGTTACCGCCCAGCGCATGATCATCAGCCCGTCCGCTGCAGCGCGGTCGGCTGGGTCGAGTTCGGCAAGGCTTGGCTTCGCGGCGCGGATCAGGCGCACATCGGGCCCGAAGATTTCCTGCTCCAGGACGAGATCGGGGATCTGACGATCCTCGGGGTAAAGCACGGTCACGGTCATCGACATCTCCTTGTCCAGCGGCGGGCGACCCCGCCCCAGCTGCCGCGTTGCGGAGTCATCCGTCAGGTGAGTACTACTAGGGTGCGCGCCATTTCGCTAAAAATGTGGCCGGTGGCGGGACATATCACCTTCGTCGCTATGATGGACTATGACCGCAAGCCGGCCGTCGCCCATTCGAGCCAGGCTTCGTCGGCGGTCAGGGTCTTCAATTCTTCCCGCGCCTTTATCTTGGTCTGGGTAAAGGCGTCGATGACCCGTGGCTCCTCGCCATCGGCGGGCTGCCAGAACAGTTCCAGACGGATGCCGTTCGGGTCATAGAAATA
>Ga0306922_10006942_pt1 | contig 10881 bp, 9 predicted proteins | sample sta12Cox44000082_FD_203758 | JGI IMG/M metagenome (GOLD analysis project Ga0306922, IMG submission 203758) | Lab enrichment of tropical soil microbial communities from Luquillo Experimental Forest, Puerto Rico - statoxic.12C.oxic.44.000.082 (v2)... | ecosystem: Environmental > Terrestrial > Soil...
ATGGATCGCGCGGCGCAAGCAGAACGCCCCGGAAATTACCGCGCTGCTCACGTCATTTCTGACGGCAAGCGAAGAGCGAGCGGCGGCGCTTGCAAATCAGGAACGGGAAAGACTGGCCGAGCGCGAACGGCTTGTCGCGGAGCGCGAGCGTGCCCAGCACAATGTCAGGCGAGTTCAGCGGCGCTGGTTCGCGATCCTGGCGGCACTGGCCGTCCTGGTTGTGCTCGGGACAGCGGCGGGGCTGTGGTCCGTCTTCGCCGGCTGGCGGGACTTGATGATCACCCGGGCGCAGTTCATCGCCGGGATTGTCGATCAGCAGACCGGCAAGGGCGATCATGTCGGTGCCATGCTGATCGGCCTTGATGCCCTTCCAGACGCAACCAGCAAAGGCTTTCGTCAGCGCGTGTTGAGGGTGGAGATGTCCGCCGTAAATGCGCTCGACGGCGCGTGGCGCAACTGGTCGTCGGGTTGGGGCGAACGAAGGGTTCTTGCGGGACATACGGCTCCCGTCAAAGCCGTTGCGTTTTCACAAGACGGCACCCGCGTCCTGACAGGCTCCGAGGACAAGACGGCGCGACTATGGGACGCGGCCACCGGCAAGACCGTGGCCACCCTCGCCGGACACACAGAACCCGTTACGGCCGTCGCGTTTTCGCCCGACGGCAAGCATGTCTTGACCGGCTCCAAGGACCATACCGCGCGGCTGTGGGATGCGGCCACCGGCAAGGCCGTGACAACTCTCGCCGGACATACCGGTTCCGTCACAGCCGTCGCATCCTCGCCCGACGGCAGACGCGTGCTGACCGGCTCCGCGGACGGAACGGCGCAGCTGTGGGACGCGGCCACCGGCAAGACCGTGGCGAGCCTCGCCGGACACACGGCTGTCGTCACAGCCGTCGCGTTCTCGCCCGACGGCACGCGCGTCTTGACCGGTTCCGAGGATAAGACAGCGCGGCTGTGGGCCGTCTTCAAGTCCGCCCAGGACCTGATCGACACCGTCCGGACCTCCGTGCCCCGCTGTCTGACACCGCTGCAGCGCGAGGCGTTTCATCTCGGCACGCCACCGCCAAGATGGTGTTACGAGCGTAATCTCTGGCCGTTCGCCGACCATGGCCAGCCCTATACCGAAGGCGGCAACCCGCCCTTGGGCCCGCTGCCGGCAAGCTGGGACGAAAAGCTACTCGCGGTTTGGGACCGGCTCGGTTCGCGGTTCAGCGGCGCCGCTGCAAAGCAAGAAAACCAATAGCAGCGATGTTCTGCGACGCCCGCATCATCCTCGACGATTGCACTTAAGCTGGCCGCTTTACGAGGTTTTAGGATGAGAACGGTCCGGGTCAGCGGCACCGAGAACTATGCCGAGGAGGCGCCGGAGCTGCTCAAGCGCTACGAGAGCATCACTTTTGCCGATGCCCATCGTCTTGTCATGCACTTGATCCCGACCGCTCCCAGCCGGGTTCTCGATATCGGCTCGGGCACCGGACGCGATGCGGGAGGCTTGGCGGCGCTGGGACACTCGGTTGCCGCGGTCGAACCGACCGAAGAACTTCGCCGGGGCGCCATACTCCTGCATCCATCACCGATGATCGAATGGCTCGACGACAGCCTGCCGGATTTGGCGGCCATACGAGCACGCGGCGAAGAGTTCGACGTGGTCATGATGACGGCCGTTTGGATGCATCTCGACGGGCTGCAGCGCCGAGGGGCAATGCCCAACGTAGCAGCGTCGGTGCGCAACGGCGGTGTGGTGATGATGTCGCTGCGGCACGGTCCCGTGCCGCCGGGACGGCGCATGTTCGAGGTCTCGGCCGAGGAAACGATAGCGCTGGCGCAGCCGTTGGGGCTCTGTTGTATCCTGCGTCAGGACGCGGAATCGTCGTTGCGGCAGCCCGGGGTCACTTGGACATGGCTGGCATTTCAGAAGGAGCCGCTCCCCGCCGCCGGCGGTCCATCCCGGGGTCAACGACCCGCGTGAGCCGGAACCCCGCCATCATGGGGACAAGATCGGGGCGTATGCTGATTTTTGTAGCGGCGAACTGTCGAGCAATCGGGTGGCCAAGCGACAGCGCCGCTTTGGGCGGTGGGTATCCGGTGGCGGGCGCCATAATTGAGCCCCGGAAATGCCACATTTCGGACCGTCGTTTTGCTTCCCTGCCGAGGCGTCTTTTGAGCGGTTTTTGGCGTCAAATCACCCTCAAAGCCTCCCTCAGGAAGCATCAGTAAAGCGCCCAGACTCCTTCGTAATGGGTTGATAGTTCCGACATTTTGACCGATGACGGGTCTTTGGCAAAAAATTTTTCCCTGAGTCGCGTACCGCGAGCGCGCTGTCTGCCACAATTGGTCCCATGAATACGGCACCGCACGTGCCGGCGGAAGCGACGCCAAAGACCGGTGTGGCGGCTCGGCCGGGAATGACGGCACGGCAATGGCTGCGGGTCGCGCTGATCGGCCTCGGCACGTCGGTTGCGCCGCTCGACAGCGCGGTCAACATCGCCTTTCCCGACATCACCGGAAGCTTCGGCTTGCCGATCGAGACGATCCAGTGGGTCGTCATTTGCTATGTCCTGACCCATGCCGCCCTGATGCTCGCCTTTGGGCGGCTCGGCGATGTGTTCGGCTACGGCCGGGTGTTTCGCGCCGGGCTGTTGTGGAACGCGGTGGCATTCGTTTGCTGCGCGGCCGCGCCGAGCTTTGGCTGGCTGCTCTTTTGCCGGTTTCTGCAAGGGATCGGGGCCGCATTGATCCTCAGCTGCGCCCCCGCCTTGGTCACCGGCTTGTTCCCCGAGAACCGGCGCAGCCGGGCGCTCGCCGCCTTCACAATGATGTATGCGCTGGGCTCCGCCGGTGGGCCGCTGCTCGGCGGGGGGCTGGTCGATCTCTGGGGCTGGCCCGCGGTATTCTGGTTCCGCGCTCCGATCGCCGTGATTGCGCTCGCCTTTCTCGAAGGGCTCCCCGCCGCGCCGCGGCGAGGCCCTCGCGAGCCCGTCGACATCGTCGGGGCTGGACTATTGGCGCTGGCGATCAGCACCTTGCTGCTGACGCTCAACCAGCTCCAGCACCCGGGGCGACAGCTCTTCGCGCTGATTGCATTTTCCGGGGTCGCCGCGGCGAGCCTTTTCGGGTTTGTGCGCTGGGAGCGCCGGGTCGGTCAGCCGATCGTAAACCTGGACTTCTTCCGGACCGGTGGCTTCGCAGCGATCAACGGCGCCAGCGTGTCGGTGTATCTGACGAGCTTTGCGGTCATGCTGCTGGCACCGTACTATCTGGTGCGCCTCACCGATCTGCCGTTGCCGCTGGCGGGTGCCGTGCTCGCCACCTCCTCGATCAGCAGCATCGCCGCATCGCCGTTGGCCGGACGGCTGATCGAACGCTTTCCGGCGGCTCCGGTCGCGGCTCTCGGCGCCGTCCTGAGCGGCGCGGGCCTCTTCTTGATCGGCAGCTGGGGTATCGGCACAGCACCGGCCTCCGTCGTCGTGCCGTTGGCGCTGCAGGGTTTCGGCGTCGGCCTCTTCCAGGTGGCCTATATGGACCTGGTGATGGGGACACTGCCCCCGCAGCACCGCGGCGTTGCCGGCAGCCTGGCAATGCTGACGCGAACCCTCGGGGTCGTGACCGGCGCTACGCTGCTGACCCTCGTCTTCCATGGCCTGGAGGGTTCGCCGCTGGTGAACGCGGGCGCTGCGGCGGACGGCTTCTTACCGGCCTTCCGCGCGACCTTTCGGCTGGCCGGCATCGTTTCGGCGGTTACCGGTCTTGTGGTGGTCTGGCTCGCGCGCCGGCGCGTGCGCTAGCTGAAATCAACGGTGAGCGGCGCCGTCCGGGTGGGGACCGCCGGCCGGCGGTGCCGCTCTCGATGGTGCAACGGCGCGAGGCACGGGCGATGCGAGGGGCTGCCGAGCCGCCATCTGCGGCGTCATCACCGGTCGCGCGGCGATGTGGTGCCCAAGCGGAGCGAGCGCCACCGGTCCCATTCGTCCAGGTGCGAATGCCGGTGCCACTCGGGCAGATGCGAACGCGGGGCCTATTTGCGCGGGCGCGAAGGCGCGCGCGGCGGGGTGCGATGAGATCATCGGCAAACCCGCGATCCGCGGCGCGGCGATCCGCGGGATCGCGCCCACCGAGATAACGTGATTTCGAAACATGGCAAGCCGTGCGCGCGATCCGGGATCGAACGACGCGGCCAGTTGGCGGCGGGCCGGGTCGTGCCGCCAAATCGCCGATTCCGGACCCGGGGTGGCGTGATCGAAGGGCTTGGCGGTTTGCGCATTGCGGCGAATTCGACGCTGACCCCAGTCAAAGGCGCTCCGGGGCCAGATCTTGTTCACGACAACAAATCCGGCTCCAAAGCCGATGCCAAAGGGCAGTCCGAAGCCGACGCCATAATCGGGCGGGACGATATTGAGCGGCGGGTATTCCGGGGACGGCCAGGGACCGTAGACAAGGGCCGGGTTATAGAGAGGGGGATAGATATACCCCGGGTTGGCCGGCTCGATCGCGATCCCTTGCCCCTCCTCGGTCACGTTCTGCTGAGCGTTGGACCACAAGGTTCCTGCGGCTGCAGCCTGGTGGCGCAGACGCTGGATTGCATCCATGACGTCTGCCTGCTGCGCTACGAAGGCGTCTCCAAGCTCCTCGGTCCAGTCCAAATTGGCGTCCATCATCATCAGGATTTGCGGAACATTCACCAGGGCCTTGACGCTGGGATCCCAAGTCTCAGGCTCTAGCGCTGCCGCGAGCTGGTCTCCGGACAGGGCCGCGTGGCGCGGATCGCGCAACCAGCGATTGGCCTTGACGATTTCCAGCGGATAGGTCGCTGCCATCAGGATCTGGGCGAGCAGAGCGTCCGGGTAGAGCGCGATCGGGGCGAGGAGTTGGTCGAGCTGTTCCGCCCCCAGGACCGGCGCGATTGTCGAAGGCGGTGTTGCGGGAGGAGTCTCAGCCGCCGAAGGTTCTGCTTCCGACCCGGGCGTGGCTGCCGGCGGGGAGGTCGGCGGCGGAGCTTCAGCCGCCGGGGCTGCCGGTCCCGGCCCGGAGGTGGTTGCCGGCGGGGGCGTCGCCACTGGAACTTCAGCCGCCGGAGTTGCCGCTCCCCGTGCTGACGCGGGCAGACTGGCCGCGGGCGGCTGAGGCGTCTGCAGCACCGAGGTCGGAGTGCTCTGCGCCCAAGCCGGCAGGAAGACGACGACAGTCGCGGTAAGTACCCCGGCGATTACCCCGATCGGACGCGCACCCATGTTTACCCAATCCGATGTGGCGGTTCGGCCGGACCGTGCGGGCCCGCTCCGAGTGCCTGAATTATCCGCCGGCTCCAATCTTTTTGGTGGCCTCGTGCAGCATCACTTTTCGGTGATCGCCGGCCCTCTCAAATTCGGCTGACGGGGTCGGAAGCCGATCAGGAAGGCTCTTCGAGGGTAAAGCCGACTTTGAGAACGACCTGGTATTGCAGCTTCGCCGCCTCGACCTGCCCTCGGGTCTGAAGCACTTCGAACCAGCTGATCCCGCGTAGCGTGCGCGACGCTCGGCTGACGGCGCTTTGGATCGCATCCTCGATGCTCTTGTCCGAAGATCCCGCGACTTCGATGATCCTGTAAACATGATCGGGCATCGATGTCCTCCCTTTCGCTCTACCGAGACTGTAGCGCTGAGAGCCATCGGTCGCAAACCGATCGACGATTCACTTCGTGCGGCTACGTTGAATTAGGGGCGCGAGCGCCGGCCTTTCGACCGGATAAAGGCGGCCGCCGGTGCCGGTTGACGAGAGCTCGGCTCCGCCCGGACCGCGGGATCACCCATTTCGACGATTTTGGCCAATGTTGTCGAGCGAGGTCGCCAGGTAGTGGTCGGTGCCGTGGCGGTTGATCAGCAGCATCACGCTTTTGCGTCCGCTCGCCGCGGCTTCCTGCAGTCTGCTGGTAGCGTCTTCGGGCGAGGTGACCGGATGCTGGTCGATTTCCTCGATCACGTCACCGGGCAAGAGGTCGAGATCGGCGAACGGGCTGTCTTCGTCGATCGACATCACGACGACGCCGTTTGTCTTACGGGGGACCCCGAGCCGCTGACGGCGCTGCGGGGTCAATGGCACAAGCTTTAAGCCGGTGACACCCGGCCGCTCCAATCGCTGACCCTCGCGCTCGCCTGGTCTTATTTCGAGGTTTTCGGGATTCTGCGGCATCTCACCGATGACTGGCTGCAAGGTTGTCTCAGCTTTTTGGCGCCATACTTTCACCGTCGCGGGCTCGCCGATCGCAGTCTCCGCGACAACGAGCGGCAATTCGCGCATCCTGGCGATGTCGTGGCCATCGACCGAGAGAATGATGTCGCCTTGCGCAAATCCGGCTCGGGCGGCGGGTCCGTCGGCAGCAACTCCGGCGACGAGCGCCCCTTCTGGCTTCGGCAACCCGAAACTCTCGGCAATCTCCGGCGTCACCTGCTGGATCTGAACACCTAGCCAGCCGCGTGCGACCCTGCCGTGTACCTTCAACTCCTCGATCACCCGCCTGGCGAGGTTCGCCGGTATGGCAAATCCAATCCCGACCGAACCGCCATTGGGCGAATAGATTGCCGTGTTGATGCCGATCACATTGCCGTTGAGGTCGAAGGTTGGGCCGCCGGAATTGCCCCGATTGATCGCCGCGTCGATCTGCAAGAAGTCGTCATAGGGGCCGGCGTGAATGTCCCGGCCGCGCGCCGAAATAATCCCGCTGCTCACGGTGTTGTCGAGACCAAACGGATTGCCGATGGCGAGCACCCAATCTCCGACCCGGGCGGTGTCGCTGTTGCCCCACCGCACATGGGGCAGCATTCGATCCGCATCGATCTTGAGCAGCGCCAGATCGGTCAGCGCGTCGCGTCCGACGATGCGAGCCGGATACTGGCCGCCGTCTTGAAAGGTAATCATGATCTTATCGGCGTTTTCGACGACATGATCATCGGTGACGACATACCCACCGGGATCGACAATAAAGCCTGACCCCAACGCAGTGCTGGGGAGAGGGACGCCTTTACGACCCTGCTGGTCGAAGAAGCGGCGCAGGAATTCGTCGAGCGTCGAAGGTGGCAATCCGCGGAGCGCGTTCTGATCCTTGGCGCGCCCAGGACGGAGGTCGCCTTGGTCGGCCGCGGTTTTGCTCGCCCGCTGGATCGCCGAGACGTTGACCACGGTGGGCATCACGCCTTGCACCACGGGAGCAAAGCTCGGCAGTGCGCGCCCCGTCATACTCGGTCCAAGAAATTGCAGATCCGCCGGCGCACAGCCGATCTCGATCGTGGTGAGACCGAGCAAGGCGACTACGGCAGTTATCGCCGAGCGTGAGAGATGAAAAGCCGAGGCGAGCATCGGAAGGCCCTCATGGCGGGTCGCGTCGCGCCGGTTCGAGCGCAACGCGCAGCCGCGCGTCGCCGATGGTACTCTCGATGAGTCGGCAAAAGATACAGCGGCGCAAGGCGCCGGACGGGCGGTGCGGCAGCCTCGCTCAATTGTCCGAGCTTCTACCCGACGAGGCGGCGATGCTGGCCCGATGTGACGAACTCAGCCATCCAGGCCTGCCGTCGAGCTTCTGCCCCGCGACGCGACCATGCCGAGGCGATGTTACGAATTCAACCGTCCAGGGCTTGCTGCCGAGGTGAAGGGCAGCGTCGAGCACACTCCCCTGGCACGGCGCTTGCGCGATTATTTCGTTGTTTCTTCGTTGCTACCGCTCGCCAAACCCGATCTGCTTGATTGACCCGGTCTCGTCCTGCGCGGGCGCAAGAGGGTCTGCGCCGCCCATCAGCTGCTCGAATTGACCGGGTGACGACAGCCATCGCCGGAGCGAATTGAATTCAAACCCCGGAACCGTGCCCGCCAGCGCGCGCAGAAGCCGAGCCGTCATCGGATAATCATTTGGTCCGTAATAAGCAATGTCGGATGCAAGATCGAGCTCATGCTCGAGCGTGACGTCGAGCAGCGCGACCAAGTCTTCTGCGGTCGTTGCCGGGGCATCGCGCATTTCGGCAACGATCGACGCGATTTCAAGGAGAAGCTCGATTTGTCGTTGGCGCATCGACGCCAAGTCGGCCCCTCTGGTCCGCGCCTCGTTGATCGCTATTGCCAGCCGATGGTGCTCATCTTCAAGTTTCGCCCATTGCTTGTGAAGCGCGAAAATTGACAGATGCGGGCGTTCAGTCACGACTCTAGCTCCTTCACCGGCTTTTAAGCCATCCTCCTTGCGAAAGTCTGCCGCTAACGATCCTAGCCCCTCGCGCCTGGAGGCGGCTGTCCAAAAGGCGTCAAATCCACGTCAGGAGGCGCCATTTCGAGCGCTGCCTGCAGGGCCATGAAACTTGGCTGGTCGACCAGCGGGTCGTGGGGCAATCGTCAGGGCATGCTCCCCCGTTCGGAGGAGGCACGGACGGCGGGATTTATTTAGCCGGCGGGCAAACGCCTGGCGCCGCTCGTCGTGAGAAGAATGGATTGCGGGGCGCGGTTCGACCGGGCGGCTCTGTTGCCGAGGATGCAAAATTCGGACGAAAACTCCGCTACCGTTGCTGCGATGCCACCGTTAGCCAATCGGGATGGTGGTCAGCGTGGTGCGGGCGGGGAGACTTGAACTCCCACGTCCTCTCGGACAACAGATTTTGAGTCTGCCGCGTCTGCCATTCCGCCACGCCCGCCCGCGGCGTGGGGACTATACGCGCGTCAGGAAACGGGTCAACCGGCGCAGCGGCGAGGCATTGACAGTCATGCGAGCCGGCTCCGCCAACAACGCCTAGCCGGCGTCGAGGTCGCTCATTGCCGCCCGCCCACCGTCGCGAAAGCCTCGCATGACCGCGTTCTCCTGCGGCAGCGAGCGGGCCGCAAACACCGTGGCGTAGACCACGCCGTAGGCCAGCACGTACGAACCGGTGTAGACCATCCGCGAAATGCTCTCCAGCGCCGAGGCCCCCGCCTCGTTCGCCGATTCTTTCACTTTGGCGGCGTGCTCCGAAGCCGTTGCCGCGGCATCCCGCATCGCCGCGGCGACCGCCTGCATTGCGGCTTGGTCGCCGGTGGTGGTCTGGGCTGCCGTGCCAGCTGCCATCTGTTCCTCCTCACGATGATCGAGACCGCATCAGCAGGCGAAGGCTAGCACGCACCCGTTCAAACCGGCAAGGAAACGGGGCTTAGGACAGGCTCGTGGCCTGAGCCGGAAGCAACGGTCGTTTGTTCCGGGGCCATTGCCGTTCTCCCAGCCAGGTCTTAACATCGCGCGGGTTGGTGAGAAGTACGGAGCTGGGATGGTTCGTCTGATGGCTTGCTGTGGGGCGGCGGCTTGGGTTCTTGTGGCAACTCAAGTCCCTGCGGCTGCTCAATATGCGCAGTATTATCCGCCGCCGAATTATTACGGGAAGCCGCCTTGCCAGGCGGTGACGCGGGGGCCGCTGCGCGGGGCCGCCCGCGGAGCGGCGGTGGGAGCTGTGGGCGGAGCGATCGGCGGAAATGCCGGGAAAGGTGCGGCGATCGGCGCAGGGGTAGGAGCGGTCGGCGGTGCCATCCGCCGGGGCACGGCGCGCAGCTCCGGGTATTGTTACTGAGGCCGACCCTGCGGGGGCTCGGCGCGTCGCTGGACGCCGATCCAAAAAGGGGGAAAGACATGAGGTCGAGGTTTGTGGCCGTGCTGTCGGTGCTCTGGCTCGCGTCCTGCGCTCCGCAGGCCGAGGAACCGGTGCAGACTGCTACGGCGCCTCCTCCAGCAGCCGTCCCTGCACCTCCGCCGGGTCCTTCCGAGGCGCAAATCGCCCCCGGCGTATGGGAGGTCGAGCAGGTTCGCTGCTCCGACCTGCTCGGCGCCGCCGACGACGACCGCGCGGCCGCGGCGATGTTTTATTACGGCTATCTGGCTGCCAAAGCCGGTATACATGTCATCGATGTCGGCAAGATCGACGAGAATGTCGGCAAGGTAATGAAGCAATGCGCCGCGACGCCGAACATTACCGTGCCGCAGGCATTCCGCGAAGCGCTCGGCACGCGCCGTTCGCGCGGCTAATTTTGGCGAATCGGCAGGGGTCACCGGCGCCGTCATGGTGTCGTTCATGATGTGGGCGCACACGGTGTCGGGCGAGGCGAGCATGTGAGATTCGTTCCGATCATCGGCGCGGTTGTCGGGTTGGCGGCGATCGGGGCGCTCGTCGCCCATTTCGGTGCCGATGCCGTGCTCACGTCGCTGCTTGCGATCGGTTGGGGTGGCCTCGCGGCAATTTGTTTGATCCATTTGGTGCTGATCGCGGTCATGGGAATCGCTTGGCGCGTCCTTGTTCCCCATACCCCAAACTGGGCGTTCATATGGGGTCGTCTCATCCGCGACGCGGGCTCTGAGGTCCTGCCATTGTCCCAGATGGGCGGTTTGGTCCTCGGCGCGCACGCGCTTACGATGGCCGGAGTGCCGGGCCTAGTCGCTACGGCGAGCACGATTGTCGACCTCACTCTCGAATTCTTCGCCAAGCTCGCCTACACCGCCCTTGGCCTCTTATTGCTGTTCCATTTGCGGCCCGCTTCGGCTGCGGCACTTCCGGTCACAACGGGGATAGCCGCGGCCGGGCTGATCGCGATCGCGTTCGTGGTCGTCCAGCGCCACGGCTTCGACCTGTTTGATCGTTTCGCTCGCGCATTCGGGCGCGGCTGGGCAGATCGCACCGCCGCCGGCGCCGCCTCGGTTCACATCGAGCTCGGGCATATCCATCGTCGTCGAGCCCGCATATGCGGCGGCTTCTTTCTTCACCTTGCCTGTTGGGTGGCGGGCGCGCTCGAAGTTTGGGTGGCACTCCGCCTCGCCGGTCCACCCCTCGACTTCGCCGTAGTACTGGTGATCGAGAGCCTGCTCTACGCGATCCGCACCGTTGCCTTTGCGATACCCAACGCGGTTGGCG
>Ga0306922_10006943_pt1 | contig 10880 bp, 7 predicted proteins | sample sta12Cox44000082_FD_203758 | JGI IMG/M metagenome (GOLD analysis project Ga0306922, IMG submission 203758) | Lab enrichment of tropical soil microbial communities from Luquillo Experimental Forest, Puerto Rico - statoxic.12C.oxic.44.000.082 (v2)... | ecosystem: Environmental > Terrestrial > Soil...
CGGCTTCGACGCGTGAACCAAGCAGATCTTCGAACTGTCCGACGCGCATGTCGATATCGTTGGCGACTGCGCCGACCCGCGACTCGATCCCCTGATGGATTTTTTGAATGGTCTCGCTCGTGTTTACCGCGAGGTTCGTCAGCGAACGCTCGGCGTCCTCGACATGAGTCTTGATGCCGGCCGACAGTAACTCCGCACGCGACACCAGCGCTTCGCTCGCCTGCCGGCCGCTGCTCTCGATGCGCCCGGCCATGGCTTCAACGCGTGAACCAAGCAGATCTTCGAACTGTCCGACGCGCATGTCGATATCGTTGGCGACTGCGCCGACCCGCGACTCGATCCCCTGATGGATTTCCTGGAACCGGGCCGTGATGGTGTCGGTGAGCTGGGCGCTGCGGCCGTCGATGGTTTCCGCCACGCTGGTGATACGGCGGTCGACGGCCTCGATCGCTTTCGCGGCACCATCATTCATCGAGGTGGAGAAGCAATTGAGGCGCGAATCGAGTGACAGGATCATCTGGGCGGCGCCGTCGGTCATCGTGGAGGTCAGTGTACCCAGCCTGCTGTCGATGGTCTCGGCTACCGATTTCGACCGCGTCTCGAAGGTCTGCTCGAGCGATTTAAGCTTGCCGTCAAGCGAGACGTCGAGATGCGCGACGCGGCCCTGCAGCGTGGTTTCGAACTGCGCAAGCCGCTGGTCCATTGCAGCCGTGATCTCGCCGCCATTCGAGGTCAGGTGGTTGTCGAAATTGTCGACATAACCCTTCAGGCTGTCGGAGATTTCCTGCGTACGCTGCCCCATGCGCTCGACGATCTCGCCGCCGAAGGTTTTCACCGTTAGATCGAACTCCGAGATGTGACGAGTGATCAGCGCCCCGAGCGTGCCGCTGTCGCGGGCGAATTTTTCGGCGAGTTCCGAGCCCTGATTCTTCACCAATTCGTCGAACGCACTCATCTGCAGGGACAGCGTGTCGTGCGTGGTTTCGGTCTGGCCGACCACTTTTGCCACCAGCGAATTGACGGTGGCATCCAAGGCCTCGCTTGCCTTGTCGCCGGAAGAAAGAACGTGCTCCGCCAGCCGGTTGCCGGCTTCATCGATCTTGCTGACGAGGTCGTTGCTGCGCAGCTCGAGTTCCAGCAACAGCGAGTCCCCCGAGTTCTTCAGTAAATCGTGGACCTGTTCCGTCCGCTCCGAGATTCCCTCGACGATGGTGGAGGAACGCTGTTCGAACTCGGATGTGATGCGATCGACGCGCTCGTTGAGGATCTCGTGGACGCGGTCGGCCAGATCGATGAATTCGTCGTGCACGTGGCCGGTCTTGAAATTCAGGCTGGTGGTCAGCCGTTCGGAGGCATCAAGCACCGCGCGCGTGGTCTCGGCGTTCGATTCCGCGAGACGATCGAGCAGGTCGCCACCGCGCTCGCCGAGCGCGAGGATCATGTTATCTCCGGCATTGCCCAACGCCGAGGTGATGTGGGCGCCGCGTTCCTCCAGCGCGCTGGTAATGCTTTTGGCGACTTCGTCGACGCGCGAGGCGATCGCATCGGAAATCAGGGCGATGTCGTGGCGCAGGTCGATCTGTACGCCGGAGATGGCACTGCGCACCTGCTCGGCCTGTCCGACGAGGTTGTCGCGCTGGTGGGCGATGTCCTGCAGCAAAGCGCGAATCCGTACCTCGTTGTCGGTATAGGCGCGCTCCAGCGCCGCAACTTCGTTGGCAACGAGCGTTTCCAGTTCGCCCGCGCGGGCAATCGCGCGCTCGACGCCGTCGCCCATAGCCGCGACCTCGCGGCGGATCGCCTGGCCGACCGTCACCATGGAATCACTGGCCGCGCCCTCAGGTTCCGAGAAGCGGATGGCGACCTGCGCCATCGATTGCGCGATCATCTGCATTTCCTGGCCGCGCCAGGCGAGACTCGCCAGGAAATAGAACAGCAGCAGCGGCGCAAAGAACAGTGCCGCCAGCCCGGCAAGTACGAGCATTCCGCCCGGGCCCAGACCGATTGCAGCCTGCAGCGAAGACAGGAAGCTGATGGTCAACAGTGCGCAGCCGCCAATCCAGATGGCGCCAAACAGCGTGGCAAGCGTATAGACGTTGCGGGCGGGTCGGCCCTTCTGAATGGCCTGAAGGATCTGCCCGATGGTCTCGCGGTCGTCATTGGCGTGGCGACCCGCCTGGTGCGGCTCCACGATCGGTTCGAACACAGGAAGGTCGGCGTCAGGGTGCACATCGAACGTCGGCTGCTCGAAAGCTGGGGTGGCTGGTGGGGTCGGCGCCGCGTCACCCCGCACCGACGCGCCGCTGGCGTTGGTGTTGGTGTCGATGTTTAGGGCTTCCTGAATGGCAGAAAGCGCAACTTCGGTAGGGTCCTTGACTTTGGGATTGTTCGCCATGTCAGCCTGAGCCCCTCTACTTTACGCACCCCAGCCGGCCCTTGCGCGAGCGTCCCTCTGCAAGGTCGAAATTGCTCATCAAGTGGCGCCAAAGCGCTACCGCTCTGCCCGCAACAACCGGGCAGGCATCCTATTGGTTAAGCGACGCTTTTGAAATGGCCGCGATTTAGACAATCTTAATCATCGTAATAGCAGCGCGCCTCAAGATATTAATCGTGCACAGTTTTCTTTTGGAAAATGTCTAATTGAGGCCACTCTTCGGCAAAAACAAGGCGAACTTTGCAAAGAAAATAAGCTTTGCTTACCCTGTTCGCTGGTCTGCGAGGTAGGGGCTGACAGCCCTAACCCCGCAAGACGCCACCGAGAGCGCGAAGCGGACAGCATGCCATCCTCGCCGACCGCGACCGGTGACCACCCGATCGATCTGTAACATCTCCGGCGAATGACGCTCGGCGACCAGGCTCTTGAGCGCGAAGTGCTCGGCATATTCCTGGCCCAGACCGCTCGCCCGATCGGTGACCTCATGATCTCGACCGAGCCGACCGCGTTGGCGCACCGGCTCAAGGGTTCGGCACGCGCCATTGGCGCGTTCCGCGTCGCCGAGCGCGCAGCGGCGCTGGAATGCGCGATCCGGGGAGGGGACAACCCATCGCAAATCCTGCTCCAACTCGATCATGCGATGGCGGTCGGCGATTGAGGCGATGCTCAAGCCGTCCTGAGGCCGCCTCGACCGGGCCGGCGTGGCCGCTTCTGGGGCCGGCATCCCTATAGCGTTGATCGGATCGACCCGTTATAGGACTGCCCGGACCTTCCTTCGTTTCCCCGCATTACGAGCGAACATGGCCAAGATTACCTTTGTCGACCATAACGGCGAATCCCGCACTATCGAAGTCGAGAACGGCGCGACCGTCATGGAAGCGGCAATTCGCAATGCGATCCCTGGCATCGAAGCCGAATGCGGCGGCGCCTGCGCGTGCGCGACCTGCCATGTCTATGTCGACGAAGCCTGGCGCGAGAAGGTCGGTTCGCCCTCGCCGATGGAGGAGGACATGCTGGATTTCGGCTTTGACGTGCGGCCGAACTCACGCCTGTCCTGCCAGATCAAGGTAAGCGACGAACTTGACGGCCTCGTGGTGACCACCCCGGAACGCCAAGCTTAAGGACGTCTTCGCAATTCGAGCGGTCGGCCGGGCCAGCACGGGCGCTTGCAGCGGCCTCAACCGAGGTCGAATTTCACCCCTTGCGCGAGCGGCAGGTCCTCTCCGTAGTTGATCGTGCTGGTGAGGCGACGCATGTAGGCCTTCCAGGCATCGGAGCCGGCCTCGCGTCCGCCGCCGGTCTCCTTCTCGCCACCGAATGCGCCGCCGATTTCCGCACCGGAGGGTCCAATGTTGACATTGGCGATGCCACAGTCCGATCCGGCGACAGAGAGGAATTTTTCCACCTCGCGCATGTCTGCCGAGAAGATTGACGACGACAGGCCCTGCCGAACGCTGTTGTGCAACTCGAGCGCTTCGTCGAAGTTGCGATACTTCATGACATAGAGGATCGGCGCGAAGGTCTCTTCCAGGACGGGGCCGACCTGTCCGGGCATCTCGGCCAGCGCGGGGCGCACATACCAGGCGGAGGGGTAGGCTGGGATGTCGGCGCGTTCGCCGCCGCTGATCGTTCCCCCGTACTTTCTCGCATCCGTGAGTGTTGCCTGCATCTTGTGGAATGCCGCCTCATCGATCAACGGCCCGACCAGAACGGTCTCATCGTCAAGCGGGTTTCCGATCCGCAAGGTCGCGTAAGCCTGCCTCATTTGCGCGATCAGCGCCTCATGGATGCTCTCATGCACGATCAGTCTGCGAAGCGATGTGCAGCGTTGACCGGCGGTGCCGACGGCGGCAAACGTAATCGCGCGGAGCGCCAACGCAAGATCGGCGGATGGACAGACGATCGAGGCATTGTTGCCGCCAAGTTCGAGGATGGCGCGTGCGAAACGCTGTGAAAGCCGCGGACCGACCAGACGGCCCATGGCGGTCGAGCCGGTCGCAGAGACCAGTGGAACGCGAGGATCATCGACCAGCCGCTCGCCGACCTCGCGCCCACCGATCAGAACGGTTGAAAGATGGGCGGGCGCCGCTGCGAAGCGTATCGCGACCCGTTCGACCAGTGCTTGCACCGCGAGCGCAGTAAGCGGCGTCTTTTCCGAGGGCTTCCAGATCACGGCATTGCCGCAAACGATTGCGAGAGCCGCATTCCACGCCCAGACCGCCACCGGGAAATTGAAGGCGGTGATGATGCCTACGGGACCGAGCGGATGCCATTGCTCCATCATTCGGTGGTCTGGCCGTTCGCTGGCAATGGTGAGGCCATAGAGCTGACGCGACAGGCCGACTGCGAAGTCGCAGATGTCGATCATCTCCTGCACCTCGCCGAGTCCCTCGGTGCGGATCTTGCCGGCCTCTATGGTGACAAGTTCGCCAAGCGCCGGCTTGAACACGCGAAGCTCTTCGCCCAGGAGCCGAACGAATTCGCCACGCTGCGGTGCGGGCACCGCGCGCCACCGCGCAAATGCCTGTTCTGACCGCCTGACCGCGTCGCTGACGGAAGCAGCCGCGGCATCGTCAACGCGAGCAATGATTTCGCCGGTCAGAGGCGAGCGCACGTCGCGGCCGCCCTCGAGGCGATCGCGCGGTACGCCGAGTGTCTGCAGCAGAGATGCGGTCCGTGCCGTGAGCGTCACGATGATGCCCCTTGGGAGGTTCGCGCCTGCCGCATCCCCGGCGATGTTAACATAATACCAACTACCCTCATATGCCTCGGACTCGGGCGATCAGTGCCGCGGCGAGAGGCCCTGGCGCAACCAGGGTTGGAAATTTCTGATGACGTCCGCTGTCAACGATTTGGGCTTGCGGGTGATCTCGTCGATCAGGACGTTGGTTGCCTGCGCAGAGGCGACACATCTGCCTTCGGAAAATACCACTTGATCGAAGGTCACGGAGGTGCGGCCGAGCTTGGCCACGCCCAGCCCCATCTCGATCTGGCCCGGCCAGCGCAACTCGGCGCGGAAGTGAATGTCCAATCTGACCATGATCCAGGCAAACCCCTCCGGCATCAGCCCGTAGGAGCGGTCCTTCATCAGTGTGACGTGGACGGTCTCGAAGTAGGTGGCATAGACCGCGTTATTGACGTGGTGATTGGGATCGAGATCGGCAAAGCGTATATTGTCGGTCAGCCGAAAGGGAAAATCTTCCAGACGAGGCGTCGAATCGACGCGACTTGGCGCATTCACCGATTGATCTCCGTTATTTTCCTTCCCTTACAGCCCGTTTATCGGGCTCCGGCAAGTGGATAGGCGGCGGGCCAGCCTCCATTTATGCCTTTCCTCGTTGACGAGCGTTGGCTAGACAGGCCCGAACCAACCGTCCAGGTCGGTAGTCAAGTCGATCTACCAGCCCAGGCGCAATCAACCCGAAAAGAAACGATATGAGCGAAGCGATCAAAACCGATGTGCTGATTGTAGGCGCAGGGCCCTGCGGCCTGTTCGCCGTGTTCGAGCTGGGCTTGCTCGATATGAAGGCGCATCTGGTCGACATTCTCGACAAGGTCGGCGGCCAGTGTGCCGAACTTTATCCGGAGAAGCCGATCTACGACATTCCGGGCATTCCCTTCGTGACTGGCCAGGGATTGACCGACGCGTTGATGGAACAGATCAAGCCGTTCCACCCGACCTTCCATCTGGGGGAGATGGTGGAAAAGGTCGAGAAGATCGGTGATCCTGCGTTCCGCGTTACGACCGACATGGACAACGTATTCGAATGCAAGGTCCTCGTGATCTCGGCGGGCGGCGGTTCGTTCCAGCCGAAGCGTCCGCCGGTGCCCGGGATCGAGGCCTATGAAGGCACCTCGGTGTTTTACTCGGTACGGAAGATGGAGCAATTCCGCGACAAGGAACTGCTGATCGTCGGTGGCGGCGACTCGGCGCTTGACTGGACACTCAACCTGCATCCGATAGCCAAGCGCGTGACGTTGCTGCACCGGCGGGACGATTTCCGCGCCGCGCCTCACAGCGTCGAGCAGATGCGTGCGTTGGTCTCCGGCGGGAAAATGGATTTGAAGATCGGTCAGGTCACCGCGCTTGAGGGTGCCGGCGGCGCATTGTCCGGTGCTGTCGTCAAGGGCAACGACAACTCGATATCGAAGGTTTCCTGCAATACCATGCTGCCGTTCTTCGGGCTGACCATGAAGCTCGGCCCGGTCGCCAATTGGGGAATCGAGCTTGAGAACAACCTGGTGCCGGTCGAGACATCGGCCTTCGAGACCAGCGTGCCCGGGATTTTTGCGATTGGCGACATCAACACCTATCCCGGCAAGCTCAAGCTTATCCTGTGCGGTTTCCACGAGGGCGCATTGATGGCGCAGAAGGCCCACCGTTACGTCTATCCGGACAAGCGGTTGGTGTTCCAGTACACGACGTCGTCCTCGAGCCTGCAAAAGAAGCTTGGCGTCGGCTGACGTCAGGCGCATTGCGACCCAATAGCCCGGGCGATCGCGATTGTGCCACGACGGTGGAACTCTGGGCACTGGAACCATCCTCGAAATGGCCTTAGTCTCGCGCTATTCCTTTTGGAATTGGTCGGGTGATGATTATGCGTATTGCGCGATTCAGACGTCGATGGATGCTCCCGCTCGTATTGACGGGTCTGGCCGGCATGGCTGTCTTGCTTGCTCCCGCGTTTGCTCTCTCCGGAGCTGAGCAATCGGCAGCGGGGTTGTGGCAGAAGGTCGAAAAAGGCAAGCCGGTGATTTATGTCCTGATGGTGGATCACAACGGTGTTTTCGAGGGCGTGATCGCCAAGACGTTTCCGGACCCCGGCGAAGAACCGCACTTCTGCTCGAAATGCACCGACGACCGCAAGAATGCACCGGTGCTGGGGATTTCTTTCATCCGCGATATGAAGCGCGACGGAATGAAATACCAGGACGGCAACGTTCTCGATCCGCGCGACGGAAAGGTCTACAGCGCCAAGATGACTTTGAGCGGAGATGGCCAGCAACTGACGTTGCGCGGCTATATCGGGATTTCGTTGTTTGGCATGGATGAAACCTGGTACCGTCTGCCGGATGCCGCGATGGCCCAGATCGATCCGGCGATCGTTGCCAAATATCTGCCGGCGCAGGCTGCGGCGATAAAGCCGCCGGCCGGCAAGAAGGCCGCCGCGCCGCCGCGTTGAGGTCGTAGCAGTCAGCGTTGCTCTGGCGAAACGGCGGCCGGCGCCGACGGCTTCGCGACCACATCCGATAGCGCCGCATTGAGCTGCAGTACCGCCTCCGCCGCCGGCAACACCGCATCGGCCATCACCGCGTGCCCCTCGGCGCTGGGATGCACCACCCCACCGTAGACAGCCGACAAGACCCCCCAGGTCGCATCGTGGATGTCGGATGGTTGCATTGAGGAGGGCAATCCTTGCGGATAGGTCATAGCCGCGAAATAGCTGTCGTTGGCGTCACGAATCCAGCGCGCCCGCGGAAGATAGGCGCGATATTCGCCGGCGCTGTGACCGCACAGCATCGGCTGACTCGCTGAGTTGACGATATCGGGGTCAAAACTCTCGCCCTTGGCCGAGAAACACTCACGGTCGAACTCCGGATCATCTTCGGCTCGCGCGCAAAAACCATGATCGGCGAAGGCGGTCTGGTGTGCATCGACGAACGTCATGCGGTCAGCGGCAGGATCGCGGCAAAGCACGCCGGATTGGCATAGCGCGAGTGCTTTCAGCTGCGGCAGAAATTCGCTTTGCACAAAGCTCGCGACGTTGGCGAGCCGCTGTGGGTCAGCCCTGAAAGAGGGATGAATGTCAAAGCCGGCGCGGCCGCCGGGGCAGGGCGTGCCGCGGCTCAACAGTGCCGGGTTGCCATATGAGGTATAAATGACATGCGAGAGATCGCCGACCAGCGGCCGCAGCGCTTCGCGCAGCTTCCGAAACCCTTGCGGCAGATCGCGCGTCATCGCCGCGCGTGAATCATCCACGGATGCCGTCACGCCGGTGCGCCGGAAGAGTGTGCGTTCGGTCGGCGTGTCGACGATCACGTCGGCGACAAGACCCGAGAAATAGATGTCGTTGGCGCCGATCGAAAGCAGTATCAGATCGAGTTGGCGATCCGCCTGTCGGCGCCTGGCCGCCGTCAGCGCCTCACGCAATTCGGCGAGTTGTCCGTTGACGCCGAGCCGACAACTCGTGTTCGACCTGCCGGGCGGACACTCGCGGGCGCGCTGGCTGCCAAACAATCCGTCCGCGATGGTGGCGCCGGTACAGGCCAGCGGCAGATATGTCACCGCGATGTGCGGATATCGGACAGCGAGCGCCAGTGCTGTCCGCGTCTGGTAGCTGTAGAGAGAGCGGTGGCAGGCGGCGTCGAACCACAACGCGGCGTGGCGTTGCCAGTTTTGCAACGTGTCCGGAGCCTCGCAGGCGCGCCCGCCTTTGTAGCCGGCGCGGCTCGGCCGGTAATATTGCGCGGCCGCCGTTCCGAGATAGGAGCGGAAGCAGAAACCCTCGTCCGACAAGGCAATCGCTCGGTCCGGATTGCCCTCCCCGGAGGCAATGCTGTCTCCAAGGCCGGCGATGAAGATATCGCGCACACTTATTTCCGTTGAGATACTCTGCGATGCTTCCTGACCGCTGGAGACTTCGACGGTGGCCACTGTTTGACGACCGTAGCGGACGCGCAGGTTGACGGGCTCGGCACAATCGAAGGTGGACTGCTGCGGGCCATCGCCGTCGTCGAACGACCAGGCGCAGGTGGCGCCGACCGGAACCGTGCCGGTCAGCCGAACGACGATCGAATGATCCACCGGCGTCAGATAGCTTTCCTTGACGTTGTCGCGGGTGCAGGGCTCGCTGACGCGGCCGGTGAGATCGATGCAGAGGCGATTGACCGTGTTGCGTGCCCAACCGCGGCCGTCGCTCTGGCGTTCCAGCGTCTGCTCGGATGCAAGAATACTGCGATCGCCCGCGCTCTCGACGTGGAGCTGGAAATCGCGCTCCTCACGAAACAGGCGGAAGCGGTTCTTGACCTCCCAGGAAATCTGCAGCGGCGTGTCGGCGGTTGCCTGCGCGGCCGTCGATTGCGGCCACATCATCAACCCCATCGCAAAGAGCGCTCCCAAAAGGAGAGCTGGCACCCCTGCCTTGCCGCTTGCGCGGGTCGTCATGGCGAATGGCAAATCAGGAGCCACGCTGGTGCCCACTTTCCGAAGTTCCTGCTACGGCAGCTCGGCACCCACCTTTCGCGAACTTCGCAAAGTTATGGGCACTCAAGCGGAACGAGGTTACGATGCTTGCGCTTTTGATGCTCAGATGGGGCAGAAATAAGAGGCGTTGCGCGAGACCGAATAATCCCGACTTTCCGTGATTTCTCACGCCTTGGAATGCAGGCGTTTCACGGGTTGCGGGACCGCGGCGTTTGCGGGCGCGGAAACCGCCGCCGGCGGCGCTGGCGAGCAGGAAACAGTGCCGCTATTTCCGCTCAACCTGCGGCGTTTCTGCCAGGGCACCACGACGTTGAGCCAGAACTCGCGCGTGCCCATGATCGAAATTGCGATCGAGAACGGGATTACGAAATACAGAACTCGGAACACCAGCAGCGTGGCAAGCAGCTGCTCGCGACCAAATTGCGGCATCGCCACCAGCATCGCTGCGTCGAACACGCCGATGCTGCCGGGCGCATGGCTAGCAAAACCCAATAGCGTGGCAAGGATGAAGACCACCGCCAGCGACAGGAAATCGATGTGCGGTTGCGCTGGCACCAGAAGATACATCGCAGTTGCGCAAAATCCGAGATCGACCACACCGATCAGGACCTGTACCAGCGTGAGCCGAGCCGATGGCAGCACGACTTTCCATCCATTCTGTCCAAGTTCGCGTCGGTTCCCGCCAAGCGACAGCCAGACAAAGTACGCTACGATGCCGGACAAGCAGCCGATTCCGATCAGGCGGTTTATCGTCTCCGGCAGAAGGTCCATCGCGGCCGCCGCCCACGGATGGTAGGTCATGCCGACACCGAGGACGACCAGGTTGCCGAGCCAGAAGGTCAGTCCTGAAAGAAAACAGATCTTGGCGACGTCGATCGCGTTCAGCCCGTAGTCGGAATAGATCCGGAAACGGATCGCGCCACCGGTAAATACTGTGGCGCCGATGTTGTGGCCGATCGAGTAACTGGTGAAACTCGAGAGCGCGGCGATGCGGTAAGGCACGTGCCGCTTGCCGATGGTGCGCAGCGCGAAGAAGTCATAAAAGGTGAGCGTGCAGAATGCGCAAACCACGCACAATGCGGCGAGGGCGATATGACCCGGTGGGATTTCGGTCAGCGCGGTAAGGATCACACCGGTATCGACGCCCTTCAGCGTAAGGACCAAGGTCCTGATCGCAAAGGCAATAATCAGCAGACTTGCCGCGATCCCGAGTCGTTTCCAGCCGATCCATTTCTTGAAACC
>Ga0306922_10006946_pt1 | contig 10879 bp, 10 predicted proteins | sample sta12Cox44000082_FD_203758 | JGI IMG/M metagenome (GOLD analysis project Ga0306922, IMG submission 203758) | Lab enrichment of tropical soil microbial communities from Luquillo Experimental Forest, Puerto Rico - statoxic.12C.oxic.44.000.082 (v2)... | ecosystem: Environmental > Terrestrial >...
GCGGCGTTGACCTGACCGTCCCCAACGCTAAGTCTGATGTGTCACGATTTATGCGCAGAGATGCTGCATCTCGTCTAGTCGGGCACTTCCTAATTTTCATGCAGGTTCTTGCCTGATACGCGTCATGCTGTGATCCGATGCTGCTGGCAACGTGATTCAGAGGCATGAACACGCTGGCGAAAAAATGGGCGGGATAGGCTTTGGCTATCCCGCCCGAATATTAAACCTGGCGGCGACTAGATTATGGGCAGTTGCCCGGCGGGTTGTTGAAGCCGGAGAACCGGTTCAGGGTGCCCATGAAGGTGTAACGGCCGATGTTCGTCGTCGGAGTTTGCGTCGGCTCGGAAATAGTATTCGGCGCCGTGCGCATAAACCACGGGAGGAAAACCTCGTCCTCTGGATGGTAGTGCCCGTCCGCGCTGTTCGTGCCGTTCGGGTTCGGCCCTTGCAGGTAGGTATTCGTTCCGATCGCGAAACCGATCCCGGTCACTGGATCACCAGTCTCAAGGGAATTGCTGCAGCCGCCAGACTGTGCCGTCGGCGTCCCCCAAGGCTGTACAAAGTTGTTGATGAACGGGTCATCCGACCACTCCGAAATCTCGTGGCTAAGGGGATGAATGTCCTGAAGCGCCCAAACCGCCCCGCTCCCTCCCGGCGGAAACGCCCGAGCGAAGAGGCCCGGCGACGTGTATGACCCCCAGGCGAAGGTCTGCACCGGCTGATTGCCGTTGCCGTTTTGCGGTCCGTTGTTGGTGTGGGAGGGCACCTCGCCCGCGCCGTGGAAACCGATCACGCAGCAGTTGAGCGGATTCGTGCCGAAGAAATTTACCGTGTCCTGTGTCAGGTATAACGCTAGGTGCGTCGGATCGTTGTAAGGGAGGCTGTTGTTGAGGTTCTGGATCCGCGTCGACCACCACTGGATGTTGACGTCCGCAGCGAGGACACCACGCCCGCTCACAATGATCGTGCCCTTACCGCTCGGAACATCAATCGTGACCGTGTCGTGGACCACAGGCATGAGCCTCACATGGTAAGAGCTCGCGCCCGTCTTGTTGAACTGCGCCCGCATCGTCGCGTCCTCAAGCTGAAGTAGATTGCCTGCGTCGTTCTGCGAAAGAGGTCCGCCGGGGCCTATGGGGAAACGTGGGTTGAGCGAGCCCGCCGTCGCGAACGGAACAGAGCCGAAGTTGTACGTCGCGAATACCGGTGACGCAAGCGTCGAAGGGAGAGCAGCGCTCCCGTCGAAGGATAGTCCACCGACGTTCACTGTAAGGGGAGTGATGTCGACAGTGATGGTCACGTCGCAGGCCGAGCCCGAGCAGTTGTTCGGATCCGCGCCGACCATATTATGGCCGTAGGTAACCCCATTGAGCGGGTTTAAGGTCGTGCCAAACCAGTGGGCAACCGTCTTCGCCGTGGTCAGTGGAGCCGCCCCTCCGACCGTCGTGCTCAAAGCTTGCATCTGTGAGTCGTCGATCGCCAGAGGCTGGGTTGTGGGTGCGGAGCTGCCGTTGGTGCTCAATGGGAGCGCGAGGATTGCACTGACCACGCCCACTAAGATGAGCGTAGCCGCACATGAGAATCGCACAATTGAAGTGAAGCGATTTTGGTTAAACCAACGAAGGATTTTCATATTTTTAGGTGTCCTTACTTTCTTTTTTTCCCGCTGGGTTTGATTCTTGGTAGTTGCGGGTCTGGAAGAGGCGAAGAACCAGCGAGAAAATGTCCCCTCCTGATTCCAGATCCGTTTGATGTGTGTTCACTATTCGCAACGGGCTGCGCCACAGGTCGCACAAGAAAAGTAAAAAAATTGTTACTTTGCTAACTCCGCATCATCGCGACGCCCTCGAATCGTAATGTTGCGGTGTGCAGTGGCAACATCACAAAGGGGTGTCTCTCGTTAACGCGAGGCACCGTTTTTTTGACTATGGACTGCATGCCGCCATGGAATCCGTCAACACACTACAGCCGTTCACACGATGCTGTGATTCGCGTTTACGATGACGCTGCAACGTGATCGAAACGCACGAGCATAAGGGCGATTTCAGAGAATCCTGATCTGCGCGGGGTCAGGGATGACCCCAGAGGAGATTGGCCTTGGCAGACTCAGAGCCCGGGGCCTACAGGAGTCCAGCCAAGGCACATCTCTTCCCTTCTCTTCCCTAATCTTTCTTTCGTATACAACGTGTAAGTTGCGTGTGCCGCAAAGCATCCCTGATAAGGAAATTCAGCCGCTCACATGACGTTGTGATTCGCGTTTATGATGCTGCTGGAAACGTAATCGAGACGCACGAGCACAAGAGCCACTTCACAGAGCCGGGCTAAGGGCCTCGGGGGGGGCCGAATCCCCACGGGCGTCGCACGTATGAAAATAGGAGTTGTCGCAGTCGACCTCTGGAGTGGTGAGCGCGGAGCGATCTAAAAAAAATGCGCCAGGCGGTGAAGGCGTGAAAGCTGGCAGCTTTTCAGTGGCAGCTCGTCCTTAGACTTAATTTCTCACACTGCGAAGGGCGTAACATTCCACCGTTTTAATGACCGATATGACCGATATGACCGTGACCACCGAAGCCGTGAAATGATCCTCCAAAGCCGTGAAACGATCCTCCGACGCCGTGACCCATACTGCCCAAGCCGTGAAACCCTGCGAAAGAAAAGCCATCATCGCCGACACCGTTCATCGTTTTCGCGTGGCCCTTGCCAAATGCAGTAGTGCTTTTGCCGTGGACGGTCTGAGTATTTTGCGCGTGCAGTGCTGCCTTACTCGAACGGTGCGCGGCACTCTCGAGCTTGCCAAGTTTGAGCCCGTTGTCGCGGGCAATCTCTCCCCACCCCTCCCCGGCTTTGTGCATTGCCACGATGTCGCTAAAGCTCTTGCCAGAGGCGTTGGCCAGCAAGTTTGCAGTCTCCAAGTCGCCAAAGCCTAGCCCGGTTGTTGATTTTTCTGCCTGCAGTGTGCTCACCGGAACCCCGGTTTCGTTGGAAATCCTAGTGAACACACCAGTCTGGGCTGCTTGCGAGACTGCGGCAGCGACTGCTAAGAAACATACCCCAATGATTAACCCCAATCATAAAGCGCGGGTTTCCACTCCGGTCGCGGATCGGGTTTGTACGTCAGCACAAACTCGCCTTGTGCAGTTGGGACGGTTAAAGGTTGCGTCCACGGATCGAGCTTCGCGTCCTTAATAATTTGAAAGATGCGGCTAACGCCGAAATTGTAATCGCGGACGGCGGTTGCATTCCGGGGGTTGCGTTTCAGTTCGTCCGATGCGGACTGCAACGCTTCCAGACAATCGCCCATTGCAACGAGCGGTTTCGCCTGTTCTTCGTGTATCGCTTTGGTTAGGTTTTGTTCCGCGACGGCTAGTCGCCCGCTGCCCGGTAGGCCGATCAAGCGTGGCCTCTTATGCCAGACCTCTGCATACGGAGCCGTCGTGCAACCAGCGAGTATCCCCGCGGTGCTTAGGGCGGCTGCAAGCGAGCGCATGCGCATAAATTTAGTCGGGTGCGAAGTATGTGGAATCAGGGGACAGATGACGCCGTAAGTTCGAGAAGCCCGTGCTGAGTCTCAAAATGATTCATTTAGCAAGCGCGCGACAATCACTTCCATTCTAAGAATGAGAGCCGTCTGTTCTGGCGTCGACGTGCACACCGGGGCTTTTTGAGGGCCGCTCCTGTTCTTTGCCTTGCGCTGCAGCGCCGTCTTTCGATTTTGTTCGCCGAATCTCTTCATCTCGAGGCTCGATGACATTGCGCACTCGTGGCAGACTTTCGGGATGGTGACGCCGCAAAAATTGGATTAATCCTTCCCGCACCTCGCAGCGGAGATCGAATGCTTTGCCCGGATCGGTGCTGCTCACCAGTGCGCGGACCTCAACTGCGGTTTGCTTTGTATCAGTTACCTGCAATCCACAAACTTTGCGGTCCCATTTCGGATTGTTCTCGACCAGCCGTTTTAGTTCCGCGCGCAGTTCGCCTAACGGAGCCTGATAGTCGAGATAAAGAATCACCGTTCCCAGCACCTCCGGTGATACGCGGCTCCAATTCTGAAACGGTCTCTCGACGAAATAGGTGATCGGCAAAATCATCCGCCGAAGGTCCCACGTGCGGACTGTTACATAAGTGAGAGTAATTTCTTCGATCTGTCCGAATTCGCCTTCCACCACAACGATGTCGTCGATCAGCAGCGGCTGGGTCAGTGCGATTTGAATACCGGCGAGCACGTTGCCGAGTGTCTTCTGCGCTGCGAAGCCGATCACCACCCCCGCAATTCCGGCCGACGCCAGGATGCTCGTGCCAAATTGCCGCACCGGAGCAAAGAGCATTAGGATAGAACCAGTTGCGATGATCACCACAGCCGTGACGATTACTTTGCGAATCACGGAAACCTGCGTGTGAATCCGCCGAGCAGAAGAATTGTCCGGAACATCTATTCGATGCCGACTCAACAGCGCTTCTTGCACAGCGTTGATTCCGCGAACGATCAGGGTTGACAGCGCGACGATTAAGAAAATGCCGAGGGCTTCCTCCGTCACCCACGTCCAACCCTCCGGCAGTTTAAGCACCGGCAACAAGAGGATGATGCCGAGCAGCGGCACCGCCAGTTGCAGCGCTTGTTCAAGGACGGGAACGATGACTTTCCCAAGAAGACTGCCTGTCCGCTTTGCCCAAAGATGCATTCGTTTTGCGAGCGCTCGAATTACACGGAACACAAGCCAAAGCAGAGCGATGATCCACCCTGCGTAAAAAATGTCGGTGAGCGCGCCGGCCAAGAAAAGACGAGTCGGTCGGGAAACGATGCCGGTGACAATCGGCATTAGAGCGAAAGCTCCGCCGCAGACCAACAGGAAAAGTGCAAAAGGTTTACGGATAGCGGTCGCGCTCAGCGCCAACCAGGACTGGTGTCGTTTCGATTGGATCTCGCCAGCGTGTCGTCTAACGATCCAGACAAATGCACCAGCGACCAATGAGAGCACTACGAGCGCACTGGCCGTGCCAAGCAAGCGCATCCATGTTATGCGATAGAGGATTTGCCGTTGAAGGAATGCGTTGCCTGAGTTTTCCGCGACTCGGTCTAGCCATTTACTGTAAGCCGCACCGGCTCGGTAAATATTCGAGCGCTCAACTGCCGCGCCTTTCGCAGATGATTGCGAGACCGATTGAGCCATCGTGGAAGCCTGAGATGCGGTAGCGGATGTGGCCTGCGATGCACCCGGTTCCGCAGCGATAGAGCTTCCGCTGAGCCAAGCGAAGGCGATCAGTGTGCACAAAGCCTTCCAAGATTTACGACGTCCCTCGTGCCCCACCACGTAGCACAATCGCATTGACGAATCAGATCGCAATAGGGGTTCTACAGCCGGTCACATAAAACTGTGATCCGCGTCTATGGAATGCGGCTGGCAACGTGATCGAGACGCACGCGCACAAGGGTGAGTTCCAAGAATGGTAGCGTTTTTACTAAATTCCTGCTGGTCCGGGCGGTTCTGCTGGTCCGGGCGGTTCTGCTGGTCCTGGCGGTCCTGCTGGCCCTGGCGGTCCTGCTGGCCCCTTCGGTCCCGCTGGCCCCTTCGGTCCTGCTGGCCTCTTCGGTCCTGCTGGCCTCTTCCGTCCTGCTGGCCTCTTCCGTCCTACCTCTTTTGCCGCCATAAAAACTCCTATGTGCGGAGTTTGAGAAAATCTTGCCTGCTTTGTCAAGACGAGATTGTCTCTTTTACTCTCTACACGGCAATGACAAAATGATATGAAGGGAGCGTAGTTGTCGGCAATGTGATCGAGACGCACGAGCACAAGGGCGATTTCAAGGAGTGGTGATCGCGCGAATGCCTACGGTTTCTCTACACGAATCGCCAGCGCGTCAGTCATGCGCAATGTTACGTTGTCGCCCGCCTGCAACTCACTAAGATTAACTTTAGGTCCCACCTTAATGGTCGGCTTCCCACCCATCGGGCCTTCGACCGTTACCGTGCGCGCCTGCGGATCTACGGAAACAATCTTTGCGGAGACCTGCCTTGTCTTAGCCATGACTACGCCCGGCATGGCACCCTTTGGTGCGACTGCAACGAGACCGCCTGCACTGGCATCCGGTGACCCGCTCGACTTGTTCACGTCGATCGCCACCGATTCCAGCAGCGTTGCCTTTACCTGATTGCCGACTTTGATCTGATCAAAGTTTCGGACGTTCTTGCCGAGCTGATAGGTATTAGTCTCGCCTGCCTCGTTCGTAAGCGTGACGGTGCGCTTGGCAGGATCAACGGCCGTCACCTTTGAAGTGGCGCTTATTGCGGCGACTTCGATTGCGCCTCCTGCACCAGGCTCAGTCTTAGCTTTTGCTGTACCATTGGGTTCTTGTGCGTATCCGATGTATGCCAGCATTAAAACCGGTATAGCCATTACTATCGTTTTTGTTTTCATCGTAAAGTTCTGGTTCGCACAACACGATGCCAGTGCTTTCTCAGTGCTGTCCAATGATATATTGGTCAAAGATTATCCGAGTTCAACTTGGCCATGAATCCTTACATGCGATTCACCGCCGCTTCCAGTTCAACAAACGCAGTCAGCTTTTCATCCGCACGCACAACGAAACGCCTTCCGTCGCGATGCACGTCAACAAGCCAGATTGTTCGGCCGTTGGAATCAATCGCTGAGACCCAGCCTACACTCCAACCCCCGTCTCTAAAGAGTGTCGGGGATTGACTCCTGCGATGCCGGTCGTTTTTACTTTTCTAAACCGCTTGAAGCGTATTTCCTCATCTTCATCTGATGAATGTCATTAATCTGCCCAGTGCACTGTCAAAGCGGCAGCATTCTTCCGGTGAAGAGATCGCCACCACAATCAGTCATGGAATTGGTTTCATTGCCGGGCTAGTCGGCGCACCAATTTTGCTTCTCGCCGTTCACGGCACCGGCAGCCGTGGTTTTTTCCTCGGCACGATCGTCTTCGTCGCAGCGATGTTAGCGTTGTATCTTGCGTCGATGCTTTACCACGCCTGGCCAGAAACGCGCACAAAGTACGCTCTACAGGTATTGGATCACACCGCGATTTTTGTCCTCATCGCCGGGACTTACACGCCATTCGCGCTTGGTCCCCTTCGCGGCGTCTGGGGTTTGACCATGCTCGTAATTGTCTGGGCCGGTGCTGTTTTCGGTGTGATTGTAAAGGCGGTGCGAGGGGCCTCTCGCCACCGTAAACTAGCGATGTCCCTTTACCTTGGATTGGGCTGGTTCGCGTTGATCTTTATCCGGTTGCTGATCTTAAAGGTTCCACCAACCGCACTCTTCTGGTTGTTCGCTGGTGGCGTCGCCTACACTGTTGGTGTACTGTTTTTTGTTAACGAACGACTGCGCTATGGCCATTTCGTGTGGCATTTGTTTGTGCTAGCAGGCACAAGCTGTCACTTTCTTGCCCTGCTAGCTTGTACGACCTCACTGGAATGGCTTAGTTACGCTGATTACTAAAGCTCACATGATGCGGTGATTCGGGTTTACGATGCGGTTGGCAACGTGATTGAAACGCACGAGCACAAGGGCGAGTTTAAAGAGGCGTGAAGTGTCGCGACCCGGTTGAGCAATCAAGCACCACGCCGTAGGCGATCGCGACTTTGTTTACCTTGTGGCCGCTTCAGCTCGGCGAGGAATTTTGTCGGGGTCACCGCTGAGATTATCTTAGAATTTCGCAGACTTTTGGCAGATTACTATAGGAAAAGAAAGCTGCGTCGCCCTGGAATCGAGATCGCGGTCGCTTCTAGGGAGTAAAATCTTGGTCCTTATTTAGATTTGTACAAAAGGCGGCGAGCAAACGCGCAGTATTTTCGAGATCTTCGAGCGACAACAGTTCGTTGGGCGTGTGCATGTAACGCAGCGGGACGGAAAGCAGACCCGTGGCCATCCCGCCGCGGGAGAGCTGCATCGGATTGGCATCGGTGCCGGTGCCGCGCGCGGCCGAAGCAACTTGATACGGAATCTTTTTTTCTTTGGCTGCGGAGAGGAGCAAGTCAAACACGCGTGGGTTTATGTTCGCACCGCGAAAGATCATCGGCCCTTTGCCAATGTGGAAGTCCCCAGCTCGCTTTTTCTCAATGCCAGGCGTGTCGGTGCCGTGCGCGACATCGAGGGCAATACCGACGTCCGCTTCGCTCGAGAATGCGCTGGCCGTCGCGCCGCGCAACCCGATTTCTTCCTGCACGGTCGAGACACCGATAACGCACGCGCCGAATCGGCGACGATGAAGCAGTTGCAGCGTTTCGGTAACGATCCAAGTGCCCATTTTGTTGTCGAACGCCATGGAGACGGCGCGTTGGTTCGCGAGCTCGAGGTACGGCTGCGCGAAAATTCCAGCGTCACCTATTGAAATAACCTTGAGCGCGTCCTCTTTGCTCTTTGCCCCGATGTCGATGTAAAGGTCGTGAATCTTGGGGACTTTCTTTTTGTCCTCGTCGTCCATCAGGTGGATCGCTTTGCGGCCGATGACACCGGGTACAAGGCCGCGCCGCGTCATAATCGAGACACGCTGCGATGTCGCCACGACCGGATCGACGCCGCCGATCGGCTCGAGGTGCAAGAATCCTTCGTCTGTGATGTATTGCACAATAAACCCGATCTGATCGCAGTGGCCAGCGAGCATGACGCGCGGTTTGCCTTCGGGATTGCGAACGCCAAACACGTTGCCCATGACATCGGTCCGCACGCTGTCGCACCACGGGCGAATCCGCTCGCGAACGAGCTTCTGCACATCGTGCTCGTAACCGGATGGGCTCGCCGTCTCGACGAGTCGTTTGAGAAAATCTTTGCTGTCGGCGTTCATGATCTGCAGAGCAAAACTTGCCCCGTTGCAACGCATGCGACAAGCTGAGAAGTCATGTTGAGCAACGGCCCTCGTTCCGCTTCAGGCCCTCCATGAAATAATTTACGATCTTCGCCTGCGGACGCCGGGAATATCAGACTGGACATTATGTAAGATCTGGCCTGATGCCCGAATCGTCGCTTCAAGTTCCAAAAACACCGTCAGCTTTTCATCCGCCCGCACAACGAACCGCTTTACGTCGTCGCGATGCGCGTCAGCAATCCAAATCGTTCGCCCGTTGGAATCCACGGCTGACACGCAGCCCCAACTCCAACTGGCTTTGCTGAGATTGTCAGCGATGATTTCCCAATATTCCTGACCAGGTCGGTCATTCGCTCGGGTGGTTAGCGAATGGATTGTCGACTCTGAAGTGCCATCATTCTGTAAGGTGGCAGCCTGTCAACGAGGTCGAAAATAAAATGAACAGAACAGCATATGCCGTTGTCAACATTTCTGCCTTAGCCGATTGGGGAGAGGCCGGAGGGCGTTTTAGACGTGAACACACAAAGGCCAAACGTCATTGTAATCCAGTCCACTTGGCGCCGGGTTAAAAAGGAACGCATCAAAGTTGGTGATCTGCAGCCAGTAAAAGATGTCAAAGGTGGCGGCGGCGTTACGGGCGAATCCAAACCCATCACAGGCCGCACTGATACCGAGGGCAGTCACCTAATTCAAAAAGGACACTACCGGGTTCGTGATACTTCCAAATGGAACTTCCTCATCCGTCGTCTATCGGCAATTTTCAGGCGGCGTTCCACTTTCTCGTCGGCGGGTTCCGAAGGTGCGTGATTTCGCGAGAAGCCTAATGTTGCATCTACCCAGCCGATGAAGCCAACCGCGCCCATTACGAAATCAGTTTAGCCTGTTTGCCACGACATCCTGCCGTGGCTTATTTCTTTCTCGTTAGACCCCTGATCTCATAGCTTGTGCCATTGCGCCAGTTCCCGATCGCAGCCATCTTCATGCTGAGCCCACTTGGCTGTCGAGAACAGGAGCAACCGCAAGAGGATCTGGAGGCAAATCCGGCAACTCCACGGGTAAGCGGGTGTTGATGTATTTGAACTGGTGATTGAAATGACAAGGAACATCTCTGTCGTGCTTTACATTGTGCTGTTGATAGGCGTTGTCGTCAGTGTGGATTTACTGTTCTTTAAGAATCGATTCTGGGAACGGCTGATAGTGAACATCGGCATTGTCTTGGTGTTTGCAGCCTACTATTTGAGATTCCTGAAGAACCTGTAAGCTATGCGCCGTGTGGCCCTTACAGTCGGCGCCAGCAGAAAAATTGGTTTATCGGATCTGCAGATGAATAGGCCTAACCAATCGATGAAGCCAACGACCCCGTTTCGATATAACTTCACTCTGTTTGCCGCCACACCCTGCCGTGGCTTATCTCTATCTCGTTGGATGTTGTCGGTTACAACATGCGCTATCGCAGCGAGCATGGTTCTGCTCGTATCATGCTCGGTATTCCAACCTGTTATTGACGTCATCCCCATTGGCAGTCTGCAACAGGGTGTTGTTTTTTACCTTGGCGACATATTTCGCCCGCACCCCGAGTTCACCGTCACCGGCGTGACGGTGCTAGAGGAGCAATCAAATGGCTCAACACGCGCAGTATGGATCGCCGAAGGAGCACAGACCCTCGGCTACATCACGTACGGCGCGAAATATACGGGCCTAAACAAGGGTCAGCGACCGCTTCGACTGAAACGCGGGAAGAGGTACGAGGTTTTTGTGTACACCAGCACAGGCGCTAAGAGTCAGGATGTTTTTGCATTCCGAGTCGATGAGAATGGGCAGGTCAGACAAGTGCCATGGTTGAGAATCTAACCAAGGCGCTGGCAGCCAACCGCACTGCATTCCCATGCATGAATAAGAAGTCCGCCCGCGCAAAGATCATCGCGGCGTTGATCTGATTTCCGATGCGCTGCCATTCGGTCGGCTGTGGTATGGTGAGCCAAATGCGGCCAGCAATGCGGTCGGATATGCGATGCACCGCAGCCGCTCACATGATGCTGTGCTCCGCGTTTGCGATGCCAT
>Ga0306922_10006948_pt1 | contig 10878 bp, 9 predicted proteins | sample sta12Cox44000082_FD_203758 | JGI IMG/M metagenome (GOLD analysis project Ga0306922, IMG submission 203758) | Lab enrichment of tropical soil microbial communities from Luquillo Experimental Forest, Puerto Rico - statoxic.12C.oxic.44.000.082 (v2)... | ecosystem: Environmental > Terrestrial > Soil...
TTTCGCGGCAGCCGGGCGAATCGTGCGAACGAGGCAGCTGCGCGAGCCGCGGCGCTACCTCTCGGCGCCGGATGGCGCGCTCGCCTCGCGGACGATCGCGCCGCAGGAGTTGCCCTTCGAGTTCATGCTGAATGCGCTGCGTTTGACCGCAGGTTTCGCGCAGGCGAGCTTCATCACGCGTACCGGACTTGCCTGGGAGAGCGTCGCGGCGCCGTTGCGGGCCGCGCTCGATGCCGGACTCCTTTCCCGGACCGTCGAGGGGTATCGGCCGAGCCCCCGCGGGCTGCGTTTTCTCAACGATCTGCTGCTCAAATTTCTGCCGGAAACATCGAAAAACTCCGGTGCTTCCGCATTGTCAATGGCTACGCCCGAGGTTGCCGCACTGCCCTGAAAGACCGTTATTCACAGGCGGCCGAGCCTACGTCGGAGAATGAGCAAATTACACCGCATATCAGCCAAGCCGCTGGATATGCTGTACGTAACTGATTGAGCTCACAGGTGAAAATTACCTGATCATTTTTTGATCAAGGTAACAATTATGCAATCTAGCTGCGAAATCGGCTGCCTGCGGGAGGCTCCATCCACAGAGTTGTCCACAGCTTCTGTGGATAAGGGAACCCTCGCTGCGCGGGCCTCATCGGCCCGATGCTTGAGCCTGCATCGGGGTGCCGCTAAACTCCCGCGCCCTTTAACTCTCGCACCCGCCGCCCCATCTTGGGGTAAGCCTCCCTCTTCGAACCCCGAGCGTGCCATGAAAGACAAGATCCATCCCGAGTACAAAGAGATCACGGTCACCTGCACGTGCGGCAACACGTTCAAGACGAGCTCGACCCTCGGGCATGACCTGCAGATCGAGGTGTGCTCGAACTGCCATCCTTTCTATACCGGCAAACAGAAGATCGTCGACACCGCCGGGCGCGTGGACAAGTTCCGTCGCAAGTACGCGCACGCTGCCGGCCCGAAGTAACGCGGCCCGCCGCCACCGACCCCGCCGCACCGCGAAGTCGAAGACCGAGGAACGGCGTACGGCGCGCACCCGCGCGCCGCAGACGGCGCGGTCCCCGCGCGGCAAACACCGCGCGCCGGTCTTTACCGGCGAGTAGGCTCGGCCAGTGCCTTGATTCGGCACGCGGACCGTGTAAGGCTCGTGCGATTCTCTGCGCGCGCCGCTAACCGGCGCGGCGGGCACATACGGACCAGCGCCTGCAGCGATGAACGACAAGACCGGCAAGACCTTCGAGCTCACCGACAGCGCCACCGGTCGCACGGCGCATCTGCCGGTGCGCGCCGGCACCATCGGCCCGGCCGGGCTCGATATCGCCCATCTGCAGCCCGAGCTCGACGTCTTCACCTACGACCCCGGCTTCGGGATGACCGCGGCGACCGAGAGCCGCATCACCTACATCGACGGCGATGCCGGCGTGCTGCTGTATCGCGGTTATCCGATCGAGCAGCTGGCGGAGAAAAGCACGTTCATGGAGGTGGCGTACCTGCTCTTGATCGGCGAGCTGCCGACCAAGAAGCAGCTGGCCGAGTTCACCGGCAACATCCGTTATCACACCATGATCAACGAGTCGTTGCTGGAGTTCTTCGACGGCTTCCACTACAACGCCCATCCGATGGCCATGGTCTCGGGAGTCGTCGCCTCGATGGCGGCGTTCTATCACGACACCATGGACATCCATAACCCGCGGCACCGCGAGATCTTCTCCCATCGCATCATCGCCAAGATCCCCACCATCGCCGCGGCGGCCCACAAGCACTCCCTCGGCCAGCCGTTCATCTACCCGCGCAACGACCTCGACTACGCCGCCAACCTGCTCAACATGCTGTTCGCGGTGCCGTGCGAGCCCTACAAGCTCGATCCCATCGCCGCCAAGGCGCTCGATCTGCTGTTCGTGCTGCACGCCGACCACGAGCAGAACGCCAGCACCTCCACCGTGCGACTCGCCGGCAGCACCGGCGCCAATCCCTACGCGGCCATCTCCGCCGGCGTCTCGGCGCTGTGGGGACCGGCACACGGTGGCGCCAATGAGGCGGTGCTGGCGATGCTCGAGCAGATCGGCACGGTCGACAACATCCCCAAGTACCTGGCGATAGCCAAGGACAAATCGAGCCACTTCCGCCTGATGGGCTTCGGCCACCGCGTCTACAAGAACTTCGACCCGCGCGCCAAGATCATCCGCGAGATGACCCACAAGGTGCTCGCCGCGCTCGGCCGCAGCGACAACCCGTTGCTCGAGCTCGCCCTGCGCCTCGAGGAGATCGCGCTCAAGGACGAGTACTTCGTCAGCCGCAAGCTCTACCCGAATGTCGATTTCTATTCGGGCGTGATCTACAGCGCCATCGGCATCCCGCGCTCGATGTTCACGGTGATGTTCGCGGTCGCACGCACCGTCGGCTGGGTGGCGCACTGGCAGGAGATGATCTCCGATCCCCACATGCGCATCGGCCGGCCGCGGCAGCTGTACACCGGCCCACCGCGGCGCGACTACCTCGAGATCGGCAAGCGCTCCTGAATCAGTCCGCGGTCTGCTCGATCGCCCGGGCGTTGAGCGGCTGAGTGGGCCGCGCATTGTGCGGATAGCGCGTGGCGAACTGCGCAATCTGCGCGCTCGAGGCGTCGATGGGCTCTTTGAGTTCGAACCAGTGCACGTGCTCGCTGCACGGCGGCGTGGTGAGCGAGCCATCGAAGGTGTAGTAGCCGTGCTTGGGCGGCAGCAACTGCCTGGGGTCGAGCGTCGTCTCTGCCACCTTGGATTCGGTGCCTTTCGCCGGGAAGTCGTCGAAGATCGGCTTGAGGACGGGGTTGGCCGCACCTTGGTGGATCAGTACCGCTACCACCGCCAGCTCTCCCTTGGCGTTCTTGTGCACCAGGTGCATCACCATCGCCGAGCGCTTGTGGTGTACGCGCTCCTCGCTCGGATGATGGAAATGAAACTGCACGAGCTCGTAGTGCTCCTCGCCCACCGTGATGCCGCCGCTGCCTTGCGGCACATTGACCTGGAAGGAGTGGTGGGTATCGGTCACCGTGAGTGGAAAAGGCTTGTAGGAGAACTCGATCGCGGGAAGCGCTGCGGTGGTCGCCGTCTCGATATCGATCGGCGACTGCCGGGTGCCGCTGCCACATGCGGCGAACGCCGGGTCCTCCGCACCCCAGTGATCCGGCCCATGCTCCCCGGAGTAGCTCCAGTGCGCGGCGTGCTCCTGCGCATGTGCCGCGGCCGCGAGAATCGCGGCGAGGCCCGCCACGGCAAGGAAACGCCTGTTGCCCGAGCTTGTTCTCATGATGCTCTCCTGTCCGTGTCCCTGGCGCGGGCGCCATTATCACATCGACCGGGTCACGCCTGCTGCAGCAGTGCCTCCACCTCGAAGGTGCTGGCGCGGCGCATGGGACGGCCGTCCACCGGACTCACCGGCGCCTGGCGGATCCCCTCGGGCGGAAACACCGTCGCCTCGATCGGCTGCGCGTCCATCTCGAAGCGCACGCCGGGGAAGGCGCGCACCTGCTCGGCATCGAAGCGCACGCGCCTTTCGGTGACCTCGTGCGGGATACCCTGATCGAGCAGCTTCAGCGTCACGGACTCGGCGCGGTCGGCGAACAGGTGCAGCTGCACCTCCGAGTGCAGGGTGGCGGTGCCCGAAAGCACCGCGCCCACGAGTCGGGGGGAGAACTCACGCAGGTAGCGCATGGCCGAGAGCGCCGCGAGCCGCTGGGCGTGCAGCGCGCTGAGGTGTGACTCGCCGCCAAACAGTCGCTGGTATTCCGCGAGCGCGCTCTCGATCTCGCTGTTCTTCGGCAGCAGGGCGGCGCCATCGGCGACGCCGAAGCGCTCGGCCGCCTTGCGCTTCGCCACCAGGAAATCGCGGATGCCATGCTCCGCCATGATGCGCGCGGCCTCCTGGGCCAGCGCACGCCGCAGGTTCTCACCGCGCGTCGGGTGTCGCTTCACGGGCGCCCGCCCTAGAAGATCGGCTCGCCGCTGGGCTGTCCCTCCGGTCCCTGCACCAGGTTGCCCGCCTGATCCGCCGCGGGCAGGTGATTCACCATGAACAGCTCCGGAATGCCGTCGGGATTCTCGGCGCTCACCAGCGTGCCGGTCGCGGGCGAGATGCGCAAGGTCACGAGCCCCTCGGGCATGTCGCGGCGCTGCTCCGGGACCCCCTGCAGCGCCTCGCGCATGAACTGAATCCAGATCGGCAGTGCGGTGCGCGCGCCTTCCTCGGCTTCACCGAGCGAGCGCTCCTGATCGAAGCCCACCCACACCGTTGCGACCAGGTTGCGCGTGAAGCCGTTGAACCAAGTGTCCTTGGCTTCATTGGTCGTGCCGGTCTTGCCGGCGATGTCGCTGCGCCCGAGCGCGAGCGCACGGCGCCCGGTGCCGCGCTTGATGACATCCGCCATCATGTCGGTCATCACGTAGGCGTTCTGCGCGCTGATCACTCGCGGCGCGGCCTCGGACTCGGGCAACGGCGCCGGCTCACCGCGCGTCACCCCGCGCGCCGCATCGCTGCCGGCTACGGCGCGGCCGGTATCCGCTACGCGCAGCGGCTGCGCCTGGGCGCCGGGATTGGCATCGCCCTCATCGCACTGCGGGCAAGCCATGCGCGGGGCGGCGCGCCAGACGACCTTGCCGCTCGCATCCTCGATGCGGTCGATGAAATACGGCGAGACCTTGTAGCCGCCGTTGGCGAACACCGCGTAGGCGTCGGCGACATCGAGCGGCGTCGCCTCGAGCGTGCCCAAGGCGAGCGTCAGGTCGTGGGGCATGGTCTTCGGGTCGAAGCCGAAATGGCTGATGTAGTCGATCGCCGCCGGTATGCCGATGTCCTTCAGCACGCGAATCGAGACCAGGTTGCGCGAGTGCACCAGCGCATCGCGCAGGCGCGTCGGGCCGCCGAACTGGCGCTCGGAGTTCTCCGGACGCCACTCATCCTCGCGCGTGCCGCCTTCGAGCACGATCGGCGCATCGAGCAGCACCGTCGCCGGGGTGAGGCCGTGCTCGAGCGCCGCGGAGTACAGGAAGGGCTTGAACCCCGAGCCGGGCAGGCGCCGCGCCTGGGTGACGCGGTTGTACTTGTTGGTGAAGTAGTCGAAGCCGCCGACGAGCGCGACGATACTGCCATCGTTCGGATCGAGCGCCACGAGCGCGCTCTGTGCCGCGGGGATCTGCGCGAGCTGCGCGTGGCCGGCGGTGTCGGCCACCACATAGACCACATCCCCGCGGGTGAGAACCTGGCTCGCATCCTTCGGCGCCGGCCCGATTGCATCGTTCTTGAGCTCGCGGCGCGCCCACGACAGTCCGTCCCAGTCGATCGCCACCATGCCGAGGGACTTCACCCAGGCGTGCGAGGACTTGTCGGTCACGGCGGTCACCACCGCGGGCGAGAGATTGCCGATGGCGGAGTACTCATCGACCAGATCGTCGTAGTCCGGTTCGCCGTGCGCCGGCAGCTCGACGTGTCCGGCCGGGCCGCGCCAGCCGTGGCGGCGGTCGTATTCGATGAGACCGACGCGCACCGCGCGGTTGGCGGCGGTCTGCAGCCGCCCGTCGATGGTGGTGTAGACCTTGTAGCCGGTGCTCTCGGCGGTCGGCCCGAAGCGCTGCCGCAGCTCGAGGCGCGCCATCTCGGCGACGTAGGGCGCTTCTACCTCGTAAAGCGGCGCGTGCGCCCGCGCGCCCATCGGCTCCTTGTTGGCGGCCTCGGCGGTGGTGGCATCGATGAAGCCGAGCTCGCGCATGCGCCGCAGCACGTAGGCGCGGCGTTGCGTGGCGAGCTCGGGATCGACGATCGGGTTGTAGCGCGAGGGGGCCTTCGGCACGCCGGCGATGGTCGCTGCTTCGGCCACATCGAGCTTGTCGAGGGTCTTGCCGAAGAACGCTTCCGCGGCCGCCGCGACGCCGTAGGCGCGCTGGCCGAAGAAGATGACATTCAGATAGAGCCCGAAGATCTCCTGCTTGGTGAACTCATGCTCCATGCGATAGGTGACGAAGGTCTCCTGCAGCTTGCGGCGGTAGGTCTTGTCGAGATTGAGGAACATGTTGCGGGCGGCCTGCATGGTGATGGTGCTGGCGCCCTGGGTTTTGTCGCCCGAGATGAAATCGATCAGTATCGCGCGCACCACGCCGAAGTAGTCGATGCCGTGGTGCTCGAAGAAGCGCTCGTCCTCGGCCGCGATGAACGCGTGCTTGACGAGATCGGGAATCTGGTCGTAGGTGACCGGGATGCGCCGCTGCTCACCGATCTGCGCGATGAGCGCGCCGCTGCGCGTGTAGACGCGCAGCGGCACCTGCAGTTCGACGTTGCGCATCACTTCGAGCGAAGGCAGCGTCGGCACCAGATACACGTAGCTGCACGCGAGTGCGTAGCCCCCGAGAAGTGTGACGAGCGTCACACCGCCAAGGAGAATCGCCAGCAGACGAAACCAATTCCATTTCACAGAAACCCTCTACCTCTGCTTGCGCTCCCTGCAGCGCGACTGCATAGTAGCCGCCGATTCTTGGGCAAACTCACCGAAAGGTGGGGACGCAAAGCCTCCGGTCTACGGGACGTAAGTGCCTATGACAGCGGGGTTGCCGGTGCGAACGTTAACGCACTCCGCTCGCGCGGGCCACGCGCTTGCGCGGAGTGACACTTCCACCGATCGCATCCCGCGCAGCAGCTGGCTCTCCACTCCCGCCCGACGGCGCTCCGTCCCCGTGACGAGCACTTGGACAAAGCGAGATCGCATTCGTTGTGGTTTGACAATGCCTCACGCGCGGCCCGTGACGCCTTCGGCAGTCCCGGCAGTCCGCGTCGCCTGCTACCGACAAGCACGCGGTTCCGTGAGGCTCCTCACGTTCAATTTGACAGTGCACTGCTATATAGTGCGCCGGACTTCAAAACAGGGTGGTCGTTTTCAGGCGTAATGTCCTGAAAAGGAAACAAAAAATGTTCCTTCTGCAGCGCAAGTACCGCCCCCTTCTCGGACTCGACATAACGACCTCCTCGGTGAAGCTCATCGAGCTCGCCATGGCGGGTGGGCAGTACCGCGTCGAAGCCTACGCGGCCGAGCCCACGCCCCAGAACGCCATCAATGAGAAGGCGATCGTCGATGCCGAGGCGGTGGGCGAGGCGATCCGCCGCGCGGTGAAGCGCGCGGGTGCCAAGAGCAGCGAGGTGGCGGTCGCCATCTCGGGCGACGCTGCGATCACCAAGGTGATCCAGATGCCGCGCGCGCTGCGCACCAGCGATCTCGAGGCACAGGTCGAAATGCAGGCCGATCAGTACATCCCATTCCCGATGGATGAGGTGAGCTACGACTTCGAGGTGCTCGGCCCGAACGACAAGGATCCCGAGAGCAACGATGTGCTGCTGGTCGCGACGCGCAGCGAGAACGTCGAGCAGCGCCAGGCGGCGGTGAAATCCGCCGGCCTCGCGGCGCGCATTGTGGATGTCGAGGCCTTCGCACTCGAGAACGCCTGCAAGCTGATGACGCACCAGATGCCCGACGGCGGCATCGACCGCACCATCGCGGTGGTGGACTTCGGCGCGAGCAGCACCACCTTCAGCGTGCTGCGCAACCTGAAAGTGGTGTACACGCGCGATTTCGCCTTCGGCGGGCAGCAGCTCACCGAGGAAATCATGCGCACCTACGGGCTGTCGATGGAGGAGGCGGGCCGCGCCAAGAAGGAAGGTGGCCTGCCGGGCAACTACCAGTCGGAAGTGCTCGATCCCTTCATCGACGACATGACGCAGCAGGTGAGCCGCTCGCTGCAGTTCTATCTCGCTTCCGGTTCCGGGCGCGAGCAGCCCGAGAAGATCGTGGTGTGCGGCGGCTGCGCCAACATCCCGGGCGTCGCGGAAGTGATTTCGAGCCGTGTGGGCATCAGCGCCGAGAAGGGCGACCCGCTCGGCCAGATGCGGCTGTCCTCGCGCGCCAAGGCACAGGCGGTGCAACGCGACGCCACGGCACTGCTGACCGCCTGCGGGTTGGCCCTCAGGAGTTTCGACTGACATGCCCCGTATAAACCTACTTCCGTGGCGCGACGCGCAACGCAAGGAGCGCAAGCTGGCGTTTCTCGTGGCACTCGGCGTCGCCGCGCTCGCCGCCGGCGTCGCCTCCTTCGCCGCCTACCTGATGTACGGCTCGATGATCGAGGCGCAGGAGCGGCGCAACACCCAGCTGACCATGGCGATCAAGAAGCTCGACAAGGAGATCGAGGAAATCAACAGCCTCGAGAGCGCCAAGCAGAAATTCATCGCGCGCATGGAGATCATCGAGAAGCTGCAACGCTCGCGCCCGGAGATCGTGCACGTGTTCGATGAGATCGTGCGTACGTTGCCCGAGGGCGTGTACCTCACCTCGGTGAAGCAGAACGGCATGCGCCTGAAGTTCGAGGGCATCGCGCAATCCTCGACGCGCGTCTCCTCCTTCATGCGCAACATCGACGGCTCGCAGTGGCTGCGCAATCCGGAGCTCGAAGTGGTGCAGACCACCAAGGGCTCGGGTCCGGGCTCGAGCTTCACGCTCACCGCCGATCAGGTGACCCTCGCCGGCGGCGACAGCGCCCCGGGCAAGCCCGCCAACGGCAAGCTCAGGAAGGCCAGCCTTGGCCCGGGGGCGCCGCAATGAATCTGCTCGACGAGCTGAGGTCACTCGACCCGCGGGATCCCGGCCGCTGGCCGCTGCCGGTGCGCGCCGGCGCAGTCGCCCTCGCCTTTGCGCTGCTCTCGGTGTTCGGCATCTACATGCTGGTGTGGAACGAGCAGCGTCCCGAGCTGCAGCGCCACCAGGAAGAGGAACAGAAGCTGCGCCAGGAGTACCACGACAAGCACGCCAAGGCGGTCAATCTCGAGATCTACAAGCAGCAGCTGAAAGACATCGAGCGCTCCTTCGGGGCCCTGCTGCGGCAGCTGCCCGGCAAGACCGAGGTGCCGAGCCTGCTGATCGATATCTCGCAGACCGGACTTGCCGCCGGGTTGCAGGAGAAGCTGTTCCAGCCCGAGCCCGAACAGCGCAAGGACTTCTACGCGGAGCTGCCCATCAAGATCCGGCTCACCGGCAGCTATCACCAGTTCGGCGAGTTCGTGAGCGGCATCGCGGCACTGCCGCGCATCGTCACGCTGCACGACATCGACGTCAAATCCGACAACAAGGATGCCTACGATCAGTTGTCGCTCGAGCTCACGGCGAAGACCTACCGTTACCTCGATGAGGAGGAGATCTCGGCGGCCGAAGCCGACAAGAAGAAGGACATCGTCCACCGGCCGAAGCCGGCTGGAGCGGGCTGAGCTGATGCGAGTGGGATGCCAATCATGACCAACCTCACTTATCGACCCGGATTGCGCTGGCTGAGCGTGGCGCTCGCCTGCGGCTATGCGGCGCTCACCGCGTGCTCGAGCGCGGATGATGAGCTGGCGCGCTTCATCGAGGACACCAAGAAGGAGCCGGGCGGGCGCGTCGAGCCGCTGCCGGAGATCAAGCCCTACGAGACCTTCGTATACCAGGCGCAGGAGCTGCGCTCGCCGTTCCTGCCGAGCAGCCCGGGCTCGGGCGCCGGTCTTGCCGGCGTGCGTCCCGATCAGAAGCGCAGCCGCGAATTCCTCGAGCAGTACTCGCTCGACACGCTGAGGATGGTGGGCACGCTGCGTCTCGGCGGGCAGATGTACGGCCTGGTGGAGACCAAGGATGGCCTGGTGCATCGCGTCACCAACGGTAACCACATGGGGCAGGCGGAAGGCAAGATCACCGACATCAGCCCCTCGAAGATCAGTCTCATTGAAATCGTTCCGGACAGCCTCGGCGGGTACATGGAGCGCCCCGCCGCGCTCGGCCTGAACGAGTAAAAGGCTCAGCAGGGAGTTTTCAGAATGCACTCGTCCAGCCTGATGAATCGTCTCCTCGGCGCCGCCGCCTCACTGGCGCTCGCCGCGGGACTTGGCCTGGTACCGGCAGCTCCGGCCTGCGCCGCGGATCAACCCGCGCTGCAGGCGGTTGACGTGCAGCCCCTGCCGGGACAGCAGCTGCAGCTCACCATGCGCCTGTCGGGGCCGGCCCCGCAGCCGTTGTCGTTCACCATCGACAACCCCGCGCGCATCTCCTTCGATCTCCCCAACACCACGCTGGCGATGGCATCGAAGCGCATCGACGTGCATGCCGGGGGGCTCGACACCATCGTCGCGGCCGAGACCAAGGACCGCACGCGCCTGGTGCTGAATCTCAACAAGCTCGTGCCCTACGACACGAAAGTCGCCGGCAACAACATCGTCGTGATGCTGGGCGGCGCGAGCGCTGCAAGCGCGACCGTCACGCCCTCCGCGGCGCCGCTCACCGGCGGCGTGCGCGAGCTGCGCGCCATCGACTTCCGCCGCAGTTCCGATGGCGCCGGCCGCGTGATGGTGAAGCTCTCCGATCCGCACATCCACATCAACCTGCACCAGGTCGGCGGCCAGGTGGTGGTCGACTTCAGCGATGCGAGCGTGCCGGCCAATCTCATGCGCCGCTATGACGCGACCGATTACGGCACGCCGGTCAGCGGCTTCGATGTGACGCGCGTCGGCAACGGCTCGCGCATCTCGATCTCCGCCAACGGCGACTTTGAGCAGCTCGCCTACCAGTCCGACGACCAGTACGTGGTCGAGGTCTCTCCCAAGCGCCACGCGGCGAACGCGCCCGAGGAGAAGCCGGTCTACAGCGGCGAGCGGCTGACGCTCAACTTCCAGGACATCGAGACTCGCGCCGTGCTGCAGCTGCTGGCCGATGCCAGCGGCCAGAACATCGTGGTGAGTGACTCGGTGAGCGGCAACGTGACGCTGCGCCTGCAGAACGTGCCGTGGGACCAGGCACTCGATATCGTGTTGCGCACCAAGGGCCTCGACAAGCGCCGCCAGGAC
>Ga0306922_10006952_pt1 | contig 10877 bp, 10 predicted proteins | sample sta12Cox44000082_FD_203758 | JGI IMG/M metagenome (GOLD analysis project Ga0306922, IMG submission 203758) | Lab enrichment of tropical soil microbial communities from Luquillo Experimental Forest, Puerto Rico - statoxic.12C.oxic.44.000.082 (v2)... | ecosystem: Environmental > Terrestrial >...
ATCCGCCGCCGACTATATCCGCCGGACGGAGACCAAGGGCGGAGTGGCGCCGAGAACGGGCTGCGACGCCAGCCACCTCTCCGAGCAGGCACGCTCGCACTACTCCGCGGCCTGCCAATTCTATGGCGCACCAAACAGAAATTGACAGGGCAAATCGCCCGATGTCGCCACCCCTGGCGGTGCCGACGATGATTCGTTTCGGCCGCGCGATCTGTGGTGATTTGCATCAGGCCGAACGCCGCGAATGGTGGCTCGCCAATGGGCTCGGCGCCTATGCGGCCGGGACCATCGCGGGCAGCTTGACCCGGCGCTATCACGGGCTGCTGATCGCTCCGATCGAGCCGCCGCTCGGCCGAAGGCTGGTCTGGACCAAGGCCGATGCGGAACTCACCAACGGTGAGCAGAGTTGGCCACTCTTCACCAATCGCTGGAGTGGCGGGGCGGTCAACCCGGCCGGTCACATCCATGTCGAATCCTTCCATCTCGACGGCGCCATCCCGGTCTGGCTCTTTGCCATCGGGCTGATCCGTATCGAAGCGCGTGTTTGGCTCGAGCCGGGCGCGAATACGACTTATCTCGCCTACCGGCTGCTGCCGAGCCCGGAACCGCCCCTGCGCCCGCTGTCGCTCCGCGTCCGGTTGATGGTCAATGACCGGGACCATCACGGCCAGACGCCGACCGGGATCGATCCGCAGCTGGTGTCCGAGGAGGCGGGATTGCGGGTGCGCCAGCGCGACTTCACTCTAACCCTTCGCGCCTGCCACGGTGTCATCACCCCAGCCCGGCAATGGATCGAGAATTTCGATCTACCGGTCGAGCGCGAACGCGGCCTCTATGACCGCGACGATCATCTGCAGGTGGCAGAGGCCCGGCTCGAGCTGATGCCCGGGCGATGGGCCGGGATCGTCGGTAGTCTCGAGGCCGATCCCACCCGCGACGTGGAGGCAGCACTAGCGCGCCGGCAGCGATGGCAGCGGAGCGTCCTCGATCGCGCGGTGCGATATGTGCCCGAGATGGCGGCGGCGCCCGATTGGATAGCGCAACTGCTGCTCGCCGCCGACAGCTTCATCTTCGCCCGACCTCTGCCCGACCAGCCTGACGGCAAATCGGTGATCGCCGGCTACCCGTGGTTTGGCGACTGGGGTCGCGACACGATGATCTGCCTGCCGGGGCTGACATTGGCCACCGGGCGAGGGGAATGGGCGCGCGATATCCTGCTGACCTTCGCGCGCTTCGTCGATCGCGGCATGCTGCCCAATGTCTTTCCCGGCGCCGGCCGCAGGCCGGATTACAACACGGTTGATGCTGCCCTGTGGTTCTTCGAGGGCTGGCGGGCCTACTTCGAGCTCAGCGGCGATCGCGAGAGCCTCGCCCATGTGTTCCCGATCCTTGTCGAAATCCTCGAATTCCACCTGCAGGGCACACGCTACGGCATTCATGTCGATCCACGCGACGCGCTGCTCGGCGCCGGGGAGCCCGGTGTCCAACTCACCTGGATGGATGCCAAGATCGGCGACTGGGTGGTAACGCCGCGAATCGGCAAGCCGGTCGAGATCAATGCGCTTTGGTACAACGCGCTGTGCACAATGGTGACGCTCGCCGAGGCGCTCGACCGCCCCGCCGAGCTCTATCGCGATCTCGCCGGGCGCGTCCGGACCAGCTTCACGCGCTTCAGCAACGAACGGACCGGTGGCCTCTACGACGTGCTCGATGGTCCCTCCGGTAATGACGGGGCGATCCGGCCGAATCAGATCCTGGCAGTCAGTCTGCCATACAGCCCGCTCGCGCCAGCCCTGCAGGCTCAGGTTGTCGCGCTATGCGGCCTCTGGCTGCTGATGTCCTATGGGCTGCGTTCGCTGTCGTCGGACCACCCCGAATACCAGCCGCATTACGCCGGCGATCCGTGGCATCGGGACGGTGCCTACCATCAGGGCACGGTCTGGGCCTGGCTGCTCGGCCATTATTCGCTGGCCGAATATCGCGTCTATGGCGACGCCGATCTGGCGTTGCAGCGCCTCGCCACAATGCGCGATCACCTCTTCGATGCCGGGCTCGGCACGATCAGCGAGGTCTTCGACGCCGCGCCGCCTCATATCCCCGGCGGTGCGCCTTCGCAGGGCTGGTCGGTCGCCTGCGTCCTCGAGGCTTGGTGGCGGCTCGGGCGGGCAAAGCAAGCGGTGGTAAACATCAACCTGGCGGGAGGGTCTGCTACATGAATCACAACCCGATTTCCGACGCCCTCGATTTCCTGCAGCAATCCGGCTTGACCACCGTGATCTTCTGGATCCTCGTGGCGGCCAGCATTCTGATCGCGATTTATGCCTTCAGCACGATCCCGGGCCAACGCCGGTTGACGTATGTCTGCGACTGGGCCTTTCGCTTTCTGATCGGAACGATGTGGTGGCAGCAGACCCTATGGAAGCTGCCGCCGTCTTACACCGACCACCCCGAGCAGCCCTTCGGCGAGACCGGCCTTGCTTATTGGATGGGGATGATGGGGAAATCTGCCGCCATTCCGGCTCAGGCCGATTTTGTCAACAACATCGTGCTGCCGCACTTCTATCTGTTTGCACCAGTGGTCTATGCCCTCGAAGTGCTCACTGCAGTGTCACTGCTGCTGGGGATCTTCGTTCGCCTATGGGGTCTCATCGGAGCGCTACAGATAGTCAATTTGTGGCTCGGTCTCTACAATGCCGAAGGCGAGTGGCCATGGACCTATTTCTTCCTTCTGGTGCTGATGCTCATCTTCACGGTGCACCGCTATGGTCGTCGCCTCGGCGTTGATGCGATCCTCGCCACACGACCAGGGACGCCGCGAACCCTCGGCAGGATCTTCGTCGCTGCGGCTACCTGATGCGACACGGGATCGACTACAGAGGTTGGAGATCCCCTAACAGGGTCGGAACGAGTTCCGAGACGGTCGGATGGATCGGCATCGTTCGTTGCAGCATCGTGTAGGGTGCTTTAGCGTACATCACGTCGAGAATGCCGTGGACGACTTTGTCACATCCGGTCCCGAGGAGGGAGGCGCCGAGAATCTCCCTGGTCCGGCCGTCGACCAGCACCTTCATAAAGCCGGCGGTTTCACCCTTCTCGACAGCGCGCGCGACGCGGGTCATCGGGCGTTTGCCGATCAGCGCGGGTTTTCCGGTGCGCCTCACCTGTTCCTCGGTCAAACCTGCCCTGCCGAGGGGCGGATCGATGTAGAGTGCGTAGGCCGTGATGCGGTCACTGACCCGGCGCGAATCACCATGGAGAAGGTTCGCAGCGACGATCTCGAAATCATTGTAGGCGGTGTGGGTAAATGCCCCTTTGCCATTGCAGTCTCCAAGCGCCCAGACACCCGGTATGTTGGTGCGAAGCTGGTCGTCGACCACGATGTAGCCCCGCTCGTCCTGAGCGATACCGGCCCGGTCGAGGTCGAGATCGTCGGTATTGGGGCGACGGCCCACCGCGAGCAGTAAGTGAGACCCATGGATTTCAGGCGGCCCGGCCGCGCAATCGAGCCCTACAAGGACGTCCTCGCCGCTCTTCGCAGCCCGGATGCATGTCGCATTGACCCGCAGGTCGATGCCTTCCCGCTCGAGGATTTCGCCGATCGCAGTGGAGATGTCCGGATCTTCTCGGTGGACAATTCGAGGTGCCATCTCGACGATCGTGACCGCACTGCCGAACCGTCGGTACATCTGGCCGAATTCCAGCCCGACATAGCTGCCGCCGACGATGACCAGATGGCGCGGCAGAAAATCGACTGCCATCATCGAGCTGTTTGTCAGGTAGGGCACCTGATCGAGGCCGGGCAAATTGGGGACCAACGCCCGTCCGCCGACATTGATGAAGATCCGCTCGGCAGTCAACGCAGCCTCGCCGACCTGGACCTCGTGCGGGGCGACAAAGCGGGCGTGGCCTCGATAAACAGTGCAATTCTCGAGGGTCGTCAGGCTCTCCTCGACACCAGCCCGCGACTGCCCGGAGATCGCGTCCTTTCTGGCTTTCACCCGAGCCATGTCGGTTCGCACCGACCCGTCGACAACCACCCCGAAATCGGCAGCCCGGCGCGCCATATAAATCGCATAGGCGCTCGCGACCAGGGTCTTTGTCGGAATGCAGCCGGTATTGACGCAGGTGCCGCCGAACAAGCCGCGCTCGATCACAGCAACCGTCATCCCTGCAGCCGTGAGCCGTCGCGCTAGCGGAGGTCCGGCCTGTCCGGTACCGATGATGATGGCATCGTAGGTGCGGAGTGGAACGCTCGCGTTGATCATGTAATGCCCCTACGTCAGCTGCGGCTATATTAACTCTAGAACCTGGACCGAAATGACCTGAGATGTTTCGACATGTTATCGTTGTCTCCTGAAAGGGGGCCAGGGCCTGCTTCTTTAGGCCGTTAACGCTCGGGGAGAGGAATCGAGCCGATGGCGAAGTCACCGAAGACAAATTTGCGCAAGGAACCTGTGTTGACCGCCGAGGCGTTGCGCCTCGAGGAAATACGCCACGGCCGGCATTGGCGACGCTGGGGACCGTATTTGAGCGAGCGCCAGTGGGGGACGGTGCGCGAGGACTACAGCGAGTACGGCACGGCTTGGGACTATTTCCCGCACGATCATGCGCGCAGCCGCGCCTATCGCTGGGGTGAGGACGGGATCGGCGGCTTTGGCGATGATCAGTTGCTGCTCTGCCTCGGGGTTGCCCTGTGGAACGGTCGCGACCCGATCTTGAAGGAGCGGCTGTTCGGGCTGACCAATTCCGAGGGCAATCACGGTGAGGACGTCAAAGAGCTTTACTACTACCTCGACGGCACGCCGACGCACTCGTATATGCGGATGCTCTACAAATATCCGCAAGCTGCTTTTCCGTACAGCTGGCTGGTCGAAGAGAACCGGCGGCGTGGCCGGACTGACCCGGAATTCGAGCTGATCGACACCGGTGTTTTTGCCGATAACCGCTATTTCGACATTGAGATCGAATATGCAAAAGCCGATGTCGACGACATCCTGATGCAGGTGACGATCTACAACCGTGCGCCTGAAGCGGCTATGTTACACGTGCTGCCGCAGCTCTGGGCCCGCAACACCTGGTCGTGGAAACCCGATTCGAAGAGACCGCAGCTCGTCGCGCGCGGTGATGATTCGATCTCTGTCGATCACCCGCAGCTCCGGCAGCTGCGGCTCGTTTGCGACGGCCGGCCGGAATTCCTGTTTTGTCAAAACGAGACGAATATAACGCGTCTATACGGGATCAGCGCGCCTGAGTACCACTTCAAGGACGGCATCAACAATTATGTCGTGAACGGCGATACCGCAGCCGTGAACCCGGATCCTCGGGGCACCAAAGTCGCGGCGCATCATAAGCTGAGTCTGGCGCCCGGAGAAAGCCGCCGGTTGCGTGCGCGGCTCACCCCTGTGGGGCACGCCTCCGGTCTCGACGATTTTGATCGCATATTTGATCAGCGCCGAGCCGAAGCCGACGAATTCTATGGGGAGCTGCAGAAGGACATCACCGACCCCGACGCGCGATTGGTACAGCGCCAAGCGCTCGCCGGCATGCTCTGGTCAAAGCAGTTCTACTACATCGACATTCCCCAATGGCTGGATGGCGATCCGCTGCAGCCCCCGCCACCCGCAGCGCGGTGGCACGGACGCAATTCCGACTGGCCGCATCTGAACAACGCCGATATCGTCGCGATGCCTGACAAATGGGAATATCCATGGTACGCAGCTTGGGACCTTGCATTTCACGCCGTCACGCTAGCACTAATCGATCCGAGCTTCGCGAAGAACCAGCTGCTGCTGCTGACGCGCGACTGGTATATGCACCCCAATGGCCAGCTGCCCGCTTATGAATGGGCATTCGGCGACGTCAATCCGCCGGTGCATGCCTGGGCGGCATGGCGTGTCTATGAAATCGACCGAGAGCACCACGGCGGCGAGGGCGACTGGGATTTTCTCGAACGTGTCTTCCACAAACTCATGCTCAACTTCACCTGGTGGGTGAACCGCAAGGATGTCGAGGGCAGAAATATTTTTCAGGGCGGGTTTCTGGGACTCGACAACATCGGCATATTCGATCGGAACGCAGCGCTGCCGAGCGGAGGTCACATCAACCAGGCGGACGGCACCGCCTGGATGGCGATGTACACGCTAAACCTGATGCGCATTGCGCTCGAGCTGGCGCTCACCGACCATGTCTACGAAGACATCGCTTCCAAATTTTTCGAGCACTTCCTCTACATTGCCGAAGCCATGACCAATATCGGCGGCGATGGGATCGGCTTATGGGATGATGAGGACGAATTCTATTACGATGTCTTGCACCTGTCGGGCGGGGAGCGGATTCCATTGCGGGTGCGCTCGCTGGTCGGACTGATCCCGCTATTTGCCGTGGAGGTGCTCGATGCCTCGGTCTTTGCGCGCCTGCCGAGATTCAACGCCCGGACACATTGGTTCCTCGAGCATCGACCGCACCTCGCGCGGCTGGTCTCGCGCTGGCATGACGCAAGCACCGGCGAGCGGCACCTGCTGTCACTGCTGCGAGGACACCGCATGAAACGCCTGCTCAACCGGATGCTAGACGAAACGGCGTTCCTGTCAGATTTTGGTGTCCGCTCGCTGTCCAAGTTCTATAAAGAAAATCCCTATATTTTCGAACATGGCGCCAACCGGTTCTCCATCAGCTATGTCCCGGGAGATTCGGCCACGGAGGTGTTCGGCGGCAACTCCAATTGGCGCGGTCCGATCTGGATGCCGGTCAACTTTCTGCTCATCGAGTCGTTGCAGAGGTTCCACAGCTATTACGGCGACGATTTCAAGATCGAATGCCCGGTAGGATCGGGGACGATGCTGCATCTAGGCGACGTCGCGACCGCGCTTGCGCGGCGTCTGTGCCGCATCTTCCTTCGTGGCGAGGCAGGACATCGCCCGGTCTTCGGCGACTCGCCGATTCAGCAGGAGGACCCCCAGTTCCGCGACAATCTGCTGTTCTACGAGTTTTTTCACGGCGATACCGGCCTTGGCCTCGGCGCCTCGCACCAGACCGGCTGGACCGGTCTGATCGCGCTCCTACTGCGCTCCTGTGCCTCCGCGTCGGCATCCCGGACCGCGGCGATGGCGCCGGAGTCCGCAGCTCTTGGCCCGTTGCGCGCGGGGTGAGATGATGCTCATGAACTGTTTCCGCTTCAGCACGTCGTTCCCGCAAAGGCGGGGGGAATCTAGCTCCTTCACGCTCTGTTGAACCCCGCTGTTGGGGCGTTCCTGTACTCTCACGGTATGATCAAAATCTGCACGCTATTCGTTTTGCTGTGTCTCGCGCTCGGCACTGCAACGGCGGAGGCGGGTGAGCGCCCGATCATGGTCGAGCTCTTCACCTCGGAGAGCTGCTCTTCCTGTCCCCCGGCCGATGCACTGCTCGCCGAGATCGCCGGCCGTCCGGAGGTGCTGGCGCTGTCGTTCCATGTCGATTACTGGGACAGGCTTGGCTGGAAAGACCCGTTCTCCAGCCCCGAAGCGAGCGAGCGGCAGCGCCGCTATGGCGAGCTCCTCGGGCTTGCCACCGTCTACACGCCCCAGGTCGTGGTCGATGGCAAATGGCAGGCAGTCGGCTCGGACCGTGCCGACGTCGAACGTGCGCTCGACACGGCGCGCCGCAACCGCAACGCAGTGCCGGTCGCGCTCGCTCTCGATCACGGGCATGCGCAGATAAAGCTGGGACCTAGCGAGGACGCGGTCTCGGCCGCTGTTCTGCTGATCGGCTTCGATCGCCGGCATGTCAGCGCGGTGAAGCGCGGCGAGAATAGGGGGCGCACCTTGGCGCATGTCGATGTGGTGCGCGGCGTTGAAGAGGTGGGCCGATTCAACGGCCGGGCGAGCGAGATCGAAGCGCCTATCCGCTGGCAATCTGACCGCATTGCGGCGATCGTGCAGGCTCGGGACGGGCGGATTCTCGGGGTCGCCATCAGCGATGCGGAACCCCTCTGACCGCCGCCGCTCGACTTACTGCGCCGTCAGCCCGCCATCGACCACCAGGCCAGCGCCGGTCATAAAGGCGGCATCGTCGGAGGCGAGAAAAACGATGCCTCTGGCAATGTCGGCCGGCGTGCCGAGCCGGCCGATCGGATGGGTCGCAAGCGCCCTCTGGCGCGCGGCCGCTACGTCGTTTGTGCCGAGATTGCGCGCGCGGCTGACAAAGGTCTGATCGCCCATATCGGTTTGGATCACCCCGGGGTGGATCGAGTTCACCCGCACCCGATATCCTTTGCGCGCGAATTCGAGCGCGGCCGATTTGGTAAACAATGTCACGCCGCCCTTGGTCATCGAGTAAAGCGGGTCGAGCTGTAGCCGACGAGCCCGGCGACCGACGCAAGATTGACGATGGCACTGCCATGCGGGCTTTGCCGAGCGCGTTCGAGCAATCTCGGCAGCGCGAGCTTGGTGCCGAGAAATACCCCGGTCAAATTGACCGAGCAGAGCCGATGTCACGTCTCGCGTCCGCGCTCGTCCAGGACATCGCCGATCGCCACCTTGCCGCCGGCCTCGACGATCATCCGGGCGGTCTCGGCGCCGATGCCGCGCGCTGCGCCAGAGATGAATGCGACCTTGCCATCGAGACGGTTCATCGCGCTGCTCCTTTCAGCTCGACGCTATCCTGTCAGCGCCGCTCGCTCAACGCCAGGTGCACGCCGAGCCCGATCAGCAGCGCGCTCGAGCACCGGCGCTGAGCGCACGCCCATAACGGGTGGCGCGCGATCAGCCCGGCGAGCGATCCGCCGGCTAGCGCGACCGCCAGGTTGGTCGGCAGACCGGTGGCCTGAAACAACAGTCCAAGGATTAGCATCTGTATGCTAGGCTCCCCGCGCGCCGGGTCGACAAATTGCGGCAGGAACGAGAAGAAGAACAGCAGGAGCTTGGGGTTGAGCAGGTCGGTCAACAGACCTTGCCAATAGGCGCTCGCCAGCGAGGACCGGTGGCCCGGTGCGGACCGGCCGGCGATCCCGGCGATGCCGCCCGACAAGAAGCCAGCGATGCCGAGATAGACGAGATAAGCAGCGCCGCAATATTTGACTGCCGCGAAGGCGAGCGGCCAATAGAGGAACAGCGCGGACAGGCCGAACGCCGCCGCCACAGCGTGGATCACCGATGCGGTGGCGAGCCCAAACACCGAAACGACCGCAGCTACTCGTCCTTCGGCGAAACAGCGCGACAGAATGAACAAAACGGCGGGCCCCGGCGTCAGATTCAGCGCCACGCCGACACCATGAACAAAGCGATCGTCTGCAGGCGGGGCATGCCAGCTCCGTTTCTATCGACGGAGATTATTGCGGGCCGCCGCTAGCCGTGTCACGTCGATCATGGCAATCTCGGCGCGTTCTGACAGCTGGAGGTCCACCATGCAAATCGAACGGCTCGATCATCTGGTCCTCACCGTCGCCGATATCGCGCGCACCTGCGAGTTCTATACGCGAGTGCTGGGAATGGCGGTCGTGCGCTTTGGCGAAGGGCGCACGGCATTGCGCTTCGGGCAGCAGAAGATAAACCTGCATCCCGCCGGCAACATCCCCGGTCTCGTCGCCGACAAGCCGACGCCCGGCTCGGGCGATCTGTGCTTCATCACCTCGGTGCCACTCGCCGAGGTGACGGTGCATCTCGAAGCCTGTGGCATTCCGATCGTAGCGGGGCCCGGACCGCGCGCCGGTGCCATTGGTACGATCCAGTCCGTTTATATCCGCGATCCGGACCAGAATTTGATCGAGATCTCGAATTACTGAGTCCGGCAATGATCACGGTGATCGTCGACGGTGAGATGGTTCTGATGTCGCTGCGCTGCCGGAACCGGGCAGGCGCCGGCCGGGTCTGCCGCCACTGCGGCGACCGAGCTCCGGGTGCTTTACGTCACCAATGTCGAGGTCTTGCGCGCCACGATCGGGCCCAAGCTCGACATTGTGCGGGTCATCGGGTTGACCGGATCGCAGGGCTGGAGCGCGCCGCAACTGGTCCCGACCTTTGCGGGAAAGCCGTTGGATGACATCCTCGATCTGCAATTTATTGCGACGATGCCTTCGCAATCGCAGAAGGCCGAGGGCTTTGTCCCGATCAGCGCGGTCTTTGCCCTGGGTGAGGGCCACCCGTTCAAGGGCGTGAGGGTGCGCGCATCGGAGAATGCGATCGAGGTCAAGCGGATCCCCGGCAGCTACCAGGCGAGCATCACGGTCAACAGCTGCAAAGATTGCATCGGCAAGAAATTTGCCGAGCGTGGCCAGGCACAGCCCGGACAACCGGGCGTCGTTCGCCAAGAGGATCTTCCCAAGGTGTTGCGCTGGATCATCCCATCGCGCGGCATCAGAGGCATCACGCACAATCCGAACCGGCTCAATCTGATCCTCAGTGACGACAACACGATCGTCGAGGCCTTCTGGGAATAACCGGCTCCGCGAAACGACAGTGACGCCGGTTCTTCTGGCTCCGCGGCGGCGACCGTGGCGGCGGCGAATTCTAAAAGCGTGCGCTCGGCATGGAAGCCGTCACCTTTGGTGAAGGGCGCGCCGGAGGGTTAGCGTAAGGAGCGCTTCTCCTCAGTCTTCGATCGAGGCGGCCAGGATCAGGCTGAGCTGGCAAAGCGGCCGGCCCGTTTCCGTTGCCCAGTTATTGAAGCATGATTGGACAGCGGCGCGGTCCTTACGGTTTTTTGGCGTCGTGTCGGCGGCTCCCCAGCGCTTCAGCGCAGCGGTCACCGATTGTGTCAGGATGAAGGTGTCTTTCCCGGCCATGCGCAGAAATGTCGGGCCGGAGTTACCGCCCATCTGATTGAAGCGTTTTGCCAGCGTTTCCCACAGCTCGACGATGTTTGTCCCGGGCCAGTCTGCGAGCCAGGCGCCAAAGCTGCCA
>Ga0306922_10006958_pt1 | contig 10871 bp, 10 predicted proteins | sample sta12Cox44000082_FD_203758 | JGI IMG/M metagenome (GOLD analysis project Ga0306922, IMG submission 203758) | Lab enrichment of tropical soil microbial communities from Luquillo Experimental Forest, Puerto Rico - statoxic.12C.oxic.44.000.082 (v2)... | ecosystem: Environmental > Terrestrial >...
AAGTCAACTGATTGACTACGACATCCGAGCTCCTGCCGGCGCACCGCCAGCACCGTTGGACTGATACGAGAAACTATAGAGAATTGAACCAGTTAGATTCTGAGCGAAGGAATAGTTGACGCCGAGATACGCAGTTACGGTGTTCAAGGTGCCGGCGGGAGCCGCGCCAATCGTTGTGATCGCGTTTGACGAATTGAAATAGCCGAGCGAAGCATAGCCGTTCAAATCGGGTCTGACATTGCGACTCCAGGTAAAATTCACTCCGATGCTTTTGGTAGGAGCTGATATCGAGGTAGTAGGAGCTGATATCAGGGGTGTCAATGACTGCTGGTTGGCCAGATAGCCGTACAGTGAATAATTGTTCAGTCCGATCGCGTCGGACAGGCCAAAATTTAGCAAATGCTGTCTATAAGCATTGTTCGTCAGGCCCACCCCCGGGCTGTAAAACGCGACTGGCAGACCCGAATACTGATCAACGATCGAGCCGTACGGGTCGAGAGTCGAGGTTGCGAGGGTACTCCCGATGTCTTGCCCAGGCGAACCGAGTCCTTGGACCAGGCTGGCCGTGAAAATCATGGTAGGGGTTATGTTGTAGCGCGCCGATCCGGTAAAACCAAGGACGCCCTGTTGCCGCCCGTATTCTAAGGAGAGGTAGCCTGGCCCCCCTGGACCCGACCCGTAAGTACCGATGGCCCCGCCAACCAGCCAAGTCGGGCCAACGAAAGTTGCCGCCGGGGCAAACGGGTATTGGATGCTCTGATAGCCGACCCGCGCGAGTGCAGCGGCTTGCGGCGCAATCCGGTACTCGAAATCGGTAAATCCGCTGAACTGCGAGTTTTGGTTGATCGAGCCGGAATTGAAATTCGAGGCGTCGAGCGTCAGCCGAGCGAGCGTACGGCTGAAATCCTGGCCGGTAGTAGCAATAAAGGTCCCTTCGTTTGAAGTGCTGGAAGCAAGGTTGGTTGCGGTCGACAGAGGGGTAGCCACAACCCTTGTATTCCCCCCGAAATTCGTCGAATTGAAGGTATATTGCAACTGCGTGTCGACGAGACCGTCGAACGAGTGCCGGAAGAAAGGAGAGATGGTAGAGGAATAAACCTGCGTCTGCTGGTTCGTCGGCAGCCGTGACAGATTCTGGAAACCAAAGCCAGGCAAGGGAGTGGACTGGGTGACAACGCTGCTGAGATCGACGAATAGGGCGTCAGGTACGACCGTACCGAAGCCGTTGGCATAGAGAGAACCGAAGACCTGGTTCAAATTCGAAGAGGAGGGAATGTAGAAGGCGGTGTTTAAACTGCCACTGAGCACGGCTTGAAGCCGCGGCGTGGCTGCGGAGATCGACAAGCCTGGTGCGAGGTTGGTGTAGGCGGCGGCGTCGCGAGGGGCGTGCACATTGTTCACGTTGTCCGTGAGGGTTTCGCTGATCGACGCGTAAGATCGGATCAGATAGGCCGGCGCGGTTGGATCATTCGCTTGGAGTGGCACGACACCGAACCCGAGGGGTGAGAGGCCAAGTGGACTGGTTGGCGCTACCGCCGCTGCCGGAGGAGCCACGTTATTTGTCGCCGTCGGTGGATTGAGTGGGTTTGCAAAGCCAAACCCTCCCCCGGGCACAAGCGGCAGGATGTCGGGTCCCCCTCCGGGCAGGGTCGGCTGGGCTGCGGGAGCGCCACCCGTAACCGCCGGTGTTTCGGGCCCGCCACCGGTGGGGCCACCACCAGCGCCAGGTAAGGTTTCCGGTCCGCCCTGCGCCGCTGCGGGTATCGCCCGCATGATTCCACCGAGCAGCAGAAGAAAGAATGTCAGACCGAGGTGCAGTTGCCGAAATGCGCGCGCCGCGGTGAAATTACGTGGGCTCGCCAGAGCGCAGCGCATCACTCTCACGATCTTGGGAATAATAATAATACTCGTAAGAACCAAAATGTTCGCCCGCCATCGTATCGCTTTTATTGAGCAGCAGACTGATGCGAGGGCAGGCGCTGAGCATACTTAGGCTTGCTTCGATTTCCACCAGCTGCGTATGATGTGCCTCGACGATGAAGACAATCTGTCCGACCACCGGAGCGAGCGCCGCGGCGTCGCTGCTCGCCATACACGGCGGAGTATCAATAATGATATAGCGATCGGCAAAACGCCGCGTCATTTCGGCCATCAAGATCGCCATCTTATTGCTTGAAAACAGCTCCGGTACGTGCGGGCCTCCCCGGCCGGATGGGAGAACCATGAAATTGAGAATATTCGTCTGGATGAGCACCTCGGACAATTTACAGTTTCCCGCGAGCACGTCGACGATCCCCTGCTCAGTCGAGATCCCAAGGATGGTCTGCAACGTCGAGTGTTGCGTATCGACATCAACGAGCAGCGCTTTAACATCTCTCTCAGAGGCGAAAGCCAGAGCGAGATTGAGCGAGATGAACGTCTTGCCCTCGCCCGGCCTGGCACTGGTCACCATGATTAGCCGGCTGGATCGCTGATCCGCACTCAAATCGCCTTGTGAGAATTGGGTCATCAGGTTTCGCTTCACGAGGCGGAACTCTTCGACCGTTCTCGATCGCGCTGACGAGGGTACGGTAATCCCATAACTAGCAAGGCGGCCGCGATCGAGGACCAGCTCCGGACCGCCATGGCCGCCACCTGCCTCTCTGGCGGGCGGTGATAAAGGAGCGGATTCGTTAGCGTCCAGTTGGCGCAGCAGCGCCGCGGCGCGTTCGATCAATCCAATCGATTCCGCCATTTACACGCCTACCGAATGGAGGCCGATGCTGAGCATAAGCAACGTTCCGTACACCGCGACCAGAACCAAAGCGCTCGCGGTCACCCCGATTAACTGGAGCGCGGCGCGCCGCTGCGCCGCGCCAATCGAAAGCCGCGATACGCTTCCCAAAATCGGGATGCCGAGGTTGCGCAACTGACCGAGCGTCGCAAAAGAGCGGTCGAGTTGCATTACCAACAGAGGCGCTAGCGGACCCGCTCCAATACCGAGAGCAAGCACGTAGGTCCTGAGTAGGGGCCGGTTCGGCGCGACTGGAACGATCGGCACCTGAGGCGGATCGACGATGCGAAACTGGATCTTCTCAGTCTTGGTATCGGCGGCGTTGGCTATTTGCGTCGATTCGCGCCGCGCCACGAGTTCCATGTAATTCCTCTTAAGGACGCCGTAGTCGCGGTCGAGGTCCTGAGCTTGCACCAGCGCTCCAGGTGCCGACTTCGCAATGGCTTCGATCTTTGCCTGTTGGATCTCGGCCTCGCTAAGACGTCGCTGCACGGCGGCGACAGCGGCTTCGGCTTCAACCAGCTTGACCTTGATTTGGTCATAGGCGCCATTGGCGATCTGTCCCTTGTTTGCCGCGTTGCCGGCGACACCTCCGCTCGCTGACTTTGTCGCCTCGGCTTGGAGCTGTGTGATCGCCTGCCGGGCAGCCTTCACATCCGGATGTTCCTCGGTGTATTTCAGCAGCAAGCCGTCGAGATTTCGGCGAAGCTCCTGAAGCCGCGCCTCGACCGGTGTCAGCTGGCCACCGTTGACGATTATCTGTGGACGATGATCGACCGTCAGCGTTGTGGGCACCGCAGCAAGTTCTTTTTGAATTGCGTCCCGCTTACTGGTGACATCGCCAAGTTCGAGTTTCAGTTGAGTCACAGTCCCACGAGCTTGTTCCAGCCGATTGCCATTATCGTCGCCCCCCGGGGCGTCTGGTGTCCGGTTCCGAACAATATCCGGATATTTTTCAGCCAAATCGGACCGTCGCTTCTCGGCGGCGCGCAATTGATCTCGATAAGAGGCGATTTCGTCGTCTAAGAAACGTTGCGCGCTGTCCATCTCGGCGCGGCTGCTGCCGGCCATCTTCTCGGCGAAGATTGTCAGCAGCGACTGCACGATATTCTTTGCCAAGGTCGGATCGCTGTCGCGGTAGGAGAGGGCCAGCAGGTTCAACGAAATCGGCGAGACCGAAATATCGCTCGCCAGGCGTTTAAACAGCGCTTCCTTTTCCGCAGGGGTGCGGACCCCGGTGTCGAGATCGGTGAGGCGGACCAGTTGCTCCAAATTAGGCCGGCTCAACAAAGTGCGCTGCATAAAATCAAGGTGGCGGCCAGGATCGGTGTCCGCCGCCAGCCCGCGCAGGAGTGGGGTCAAGAGCGGATCGGCATTGAGATAGACTCGAGCCGTTGATTCGTATTTCGTCGGTATAAAAGCGATACCGATCCACCCAGCGGTACAGACGAGCCAAGCGGTACCCACGGCAAGCCATCGATGGCGCCACAGCGCTTGCACGAACGGTATTGCTTGCGACGGTATCCACTTCATGACCGGCTCCAATAGTGTTGAATGGGTATGACAATCCCCGGTAAATTTAAGTCGAGCCAGTCAACCTTGCCACGACAATCGGTCACAGCAAAACAGGGCATATCTAGAACAGACGCTGTGGAATAATCAAAATATCGCCCGGACGGAGAGCAACATTGCTGTCGATGTCGCCATCTCTGATCAGGCTGGTGAGATGGACCGTATAGGTATTCTGCTCACCTTGGGCAGTCCGGATAAGCACGGTGTCGTTCCCCGCCGCATACCTGGTGAGACCGCCGACCGCGATCATCGCATCGAGCACCGTCATGTCCGCGCGATACGGAAGCGAGCGGGGTTGCGAAGCTTCGCCGATGATGCGGACCTGGTCCGGAATCGGGCCAACGAAGCCCGATACGATGATGGTGACGAGAGGTTCCTTGATATATTTGCCGAGCAGTTGTTCGTACTCGCGAGCGAGGGCGGTCGGTGTTTTGCCGATCGCCACGACATCCTCGACCAGCGGGATCGAGAGTCGACCGTCGGGCCGTACTGGCACGGTCATCGACAACTCGGGGTTGCGCCAGACAAAGATGTTCAGGCTGTCGCCGGGACCGATACGGTACTCGGCGGACGGCAGCGATGACGCCGGCGGCGCCGGGGGCAGCGTTGGCCCGCCGCACCCGGTGACGAAGAGGGCAGTGGCCGCTGTGATAGCACGAAGGTACGTGCGATGCACTCTGCGCTCCTGTCCAGCGTTCTCTATACACCGAACGAATATTGGCCGCGGCAAATGGCAGTGTGAAACTGCTGCCCTTGATCATCCCGTTTCGCGGCAGCTACTACGCAACGAGTTGGACCTATAGCACCACGGCGCTTGCGGTGCAATGTAGTTGTCGGTTCTTTGGTTCGCTTTGTTAACGATATCCTGACGCCGTAGCCGCATTTTCGGCATTGATGGCAGTCGAACCTTGGCTCCGATCGTTCCACCGCCACTCGTTTGGCTGCTCCGCGTCACAACCGCACAAAGAGTGAACGGGTCGCTCGATGATGGTGCATGGGTATTCTGGGTCTGGTTCAGTCTTGGGCCGATATCTTCGGGTCAGGTCGCACGGGTGCCATCCTGAGACAACTCGCTTGACAATCGATGAATGGACCGTGAGGCGGTTGAAGCGGCTCCACTCCGCGTGGCATGACCCGCCGCGCGGCAAAGGATCCGAATGCACAGGAGGAAGGGAATGCATCGAGTGCTGATCACCGGCGCGGGCGGCGGCATCGGCCGGTCGCTGCGCGATAGCCTGCAGGGGATCTATCCGGTCTTGCGGCTTTCAGATCGTGTCCCTCTTGCGGCCGCGCGAGCCGGCGAGGAAGTCGGTTACGCCGAGCTCTCGGACTTAGCTGCAGTCGAGCGCATCGTTGCTGATGTAGACGGCATCATCCATTTGGGCGGGATCTCAGGCGAGAGCGAATGGGAGTCGATCCTTCGATCGAACATCGTCGGCACGTACAACCTGTTCGAAGCGGCGCGACGAGCCCGCGTAAAGCGCATTGTCGTGGCCACCAGCAATCACGCGGTCGGCTTTTATCCGCGCGACCTGAGGATCGACCACCGGGTGGTGCCTCGGCCGGATAGTCGCTACGGCGTCAGCAAAGCCTTTGCCGAGGCGCTTGCCAGCCTTTATGCCGACAAGCACGGGATCGGCTTTCTGTGCACCCGCATCGGCAATTTCGGACCACAACCGATCGACAAGCGCCGGCTATCGATCTGGATCAGCCCGCGCGACTACGCCCAACTCGTGCGCATCGGCCTCGAACATCCGGACATCCGCTACGAAATCGTCTACGGCGTCTCGAACAATCGGCGCTCGTGGTACGACAACTCCAACGCCGAGCGTCTCGGCTACCAGCCTCAAGACGATTCGGAACCCTTTGCCGAGGCGGTGCTGGCGGCCGAGGCCGGTCGGGCGATCGACCCGATCGCCGAGCATTATCAGGGCGGCACGTTTTGTGCTTCCGAGTATTCGGCGCAGATCTCGGCCCCGTGAATTGCGGCTACAAGACCCCGAGCACCGCTTCGGGCGGGCGGCCGAGCGCGGCCTTCTGCCCGGAGACCACGATCGGCCGCTCGACGATGATTGGGTTATTGGCCATCACCTCGATCAGCTCATCCTCCGGCAATGCCGCGGGGTCTACGCCAGCGGCGGCAGCTTCTTTCTTTCGCACGAGCTTGCTGGCCGGCATCTTCAGCTGGCCGAGGAGCTGCTTCAGCTGTGCCACGGTATACGGCGACTTCAGGTACTCGATGATGATCGGCTCCACGCCCTTCTCGCGCAGCAGCGCCAGGGTCTTGCGCGAGGTGTTGCAGCGCGGGTTGTGATACATCGTCACCGGCATCGCCTTCCTCCTCCGGATAGGGGCGAGCACGGGGTAAGGTACGGAGGCAGCCAATGCAAGAGCCGGATGCTGCTGTGAGCACAGCGAGACCAGGCCCGCTCGCCGGGATCAAGGTACTCGACCTGACCACGGTCGTCCTCGGGCCGCTGGCAACACAGATCCTGGGCGATCTCGGAGCCGAGGTAATCAAGATCGAATCGCCCGAGGGCGACATAATGCGCTATGCCGGCCCTGCTCGGCATCGCGAGATGGGCCACGTCTTTCTCAATCTCAATCGAAACAAGCGCTCGCTGGTGCTCGATTTGAAGCGGCCCGAAGCGGTGCCGATATTGCTCCGGCTCGCGGCTCACAGCGACGTCTTGATGCACAACATGCGCCCGCAGGCGATGGCCCGTCTCGGCTTTGCGTGGGGACGGCTGCAAGAGGTCAACCCGCGGCTGGTCTATTGCTCGGCTCAGGGCTACGGGCAGAACGGCCCGCTCGCCGATCGGCCGGCCTTCGACGACATCATCCAGGGGGGCTGCGGGCTCGTTTCGCTCGAGATGACGACCGGTGGCGACGCCCGCTTCGTTCCGACCTTGATCGGTGACAAGACAGTCGGGCTGACTATGGTCTACGCGGTAATGGCGGCGCTGCTGCAGCGCGCGCACACCGGCCGAGGCCAGGCCATCGAAGTGCCGATGCTCGAAACGATGACCGCCTTCGTCATGGCCGAGCATATGGGCGGGCTGACCTTCGACCCCCCGATCGGGCCGCCTGGTTATGCCCGGATGCTCGCTCCCGATCGGCGCCCGCACCGCACCGCCGACGGGCATATCTGCATCCTTCCCTACACCGACCGGCACTGGCGGGATTTCTTCCGCCTCGCCGGCCATCCCGAGCTCGCCGAGGATCCGCGCCTTACCGATGCCCAGACGCGCAGTCGACACGTCGCCGAGCTCTACGCGCTCGTCGCGCAATGCGTGCGGGACCGGTCGAACGCCTACTGGCTTGATAGGTTGAAGGCCGCCGACATCCCGTGCGGGCCGGTCAACCCGCTCGCCGAATTGCCGGCCGACGAACACCTCGTCGCCGTCGACTTCTTTCCGCTGGCCGAGCATCCAACCGAGGGGCGGATCCGTATGGCCCGTCCGCCGGTGCGGTTTGGCGAGGCCGACTGCGCGCTTCGGCATCCGGCGCCGCGGCTGGGCGAGCATTCGCGCGCGATCCTGCGCGAGGCTGGGTTGCCCGAGCCCGAGATCGACGATCTCCTCGCGCGCAGGATCACGATCGAGGCTGCCCCGAACTAATCGGCCGCGGCGACGATCTCGTCCGCCACCCGCTCGACCTGTGAGCTATGGCTACCAAGAATCACCGCGAGGATCATTGCGATGAAGAATCCCGCCCGCATTTTCGTCGACAGCCGGAGCATGACCACAGCGAGCAGCAAGGCGGCCCAGCCGAGATAGAGGAATGTCGGATCTGCTGCCATCATGCCCCAGCGATAGCCGAACCAGATCAAGGTTTCGTTAATGCGGCTGACAGCTGAAGAAAGCGCGATGCTGGCGGGCGAATTCGGCGAGCCGAGGCGTTGGGCGATCGCCCACCAGATCGCCGTCGGCGAATTCTTCGATGCTGCCGATTTCGTGAGAGTGTCGCAGGCGCACCTCATGGCCGACACCGAATCGCTCGGCGAGGCCGGGGTGGGCTTTCTCGAAGGCCTCGCCGCCGCCCCCGAGCCCGAGCGGCGGGTCCGGGTGCCCGCCATAACCGACCCGCGCGGGATCGACTTTGCGGTGTATCGCCGGCTCGGCCAGAGTGCGGCGATGGCGGCGCTCGAAATGCGGGCGATCCTGGCGTTGCGCGCCTTTGGTGTGCTGATGACCGATACCTGCATCAACTATCAAACGATCATGGCCCCGCTGCGCGGAGAGCACGTCGCCTGGGGCGACACGGGCGCGGTGATCTATGCCAACAGCGTGCTCGGCGCCCGCAGCAATTTCGAGGGCGGGCCCTCGGCATTGGCCGCTGCCTTGACCGGCCGTACCCCGCGCTACGGCTATCACCTCGGCGAATACCGCCGCGCCACCCGGCGGTTTCGGCTCAAGGCGTTACCGCGCGACCTCAGCGAATGGGGTGCGCTGGGCAGCATCGTCGGCGAGGCCTGCGGTTCCTACTGGCAGGTCCCGACCATCGAGGGCCTGACGGTGGTCCCCGGCTCGGATCCCCTGAAGCATTTCGGCGCGGCCTTGGCGAGCTTCGGGTCGGTGGCGCTGTTCCACATGCCCGGCATCACCGCCGAGGAGGCAGTGTTCGCCGGGCTTCCACCCGATCCGATCCCGATCGGCCCGGCCGACATCGCGGCCTTTCTCGCCCGCTATGCCGCACCGGGCGACAAGCTCGACGTCGTCGTCTTCGCGGCTCCGCAGCTGTCGCTGCTCGAGATCGCGGCGGTGGCGGACACCCTGGACGGCCGGCAGGTCCATCCCGACACGACGGTTATTGTTGCGACCTCGCAAGAGATCAAGCACGCCGCCGACCGGATGGGCCTGACCGCCCGCATCGAGGGGGCAGGTGCCGTCGTCACCCAGGGGATCTGCTTCTACCAGAGCTATGCGCGCGAGATGGCCGAGGCCAATGGCTGGACTCGCCTGATGACCAACTCGGCGAAGCTCGTCAACATTTTGGGCGGCTACGGCTATCGGCCGAGCCTGGCGAGCCTCGAACGTTGCATCCATTCGGCGGTGGCCGGGAGGGTGCTCTAGATGCCGGTCGTGTTGCGCTGCCACCGCGGCATCGGACCCGCAGTCAGCGGCACCGCACTTGTTGCCGCCGATAATTTCAGCGCGCGCTACGACCTCGACCGCGCCCGCGGTATCTTCGCGCGCCCGAGCCACAAGCTCGCCGGCGAGAGTTATGTCGACCGCATTCTTGTCCTCGACGGCGCCAAGGGCGGTGTCGCCACCGCCTGGATGTTGCACGACATGGCCGCACGCCGAATCGTGCCCCGGGCGCTGATCTTCAACCGGGTCAATCCCATCCTGGCCCAGGGTGCAGCGTTTGCCGGTGTGGTCCTGGTCGACCGCTTTGCGGGCGACGTGACGGCGCTGTTTTGCACCGGCGATGAGCTGCGTGTCGATCCCGCCGAGGGCATCGTCGAGATCGTGAACCGCGATGCCTGCGCCTTGATCCCTGGTGGACGGGAAATTACCGGCAAAAAGTCCATCTCCGGCCGGAAATGAGCCGCAGATCGTCGACAATTCCCCATGAGATCAACCGCTTGTGGGCCCAATTCCCTAAGCGGGCGAACAGGGAATTAAGTCGGCCGAACAGGGAATTAGTTTCCAGCAATATCAAGTAGGATATTAACAATTATTGACTCACCTTTACACGCCTAAACTCGCATAAGACGCGTTTCTTAGCTCTTGTTCACGCGCCTTGACTCACCTATATATTATTTCGCAAATCGGTCTGATATTGTAGCTAAAACGGTAACTAGAGCGGTCGCTTTGGGAAAGGCGTGTGACGGCACCGATGACGGTCAAGCGTGTCACCGCGGAGGTGGTTAGCCGGCTGCGGCCCGGGGAACGGGTATCCGACGACAAACTGGCCGGGTTTCGAGTGCGACGGCAAACCACAACCAGCCGGGTATACGAGTTCAACTACTCCATCACCGGCGTGCGCAAACAAATCAAGATCGGTCGCCACGGCACCGTGACCGCGGACGGGATCACCTCCTGGACCCCGGAAACCGCGCGACGGCTGGCGGGTCTGGTGGTCCAAGGGATCGACCCGAAAGCCGACCGGCGCGGCAACGGCGCGCCGACGGTCAAAGACCTGTTCGACCGGTACATGGCCGAGCACGTCAAGCGGCTGCGCAAAGACCGCACCGCGCGCGGGTACGAAGGGGTATTCAACAAACACCTGTCCGCCCCGCTGGGGCACCGCAAGGTGACCGACATCACGCGGGCCGACATCGAAAAGCTGCAGGGCGAACTGCACCGCAAGCCGGCGACAGCCAACCTGTGTGTGGCCGTGTTGTCGGCGATGTTTGAAAAATCCGAGGCATGGGGGTGGCGTCCGCAAAACGCAAATCCTTGTCGGCACGTCGAACGCTACAAAACCAACAGCCGCGAGCGCGTGCTGATCCCCGCCGAAATGGCCCGTCTTGGTCCCGCAATCGCGGCCGAGCCTGAGGGCAAGGTTTCTCGTCATC
>Ga0306922_10006966_pt1 | contig 10865 bp, 11 predicted proteins | sample sta12Cox44000082_FD_203758 | JGI IMG/M metagenome (GOLD analysis project Ga0306922, IMG submission 203758) | Lab enrichment of tropical soil microbial communities from Luquillo Experimental Forest, Puerto Rico - statoxic.12C.oxic.44.000.082 (v2)... | ecosystem: Environmental > Terrestrial >...
GGCGGTGAGCTTGTAATACTTGGCGCGGCGCTTGTTTTCGGACTCGCCCCAGGCGGACACGAGCCAGCCTTCTTCTTGCATGCGATGCAAGGCAGGGAAAAGGGAACCGGGCTTCACTTGAAAGGTTCCCTGGGTGATTTGCTCGATCCTGCGAGAGATGCCGAGGCCGTGCATTTCGGCAACGGCCAGGGATTTCAAGATCATCATGTCGAGAGTGCCCTGCAGAACGTTGGTGGGATCGGGGGCCAAGAGGAATCTCCTATCGATTGTCTATAGCAGAGCACGATACGCGCCTTCCTGCAGAATGTCAATAGGAAGGTCTGGACTGGGAATGAGGAGTAAGAAGTGAAGAGGGGGCGGGCCGCCCCCTAAAAGTCCGTGGCTTCGATGCATTGCGGCCCCCTGCAATGGCAGCCGTAGCGCAAATCGTAGCGTAATTAGTGACAGGGTAGCACTGGGAACTCGAGCCAATTTCGTGACCAATAAAATTCTCCAGCACTCGAATTGACACGGTCGCAAGGTCCGCGAGTTAGAGATCAGAAAAACCGCGTATTCAGCATCCAGCCAAGCGCCGTCGCTTTACGGCACCCGCTTGCCCGGGTGCTACCGACTCAATGAAAAAATGGCAGAACTGGCGGAGACGGCGCGACTGTCCTTCGCCAAAAGTCTGGTCGGCTTTAGAATCAACAAGATACGCGGACAAGCGCGTAACATGTCACGTGGACTCCTTCCTTTCCGACCTTATCTGTTGTTGCCGGTTGCGAATGGTTGCGAATCTGAGGGGGATTCTTGGTCACCCTAAATCCCGTAAGTGACGCCAAGACGATAGCTTAAGGATTTTTGACTTACTGGTTCGGGACCAGGAGGACGGTAGTTCAAATCCACTCGCTCCGACCAATCCTTTTGCAACCAGCAACGTATGGAACGTCGGACCTCCTAGTGCAAAATCAGAAGGTCAGTCCTTCAAATCCGTCGAACCGACCACTCTCGGTTTCATTTGGTTTTGCGCTAGGACTGGCACTGGAGACCTCCACGGGGAACTCGGTTTTGTGATCCGGTCTCACATCGTCGAGCGGGGTTGCAGTCAGAGCACGATTTTTGCGCGGAATCATAAGTGCTTCGTTAATGACGATGCACGTCAACCATGTGGAGAAAGGCGATTTCCCTTCGAACGCGTGCAAATGAATAAACGCTTTCTGAAAGCTTTGCCGTACGACGTCCTCGGCATCCTCTCGATTGCGGGTTACGTGGAGTGCCACAGAGAAGATTTTTGCTTGGTAACGTTCCACCAAAACCCGGAATGTTCCACTCTCACCACGCTTAGTGGCTGCAACCAGAATTGAGTCAGGTGCTTCCGTCAGAGCGCTGCTTATCATTTCACTTGGCATGGTCCCTCTTTTTTCAATCTGATCTTAACCAACCTATCGCCCATTTCAGGCTGCAATCTGTCGGGACGTGATAGCTGGCCAGGAACGCCCAGCGTGCGCCGTTTCCCGTGCATATATCACCCCCTGGTGCGCCTCAGCCAGGGTCAGCTATGTCACGCCGCTATAAACGTGCAGCTGCAGTGCCAAATCCCGATGTGTTTTGAGAACAATGAATGACCTGATTTTTCATGGGACAGGGAGAACGGGCTACAGAGTTGGTGTACGGCAAGAGGCGTTGCTGCTCACCCTCGGCAGCGACAAAACTCTGACTCTATAGTCGTTCGGCTGACAGCTGTCGGGCGCACGCCCGTACGCGCCAACGTGGTCCAGACTGGTTGGGGACCAGGAGGACGGTGGTTCAAATCCACTCACCCCGACCAATCCTTTTGGGGGCCGGCCGGGAGACATGGGTGAAACTTTGTACCGGTCACATGGGCCGTAGGGATTTTCTAGCGGTTCTAACACCCGAGTCTCCAGATCAAGGTATCCCAGATCATAATCCATAAAACTCACAAGCCAGATATCGTCAAGGCGTTCTAGTTGAATCGAGTAACACAGACTGATTTAAGGATTTTGCAACGGCCTAGCTTGAAAAAGTCTCGCCGTTCTGCTGCGAAGGTCGCTATTTCACCCCGGTAGGGCAGTGGCCAAAAACTGTCCTTTCTCGCAGTAGATCGTTTTCCAAAATGGAAGATACTTGCACAAACTGAGTCTCCGCTCTCGGTAGCGCCAGTTTGGAACCTAACATTAACCGGAGGCCTCCACGAATGCATCGCATTTTGCCGTTCGAAGCAAATTTGGAAGCAATCCAGAAAGAGGCAAAAACACTGCTGCGTGCCCTTCAGCGAAACGATGTCGCTGCAATCGAGCGATACCGCCCCTATGATGTCCTAGATGATGCATCTCATCCGAGGCTTGCCGACGCCCAGTACATAATCGCACGACGTTACGGCTTCAGGAGCTGGGCTAAGCTAAAGGGCCTTCTGGATTCATTCACAGCACTAAGAGCGTGTAACAAAACGAGTCCACCTTGAAACGCGCACTTATAAGGGCCTGGAGATTGTCAGAATACTCGCTCAAAGCCACGCCGGACTGAATTCTTTCACTGTTGTGGTGCGCAAAAACCTCGTCCGAAATGGACATCCTTCAAAACCAATTGCTTAGGTACTCAGGTGTCCCTACCAAACCCCGCGTCGCAGCGGTTCTCCTCGTTGAGCCATTGGCGGAGGCATTCCGTCGTTTCAGCCAGGGCTCCCTTTCTTTTCTGACCTTTCTATATGTTGTCGGTTGCGAATGGTTGTGAATCTGAGGAGGATTTTTGGTCACCCTAAATCCCGTAAGTGACGCCAGACGATGCCTTAGGGATTCTTGACAGACTGGTTCGGGACCAGGAGGACGGTGGTTCAAATCCACTCGCCCCGACCAATCCTTTTGCAACCAGCAACTTATGGAACGTGAGCTCCTGGTACAAAGCCAGGAGGTCAGTGGTTCAAATTACAATGTGCTGCCCCTGCAAAGCTAAGAAACCTAGTTCCCGCCCGTAAGCGGAGTCGCGACTAACTTCCATCACCGCGATTTCATTGCAGTACAAGAAGAGCCCCCTCTCGCTCGGAGATATTGCATCCGTCAGTCCCGAGAAACGGCGTTCGAGAAATAGCTCCTGCCTTGTCGCCAAATGTTTACTGATCCCAGTCGCGCAAGCCGGACAGCTCAAAATCATGGAAGACTGGCGCATCACCCCCGAACAGCGCCATTCGCGATCGCTAGTCTTCGCGTGCTGCAACTATTGCTAACCTCCCGCCGACCTCCGGACCCGCTGCCTTGTAAGACATCTTCGACAACCCTTTGTACGCTCCGACGAAGCGCAGGCCCGCACCTTCCAGCAGGGTGACAATCTGCGTCGGTGTATAGCAACGCCATTTGGCATGTTTTTCGCCGGAACCGTTTGGGCCGGACCAATACCAGTTGAGGGATACGACGCCGGAGATTGCATCGAAATCCGACTCGTCGATGAAAAGAGTTCCGTCCGGCATCCGCATCGATGCTTTTGCACCTCGAGAGATGAGCGCACACACTAAGTCGCGATGTTTGGTTTCCACAAGAACCCGTCCGCCGGGACGGAGTGCATCTCGCAAGGTTCGGAACGTGGCAACGTCCTCTTCTGCTGTTCCATACCCGAACGAGGTGAAGATATTACACGCGACATCGAAACCCCTCTCCGGCAGGGATTTACGGAGATCATGCCTGAGATAACGCAGTCGCTCCTGCGGCAATTCTCCGCGCTGTTCTTCCGCCCTGGCCAACATAGTCTCCGATTGATCGACGCCGAGTACGATGGCACCCAGCAATGCAACCGGGCGCGAGAGCCTGCCCCACCCGCAGGGCGCATCTAGCACTCGACAACCTGCGCTAAGATCGAGCATCGACCACAGCTCAGCGGCTTGTTTCGCATTGGCCTCTTCGGTGAAGACCTGCTGCCAGATCCTCAGGTAGTCCTGGTCGAAGAACGCCTTCCACCAATCATTCACGGTATTGCCTCCTGAGCGGTCCGGGAGGCTGACCACTTCTAGATTGCCCCCCTGAGTCCGCGCGAGCTAGCCATAGGGGAGAGACCGATCCTCCGCGCGCAAGACGAGCTCCCCACACGCCGGCAAAGGGCGTCGCAGGGGATTTTAGTCCGCTTTGCTGCCTGGCGCTTATAGACAACCCAGCCGTCATCCCACCGGTGTATTCAGATTCGTTGATTTGGCTCAGGCGGCAACATAAGATGGCGGCACTGTGGCGGACCCGGACGCGCTTCTCGGGCAGACCGTCTCGCACTACCGCATCATCGGGGAGCCTCGAGTCTTTGGGTGGAGACAGCGTACACAATTATTCAAATGGAGTGGATTCCGATTCTATGGCACAAATCTGGAGGGGTGGGCGCAGGATGATGGCGATGGGGTGGGTGTGTCTCATGTTAGCGCTGGCGCTGGTACTGCATACCGGTTTGGCGGAGCAGAGCGACTTGGAAGCGCGCCGAAAAGCGCTGAAAGATCTGCTGGTGGAACAGTGGGATTATACGATGCGGGTGCATCCGGTCTGGGCGTCGATATTGGGCGACAAGCGGTGGAACGACAAACTCCACGACTATTCCCAGGACGCGATCGACAAAGACCTGGAGCAAACGAGGAAATTTCTGGCGCGCTTCGAGGCGATCGACACAACCGGATTTTCGGCACAAGAAGCGCTGAACAAGAAACTCATGGTGCGCAATCTAAAGATGGAGTTGGAAGGGGCACGGTTCAAACCTTGGGAGATGCCGGTCTCACAGTTTGGGGGAATTCATATTCAGTGGCCGGATCTCGCCAATCTACTCGCATTCGACAGCGTGAAAGATTACGAAGACTACATCGCGCGACTGAAGGCGATGCCGATGGCTTTTGAACAGACGGAAGCGCAAATGCGGAGAGGAACGGCGGATGGACTGATGCCGCCCAAGTATTTGCTCGAGAAGGTGGCACAACAGGCCAATCAGGTAGCCACGCTGGAGGCGGAGAAAACATCGTTTGCGCGGCCGTTCTCGAAATTTCCGGCAGGGATGGGCGAAGCGGAACAAAAAAGGTTGAGAGATCAGGGAATCGCAGCAATTCGTGAAGGAGTGATACCGGCATACGCGAAATTTGCAAGGTTCGTGCGCGAGGAGTATGCGCCAAAAGGAAGGACTGAGCCGGGGCTTTGGGCGCTGCCGGACGGAGAGGCACGCTACCGATTCGCCGTCAAGGAAATCACGACGACGGAGATGAGCCCAGAGCAGATCCACGAATTAGGACTGAAGCAGGTAGAGGCCATCGACGCGCAGATGCTCGGAATTGCGCACCAGCTTGGATACAAAGACGCGGCCCGCCTGAATGAACAGATCAAAAAGGATCGGAAATTTTACGCGAACTCAGGCGAACAGGTACTGAAGTTGTATACGGACTACATTCACGAGATGGAACCGGAACTGCCGAAGCTGTTTGGGCGCCTGCCCAAGGCCAAGCTGGAGATCATTCCGATGGAGGTGTCGCGGGAAAAAGACGCGGTGCCGGCGGACTACACCAGCGGAGCGGAGAATGGCTCGCGGCCGGGGCATGTGAACGTGAATGAATACGATCCGGAGCATCGGCTGATGTTGAATATAGAAGCGATTGCGTATCACGAGGGAATTCCCGGGCACCATTTGCAAATTTCGTTGGCACAGGAACTAAAGAATCTGCCTGAGTTCCGCAGGAATGCAGAATACACGGCGTTTGAGGAGGGATGGGCGCTGTATTCGGAGCGACTGGGCAAGGAGGTGGGACGGTATCAGGATCCGTACAGCGATTATGGGAGACTGGAGAATGAAATGTGGCGGGCGATCCGGCTCGTGGTCGATACTGGGGTGCACGAGAAACGTTGGAGCCGCCAGCAGATGGTCGACTATTTCCACCGCTACACGGCGATGGACGAACCCAACGTGCAAACGGAGGTGGACCGTTACATCGCATGGCCAGGACAGGCGCTGGCGTATAAGCTGGGACAACTGGAGATCCTGAAATTGCGTGAGACAGCAAAGAAAGAGTTGGGGGCGAAGTTCAATCTGCGCGCGTTTCACGACGCACTTCTCGGGAATGGGCCGTTGCCGCTCGATGTGCTGGATGAGGAAATGGCCGCGTGGATCAAAACAAATCAGTAACGGACTGACCGAAGGGACGGAGCCGGTCTCGGGCGGTCGATGAGCCTAGCGATTGCTTTCGACAGGCGTGGCGTGTTCGTTTCGATAGGCTACTCTAATCATATGCTATGCCTGTGGTTCGCGAAAACTCTGTCCCACTTCAAATCAACAAGATACGGTACGGTGAGGGTGGGGTAACATCGTTACATGGATGAATTCCGTCGGCGCACATCAAGAGACCCTTGATTTTGATTTTTTTGGTAGGAACGACGATGCCTCATTTGAATAGCAGCCATGTCGTATAAGGACGCCTTTCACCTGTGAAGAAATGTAGCAATACTCTGTCGATTCCCTCGAGGAATACTTGTGGACGTTTGGGGCTCACGTCCTGATGCAGCAATCGTTCAATATGCGCCGACTCTACCGCAGTCAACGGAGATTTCGTTTTAGCGGCGTTCCAATGAGTCCAATCCACAACAATTTCCCTGTATTCGTCCTGGGCTAGGACGAGACTAGGCCAGCGGTTTTGTTGCGTCCTAAATTTCCGAATGCAGTTTTGAATTTGGGCAAGCTTGTCCCTACTCGAAGTGCGACGTGTTGACGATAGCAGGGGCGACGATGGCACGGGCACGGCCAGGGCGACGGCACCGACCCCGATGGTCTTTAAGAATTCACGTCGCTTCATTTCCGCTTGCTCTCCAGTTCAATCCTGGTGCGCTGATTTTAGTGAAATTCTGTCGAGAACGGTGAGGTTTTTGCGGCACGCAGGGGCTACTTGTCGGTGTGGATGCGCTCAGCAGGGACCTCGACTTCGGTGACACCACGGAAGGAGAACAGCAACTTTAAAAGGTACCTGGGTGGCTGTTCGGAGGTCTGCTTCACGATGTGCGCAACAGCGTCGGTAACCGCGGCCTGGAACATCACACCCTCAGCCTGGAGGCCGGCCAAGTTCACGCGCACGAGTTGGCTAGGTTGCAACATCGTTCACCGTTTCGGGTCCGACTTCAGGAATCATCCTCCCGCTACCAGAAACGAAATGCAAACCATTCCAGTTTTCTTTCATAGGTTCACAAAGGGAGTCAGTCTACGTCCTAGTTAAAGCATGCTCCTCGGGCGTTGCGTTTGGCTAGCGAACCCTTCGGTTCGGACCTGATCACATGCTTGCCAGTTGCGAATGGCTCTGAATCTGAGGGGGATTTTTGGTTCCCCTGACTCCCGTAAGTGACGCCAGGACGATGGCTTAGGGATTTTTGACTTGCTGGTTCGGAACCAGGAGGTCGGTGGTTTGGTTCCCTGCGAACGCAACGGTGACTTGGCCGCGATCTACGACATCGGCGTGGAAAATGGCACAGCCTTCATTGCCAGAAGAGACTATTGGACTTGCAGAGCCAAACGCGAATCAAACGGGAGGGTAACAGTTCGAGTTCTGCGTGGAGGTAAACTCCTATAAGCGATATTGTCATCGCCTTAGAACCGCCAACCGTCGGTCAAGGAGTTATAGTTACGGATCAGTGCGACTCACTGCTCGGTATCAACGGCGTAGATTTTTCGTTTGCCGGAAACTACGTCTGACGAAGGCAGCGGGCTCACCTGTACCATGAACTCTGCTGAATGGGGGCAAAGAATGATCCGCGAAATCAGTTTGTTCGGGATTGCGGCGATGGTCCTTTCGCTCGCCATGGCCGACGTCTCCAGCGAGAATGCGAGCTGGGTGGCGACCAGTAATGGCTACACGAAAATGCTCCTGGACGTGAGGATGAAGCACCGCCCTGAGATCGGCACGAATCAGGGATTGAGCCAATACGACGATAAGGTGTCGCAGCCCACGCTCGAGGACGAAGATCGGGAACGGCAAGAGACAGCGGGGGTGCTGGCGAAATTGAAAAGCGCAGTTGCAGAGCAGAAGCAGAAAGAAGTGGCGGAAGATCTGCAGATTATGATCCGTGATACGGAACTGCGGTTCCGCATAGAAGATTTCGAAAGGGCTCACCAAGTTCCGTTTCTGAACGCCAGCCAAATGGTGTTTAACGGCGTGCGGATTCTGCTCGATGAGCAGACCCCCAACGAGCGGAGACCGGCAGCCGTCACTCGCATTCGGGAATATGCCGGACTGCAGGAAGGGTATAAACCGCTGACCGGGATCCTGAAGCAACGCGTGACGGAGCAGATGGCCAAGGCGGGAATCATTTATCCCGCGCGCACGCAGATGGAAACGGAAATGGGGCGGAACTCCAACTACTTGGAAGGAATCGGCGCGATTTTTCAGAAATACAAATTGCCGGGCTGGGAAGAACCGTACGCGAAGTTGAAAGCGCAATTGATCGAATACGACGCGTGGACCAACGCGACGGTGCTCCCGCTGGCGCGCACGGACTTCCGCCTGCCTCCCGAATTGTACGCACGGAAGCTGGAGATGTATGGCATCGACATCCCACCGGGTCAATTGGCCGCCATGGCACACGAAGCGTTCACGGAGATTCAGGGAGAGATGAAGCCGATTGCGGCGCAGATTGCGCTCGAGAAGGACCTGCCGTCAAGCGACTATCGCGACGTCATTCGTAACCTGAAGAAGAAGCAGATTGTGGGCGATGCGATTCTGCCGTTCTATCAGAACCGGCTGAAACAAATCGAACAGATCGTGAAGGACAATCAGATCGTGTCGATGCCGGAGCGCCCCGCGCAAATCCGGCTGGCGACGGCCGCGGAATCGGCGCAACAACCCGCGCCGCACATGCAACCGCCGCCGTTTTTGAAGAATACGGGGCAAAAAGGGGTGTTTGTGCTGCCGCTGAATATTCCCGCGGCGCCCGGCGAAAGCGCGCCGGAAAAGTACGACGATTTTACTTACGATGCGGTGGGCTGGACGCTTACCGCGCACGAAGCGCGGCCCGGACACGAACTGCAGTTTGACTCCATGCTGGAGCACGGCGTATCTCAAGCGAGAGTGCTGTATGCGTTCAATTCGACGAATGTGGAGGGTTGGGGCTTGTATGCAGAATATCTGATCAAGCCCTATATGCCGCTGGAGGGGCAGCTATTATCGCTCGACTTGAGACTGCAACGTGCAGCGCGGGCTTTTATTGATCCTGAATTGCAGGCCGGGAAACTGCAGCCGGCGGATGCGTATCGCATCCTGGAGCAAGACGTCGTGCTTTCCCATGCGTTTGCGGAGGAAGAAGTAGAACGATTCACATATCGGATGCCCGGCCAGGCGAACAGCTACTTCTACGGGTACACCAAGCTGATCGCATTAAGAAAGGATGTGGAGTCCTCCCTGGGTGCAAAGTTCAACCAGAAGAAGTTTCATGACTATATTTTGGCGCGGGGTTTGCTCCCTCCGGACTTGATGCGGCAAGTGCAAGCCGTCATGGAAGGATTTGTGCCGGGGGAAAAGGCTCTGGCGGTTGGCTCGAACTAGCGATCGCACCCCAAATGGCGAACCTGTTTTGGCAATGTGGCCGCGGCTTTCCTAAACGTCCCGCTGCAAACGGCGGTGTCCGACCCTGAATACTCACCTGTGGTTCGCGAAAACTCCGACCGATCTCAAAAATCAACATCCTTGAGTTTAGGAACGCATTGCCAGCCGTGGCGCAAATCGTGGCGCAATTAGTGAGAGGCTAGCACAGGGAACTCAAACCAATTCAACAGCTTAGATTTTATTCGTGTGGTTCGGGACCAGGAGGGCGGTGGTTCAAATCCAATCGCCCCGACCAATTTTTTTGAAATCAGTGACATACAGAATCGGAACAGCCAGGGAGCGCCTGGTGCGAGAACCAGGAGGTCGGTGGTCAAATGATCGAACCCGAGCGGCCGGAATATCTCCACAGCCGGCATTAGCACATCTGCCCACGACAAACTCTGTGTTTACTAAACATAATCTCGGAAGTACCTCTCTGCATCCCTCCCGGTCGCTCGAAGCGCTATCATAGGAGCATGAGCCAAGCTTATCGAGTCGTTTTCGAATGTCCGAAGGGTGGTCACAACATCAACTTGCAAAGGAAATGCCCGAAACCGTCGCTTTCAGAGGCCGAAGCGAAACAGATATTCAGAAACGAAGAGATTTTCTGCACTCATCCCAACTGCGGCTGGAGCGGAAAAGCCTACGAAACAAAACTCCTTCGCATTCTGCCCTTTAACTGGGTATTTTCTCTCACGGCGTAGCGACCGAGACAAAAGTCATCTCACCTCTTATTAGCGGATCAAATTCGTCAGAGCAGCTGCCTTGATGGTGTGGGGTGAAGTTGTTTTCCAACCCTGCTTGATCAGCTTCAGAATTGTGCGCCGATTCGCGAGAATCGTTTTCATCCATGCGAAGGGCCCTAGTTGTGGGAAATAAATCCCTCTGAAGCAAAGGCGCGCGATGAAAATATTGATGCGATTGTCCAGCGGCTTATGATTGAGCGAGTCAACGGCTTTTTCGATTGCCTCCGGACTGTAAGAGTTGACCCACCCAATTCGTAACTCGCTATGAGCTTCATCGATGCTCATCTTCAACGGTGTATGTGCCATCGCATAGGGTATGAATTCTAGCCAGTGCTTCGCGCGCGTAAGCCGTCCGGCGGCTTCGAGTCGCTTGTAGAGCGGCGTCGAGGGCAGTGGCGTAAGTAAGCCGAAGATCGGCAGCCCCGGAGGCCAGCTGCTAATTTCCTTCAAAGTCCGCTCCGCCACGCCCGGCGCGTCGTTGTCCATGCCGAAGATAAAAGACGTAATCGCATAGACGTTGCGCTGGGCAAGCCGATTGAGGACCGCGGCATATTCAACCG
>Ga0306922_10006967_pt1 | contig 10863 bp, 8 predicted proteins | sample sta12Cox44000082_FD_203758 | JGI IMG/M metagenome (GOLD analysis project Ga0306922, IMG submission 203758) | Lab enrichment of tropical soil microbial communities from Luquillo Experimental Forest, Puerto Rico - statoxic.12C.oxic.44.000.082 (v2)... | ecosystem: Environmental > Terrestrial > Soil...
GGGAATACTACGCCCAGAACTTCCTCGGCTTCGTACAGCTCGCTTGCCTCGTTGTCCTCTTCAGGCGATTTTGAGATAGGTTCTAAGCAAACAAGGGCAAGAGGATTGCCAGCTAATATAAGAGCTCGTCCTGGTTCATGACTTTTTCTGGCCTTTGAAGAACGGGCCCGGATAATGCGGGCATACATTCGTTCCCCCGATTTATGTGTTCTCTCTACCGTGCCCGACGCTGGATACGTTCGAAATCCGGCTGCAAATTGATTTGACCTGACAGCAGAACTTCCCATCGCACGTTAAGCTTAATGCAGGTTCAAAGAACCAGCCTCGATCCGCTCTGAAGTTCATTCGAGCAATATGCTGCGCGGTACGATTGTAAGCGGTCGAATTAGGCGAGACCGCAACGCTGTCGAGCGGCGGCCGCGCGGGTGGCATGGAGCTGTCAACCGGTGATGCGAATCATCGTCATGGTGAGAATCTTCACGCGCTTGGTGATTGCGCACAACGTCAATAATTTTCACCAACGCTCACACTGCGCATGAAAGGTAAGCGCTGCGCGTCCTCGCCTTCTCTGCAATGCCCCGCGCTGGCCCTTGGCGTGCCCGCTGGTACGCGCAGCGGGCGTTCCAGGGCATGCTGGACACGTTCCCAAAAAATCATTCGCCACTCTCGCGAATCACCTTACCCCTTCGCCACCATCGCTCTTGTCGACCAGCCGCAAATGCGTTGGCCGTGAGGGCTTTTTCTTCTCAGGCGGCGGCGGCCCTTCGGGTGCAAGACCGAGTTGCCGCAGCGCTCTGGCACGGATCACGTAGCGAACCGTCTTCGGTCGGCGACGACGAAAAATCATGGCTTATTCTTCGGTGATAGGTGTTATTGACAAGTAGTCGCCGCCGCACCGAGTTCAAGGCGACGGCGGCGACAATCGCGTGACACTGTCATCAGGCGCGCAGCGGTGTGACCGTTGCGCTGGCAGGCGTCGACTTGCCGCCGCAGTAGCTTGCCCATGCCGACATCAACCGGCGACGCTTTTCGAGCATTTCGCCGCGCCGATAGGCGCGCTCGACCTTGCTCTCAATCGCATGCGCAAGGCATTGCTCGCGGACTTCGCGCGGGTAGCTGGTCCGGTCGGCGGCCCAATCGGCAAAGGTCGAGCGAAAAGCCGTGCGCCGCCGCGTCTACGCCGAGCGCTTTCAAGGTATCCTTGAAGGCATCGCGCCGGATCTGCTTGCCCGCGCGACGGCCTCCGATGGAACGACTGTGCTAATGGTAGGAACCGGGTCAGCGCGGCGCATGAACACGCCGTCAGGCTCGAAATGGATGCCCATCTCCTCCAGCACGCCGACGACGTGCCGCAGGTTGCTGACCTTGGCCAAGATCACGCCATTGGAGGACCGCTCCCAGCAGCCCAATGCGCTGACGCTCACACCTGTTGCGGCGGCAAGCTGGGAACGCGAAAGTCCCGCCAGAGCACGGGCAGCACGTAACTGGGAGCCGGTTAGAAACATCTATGATCCATCCTATTAGTCACACAAAGTATACCAGGTATCACCGAGTATACCAGAGGTGCGGCTGTACCGTTCAGATGTTGGGAATGATTTGTGGGACAGGATTACACTTTCGGAAATACATAAATGATATCAATGAGCCTATGGGGAGGGGGTGGCACGCACACTCTATCTTTAAGCATGCCCCCTCCCTAACCCTCCAGCCGAAGTCGGATGTTTCCGACTTCGGCCAGTCAATAAAGTTGCCGAACTCGGGTAAACCCGAGTTCGGCTGCAAGCGGGGGAGGGGACGATGTGGCGCGGATCCGTCAACAGGCTGTAGGGCGCAATAAGCGAAGCGCGTTGCGCCCTGCGCGCTGGATTATTCGCGCGAACCATGCTGTCGGCGATGAGCCTGCGGTGTTAATCCGGCTTGATGTTGGCCGCCCGGATCACCTTGCCCCACTTCTTTGTTTCTTCGGCAATGAACGTTGCCGAATTCGGCGGGCGAACCTGCAAACACCGTGTAGCCGAAGTTCGCAATCCGCGCTGCCATCGCGGGATGGGCGAGAGCGGCGTTGATCTCTTTATTGAGCTTGTCGACGATGTCGGGCGGCGTGTCCTTTGGCGCGCCGAGTCCCAGCCACGTGCTCGCATCGTAACCCGGCAAAAAATCGGCCAAGGGAGGGACGTCCGGCAGCGCCGGCGAGCGCGTTGCCGTCGTGACTCCCAGCGCCCGCAGCTTGCCGGCTCTGACAAATTCGATCGACGCCGCAAAGGTATCGAATACGACTTGGACCCGGCCGCCGAGCAGGTCGGTGATTGCCGGCGGCGCGCCGCGATAGGGCACCGATACCATCTCGACGCCGGCCAGCATTTTGAACAGTTGGCCGTAAACATCGAGCATGCTGCCGGGACCGGCGGTCGCCATGTTGATCTTGCCGGGATTGGCTTTGGCATAGGCAATGAATTCAGGAACCGTCTTGGCCGGGAATATGGGGTTCACTTCCATCACGCCCGGTCCGCGCACAAGGCGTGCCACCGGCACGATGTCGTGGATGAGATCGAAGCTGAGATTGTCGTAGAGCCTGGCATTGATCGCGTTGACCGAGGTGACGAGGAGGAGCGTGTAGCCGTCGGGAGGCGCATGGGCGGCCGCCTCGGCGGCGAGATTGCTGGCGGCACCCGGGCGGTTCTCGATGACGAATTGTTGGCCGAGCCGCTCCGACAGCCATTGACCGATCAGGCGCGCCGTCGTGTCGGACGCGCTGCCGCCGGGAAAGCCGACGATGATGTGCACCGGCCGCAACGGATACGGTTGCGCCTGCGCGATGCGCGCCATGGCGGGGAGCGCGGCGGCGCTCGCGGCAAGTTGCAGAAATCGACGGCGTCTCATGGCGTTGCCCCCTGAAATACGCGACGCTTCATTCCGCCTTGATGTTTGCCGCCTTGACGATCGGCCACCACTTCTCGATCTCGGCTTTCTGCTGCGCTGCGAGCGCTTGCGGCGTCTGCTTGTCGCGCGGCCAGAGTCCCTGACCCAACTCGGCGAGCCGCTGGCGCACCGACGGATCGGCCAAAGTTTCCACGAGCGCGGCATTAAGGGTGGCGATGACATCCTTGGGCGTGCCCTTGGGCGCCCACAGGCCGTGCCAGAACGATGCGTGCAGCCCGGGAACGCCGGCTTCGTCGAAGGTCGGCGTATCGGGCGCCGCCGCCCACCGCTTCTCGGCCATCACCGCATAGGCCTTGAGCTGACCGGCGCGCACTTGCGCCAGCGCGCTCGCCACCTGAGTGAAGGTCAGGTCGATCTGCCCGGCCACCAGATCCTGGATCATCGGCGCGGCGCCGCGGTAGGGCACGAACTGGAAATGGGTGCCGGTATGCTTCTGGAAGTAGGTGCCGACGACGTCCGCGCCGCCGCCGCCGCCGCCGATCCCCACCGTCGCCTTGCCCGGGTTTTCCTTCATCCAGGCGATCAGTTCCGCCAGATCCTTCGGCGGCAGAGCCGCTTTCGCCACGAACCACACCGGACAGTCCGCCACCAGCGATATCGGCTCGAAATCCTTCGCCACGTCGAACGGCAGCGTGTAGGTGGCGCCGTTGATGACGTGCGTCTGCCAGTGGCCGAGGATGAGCGTGTAGCCGTCGGGCGGCGCACGCGCGACACGGCCGGTGCCGATGGTGCCTGCCGCGCCGGTCGGGTTTTCGACGATCACGGATTGGCCGAGCGGCCCCTTCATCCGCTCGGCGAGAACGCGCGCCAGCGAGTCGGTCGGCCCGCCCGCCGGGAAGGGCACGACAATGGTGATGGGCCGCGAGGGAAAGCTTTCCGCGTGCGCGTTCCCCGCGCCGGCCAACGTGATTGCGATCGCCGCAAGCAGTCGCTTCATGGTCCACCTCCCCGCTGGAAGCGGCACGGCAACATGCAAATTGAATGACTGTGCGAGACCAAAAAAGGAAGTTGGTCTCTTGAGAGAATGCCTTTGCCGACGGCACTATTGCTGCCCGTTCTGCCGCGGAGACTTCGGCAGGTCCCGCTCCAAGGACAGCTCCCGACAGGCTACGCCACCTCGGTTGCCTGCGGAAGGTGGCTGCAGCACCGATCATGGCCCGCGCGCATGCGCCCGGCTTGAACGCGCGTGGAATTTTGCGGTACAAGCATTAATCGCGCTCCCGCCTGAGGGGGAGGGAACGTGGCAATGAACGGCTATATCGACGGGTATCTCAACGAGCACCCGGGGGTCTTCGACCCCGACGACATCCGCATTCTCGTTGCCGCATTTGAGAAGGCGTGGGCTTCCGTTGAGGCCAGCGGCGCTGCCGTCAACACCGAGAGCAAAGCCGCATCCGCGCGGGCAATTCTTGCGAAACATATTATTGCGGCCGCGACGCAGGGCGAACGCGACCAAGGCCGGCTGCGCGACGGCGCCCTCCTGGCCTTTGCGCAAGCAAATCTGCGAACTGCGCCACGCCGGCGGCCGCCGCCCTCGGCGCGACTTGCCGGCAAAAGGTCGGCGCACGAGACCGCTAGCCGTTAGGTTTTCCCCTGCTCCTGCTGCCGGCCGAGAAGATCGCCGGCAAGTTCAAACGGTACTTTCCAAATGTCTTGGGCGTACTCGCCGATGGTGCGATCGGAGGAAAACCACGCCATTCGCGCGATGTTGAAGATGCTCGCGCGCGTCCAATCGAACGGCGACAGCCACAGCTTTTCGACGCTTCTCTGCGCCGCGCAATAGGCATCGAAATCCGCGGTCACCATGTAAGAGTCGGAATGCCGCAGCGCCTGCATCAGCACGCGGTATCGGCCGACATCGTCGGGGGAAAAGGCGCCGCTCTCGATCGCCTCGATCGCCGCCGCGAGCTCGGGAGACGATGCAATCACCGAGCTTGCTTCCACTCCCGCGCGCCGGCGCTCTGCGACCTCGTCCGCCCGCAAGCCGAAGATGAAGATGTTTTCTGCGCCGACGTGATCGCGAATCTCGATATTGGCTCCATCCAGCGTGCCGATCGTGAGCGCGCCGTTCACAGCAAGCTTCATGTTGCCGGTGCCGGAGGCTTCCATTCCCGCGGTGGAAATCTGCTCCGACAGGTCGGCGGCGGGAATGATCCGCTTTGCCAGGCTGACGTTGTAATCGGGCAGGAACACGACCCGCAGCACATCGCGAACGGCCGGATCCGCATTGATCACCTTGGCCACATCGTTGATGAGCTTGATGATCAGCTTTGCCTGGGCGTAGTTCGCCGCCGCCTTGCCGGCGAATATCTTCACCCGCGGCACCCAATTGCGAGCAGGCTCGGCCCTGATCGCATGATAGAGCGCGACGGTCCCGAGGACATTCAACAATTGACGCTTGTATTCGTGGATGCGCTTGATCTGCACGTCGAACAGCGCATCCGGGTCCACGAGCAGATCGAGGCGTGCGCCGATCAGACGCGTCAGCGCCGTCTTGTTGGCGCGCTTGGCTTGCCTGATCCGCTCCCCAATCCCGGGGTCTTCGGCGTGGTCGGCAAGGCGGATCATATGGCTGAAATCATCCAGCACCGCATCGCCGCAGACCTCGCGCAGGATCCCGGTGAGATCGGAATTGGCCTGCAGCAGCCAGCGCCGGAATGTGATGCCGTTGGTCTTGTTGACGATGCGGTCGGGATAGATCGCGTGCAGGTCGCGGAACACGGTCTTGCGCATCAGGTCGGTGTGCAGCGCCGAGACGCCGTTGATGCGATAGGCGCCGACAAACGCAAGGTGGCCCATTCTCAATTTTCGACCATCACGCTCGTCGATCAGTGAAATCGGTTCGAGCGAGTCGGAAGCACCCGGATTTTTCAGCTTTGCCGCCGCGAGATGCTCCATATTGATGCGATAGATGATCTCCAGGTGCCGCGGCAGAACCCGCCCGAGCAGATCGACCGGCCAGCTTTCCAGCGCCTCGGGCAAGAGGGTGTGGTTGGTATAGGAGAAGGTGCCGACGCTGATACGCCACGCCTCGTCCCACGGCAGGCCGTGCAGGTCGACAAGGATGCGCATGAGTTCCGGGATTGCGATGCTCGGATGCGTGTCGTTGAGCTGGATCGCGCAGCGAAGGGGCAGGAGGTACAGGTTTCCGTCGGTCCGCAGGTGGCGTTGCACCAGGTCCAGCAGCGAGGCTGAAACAAAGAAATATTCCTGGCGCAGGCGAAGCTCTTGGCCGGCCGGGGTCGAATCGCTGGGATAGAGGATCTTGGAAATCGCTTCCGCGCGCGTCTGCTCCGACAAGGCGCCGACGTGATCGCCCATGTTGAACGCATCGAGCCGCAGCGGGTCGGGGGCTCGTGCCGACCACAGGCGCAACGGATTGACCTGTCGGCCGCGCCATCCCACGATCGGAATATCGTAGGCGACCGCCTCGATGGTCTCGGCCGGATGCCAGACCGAGCGTTTGACTCCCGTCGGCGACGTCGTCGTCTCGACCGAGCCGCCGAACTGGATGTCGTAGACCGCTTCCGGCCGCGCAAACTCCCACGGATTGCCGAAGGACAGCCATACCTCGGGATACTCCTGCTGCCAGCCATCCCTGATGACTTGGCGGAACATCCCGTGATCGTAGCGAATGCCGTAGCCGCAGGCGGGAATTCCGAGGCTCGCCATGCTCTCCATGAAGCAGGCGGCGAGCCGGCCGAGGCCCCCATGACCCAATGCGGCGTCCGGCTCGGCGGCGCGCAGCCGGTTTAGATCGACACCCAAATCCCCGAGTGCCGCGCGAAACGTTTCGGTACAACCCAAATTCCAGAGCACATCGGCCAGAAGCCGCCCGATGAGGAACTCCAGCGACAGGTAGTAGACGCGCTTGCGGCCTTGGGCATAGTTGGCGCGCTCCACCGCGAGCCAGCGATGAACGATGCGGTCGCGAATCGTCAGCGCGGCGGCGACGAACCAGTCTCGCTCGGTGGCGACGGACGCATCCTTGCCCAGGTCCAGCGCCAGTTTGGCGAGCACGGCGCTCTTGATTTCGTCGATCTCCTCATCCTCTGCCGGCGCGCCGGCAAGACACATCGCGAGCTCGCCGACGTCACTCTGGTCCGCCGTCGCTGGCGGCCACTTGCGGGCGAAGCTCGCCTTATCCATGCCTCATGCCTCGTATGCCGCCATCGGTGCTTGGCCGGCCGGTGCAGAATCCCTGTAGCTTACAGAAACTAAAGCAGATTCCGCTGCATAGCCACCGCCTCGTCATGGCGGGGCAGAGCACGTAGGGCGCTTCTCAAAGCTGTCATTGCCGGGCTTGACCCGGCAATCCATCCCACTTCAAAAAAAGCTTCTCGCGAAGAGGATGGACCACCCGAAATCGGGTTTACCCGATTTCGGGCGCTTTAAGTGCGCAGGTCGGATAAATCCGACCTGCGTGGTCAAGCCCGCGGGTGACGCGCGGTTCAGAAGGCCCCTAGGGCGCAATAAGCGAAGCGCATTGCGCCATCTCGCCGCGCGGCGGACGCTCTCACGGCAGCGCGGTCACTTGACGGCGCCGCCCGTGATGCCGCTGATGAAGCGGTCGAGGAAAAGATTGTACGCGATCGCCACCGGGACGCTCGCGATCAGCGCCGCGGCCATCAGTTCGCCCCAGTAGAAGATGTCGCCGCGAATGAGGTCAGTCGCGACCCCCAAGGTGACGGGCTTTTCCTCCGATGAGGAGATAAACGTCAAGGCATAGACGAACTCCTGCATCGTCAGCGTGAACGCAAAAATGATGACGGTCAGTATCGCCGGCAGTGAGAGCGGCAGCACCGTCTTCACGAATGCCCCCAGCACGGTGCAGCCGTCGACGATCGCGGCTTCCTCGATTTCGCGCGGTACCGATTTGAAGAATCCCATCAATAGCCAGGTGCAGAACGGGATCGTGAAGGTCGGATACACCACGACCAGCGACCAGAGCGAGTCCTGCAATCCGAAGTCCGAGACCAGGCGCGACAGCGGCAGAAACAGCAGCGTGGGCGGCACCAGATAAGTTAGAAAGATCCCGATGCCGAGATTCTCGCCGCTGCGGCCCGGCGTGCGCGCGAGGCTGTAGCCGGCGGGCACCGCCACTGCGAGCGTGATTGCAACCACGCACACTCCGATCAGGGCCGTGTTCCCCAGCCACTGCACGAACAGCGTGTCCTCGAACAGATATTTGAGGTGCTCGAGGGTCGGCGCAGCGTTGAACCAGTAGGGGTTGGATTTGAGATTGTAGAGGTCGCCGTCGGCCTTGAACGTCGTAATCAGCATCCAATAGAACGGGAAAGCGGCAAACGTCACGAGCGTGATCACGGCCGCGTAGAACGAGCCTTCCCTGGCGATTGTTCGCGCCAGCCGCGTCATCTCAAATCTCCCGGCGCCGGAGCGCGCGTAACAGAAAGACGACCGCGATCAAAAGGAACGGAAACAGGAACAAGCAGATTGCAGCGCCGTGGGCGACGTCGCCCGACAGGATACCGACTTGGAAGGCCAGCGATCCCAATACGTGCGTGCCGTTGATGGGCCCCCCCTTGGTGAGCAGATAGACGACGCTGAGATCGGTAAATGTGAACACGGTGCCGAAGATCAGCGCGATCATGATGATCGGCGCGATGATGGGGAGAATGATCTGGTAGTTGCGCCGCCAGAAGCCGGCGCCATCAATGGTTGCGGCGTCGAGAACGTCGTTCGGTACCGAGGTAAATCCGGCGATGAAAATAACCACGCCGAACGGAAACAGGCGCCAGGCATGCACCACGGTGACGGCGATCATCGCCAGATCCTGCTGACCCAGCCACTGCCAGCGGTGCGCGGGATCCATCAGGCCTATGGTGACGAGTGTCCAGTTGATCACGCTGTAGAGGGAATCGAACATCCACAGCCAGGCCAGCGTTGCGAGCGACACCGGCACCGCCCACGGCAGCACGACGAGCGCGCGGGCAATTCCACGGCCTGGGAATTCCTGCATCAGCAGCATGGCGGCAAATTTGCCGAGCAGGAGTCCGATGACCTGGGCTCCGATGGTGAAGATGAAGGTATTCATCAGTGTTCGTTGAAAGATGCTGCTGTCCATCACATCGATGAAATTCTTCAGCCCGACGAATTGATAGTTCGGATCGAAAACCGTGAAGGCGCTCACGCTGTAATAGATGGCGAGGAAGAACGGCAGCGCGACCAGAACAAAGACATAGAGGATTGCCGGAGCGATGAAGAGCGGGCCGACCAGCTCCGGACGGTCGAGCAAGAAGCGGGTTTTCGGCCGAGGCGCAGCGACTGCGATTGCGGTCATGGCGCAAGTCCCCTCGTTACGGATGTTGGGTCCTGCGCCCCTCCCGATCGAAATAGCGCAGTTCCGTCTCGCGCACCGCGAACGCGTGCCAGGCGCCGGGCGAAACGCCCTTGAGCGTCGCGTGCGCCGGCAACTTGGCCGTCACCTCGCGTTTCGCGACTCTGCCGTCGAGCGAGCCGTACAAGATGTGCTCCGAGCCGAGGTACTCCACGCGGTCGACGCGGAACGGGAGCTCGAGGACCGGAGCGCCGTTGAGCAGCTCCTTGGGCAGGAAATTCTCGGGGCGAAAGCCCATCGATCCGCCCTCCCGCTCGATCAGGTTCATGGGCGGCGTGCCGAGAAAGCTCGCGACGAACTCGTCCGCCGGATGCTCATAGATTTCGGTCGGAGTGCCCGCCTGCCGCAGCCTGCCATGATCGATCACCGCGATGCGATCGCCCATCCCCATGGCCTCGACCTGGTCGTGCGTCACATAGATGGTGGCGGTGCGCACCGTCCGCTGGAACTGCTTGAGCTCGCTGCGGGCGCTCGCGCGCAGCTTCGCGTCGAGGTTCGAGAGCGGCTCATCCAGCAGGAATACCGTTGGGTCGCGGACCAGCGCCCGCGCCAGCGCGACACGCTGACGCTCGCCGCCGGAAAGCTCGCGCGGGCGGCGCTGCGCAAGATGGTCGATGCCGAGCAGACCGGCTGCCCATTCGACCTTGCGTTTGATCTCCTCGCGCGCCGTGCCTTGCGTGCGCAGCGGGAAGGCGATGTTGTTCCAAACCGTGAGGTGCGGATAGAGCCCGTAGCTTTGAAAGACCATGGCGACGCCGCGCCCGCGCGGCGGCATGTCGTTGACGACCTCTCCATCGATCAGGACTTGCCCGGAGGTGGGCTTTTCCAAGCCTGCGATGATTCGCAGCAACGTGGTCTTGCCGCATCCCGACGGCCCGAGCAGCACCATGAACTCGCCATCGCGCGCCTCGAGGCTGATGCCGTTGACGGCCGCCACCTCGCCGAACTTTTTCCTGATCTCGTTGACAGCAACCGCGGCCATGTAGATTTGCTCGACGGGCAGGGCGTGCCACGTTCACCGAGGCCCGGGGCGGGTGACCTGATGCACCCGCCCCGGGCGGAAACCTCAAGCTCGCGCCGCCCACTTCCGGTAGATCGGCTCGATCTCCTTATGCGCCCACGCGACCGCCTCCTCCGGCGTCGCCTGGTCGGTCGCCGCCTTGGCCATCATGTCGACGATGATGAACTTGTTGACCACCTCGTCGGACGCGGGTCCCGCCGGCCCCGGATAGCCGAACACCGCATGCCACTCGTTGGCGGTCTGCAGCACTTGCAGCTTGTCCGGCGGATGCGAGCTCGGATCGTTCGACAAGATCGGCATGGGCTTCGGCACGAGGTTGGCGAACAGCGGGTGGTTGTAGCCGGTGCTCGCCTCGAAAGCCTCGACCCCGTGATCGGCGTAGTAGCGCAGGAACTCGATCGCCGTGTCCTTGTTGCGCGCAAAACGCCAGATCCCGTAGGAATTGGGCGAGCTGCCGGCCAGCCGGCGCACCGGCCCGGCCGGGGTTTTCCAGACGAAAATCTTGTCGGCCAATTCGGGAGTGGCCTTCTGGATCGACCGGTAC
>Ga0306922_10006968_pt1 | contig 10863 bp, 10 predicted proteins | sample sta12Cox44000082_FD_203758 | JGI IMG/M metagenome (GOLD analysis project Ga0306922, IMG submission 203758) | Lab enrichment of tropical soil microbial communities from Luquillo Experimental Forest, Puerto Rico - statoxic.12C.oxic.44.000.082 (v2)... | ecosystem: Environmental > Terrestrial >...
CGGGCGGCGGCGTGCGAACGAGAGCAGCGTAGCGAGGATGAGCAGGCCAACGAGCGCGAGGGCTGCAGCGATGATCCCGGCGGCTCCTGCCGAGCTGAAGCCGTAGCTTGCTACGAGCCCGTGATAAGCCGCGACCAACCCGAACGCCACGGCAAACAACAAAATGACGATGGCGACGGCAATGACGATTGCTTGCCTGACCGAGCGCTCAATCGACTCCTTGATGCCGAGCCCAACCCGGAGAGACGAGAGCAGCGCGAGCGCTGTGCGGAGCATGGATGCTGCGCCTAGCGACGGGTGAACACACCAAACAGGAAGCCTAGTCCAACGGCAATGGCGATGGCCGACAGCGGGTTGCGCCTTATGGCCTCCTCGGCCTCATAGGCTGTCTCTTTTGCTCGGTCCTGCGCCCGGTTGACTTGCTTGCTGGCGATGCGCCCAACCGTCGAGGTCAGGTTTTGCAAGTCGACGCGGATCGCATCGATCTGATTGGCCAAATCCTCGGCGTCACGGGCGCCAGCGCCACGCTTTGCTGCGCCCGTGCGAATATCGCTTTCGGCTGATGACATAGGTCTTTCCTTCCCCTTGGAGAAGCGGTGGGTTGGCGAGGCATGAGAAACTCTTGCGCGGCAAGCTACGTTCCAATTGGGCTCAGGGGAACGCTTTGCCGACCGGACTTGGCGGACTCTGGCGCGCAACTGTCAAGTGGTGAGGCACGCAGCCACGCCGCGATTCCGCGCCATCCGAAGGCTTGCGCTTGGACCACCCAACTTCTAGACTTTGGTCCTGAGGGGACATCGAGCATGGGCCGTTGTAGGCTGGGGGTAGCCGCCATCGTCGTTTTATGTCTCGCTGCGTCCGGTGCGCAGCCTGCATATGCTTGGGGCCAGGCTCACTTCCGCAAGGCGCAGGCTTTCTACTGCTACCCGCGCAATTACTGGTGGTTCTATCGCCCCTATACCACGGCGCTACTGAACTATCCCCGTTGCATGCCTTATTTCCATTATCTCGGGCCAGACGACGCTCTACGCGGCGGCCCCGACCGCGTCCTCAGATACAGATAGAACCCTCAGCCTTTCGTTTTGAGCCTCGCCCAATGCAGCGCGACCGCGACGGCGTTTGAGACGTTGAGGCTTGCAAGCGCGCTTTCCGTCGAGATACGGCAGAGGCTGTCGCAATGCTCTCGCGTCAGCTGGCGCAGTCCTTTGCCTTCGGCGCCGAGCACGAGCGCGAGGGGTCGGGTCAATGGCGCGTTCTCAAAGGCCTCGCTTGCTTCCTCGGCAAGGCCTACCCGCAAATAGCCGCGCTCGCCGAGCTCGGCGAGACTCTGGGCGAGATTCTTGACGAGGATCACCGGCACAATGTCGAGCGCACCGCTTGCGGCCTTGGCGAGCACGCCGGAGAGCGGAGGGCTGTGGCGCTCGGTCAGAACAAGGCCACTCGCGCCGAAGGCCGCAGCCGAGCGCAACGCGGCGCCGACATTCTGCGGGTCGGTGACCTGATCGAGTACGAGCAGGATGCCGCCGGTGCTCACCTCATCGAGTCCGACTGGTGGTAATGGTTCGGTTTTGAGGGCAAGGCCCTGGTGCACGGCGTCGGCGCCGAGCAGTCTGTCGAGCTCTTTGGGGTTCACCAGTTCTGGCGTCACGCCGCGCTTGGCCATGAGAGGTCCGAGCCGGTGCGCCGCTTTTTCCGTGGCCACCAGCCTGCCAATGCGCCGTCGCGGGTTGGCGAGCGCGGCTTCGACTGGGTGAAGACCATAGAGCAGCACGCGCTCGGTATCTGACCCACGCGCCGGCCCATGTCTCTGCTGATCGCGCCAACCATGGCGCTGCGGCTTCTGATTCCTTGGTCTTTGCCGCCGCATGGCCGCTTGACTCGCTTCCAGGCTGTGTGGGCTGAGGCGATCAACTCAGCAAATTTCGCGGAAACCTCATGATTTATATTCGCGGAAACGTCATGATTTATAGTTGACAGCGCCTGATGCGCTACCCATAAACCACGTCATGGCGGACTCTGCCGGCCGACGGCGGGGCGTTTTTGCTTGGTCACAACCACCAGTCAATCCATCTCTGAACTCAAGGAGGGGTGCCCGAGTGGCTAAAGGGGACGGGCTGTAAACCCGTTGGCTATGCCTACGTAGGTTCGAATCCTACCCCCTCCACCACCACTCTAGAGTGCGGAATGGATGCGGGTGTAGCTCAATGGTAGAGCAGCAGCCTTCCAAGCTGAGGACGAGGGTTCGATTCCCTTCACCCGCTCCAGGTCAGGTGTCAGGTGCCGGGGGATAGCTTGGCAGCTGACACCTGAATAGGAGTGTAGCTCAACTGGCTAGAGCACCGGTCTCCAAAACCGGGGGTTGGGGGTTCGAGTCCCTCCACTCCTGCCAGACCGAGGCGAGTTGGAAGGAAAGAGCGGATGGCTTCCGCAGCAAGGATGAGGATGGCGAGGATTAGTCCTTTCGAGTTTATCCAGCAGGTGCGCACCGAGGTCGCCAAGGTGACCTGGCCGACGCGCCGCGAGACCGTGGTGACCACGGCCATGGTGCTCGCCATGTCGATCGCCGTCGCGCTGTTCTTCCTCGCCGCCGACTGGGTGCTGAGCAACGTGGTGACGCTAATTTTGGGTTTCGGCCGCTAGGAGGCAGGTCTTAAGTCCGATGGCAATGCGCTGGTACATCGTCCACGCCTACTCGAACTTCGAGCGGAAGGTCGCCGAATCCATCAAGGAGCGAGCCGCCTCTGCGGGTCTTTCCGACCTGTTTGCGGAGGTGCTGGTGCCGATGGAAGAGGTCGTGGAGATGCGCCGCGGCCGCAAGGTGAGCTCGGAGCGGAAGTTCTTCCCGGGCTACGTGCTCGTGAAAATGGAGCTCAACGACCAGACCTACCACCTGATCAAGTCCACGCCGAAAGTCACGGGCTTCCTCGGCACCGAGAACAAGCCCATCCCCATCACCGAGGAGGAGGCAGGCCGCATCCTCCTGCAAGTGCAGGAGGGCGTCGAGCGGCCTAAGCCGTCGGTCACGTTCGAGATCGGCGAGCAGGTGCGCGTGGCAGACGGCCCGTTCGCATCGTTCAACGGCCTCGTCGAGGAAGTCGACGAAGAGCGGGCGCGGCTCAAGGTGGCGGTGTCGATCTTCGGCCGCGCCACGCCGGTCGAGCTCGAATATGCCCAAGTTGAGAAGCTCTAGGCGAGCGCACGAAAGAGTAAGCGGGAAGGCGCGGGAAAGTCAGAATGGCTAAGAAGATCGAGGGTTACATCAAGCTCCAGGTGCCGGCAGGGCAGGCCAATCCCTCGCCGCCGATCGGCCCTGCGCTCGGCCAGCGCGGCGTCAACATCCCGGAGTTCTGCAAGCAGTTCAACGCGGCGACGCAGAAGCTTGAGCCTGGCTCGCCGATCCCCACGGTGATCACCGTCTATTCCGACCGCTCCTTCACCTTTGAGATGCGCACGCCTCCGGCGTCGTACCTCCTGAAGAAGGCGGCGAAGATTACTTCCGGTTCGAAAGAGCCCGGCCGTGCTGTGACGGGCAGCGTGACGCAGGCGCAGCTCCGCGAGATCGCCGAGATCAAGATGAAGGATTTGAACGCCAATTCCGTCGAGCAGGCGATGAAGATTATCGCCGGTTCAGCCCGCTCGATGGGACTACAGGTCCAGGAGTAACCATGGGCAAGCCGGGCAAGAGATATAAGGCGGCAAGCGCGCCGGTCGATCGCGAGACGCTTTACTCGGTTGAGGACGCCGTGAAGCTCGTCAAGAAGGGGGCCAAAGCCAAGTTCGACGAGACCATCGAGATCGCTATGAATCTCGGCGTCGATCCGCGCCACGCCGACCAGATGGTGCGGGGCGTCTGCGCTTTGCCGCATGGTTCGGGACGCAAGCTCAGGGTTGGTGTGTTCGCCAAGGGCGCCAAGGCCGAGGAGGCCAAGAAGGCCGGTGCCGATGTGGTTGGCGCGGAGGATCTCGTCGAGCAGGTGCAGAAGGGCATGATCGATTTCGATCGCGCCATCGCTACTCCGGACATGATGCCGCTCGTCGGCCGCCTTGGAAAGGTGCTTGGTCCGCGCGGACTCATGCCGAATCCGAAAGTCGGCACTGTGACCGCCGATATCGGGCCTGCGGTGCGCGCTGCAAAAGGCGGCGCCGTCGAATTCAGAGTCGAGAAGGCTGGCCTGATCCATGCAGGCGTCGGCAAGGCGAGCTTCAGCGAGGAGGCTCTGGTCGAGAACATCCGGGCCTTTGCCGACGCGGTGATGAAGGCAAAGCCGTCCGGTGCCAAAGGCACATTCTTGAAGAAGATCGCAGTCGCTTCGACCATGGGCCCGGGCGTGAAGATCGAGCCCGCAAGCCTTACCGGCGGCGGGGCGTGAGTTTTTTGGAGGTTCGGGACTGATTTCAGTCCCGAAGGATCGCTTTGAGAGAAGCGGTCCAAACCTGTCCAAGACTGCAGGTGCGGGGTGACCCGCTTAAGCCTTTCGGGCCTGCATGAGACGGGAGACGAACGGTTCGATGGATGCGGCTCAACCGCAACCTGGAGATCGGTTTGAACCTCGTAGTTGGCTCTAACGCACTTTCGCGTGCGAGCAGGACAGGCAACGGAGCGCTGCTTTGGAAGAAGCGGGCCGGGCTTTTGCCTGCCGCTTGCTTCCTCGCAGCACGTGCAGCCGAGGTCGAGGGCATGCGCTCTCGGCCTCTAGAGACGGAGTGAACAGTGGATAGAGCAGAGAAGCGCGAAGTCGTAACGGCGCTTCACGATGCCATCGCCAAAAGCCGCGTGGTCGTCGTCGCTCATTACGCGGGCCTGACTGTTGGCGACATGACCAAGTTCCGGCGCGAGATGAGAAGCATGGGCGGGCGAGTCAAGGTGGCGAAGAACAGGCTCGTCAAGCTCGCGGTTGAAGGCACCGATGCCAAGGGTATCTCGGATTTACTGAAAGGGCCGACTTGCGTTGCCTTTTCCGACGATCCCGTGGCAGCGCCGAAGGTTGCCGTCAAATTCGCCAAAGCAAATGAGAAATTCGTGATCCTTGGTGGAGCGATGGGAGCCCAGGTGCTCGATGCCAAAGGCGTGAGCTCGCTTGCCAGTCTGCCATCGCTCGACGACCTCCGCGGCAAGTTGATCGGCCTCCTTCAGGCGCCTGCGGGCAAGATCGCCAGCACGCTGAACGAGCCCGGTGCGCAGCTTGCCCGCGTGTTCGCGGCCTTTGGCAAAAAGGAAGCAGCGTGACGGCCGGCCACATCACCTAACAACAGAGTCAAACCTACGAGGATAAGTAAATGGCAGATCTAACGAAAATAGTGGACGAGCTTTCGAGCCTCACGGTGCTCGAGGCAGCTGAGCTTGCAAAGTTGCTCGAGGAGAAATGGGGCGTCTCAGCCGCAGCGCCTGTGGCCGTGGCGGCCGCCGGCGGTGGCGGAGCGGCCGCAGCACCGGTCGAAGAGAAGACCGAGTTCACCGTCGTTCTCGCCGCGGCCGGCGCGCAGAAGATCAATGTGATCAAGGAGGTGAGGGCGATCACCAGCCTTGGCCTGAAGGAGGCCAAGGACCTCGTCGAAAGCGCGCCGAAACCGGTCAAGGAAGGCGTGACCAAGGACGAGGCAGAGAAGATCAAGAAGCAGCTCGAGGCCGCCGGAGCGACCGTCGAGTTGAAGTAATATCAGTGGGTTGAAAGATGCCCGGGCGGCCCCCATATTGGGTGGTCCGACCGCAACCCACCAAAACATGCGACGTTTTCGCCAGAGTCTCCGCTTTCGCCAAGCGGGGTTTCCGGTGAGCCGTCGCGAGCGAGCTAAGAGGTGAAAATGGCGCAGCAGACTACGAATGGGCACAAGCGTTTACGGAAAATGTTCGGCCGGATTCACGAAGCGGCCGAGATGCCGAACCTCATCGAGGTTCAGAAGCAATCTTACGATCAGTTCTTGATGGTTGAGGAGCCTGAGGGCGGGCGCCAGGACGAGGGATTGCAGGCCGTGTTTCGCTCCGTCTTTCCGATCAAGGATTTCGGTGAGCGTGCCCAGCTCGAGTTTGTCCGCTACGCCTTCGACCTGCCGAAATACGACGTAGAGGAGTGCCAGCAGCGTGGCATGACCTATGCCGCGCCGCTCAAGGTCACCTTGAGGCTCATTGTATTTGACGTCAACGAGGAGACTGGCGCTCGCTCGGTCAAGGACATCAAGGAGCAGGACGTCTACATGGGCGACATGCCGCTCATGACGTCGAACGGCACCTTCGTCATCAACGGCACCGAGCGCGTCATCGTCTCGCAGATGCATCGCTCGCCCGGCGTGTTCTTCGACCACGACCGTGGCAAGACCCATTCCTCGGGGAAGCTGTTATTTGCCGCGCGCATCATTCCCTATCGCGGCTCGTGGCTCGACTTCGAGTTCGACGCCAAGGACATCGTCTATGTGCGCATCGACCGGCGCCGCAAGCTGCCGGTGACGACGCTGCTTTATGCGCTCGGCCTCGAGGACGAAGAGATCCTCGCGACCTTCTACCATCGCATCGCGCTTAAGGCGACCAAGGAAGGCTGGCGTATGCCGTTCCGGCCCGACCGCTTGCGCGGCATCAAGCCCACCAGCGACCTGATCGACGCCAAGACCGGCAAGGTCGCGATCGAGGCTGGCCGTAAGGTCACCTCACGCCTCGCCAAGAAGCTCGCCGACGAAGGCTTGAAGGAGCTGCTCGTCAGCGACGAGGACCTCCATGGCCGCTACCTCGCGCAGGACGTGGTGAACATGGAGACCGGCGAGATCTACGCCGAGGCGGGCGATGAACTCGACGCCAAGCTGCTCGCCACCTTGAAGGACCTCGGGCTCAAGGAGATCCCGATCCTCGACATCGATCATGTCAATGTCGGCGCCTTCATCCGAAACACGCTCGCCATCGACAAGAACTCCAATCCCGAAGAGGCGCTGCTCGACATTTACCGCGTGATGCGCCCGGGCGAGCCGCCGACGCCAGAGGCCGCCGCCACGCTGTTCCACGGCATCTTCTTCGATGCCGAGCGCTACGACCTCTCCGCCGTGGGCCGGGTCAAGATGAACATGCGCCTCGACCTCGATGCTCCCGATACCGTGCGCACGCTGCGCAAGGAGGACATCCTTGCTGTGATCAAGACGCTGGTCGATCTGCGCGACGGCAAGGGCGAGATCGACGACATCGACCACCTCGGCAACCGCCGGGTACGCTCGGTGGGCGAGCTCATGGAGAATCAGTATCGCGTCGGTCTGCTGCGCATGGAACGTGCCATCAAGGAGCGCATGAGCTCGGTCGATATCGACACGGTCATGCCGCAGGACCTGATCAATGCGAAGCCTGCCGCTGCTGCTGTGCGCGAGTTCTTTGGCTCGTCCCAGCTCTCGCAGTTCATGGACCAGACCAATCCGCTGTCGGAGATCACGCATAAGCGGCGACTTTCGGCACTTGGGCCTGGCGGTCTCACCCGCGAGCGCGCGGGCTTCGAGGTCCGCGACGTGCACCCGACGCATTACGGCCGCATCTGCCCGATCGAGACGCCCGAGGGTCCGAATATCGGCTTGATCAATTCGCTCGCGACCTATGCGCGCGTGAACAAATACGGCTTCATCGAGAGTCCTTACCGATGCGTGGTGAAGGGCAAGGTAACCGACGAGGTGGTGTACCTTTCGGCCATGGAGGAGGCGCGCTACGTCATTGCTCAGGCCAACGCCAAACTCAATCCAAACGGCACATTCGCCGAAGACCTCATCACCTGCCGCCATGCCGGCGACGTCGAGCTCGTGCCGCCCGAGAAGGTGGACTTGATCGACGTGTCGCCGAAGCAGCTCGTGTCGGTCGCCGCCGCGCTCATTCCGTTCCTCGAGAACGACGACGCGAACCGCGCTCTGATGGGCTCGAACATGCAGCGCCAGGCAGTGCCCCTCATCACCGCCGAGGCCCCACTCGTCGGCACCGGCATGGAGGAGGTGGTGGCGCGCGATTCTGGCGCCGCCATCGGCGCGCGCCGCACTGGCGTGGTCGATCAGGTCGATGCGACCCGTATTGTCATCCGCGCTACCGAGGAGACCGATCCGTCTAAGTCAGGCGTCGACATTTATAATCTGCGCAAGTTCCAGCGCTCGAACCAGAACACCTGCATCAACCAGCGGCCTCTGGTGCGTGTCGGCGATCATGTGAAGGCCGGCGAGATCATCGCCGACGGTCCTTCGACCGATCTCGGCGAGCTTGCGCTCGGCCGCAACGTGCTCGTCGCCTTCATGCCGTGGATGGGATACAACTTTGAGGACTCGATCCTCATCTCCGAGCGCGTCGTGCGCGACGACGTGTTCACCTCGATCCATATCGAGGAGTTCGAGGTGATGGCCCGTGACACCAAGCTCGGTCCTGAGGAGATCACCCGCGACATCCCTAACGTCTCGGAGGAGGCTCTCAAGAACCTCGACGAGGCGGGCATTGTGTATATCGGCGCGGAGGTTAATCCAGGCGACATCCTGGTCGGCAAGATCACGCCGAAAGGCGAGAGCCCGATGACGCCTGAGGAGAAGCTGCTTCGCGCCATCTTCGGCGAGAAGGCCTCCGACGTCCGCGACACCTCGCTCAAGCTGCCGCCCGGCGTGTCCGGGACTGTGGTCGAAGTGCGCGTGTTCAACCGCCACGGCGTCGAGAAGGACGAGCGCGCCATGGCGATCGAGCGCGAGGAGATCGAGCGGCTTGCCAAGGACCGCGACGACGAGCTCGCCATCCTCGACCGCAACGTCTATGGCCGTCTCAAGGACGTGCTGATGCACAAGGTGGTGGCCAAAGGCCCCAAGAATATCAAGAGGGACTCGAAGATCACCGAGGCCCTTCTCGATGAGGTCGCGCGCAGCCATTGGTGGGAGATCGCGCTCAAGAACGAGAAGGCGATGGCCGAGGTCGAGGCGATCCGCCGCCAATATGAAGAGGCGAAGAAGGGCCTCGAGCAGCGCTTTGTCGACAAGGTGGACAAGTTGCAGCGTGGCGACGAGCTTCCGCCCGGCGTGATGAAGATGGTCAAGGTCTTCGTCGCGGTGAAGAGGAAGATCCAGCCTGGCGACAAGATGGCCGGCCGGCACGGCAACAAGGGCGTGATCAGCCAGATCGTGCCGATCGAGGACATGCCTTATCTCGAGGATGGTACGCCCATCGACATCGTGCTGAACCCGCTCGGCGTGCCGAGCCGTATGAATGTGGGCCAGATTCTCGAGACCCATCTCGGCTGGGCTTGCCGCGGTCTTGGCAACAAGATCGGCGAGGCGCTCGAAGCTTACTACCACTCGCACAAGGCGAAGCCGCTTAAGGACATGCTCAAGACCATCTACGGCGAGGATAAGGCAGTGACGGCCCTCAAGGAGGACCAGGTCATCGAGGCGAGCGAGAACCTGAAGGCCGGCGTGCCGGTGGCGACGCCGGTGTTCGACGGCGCGCATGAAGGCGACGTGACCGCACTGCTTGAGGCGGCCGGACTCGATTCATCTGGTCAGGTGACGCTTTATGACGGACGCACCGGGGATGAGTTCGAGCGCAAGGTGACCGTGGGCTACATCTATATGCTGAAGCTCCACCACCTCGTGGACGACAAGATCCATGCGCGCTCGATCGGGCCTTACAGCCTCGTCACCCAACAGCCGCTTGGTGGCAAGGCACAGTTCGGCGGCCAGCGTTTCGGCGAGATGGAGGTGTGGGCGCTCGAAGCTTACGGTGCGGCTTACACGCTGCAAGAGATGCTCACGGTGAAGTCTGACGACGTGGCCGGCCGCACCAAGGTCTACGAAGCGATCGTCCGCGGCGACGACACCTTCGAAGCCGGCATCCCCGAGTCGTTCAACGTTCTGGTCAAGGAGATGCGGGCGTTGGGATTGAATGTCGAGCTGGTTCAGCCAAAACCTGAGGACCAACAGCCGGCGCGGCCGAGATTGCCGCGACCTGCGGCGGAATGAGCCAGTTCGGCTCGCTTGAAATGATTATGGGAAATGAGACCGGGCGGCATCGGCCGCCCATTGGGAGACCAGAGAATGAATCAAGAAATCGTCAATCTCTTCAGCCCTCAGACCCAGCAGCAGAATTTCGATCAGATCCGGATCGGCATTGCCAGCCCGGAGAAAATTCTGTCGTGGTCGTATGGAGAGATTAAGAAGCCGGAGACGATCAACTACCGCACCTTCAAGCCGGAGCGCGACGGGCTGTTCTGTGCGCGCATCTTCGGCCCGGTGAAGGACTACGAGTGCTTGTGCGGCAAGTACAAGCGCATGAAGTACAAGGGCGTCATTTGCGAGAAATGCGGCGTTGAAGTGACGCTCGCCAAGGTGCGGCGCGAGCGCATGGGCCATATCGAGCTTGCCGCGCCTGTCGCGCATATCTGGTTCCTGAAATCCTTGCCCTCGCGCATCGGGCTCCTGCTCGACATGACGCTCAAGGACCTCGAGCGCGTGCTCTATTTCGAGAACTACATCGTGCTCGAGCCGGGGCTCACCTCGCTCAAGCCGCTCCAGCTCCTCTCCGAGGAGGATTACCTCAAGGCGCAGGAGGAGTTCGGCGAGGATTCCTTCACCGCCGCGATTGGTGCCGAGGCGATCCGCGAACTGCTTAAGGCGCTCGATCTTGAGAAGATCGCGGCTGATCTCCGCATCGAGATTGCCGAGTCGACCTCAGAGCTCAAGCCCAAGAAGCTCGCCAAGCGGCTCAAGGTGGTCGAGGCCTTCATCCAATCCGGCAACCGGCCCGAGTGGATGATCTTGACCGTGGTTCCGGTCATTCCGCCCGAGCTTCGCCCGCTGGTTCCGCTCGACGGCGGCCGCTTCGCCACGTCGGACCTGAACGACCTCTATCGCCGCGTCATCAACCGCAACAATCGTTTGAAGCGG
>Ga0306922_10006973_pt1 | contig 10859 bp, 11 predicted proteins | sample sta12Cox44000082_FD_203758 | JGI IMG/M metagenome (GOLD analysis project Ga0306922, IMG submission 203758) | Lab enrichment of tropical soil microbial communities from Luquillo Experimental Forest, Puerto Rico - statoxic.12C.oxic.44.000.082 (v2)... | ecosystem: Environmental > Terrestrial >...
CCCCGATCACCAGCGCGGTCCGCGCTTGCCCGAGGCGCAACGCATTGTCGGCGACCGACAGAGCGAAGATGAACCCGGCGCAGACTGCCTGAACGTCGAAGGCCGCGCCACGCCTCATTCCGAGCCGCGCCTGCACCTTCGTAGCCGTGGCCGGAAAGGTATTGTCGGGAGTTGCTGTAGCTACGATAAGCAGATCGAGATCGCTGCCGTTCATTCCAGCGCTGCTCAGCGCACGTTCGGCGGCACAGACGGCAAGGTCAGACGTTAACTCTCCCGGTGCGGCAACCCGGCGCTCGCTTATCCCTGTGCGCTGGCGGATCCATTCATCCGAGGTGTCGAGGCGGTCAGCGAGTTCGTGGTTAGTTATGATCCGCTCGGGCAGGTAGGCGCCGCATCCAGCGACCTGGGATCGCGGGGTCATCGTCCTGGCGATTAGGGGGTTGCTGCCGACTGCGGTACGGATCGCGCATCGTTGAGGCGTTCCAGCTCGACCCGGATCTTGTCGAGGAAGCCGTTCACCTTCATGTCGATGGCAACGCCGATGGCGTTGGCAAAACCGAACGCGTCAGTCGAGCCGTGGCTCTTGACCGCGATCCCGCCCAAGCCCAAGAACATGGCGCCATTATAGCGGCGCGGATCGCAACGCATCCGGAGTTTTCTTAGCGCCCCGCGTGCAAAGAGATAGCCGATCCGCGCCGACAGCGAGTGGTGAAACGCCGCTTCGAGGAACTCGCTGAACAGCTTGGCCGTTCCCTCCGCTGTCTTTACGGCGACATTCCCAGTGAAACCGTCGGTGACCACGACATCGACGGTCCCCGCCGCAATATCATCGCCCTCGATGAACCCGTGAAACTGGATCGGTGTTTTCGCCAAGCGCAACCGCGCGCTGGCGGCTCGAACGGCGTTATTCCCCTTCAAGTCCTCGGCGCCAACATTGAGCAGGCCAACGGTGGGCTCGATCAGACCGAGGACGGCCCGCGCGAACACGTCACCCATCAGCGCAAATTGGACGAGGTTCTCGGCGTCGCATTCGATGTTGGCACCGAGGTCCAGCATTACGCTTTCGCCGCGCTGGGTCGGGAAGAACGACGCAATCGCCGGCCGATCAATCCCGGGCAACATCTTGAGCGCGAATTTGGCCATCGCCATTAGCGCACCGGTGTTGCCGGCGGAAACGACGCCATCGGCCCTCCCTTCGGCGACAGCGTCGATTGCGAGCCGCATGCTCGATTGCCGTCCGGTGCGAAGCGCCAGCGACGGCTTCGCATCGTCAGCCACGACCTCGGACGTGTGGCAGAGCGTCACCATGCCGCTGAGCCTTGGCAGCTTCGCGATAAGCGGACGCACCTCGGCTTCCACGCCGAACAACAGGTAGCGAACGCTGGGATATCGTTGTAGCGCGATCTCGGCACCCTTTAGCACGATGCCCGGAGCGCGGTCGCCGCCCATCGCGTCGATCGCAATCGTGATGGAGTCGCTCACCGTGCGCGACCTCTGAGCCGGGTGTGTTGGTCAGGGCGTCTCCGATGGCGCCACGATCACCTCGCGGCCGTCATAGTACCCGCACGCCGTGCAAAGATGATGCGCGCGCTTCAACTCGCCACAATTGGGGCATTCCGCGTAGGCGGCGGGTTTGAGCGCATGGTGCGAGCGTCGCATGTTGCGGCGCGACGCCGAGGTTTTCTTTTTTGGAACTGCCATGGCAAGCTCGCTTTCGCGAAAGGCGACCTAAAAGAACGCCGCTAATTATCCAAAAACAGAAGCCACGGCAACAATCATGCGGCCCTCCCCGCAGCGTCCGGCAGCTGATCCGTTTGCGCCTCGCGAACTTGTCAGCATTCCGTGCGCCGCATCAGGTGGGCTAGCGCGATGAAGGGGCTTTCGGTCGATTCCACCACGATTTCGGCGTCGATCGTGGCGTCGGGGTGCCGTGGAAAGACCGGCAACGAGAGCGAGAGCTCCTGCGCCACAGCTTCTCCGATGTCGATCACATCGCCATTCAACGGCTCAAAAGCTGCCTCTTCTTGTTGCCATCCGATTTCCTGATGCTCCCCTTCAGCGGGACCATAGACAAGCGTGAAGCGGTCGGACACTGAGCCCGCCACCGGCTCGAGAGTGATGACGCAGCTCTGCACGAACTCGGCCTCGAAAGTGGCTTCCAACACGATGACCTCGTCGCCTTGGCGGCGAAGCTCGACTGCGGCGTTCAGCCGGTCGAGGGCGAGCAGGTCAAAACGCCGGGAAAGTTTTTCACGTTCGCTGGGCATTGCTTCGATGTGCTGCGCAAATGGGGCGGAACCGAGCCGGGTGAGCGGAACAAGTCGAGAGAATTCGGGCATGATATCGGTCACTGCGACCTCTCCATCGCACCGAGCAACGCGGCGTTCTGCGGGACGCTCAACCGAAGGGGAGTCACCGCCGTGCTCGAAACAGCTGGAGACGTTGACAACGCAAGGTTCCCAGCTAAAAATCGTGCCGGAGAAATGGGCGCGGCCCCGACTTGCTTCAACAGCGAACTGGTTGCGTGATCTCGTGCTCCGCCGACGAGCCCTCCCCCTTCGATATCAGTCTGCCATCCTGAGCGCCGTTTCGGCGACCGCGTTGGTTGCCGGCTGTGCGACGAGCGTCGAGCAGCGCGGCAACCTGCCAACGCAAGATAAGATTGCCGAGATTCATCCGGGGAGCACCACCAAGGACGAGGTCATCAAGATCCTGGGCTCGCCTTCAAGTGTTAGTATCTTCAATGACAAATCCTGGTACTACATAAGTCGACGAACCGAGCAATTCTCGTTCTTTGATCCCAGTGTGGTCGACCAGCAGGTCTATCTCGTGAACTTCGACGACCAGGGTGTCGTCAAGGCCGTCGATCACAAAGGCTTAGACGACGGCAAGGAGATCGTCCCGGTCGCCAGGACGACGCCAGCCCCCGGCCGCGAGCTGTCGTTCCTCGAGCAGGTGATCGGCAATCTCGGAAAATTCAACAAGAGCGCCGCTACCAGCAGCGGCACCGGGGGTACCGGCGGTACCGGCGGCACCGCCCCCACCGGCAGACCCCAAGACTGATCCTTGGCCGACGATCGTGGGTTTCAGCCCGCCCACTTCGCGAGGATGACGAGCAGCAGCAGTGCGACGATGTTGGTGATCTTGATCATCGGGTTCACCGCGGGTCCGGCGGTGTCCTTGTAGGGATCGCCGACGGTATCGCCAGTCACCGCGGCTTTGTGGGGCTCGGACCCCTTGCCCCCGTGATGGCCTTCCTCGATGTATTTCTTTGCGTTATCCCACGCGCCGCCGCCAGAGGTCATCGAGATGGCAACGAAGATCCCCGTCACGATGGTGCCGAGCAGCATGGCGCCCAGCGCCGTAAACGCGGCTGCACGCCCGGCGATTAGCGAAATGACAACGTACAGAACGATCGGCGCCAAGACCGGCAACAGGGATGGAACGATCATTTCGCGGATTGCTGCCCGGGTCAGCATGTCGACGGCAAGACCGTAATCCGGCTTTGCATTACCCTGCATGATGCCGGGGATCTCGCGGAACTGGCGGCGCACTTCAATGACGACCGAGCCGGCCGCTCGCCCGACTGCGGTCATGCCGAGCGAGCCGAATAAATAAGGCAAGAGCCCGCCGATAAATAGCCCAATCACAACGTATGGATCTTGCAGCGCGAAATGGACATCGAGATTGGGGAAGTAGTACTTGAGATCTTCGGTGTACGCGGCGAACAGCACAAGCGAGGCGAGCCCTGCGGAACCAATCGCATAGCCCTTGGTCACTGCTTTGGTCGTGTTGCCGACCGCATCGAGTGCGTCAGTCGTTCGCCGCACCTCGCGCGGCAGGTCGGCCATTTCAGCGATGCCGCCGGCGTTATCGGTGACCGGGCCGTAGGCGTCGAGCGCGACGATCATCCCGGCGAGCGCCAGCATCGTCGTCGCGGCCACCGCAATTCCAAACAAACCAGCGATTAGAAAAGAAACGATGATGCCGACACAGATTACGACGACCGGCAGCGCGGTCGCCTCCATCGATACCGCAAGGCCTTGGATCACGTTCGTGCCGTGCCCGGTCGTCGAGCTCAGCGCAATACTGCGGACCGGCCGGTAGGTGGTTGCCGTATAATATTCAGTAATCCAGACGATGAAGCCGGTGACCCCCAGACCGACGACCGCGCAGAGCCACAATCCTAGCCCGGTTACCGACCCGCCCGTACTCATTGCGAGCGGGTCCGCAAGGCCAAGGAGCCAATAGATTACGAAGGCTATCGCGACGATCGACAGGATCCCGGTCGCGATAAGTCCCTTGTAGAGCGCCTTCATAATTCCGTTATCGGCGCCCAGCCGCACAAAGAATGTGCCAATCACCGAGGTGGCAATGCACACCGCGCCGATCGCGAGAGGTAGCAGCAGCATGTTGTCGCGCAGCGGCGCCGCGAAGAAGATATTGGCGAGTAGCATCGTCGCGACGATCGTCACGGCATAGGTTTCGAACAGGTCCGCGGCCATACCGGCGCAATCGCCGACATTATCGCCGACATTGTCGGCGATAACCGCCGGATTGCGCGGGTCATCTTCTGGGATGCCAGCCTCGACCTTGCCGACGAGGTCGGCACCGACATCGGCGCCCTTGGTGAAGATTCCGCCCCCGAGGCGGGCAAAGATCGAAATCAGCGAGGCGCCAAAGCTCAACGCCACCATTGCCTCGAGCACCGGACGAAGATCCTCGCCAGGCGTCGTCGCTCGCAAGACGAAGTAATATATTCCGACCCCGAGCAGACCGAGCCCGACCACCAGCAATCCGGTTACCGCGCCGGCTTTGAACGCGATTGCCAACCCTGGTTTAAGTCCGCCGCGCGCCGCCTGCGCCGTCCTGACATTGGCGCGTACCGAGACATTCATGCCGACATAGCCGGCCGACGCCGAGAGGACCGCGCCGATCAGATAGCCGACGGCAACACGCACACCAAGGGTCACTCCGAGCACAATCAGAACCACCACTCCAACGACCGCAATCGCGCGGTATTGGCGGTTGAGATAGGCGCGCGCGCCGACCAGGACGGCGCCGGAAATCTCCTGCATCCGGGCGGATCCGGCGTTTGCGCTCAACACCTGACGGCTAGTGACCAAGCCGTACAGCAGTGCCAGCACGCCACAACCGATGACGAGCAAATATGTGGAAGGCATCCGAAGGGCTTCCTCGCGGCCACAAAGGTGAAGTGTCGACCCCGCCTGGGCGGCGGGGGTCATTCAACGCGCGCGAAACATGCCAGAAGAGCAACCCCCGGGCAACCTCACGAGCGGCCGCTCAGAAGTGTCGGTAGCCGGGTTCAACAACCGGAATGGTCCGCCCCTCGGTATCGACGAGGCGCACGCCTTCTCCGGGCTCGATCCTGCCGATCCTCGTGATCGGCAGGCTGAGCACCGATGACAAATCGCAAATCGCCTTCGTCGAATCGGGCGATGCGGTGAACAAGAGTTCGTAGTCGTCGCCGCCCGCAGCGAGTCCAGTGCGCACGCCCGGTTTGGCATCGACGACGACGCGCGCCGCCGGCGACAACGGCAGCGACGCCAGCTCGACAACGGCCGCGACGCGGGAGGTTTCGCAGATGTGTCCGAGATCGGCGAGCAAACCATCGGAGATATCAATCATTGCGTGCGCGATTCTGGCTAATCGGCGGCCAAGGTCGAGGCGTGGATCGGGCACTTGAAAGCGCCCGATCAGCCAGGCGCGATGCTCGGGGGAAAGTGGCGGATAGGCACCTCGCAGGACGGAGAGCCCGAGAAAAGCGTCCCCGATCGTGCCAGATACCCAAAGGAGGTCTCCGGTGCGAGCACTGCTGCGCCTGACCTCCATGCCCACTGCGACTTCGCCGATGGCGGTCAGCGAGAGCACGGTGGGACCCGATGTCGCCACCGAATCGCCGCCCAAGAGATCGATCCCGAACCGGCGCTGATCCTCGGCGAGCCCTCGTGCGAACTCGGCTACCCAATCCACGCCGAGCGCGGCCGGCAGCGCCGTCGTCAACAGGTAATGGAGAGGCCGCGCGCCCATCGCCGCGAGATCTGACAGGTTGACCCGCAACAGCTTGCGCGCGACGAGATCCGGCGGATCGTCGGGTAAATAATGCACACCGGCGACGATTGCGTCGGCGGTAACAACCAGACGATGCCCGGCGCGGCAATCGACGATAGCGGCATCATCGAGCAGGCCGAGACCGCCTGGCCCGGCTAGCGGCGCGAAGAGGCGCCGAATGCGTTCGAACTCACCGAGGGGTTCTCCGGAGATGGTGCCAACCATGGCGGCTAGAGGTCGCCCTCGCGCAATGTGTGGGCGAGGTGATTGAGGACACCGTTCGCGAGCCCCGGCTCCTTGCCAGTGAAGAAGGCATAGGCGATCGCTGTGTATTCGCTGAGCGAGACCCGGGGAGGCACATCGGGGCGGTGGACGAGTTCGTAAGCTCCGGCACGAAGGATTGCGCGGAGGACCGAATCGAGGCGCGACAACGGCCAATCCTCGGTAAGCGCCGCCGAGATTTCGGTGTCGAGACGCTCCCGATCGTCGGTCACGCCGCAGACAATGTCGGCGAACAGTTCTGGATCGGCCTCGCCCAACCGATCGCCTTCGATTTCTTGGTCAAAGCGGTGCCGAACAAACTCACGGACCACCGATCGGGGATCGACCTCGCGATTCGCCTCGATCTGGTAGAGCGCCTGGACGGCCGCCAGCCGAGCCACGCTACGCCGGCGGCCACCGACGCGATGACGGTGCTCGCCTTCCGTCGGGGCGGTCACCCGCCGTTCCCGGCCAAACGCCGCTTGAGCTCGACGATCGCCAGGCAGGCGCGAACGGCCTCGCCGCCCTTGTCCCGGCCGTCCGGCGAGGCGCGCACGAGCGCCTGGGCTTCGTTCTCGACCGTCAGAATGCCGTACCCGATGGCAATACCCTCGCGGACCGCCAAATCCTGGAGTCCCCGCGCGCTTTCGGCGCAGATGTGATCGTAGTGTGTCGTCTCCCCGCGAATCACACAGCCGAGCGCGACAAACCCGTCAAAACGCTCGTTCGCCCGGCCGACGACGCCGACCGCCGCCGGGATCTCAAACGCCCCGGGGACCGCGATGCGCTCATAGGTGGCTCCCGCAGCGCCGAGCGCGCGCTCGGCGCCCCGCCTCAGCTCGGCCGCGATATGGGAGTAGAAAAGCGCCTCAACGAGGAGGATATGGGGTTTTCGTGTCATGGCGTTTGCCGCAGGAGCCTCGCGACGTAGCGGGCGATCAGGTCGATTTCTAGGTTCACCCGCTGCCCAACCCGCAACGAGCCGAAGTTGGTGCATGCAAGGGTGTGCGGGATAATATTCACCCCGAACCGGATTTGCGCCACCTCGTTGACGGTGAGGCTCACCCCGTCGAGCGCGACCGAACCTTTCGACGCGATAAAGGGCGCCAGCTCTTCCGGCGCCTCGAAGGCGAACCGAACCGACTCCGCCTCGGGCCGCCGCTCGACGATCCGGGCAACGCCGTCGACATGACCCAAGACGAGATGCCCGCCAAGCTCGTCGCCGAGCCGCAGCGATTTCTCGAGATTGACCGGCATGCCCTCCTCCCACTCTCCGAGGGTGGTGGACGTCAAAGTCTCGACCGACGCCTGCACCGCAAATGCGCCGGGCTCCACCGCAACGACGGTAAGGCACGCTCCGGAGCAGGCGACCGAGGCTCCAAGCGAAATCGTCGCCGTATCAAGCGCCGTGGCGATCGTCAGATCGAGAAGTTCACCGCGGCGCACCCGCCGCACCCGTCCCACGTCGCTGACGATCCCGGTGAACACACCGGTAAACTACGGGTCCATCGGGCAATTTACCAGAACTCTTCGCCCCCGACGGGAGTCCGTGGTCGACGGGAAAAACTACGAGAAAGCGATTTCGTGCCGTAAAACGACCGTTCCCCTCCTTCTAAGTAATTGAAATTTGGCCAGTAACGAGAGGAAATTCTCTACGCGACCGGACAGCGAAATAAACCCAAGAAGAGGGACACGAACTCGGCCTTAAGAAAATTAATCCGGTCGAACACGAAAGGTCGTCAGCACGTCGTCGCCAATCGTCTCGGTCGACAGCCGCTCGAACGCAGGAGCGTCGGCCAGTGCTGCGAGGTCGAGCCCGGCTATCGCCGGGATCCCGTCGCCGCCAATCGCCAGCGGGGCGTGAACCCAGACAAGGCGATCGACCAGGCGGGCGCGGAAGAAAGCGGCCGCGAGCCCGGCGCCGCCCTCGACCAAGAGCCTGGTGATCCCACGCTCGCCGAGCGCCGTGAGCGCAGCGGCGAGGTCGACTTGGCCGGTGCGGTCGGGATCAACATCGATCAAAGTCACACGGCTCGCGAGAAATGCCGCGCGCCGATCAGGGTCAGCCGAAGGCAAAGTTAACACCCAAGTCGGCACCACGTGCGCATCGGCAATCAGTCGCGCGGCCGGCGGAATGCGTAGATGGCGGTCGATGACGACCCGCACCGGCGAGCGGTGGTCGAGCCCAGGCAAGCGACAGGTCAGCTGGGGATCATCCGCGACGGCGGTGCCGGTGCCGACCATGATCGCGTCATGGCTGGCGCGCAGAGCATGCGCGCGCTCGCGCGCCGGCGGTCCGCTGATCCACTGGCTCTCGCCGCTCGCGGTGGCGATGCGGCCGTCGAGCGAAGTAGCGAATTTGAGGGTGACCAGCGGGCGCCCGAGCCGTAGGCGGCTCAAGAAACCAGCATTGACCTCTGCCGCCTCCTCGGCACAGAGCCCGACGTCGACGTCGAGACCGGCAGCGCGCAGCCGGCGCAGCCCCTCGCCGGCCACGCGCGGATCGGGGTCCTCGAGCGCAACGACCACTCGCCGGACGCCGGCGGTGATCAGTGCATCGACACACGGCGGGGTGCGACCCCAATGACAGCAGGGTTCGAGGCTGACATAGGCGGCCGCTCCGCGAGCCGCATCACCCGCCCGACGCAATGCCTCGGTCTCGCCGTGCGGTCGCCCGCCGGGTTGGGTCCAACCGCGTCCGACGACCTGCCGCTCCTCGACGATGACGCAGCCGACCGCTGGGTTCGGCCAGACGGTACCGAGCCCGCGACGGGCGAGCGCCAAGGCCGCGCGCATCGCGCCGAGATCGTCGGCCGAAGCCGGTGGCGCAGCGCTCGCCTCAATCGCCATCCGCCGCAATCCGCCCCACGAAATCCCCGAAATCTTTGGCTTCGCGAAAGTTGCGGTAGACGGAGGCGAAGCGGATATAGGCTACCTGATCGAGACTCGACAACGCTTCCATGACCAAGCCCCCGATCATATCGCTCGGGATATCGGTCTCGCCCGAGCTCTCGAGCTGCCGCACGAGCGAATTGATAATGCGCTCCACTCGCTCGGGTTCGAACGGCCGCTTGCGCAATGCGATGTAGATCGAGCGGGCGAGCTTGTCCCGGTCGAAGGGTTCGCGGTGTCCATTTTTCTTGATCACGGTCAGCTCGCGCAATTGCACCCGCTCGAACGTCGTGAAACGGGCTCCGCAATTTGGACAAAACCGCCGGCGTCGGATGGCACCGCGATCGTCTGTCGGACGCGAATCCTTTACCTGAGTGTCATCGGTTCCGCAAAACGGGCAGCGCATTTCCTCCTCCGCCTATTCGGTCGCTCCAATGCACCGAGCGACGCTACCTAGCGCGCGCGACCGCTGCGAGTTCCGCATAGATCGGGAAGCGGGCGCACAGCTCGTGGACCTCTTTTTGCACGCATGCCTCGGCCGCGCCATTGTCGGCGGGTTCTCGAGCCAGCGAGCGCAATGTCTCGACGATCCATCTTCCGACGGTCTGGAACTCGTCCTGCCCGAAGCCGCGGGTCGTCGCCGCCGGCGAGCCAAGACGGATGCCCGAGGTGATCATCGGCTTTTGTGGGTCGAACGGGATCCCATTCTTGTTGCAGGTGATCCCGGCGCGTTCGAGGCTTTTCTCGGCATCCCGGCCGGTGATCCCCAAAGGCCGCAAATCCGCCAGCATCAGGTGCGAGTCGGTACCGCCGGAAACAATCTCGAGCCCGGCCGCCGCGAGGGTTGCCGCGAGCGTTTTCGCATTCTCTACGACCTCTGCCGCGTAGCGTTTGAACGCGGGCTCTAAGGCCTCGCGCAGGGCGACCGCCTTGGCGGCGATCACATGCATCAGCGGACCGCCCTGCAGCCCAGGGAAGACCGCCGCGTCGATCCGCCTGCCGATCTCCTCGTCATTGCACAGGATCAAACCGCCTCTCGGCCCGCGCAAGGTCTTGTGGGTGGTGGTCGTCACGACATGTGCGTAGGGCAGCGGGCTCGGGTAAACCCCGCCGGCGACCAGCCCAGCGAAATGCGCCATGTCGACCAGCATGTGGGCGCCGACCGCATCGGCGATCGCGCGAAACCGGGCGAAGTCGATGATCCGGGAATAGGCGCTGCCGCCGGTAATGATTAGCCGCGGCCGGTGGGTTTCGGCCAGACGCTCGACCTCGTCGAAATCGATTAGTCCATCCTCGGGCCTGACGCCGTAGGAGAGTGCGTTGAACCATTTGCCCGAAAGGCTCGGTGGCGCGCCGTGTGTCAGATGGCCGCCCGCCGCAAGCGCCATCCCCAGGATGGTGTCACCCGGCTTCAGCAGCGCCAAGAACACGGCCTGATTTGCCTGCGCGCCGGAATGCGGCTGGACATTCGCGAACCGGCATCCGAACAGCCGCTTGGCGCGCTCGATCGCGAGCCTTTCGGCGGCATCGACGAACTCGCAGCCGCCGTAATAACGCCGACCGGGATAACCCTCGGCGTACTTGTTGGTTAGTACCGAGCCCTGCGCCTGCAGCACGGCCCGCGAGACGATGTT
>Ga0306922_10006975_pt1 | contig 10858 bp, 7 predicted proteins | sample sta12Cox44000082_FD_203758 | JGI IMG/M metagenome (GOLD analysis project Ga0306922, IMG submission 203758) | Lab enrichment of tropical soil microbial communities from Luquillo Experimental Forest, Puerto Rico - statoxic.12C.oxic.44.000.082 (v2)... | ecosystem: Environmental > Terrestrial > Soil...
AACTACATTCTCACTCAGAGATCACTTGAAAGAGGCGCATTACTGGACCTTTGGTCGGGTCTGATGTCCAGAAATTGAGGGTTCTGTTTTGCTCTCGGTCCGACAATTTTTGCCAGAGTCCCCATCTTGGGCTCCTAAACGGAAAGGCTGGATCTCCGTTCAGGCGCTTCATTGACGACTCATTGTACACTCAACCGTCTCCGGATGCGCGTCAGCCTTCTTGAAGTTTCCCATCACCGACGTCTTGCAAGCCACGTATACGAGAAGCTCCTCGTTTCGAAGAGTTGCTGCGCAGTAGGACGGCGTAGCGCGATGGTCGTGCCTTCGCTTCGCAGATGGTTCAGCCAGGATAAACATGGTTTATTCGGGCAGCACGCGAAAGACGGTGGCTGCCGAGACCGACGGCACCTTCCATTGGGGATATTTTTTCCACTTGGCTTGGAGCACGGCGGCTTTTTCGTCCGAATCACTGACTAGTGACAATTTACGCTCATATATCTGCCCGCCTATCTTCAGGCGCACGTGGGGATCGCGGATGACATCTTCAACCCACAGTCTACCCCGATAGGAGGTCACATAAAGATTGTCCTTATATACAGCACACCAAATCGACACCGAGTGGGGCAGCAGAAACGGTGTCTGGGTTTGAACCTTGATCGTTTGAATTTTGTCGGTGAACGACCAATCGTTGACTGGGGTAGTGACGAGTTCCCCCTTTAGCCAAAGCCCGGGTGCTCTGCACGACCAAGATGCAGCGTTTGCACAGTCGCGAGGTTCGAAACCGGTGGCGCGCAGAGTCGCCAGCAGCAAGATCATGCAAGTGAATATCCCTCCAACAATCTTCAATGTTTTTTTCATATCCACCTCCTATAGATGGCAAGAACGAGAGTTCCATCCGAAATCCGCGACCGACGGAAAGTTCCTCTTTCAGATTGTACGCTTGTTTCTCCAAATTTATTGAAGCCGAAACCCGCGGCGGCTCGGATGCCCATCGCAGCATCGGCAAATTCCGAGGTTTCCGAAGCGCGATCAGCAAACGCCAGCGAGCCCCGTTTTTTTGCCAACAACCTATCCTCCGGCCGAAATCGGGGTCTCTGCTAATCACCGCTCCCCTTAGCAACCGCGCGAGCCGGGTATGCCGGATAGGAAAATCGGCGTTTCCTCGCCGAGTCTGTCCTGCTTTCCGTAGGCGGCGGCATACTGGGAATTGGATTCGGTTTTTTCTGCGCCTGGCTGATCGCGCGCACCGCCGAATGGAAGACCATCGTCACGACGGCCTCGGTAGTAATCGCCTTCGGCGTCTCCGTGCTGGTGGGCGGCGTGTTCGGTATCTATCCCGCGATGAAAGCCTCGGAGATCAGCCCCATCGAAGCGCTGCGGTATAAGCAGCGCCGGCGATTTCATCGCCTTGCGACCATGACCTTTGTCGGTCCATAAAAAGACAACTGAGGCCGGCAGTTGAGTCGGTTCCCGAACTCACCGGGAGTGTACGGTCCCGCGGAATTTCAGGCAGGTCAGGTCGCAACGAGTGCAGCGGTACGGCACGATCATTAGCGCAAGCACTCTTTCCAACAGGCTGCGGCGATAGTAGGGCCTAATCCGATGAGACTTGCAGTGCGGACACCAGGATTGCCAGACCATTTGAGGATACGAGTATAGGCCGGTCGACTCCGCCTGGCAATGGCCAGCCGTATTAGTACTCAAGTCCCCCCGCCCCGCCCTGTTCGTGGCCCGTGCCGACAGTTCAGTGGCGTGAGGGACCGGTCACGTCACCGGATTTGGGTGTCCAATCCTAAATCATTCCAGGCCTGAAATGTTTCGGCAGGGTTCCGCGTTGAATGCCGTTTCTTGGGGGCGGAAACGGCCCTGCTGGTCCGCAAAAACTTAGGCCGCACCGAAATGGTCATGCCGCGTTCGCCGCACTGCCTCAGAACCGCCTTTTCAGTCTCATTTGACTTGGGCTCGCTTGGCCCGTCCTGGCAGCACGTTCGCATATTGCCCTGGTGGAGGAGAACCTCTTCGTTCGCAAGCAACTGACTCTGTTTCAGGAGCGGAAGTCGAGACCCCGTCGGACCGATGATTCCACCCGCTGGACAATGGCCACGTTGAGCCGATTCTTCCCGTGGCGAGCGCTGGTGAACGGGAAGCCGGATACTTTGACCCGTTGGCACAGCAAGGGGTTCCGCCTCTTGCGGCGCTGGAAGTCCAAACCCATGGGAAGACGGCAGCTACCCAAGGACCTCCGCCAACTGATCCGCCAGATGGCGGCCGACAATCAGCGGGCGGGCCCCAGCAGAACGCCAGATCCTCAGCAACGATGGCCGACGTTCACCCCCAATCACGCCACGACGATCGTGGCGTGCGACTTCTGCGCAGTAGTCTAGAAAGGGCCGCGGATGCTGCAGAGTCCCCGGATTGCGCCCTATTTCCACCCCTGCCGGTTTGAAAAAGGCTGGTGCCGGCGCTGAGCCTTGATTCGTTAATTCGGCGCGACCTGCAGAGTGGCCCACCTTGATGCAAAACGTGCGGCCGGGCGCCATGCCGTCGGTCGGAAGCCGCGGGTAGGAGACGGCCTTTCGCGCGCCGATTCCGAATCGATTTCGTGGATCTTACTCTCAGCTCTCATTCATTGACTGGGTTCAAGAACTGTGACAAAGTAGAAACCTCTGCCTTTTTGCCGGAGAAATTGAGGGGTCAAAATTAGGTTGGTGGACATTTCGTTGCTACTGTCCTGCCTTTGTTCACCGATGTTGAGGATATTTAAGTGGGAGAATCTATCGTGATTCGTATTTCGCTCGTACCTGGACTTCTTCTTTCCGCATTCGCTGCCTTTGGCCAAACCAGCCTGGCCACGATCACCGGAACCATAGCCGACCCATCGGGAGCCGCTGTCGCGAATGCTGCCGTCGGGGTCCACAACCTGGGAAATGGAGCGGTCTTCAAGGTAGCCAGCTCCGACACCGGAAACTACACCGTCTCACAGCTGCCGGTTGGCGACTATGCAATCGACGTCACGGTGGCGGGCTTCAAGAAGTACACCCACACGAATTTCCATTTGTCCGCCGGACAGACCATGCGCGAAGACGTAGCGCTCCAAGTGGGCGAGGCCAGCGATTCGGTGACCGTGTCCGCGGAGGCCTCCCTGCTGCAGACCGAAGGCAGCGAGCTGGTTCACAACGTCACGCTGTCACAACTCGACAACCTGCCGCTTCTGAGTGTCGGCTCGACCAACGATGGTCTTCGCGATTATTTCGGCGCCTCTCGGCTGCTTCCCGGCATCCAGTACCAAAATAGCGGTGCCTTCAGCGCGGTTACCCAGACCGTGATTAACGGAACCCCCAACAATTCACTCCAGGCCCGTCTGGACGGCGCGACCATGAACCCCACCAGCACGCGTCTTCTCGGGGCGACCATGGAAACCCAGCCATCGACCGAAGCGATTCAGGAAGTTGCCATCCTGACCAGTAACTACGCCCCGGAGTTCGGCACCGCCGGCGGGGCGGTGGTGAATATGGTCACCAAGAGCGGCACCAACGATCTCCACGGCACAGGTTATGATTACATCGTCAACGAAGCCCTGAACGCGGCTCAGCCCTACACCGGAATCAAGAATAAGCTACGCCAGCATGACTACGGATTCACGGTCGGCGGTCCCGTCTTTCTTCCCAAACTCTACGACGGCAAGAACAGGACCTTCTTCTTCTTCAGCTTCGAACAGTTCCGTCAAAAGCTGCTCAATGACACCTTGCCTTCCACCGTACCCACTGCCGCCTACCGCAACGGCGATTTCTCGAACCTCATCACGACAGAAAATCGCCTGGTCACAATGTCGTCCGGCCCCTACACAGACCCGCTGAACCGCACGATCCCGAGCGGCACGATTTTCGATCCGAGCACCACGCGCCCGGTCAATGGCGTGCTCGTGAGCGATCCTTTCACAAACAACCAGATTCCGACCAACCGCTTTGATCCGGTCGCGGCCAAAATCCTCGGGATGATACCCCAACCGCTGGGTCCGAATGCGGGGGCGGCAGGCGCCAATTTTCTGGCGCCGTTCGACGAGAGCCGCGTGTCCAATATCCCCTCGATCAAGATCGATCAAAACGTTGGTGAGAAGCTGCACATGGCGTTTTACTTCCAGCGGACCAACACGAGCACGCCCCGGACCATCACGGCGGCCGACGACCTGCCGAATAACATTACCGGCTCGGCCATTTCTGCGAATGCCGCCAGGACCTTCCGTATGAACATTGACCATACCGCGACACCGCGCCTCCTCGTTCACTACACCCTGGGTTGGAACGACTCCGATTTCCTGCTGCAAAGCCAGAACTACCCCTTCGATGCCCAAAAAACGCTCGGCATTCCGGGGCAAACGGCGGCCCGCACCTTCCCCATCATCAACACCAACGGTATCGCGACTAATGGCTTCGGCATTGCTCAACCAACCAATACCGCCGAGGGCGGCCTGACTACGATTGGCGGATCGTTTGACCAGCATTTCTTTGAGCGGCGCCCGTTCATCGGTAGTTCCGTTTCGTACGTGATCGGCTCGCATACCTACAAGATCGGCGGCGAAATTCGGCAGCAGAAGTTTCCCAATTATAATTGGAGCAACTCCGCCGGCACCTATCTGACAGTGATCAACGGAGCAACTTCTTCAACGCCGGTTTCGACCTGTACAACACAGCCCGCGCTGGTAGGTCAGACCATATCCAACGGGTTTGCCGGATTTGGTTTGGCTTCGTTCCTGTTGGGCTGCGAAAGCACAGCCAACATCAATGCGCCCATCGCGGCCATGACGGAGAACTACGAGAGCGCACTCTATGTGCAGGACTCCTGGAAAATCTCTCGCAAATTGACCATGGACTACGGCCTGCGCTGGGACTACGGGACCTACCAGCGCGAGCAGTTCGGCCGGTATGCGGCGTTCTCTCCCACGGTCCCGAATACGTCGGCTTCGGGACATCCAGGCGGTCAAATTTTTGAAGCAACCTGCAACTGCCAATTTGCACACAACTATCCGTACGCGCTTGGGCCGCGGCTGGGTCTGGCATACCAAATCGACAGCAAGACCGTGATTCGGGGCGGTTTCGGCATCGTCTACGGCGCCAACTCAGTCCAGAACGGCGGTACCACGAACAGCGCCAGCACCACGACGCCGGCCTTCGGGCAAACGGTCGGCCAGCTCCAGAACGGGATACCGCCCAACGTGAACATCCAGTGGCCGACTTTTAGCGCGGCCGCGGGTCAGCCCGTGGGAGCCGTCGTGGCCCCACCCCTGGGCTTGACGATGGACCCCAACGCGGGCCGCCCGATGCGCCTCCTGCAATGGAACCTCACTCTGCAGCGCGAAATCGGCCGCAACATTGCCGTGGAAGCCGGGTATGTCGCCAATCGCGGCGTTTGGGAAGAAGTCCTGGCCTCTCCGACTACCGGCGCCCCGCTCTCTTCCCTGAATGCAGTGAGTCAACAGACCCTCCAGAGCTATGGATTTACGGACTTCACCAGTGTGGCCCAATCGGCGCTGCTCACTAGGCCCATATCGAGTCTTTCCGCGATACAAAAACAACAACTGGCAAATATGGGCTTCAACCTGCCCTACGCCAACTTCCCGAGCAATCAGACAGTCCGCCAGGCTCTGGCGCCGTTCCCTCAATACAGCGGCCTCATGGGCGCCACGGGAGCGCCTCTTGGGAAAAACTGGTACGACTCGCTCCAGCTCAAGGTCACCAAGCGCTTTAGCCACGGGTTGGTTTTGAATGCGAATTACACGTATTCGAAGACCTTGGCTCTCATCAGTACCCCCGACCCCTTCAACCGGAATTTGGGCAAGAACCTCAGTCCCTTCGACCTGCCTCACCAACTCCGCTTTACTGCTCAATACGAGGTGCCGATGATTCATTCCAGTCTCCCCATTCTGAACAACAAAGCGGTGGCCTACGCTTTGTCCGGGTGGGGTACGGGCTGGGCTTTGAGCTACCAGAGCGCGCCCCTTGTGGGGCTGCCCACCAGTTCGGGTTCCCTGCCGATCAGCAACTTTCTCGGTTACGGACCGGGCCCAGCGCAGTTGATTCCCGGCATGAGCCCCTGGTCCGTGGACTGGACCGACCTCAATGGCGTTCATCATACCGACCCGCTTGATATCAACTGCCATTGCTTTAATCCGACCACGACCCAGGTGCTGAACCCGGCCGCCTGGACCAACGTTCCCAACGGGCAGTTCGCGGCGAATCAAAGTTCGATTCGCTCGTTCCGCGGCTTCCGCGTACCCGTGGAGAACGCCAACTTCAGCCGCAATTTCCGGATCAGGGAACGCTACAGTCTGAACATTCGCGTGGAGTTCACGAACATCTTCAACCGCCTGCAGATACCCACGACTCCGACCGCTCCGGGCGGAATCAACCTCGGCAATTTCGCACAAGCGCCTACGAAGTTCACTTCTGGCCCCAATACCGGCTTGTACAGCGGCGGTTTCGGCACGCCCGTCACGCCGCTCAACGGCTCTGTCACGGGCCAGCGCGCCGGCACGATCGTGGCCCGCTTCCAGTTCTGAAACGGAGCGGAGCGGGCCTCGCCATTCGAAGGCAGTAGCAAGGGTCCAGGTGATCGCTGCGTGGATCCGTGGCTGCGGCAGAAGGTTCGTTACGGATTTCACATCTTGCGCAAGAGCCCTGCCCCGAACGGTGATCACCGAATTTTGGCGATTTTGAACCGCGCCGAGCTTGCGACCTCGTGAACTGCGGCCGTAAAACGTCAATAGGAAAGTTTCCTACTCCACTTTTCGGCCGCTGGCTTACATGTGCTACCGCGACTGAACAAACCGCAGCATGCTCGAGGTTCAAGGACTCTCCCGTATGCTTGCGCACTTATGCCACGAGCGAGGTAGACTGCGATTGCCGCCTCAAAAAGAAGGCCTGCTTAATGGCCCCGGCCGAGCACGCCAGTAGGCCGAATGTCGCGCAAAGGTAACCTATCCATAGAGTGCCGAGAACAGAGGGCGCTACCGGTTTGTTGACCGCCAACCGTGTAAGAACACCGACAAGGCCGATGCGGCGAAGCGCGGCCACCGGATGAAACGAAGAGACAAACCCGGAATGGAGATGTGCTGTGAGCCCCGTGTAGTATGGCACGGAGACGAAATTAACTGTGTACAAATCGAATGCACACGCAAGTGCTGCAGCGGCAGCAACGCATCCGGCCGCCCGACGAGTGCCCACCAAGCCCGTAAATCCGGAGGCAAGCAGCACGCCCTCGACTCCTGCGAGCGCGTCTAAGTACCAGCCGATGGTTGTGGAAACGCCTCTGGTGAGGTACACCGCTATAGCGTAATACGCCAAGGCGAAGCAGAAGAACAAGTATGCGCAAACGGCAAGGAATAAAAACGCATCGCGATAACCCAATCCCCGGCCGTACAATTTCCGCAACAGCCGGGCGGCTAGACTGCTCAGCCCGACTCCTGCTAATAATGCCTGGCACTCGAATACTCGGTACATCCAGCTTCTGACTGTGAGAAAGCTCCATCCGCCTGTCCAGATGTGAGTCGTTGCCGCGGAATCGAGAACCCTGAGCCATTGAATGCTCCCGACGGCTCTGAGCTTGCCGAGGAAGCCAAAATGGGCTGCGGCGGCGTCGATTTGCTCGCCCGAAAGCGTTCCGGTTGCCTGGTAGTTTCCGATATACCACCAGCCACATATCAGGCTGGCGGTTGCGAGGGCCACCAGTAGGCCTCGCCACACCGATTGGAGGCGTGACCTGCACCGTACTGCTTCAATCACACTGACGACGGGTAGCAAAGGAACAAGTGCGAGCATATACGATTTGGCGAGCAAGGCGATGCCAAGAACCATCCCCGCCAGCATCCAATCGCTCAGCTTGGAATTCCCGCGGACAATTTTAAACAGACAGAGGATGTACGCGGTACCAAGCGTCAGCGCGAGAACATCATTGCTGATTCGAGACACCTCTATAAGAAAGCCGGGCCACGAACTCAGCAACACCATGATTGGAATCGCTGCGCGACGGGACGCCGGTACCTGCCACCCAAGCTCACAGCAGAGCAAAATCCCAACGCCGCAAATCAACAGGCTAGCGAAGCGGAGAGCGAAGACTTGTGCTGGCAATGAAGCATTGTTGAGAGACAGATAAATAGGAACCATCAGAAGATAGTACAAGGGCGGTTGTTGGGCCTCGTACTGTCTCAGCATCCGACTGCCAAGATTGGTACCCGCGAAAGACGCGCGGAGTTCTTCTAATTCCCGCTCACGGGTGAGACGGTCACCAGGTGGCAGCCGCCAGAACTCATCATGACTCAGGGATTCACGCGAATTGTCAGCGGCCGAAGCGGAAATTGGCGCCAATTCGAGCGACCTGCGTAATTCAGCGGAAATCTGGTCGGTCCTGGCCGGCAGATGGCCGTATTGACTAAGGTGCTGAATGTACGCAAAATGGGCCCACTCGTCAAATCCTTCCCAGATAGGCTGGCCCACGCAGTAGAACGCACCCCGAAGGAGAAAGGCAGAAATCACGAATTTACGGGCCAAATGGTGGGAGAACGGCACTTTTCACTTTCTCTTGAGACGCTTTGCGCAATCGAAACGGATCACACGGGAACACACTTGGGGTGTCTCGCGCGCCTCGCGGCCTGCACACGCACACCCCCAGCCGGGGTTACTGGACTCACAAAACTCCACGGATAATTTTCAGTCCGGGTTCCTACGATATCAGGTTTGCCTTCTGGGCGATATACGGACTTCACGTCCACCTGCATGGGAGGGTGTTACGGGGCATGAACGGCTCGCCGTCTCCAGCTTTTCCGCTGTTGCCAAGCCGGCTTCATCGTTACGAAAAGGAGGGTGTGCTTGTAATCCTAGAGCCCCACGAACAATTCGACCCAACCAGTCGTTCTTAACTCGATTTTGGGCAGTTTGAAATCCTTGGCGCTCAGCTCTAGGGGCGATTGCCAAAGCCCATAAACAGGGAAAAAGGCTAGCCCATCACGCTTCCGGCGGCTTGCTGCGAAGACGCTCTTGGAAAGAAAATCTCAAACGTCGTGCCCTTATTCGGCCCCGTCTCCACCGTGATACGCCCGCCCATCTGCCGGACAATCCCGTAAACAGTGGACAGACCGAGTCCAGTCCCTTGGGCCGGATCCTTGGTGGTGAAAAACGGTTCGAACAAGTGTTCCTGCACTTCAGCGTTCATCCCCGTGCCAGTGTCAGTCACCCTCAGCCGTACGTAGGATCCGGCTTCCATCGCGCCAAGGACAGCAGATGGGGTCTCCTCGATGTCCACATTGGAGAGCGAGATGATCAGCTTGCCTCCCTCCGGCATTGCGTCCCGCGAGTTCACCGCTAGGTTCAATAGCACCTGGTGCATATAACCGGTATCCCCCCGCACTAGTCCTAACGATGGGTTCAACTCCGTTATTAGTTCGATGTTGTCGCCAATCAGTCGGCGCAGCATCCGCTCGTCCTCCTTCACAATTGGATTCAGGTCCAATAGTATTAGCTCTACGTTCTGCCTGCGACTGAATGCAAGTAACTGGCTGGTCAGCGCGGCTCCTTTTTCGGCGGCTTTCTGGATCTCCGTCAGCCCAACATACGCCGGGTCGGTGGCATCCGCATGCTCGAGCATTTTCGAGCTATATGCGTGGATTACGTTGAGCAAATTATTGAAATCGTGAGCCACCCCACCTGCCAGCTTCCCGATGCTCTCCAGCTTCTGGGCGTGACGAAACTGGGTTTCGAGGTTCCGGAGCTCCGTAAGGTCGCGGCTCGAGCCCCAGATCCGACGCAGCTTGCCATTTTCGATGATGGCCCAATAGCTGTCCGAAAAATATCGACGCTTGCGGCTAAGGTCGACTGTCGTGACCTCAATTGTGGTGTGACGGTACTCTGAACGGATCATCGATAGGATGGACTGCTGCACGGATTCCATATCTAAGACAACTTCCGAGGGTGCTTTGCCGATGAGGTTCTCTGGTTCAATACCCAGCCTCAGCACCAGCGCCTCGTTGCACTCCGCCACTCGGCCGCTTTGGAGAATCTGTGCTAGTTGCTCTTCCTCAGGCAGGCTAATGTCAATTGGCTGATCAAACTCGACGCGCCAGCATGCGTCGGGACACGACTGTACGAAGGCACGATACCGCTCCTCGCTTTCTCGGAGTGCCTCGTCTGCATGTCTCCGGTTGAGTTCCGCCGAGGCCCGTGGGGCGAACATCGTCAGCATAGATTGTATAAAGTGGATTTCAACGTTCAAAGGCTGGCGGTAGAGTGCCGCGATCAGCCCGCACGCCTGCCCCTCCGCATTATTTAAAGGGATACACACGCACGCCTCGGCCTCCAGATCGTGTAACCAAAGGTCCCCGGGGAACGCGTCCCGGACCGCCTTCGCGTACATACACAAGTTGCCGAGTGCCACCTCTGAAGCATGACTGTCCGCGAGCGGGAATTCGAATGATTCCACCGGTTCACCGTCCCTACAGGTCGCTATCGCCTGCACTCGTCCACTTTCCTTGAATTCGCCCATATAAACACAGTCAGCACCCAGCACTCCCCTCAATTGATGCATTAGTAAAGAAAAGAACTCGTTGCCGATCGTCTCCGACACTTGCCTGGCGAGTTTGAGGAACCCTTGCCGCCCCGCGCCAGACCACCGTCCTGATTGCTGTGGAAGATCGGGGGTCATTTTATTCATCTCGCTCTGTGAAAATGCAAATCCCTAGCAAAACACGCCGCATACAATGCTCACCCTGCGCCTGAAAGCCCCTAAGTGATTCGGATGCAATAGCCAGCGGGAAAAGAACAAAAAACCTTTTCACGCGGTGCACGTTAGTTCGTTCGTCACTGCGGGCACA
>Ga0306922_10006978_pt1 | contig 10857 bp, 24 predicted proteins | sample sta12Cox44000082_FD_203758 | JGI IMG/M metagenome (GOLD analysis project Ga0306922, IMG submission 203758) | Lab enrichment of tropical soil microbial communities from Luquillo Experimental Forest, Puerto Rico - statoxic.12C.oxic.44.000.082 (v2)... | ecosystem: Environmental > Terrestrial >...
TCACGCGGGAGCCCGACCGCCGGACGGTCACGGTCTGGACTACCCACTTCGTCGACCTGTCGAACAACAACGGGAAGGCTGTCAATCTGCGGCAGGTCGCGCACGACTCCCGCTCGACCGGCATCACCGCGGCCGAGCTCAAGGCCAGTGAGGGGACCCACTTCGTCGACGGCATGTATGCAGGGTGGCGAGACGAGGGGGAGCGGTGGGGCCTGCGCACGTTCGCCTACCACTTCGCCCGGCCGGACGTGAACCCCGGAACCGCCGGGGCGGAGGCGGAGGCCGACCACTTCTGCCAGGTCGTCGGGCAGGTGCGGCCGGGGGAGTGGCGGCCGATGCTCGACTTCGAGACGGCGCCGTTCGACCAGGCGTGGGCTCGCGCCTGGAATACCCGTGTTCGGGAGCGGTTGGGGGTGGCTCCCCTGTTCTACTGCTACGGCGCGGCGATCGACGGGATGCACCTGCGGCAGCCGATCGGGGCCGGGCTCGTGTTCGCCTACCCGAACGGCGTCCCCGGGTCGGCGCCCTGCCCGCCGCCGTGGAAACACTGGACGGCGCATCAGTACTCGTGGCACGGCCTCGTACGCGGGATCGCCTCACGCGTCGACCTGAACTACACGCCGACCGTCCGGACGATGCTCGCGTACCCGGTGCAGGGCGCGGCTCTGGAGCCCGCGTACCGCCGACGGCGCCGCCGCGCCTAGCCGGGTAGACTCGGCCGCGTCGACCCAGGGAGGAACCCGCGATGAGTAGCTTCGTGCTAGTCGAGATCGCCGACGACGGCAGCGTCCAGGCAACGAAACTCACCGATCCGGTGGTCGTCACGCAGACGGTGACGATCCCGCTCGCAAGCCTGTTCCCGCAGGCGGCGCCGCCCGCCGCGGACGCGCCAACCGAGATCACGCCCGCCGCATAGCGCGGTTTTCACGTGGAAACGGCCTCCCGGGTGGTGAGACCGGGAGGCCGCCACGGGCCGCTCAACAGGCGGCCGGATTCAGTAGCCGGGCGGTAGCTCCCCCGGCCCTGAGCTCGTCCGCTGGCGCCGCTCGCGCTCACGCGCCCACTGGAGCGCGAGCCGCGAATCGGCCCGCTCACCCGCCCGCCGCCGAGCGACCGCGTTCACGTTCGCCCGCCGCTCCCGCGTCCGCAGGAGCTCGGCGGCGGCCCGGGTCAGGCGGCGGGCCCGTCGGATCAGGAACGCGGCGGCGAGCCCGAGCACGAGCCCGGCCGAGAACAGCACGAACCCGCCCAGGACGCCGCGGGTGATCAGGGCCCCGGACAGGAGACCGAGGCAGACCGAGTGAGGGTGGCGCCACTTCACGACGCGGCCCCCTCGCGAGCAGGTCCTCCAGGTGTTCCAACGGCATCAGCCGGTACCCCTCGGACGATCCTAGACACGGTCGCGGCCGACAGGCCGCAGGCGACGGCGAGCTCCCGCGTCGAGCGGCCCTCGCACCGGGCCAGGTACGCGAGCAGGTAGGCGCGGCGGCCCTGGAGCCGTTCGAGCTCCAGTCCCAGGTCGCCGAGCTCGCGCTCCATCCGCCGAGCTAGCTCGCGCTCCAGCGGGTGCCGGTCACGGCCGGTCATGTGATCGCCCCCCCGCCTGCTCCTGCTCTAGCCCTACGCGCAGGAGTTCGCTCACGCCGGCCGCATAACCGGCGTGGTAATCGGCAGCGTCGTCAAAACTCTTGAACCTCCACTCTGGCGCTCCGTCCACGAGGTCGTGCCGGCTCAGGTAGCGGGCCGCGAATCCCAGGGCCCACGCCCGGGTCACGTTCTCCGTGCCGACGAGCTCGGGGACCGACCACGTCCCGGGATGCTCCCGCCGGGTTACGTACGTGGAGCCAAGGCCAAGGTTGCGATTGAAGCTCCACCATTGCACGCTTACCGTCCGGCGTGTCGTGTCGTCCGTGTCGTACCACTCTGCACGGTCGGCCTCGGGAGCCTCGGGAGCCTTGCGGGATGCGACCGCGTCGAGCTCGGCGCCCTCGCGCTCGTCCTCGTCCGGCAGCTTGTACGGCTCGATGCCGCAGAGCTCGGCGAGGCGGTCGATCATCGGCCCGGCGACCGTCAGGTGGAGACCTGATGAATCGGTGCGGCGGGCGGCGGCCAGGGCTCCGACGAGCCCGGCCACCTCGTACCTGACTTCCCAGGATACGTCCTGCATTGTGGCACCTACCTTTCGTGAGGGGACACTGTTCGCCACCCCCCTAGTGTCTCACACTGAAACACCCGTGTCAAGTTGAGACACTGGTACGATCGCGGGCGTGCCGAGCCCGGCGGAGCTCAGGAAACGAGGCGGAGTCGTCCGCGTCCGCACCGTCCGCCTGCCGAACGGCAAGATCGCCAACGTCTACGTTGTCCGCAAGCCCGGCCCGCACGGGGGCCGTACGATCATGGGCGAAACCCGCCCCGCGAAGCGGAAGCGGCGCAAGTGAACAGGGGGAATCAGTGGCAAGACTCACCGAGCAGGAACAGGCGGAGCTCGACCGCCTGACGCAGAAGCAGCAGGCACCCGACGACCCCGGCGGCCGCGGCGGCAACGTCGACGTCTACATAGACCTGTCCGACGAACACGCCGTACGGCGCGGCCTCCGCCTCGGCCTCTTGGACCGGAACGACCTGGACGAGTTCGACCCCGACCCGGAGCCCGAGCCCGACCCGGAGCCCGCCCCGCGCAGGCGCAAGGGCCTCGGCGACCGGTGGGCGGACGACCCGGACGGCGACGGCGGCGGCGGCGGCAAGGGGGCAGCGTGACCGACCAGGCCGAGAATCACCGCGACGAGGCGCCGCCCGGATCACCGTCGACGCTGTTCCTGTCTCAATACCTGATCCACTGGCAGCACGGCGACGCGGGAGAGGTCGTCATGTACGTGACCCCGGTCGTCCTGCTCCCGGACGGGTCGTTCGGCCTCGCCGCCCCCGGTCAGATCGCGGTCAGGATGCCGCCGTCGTTCTTCGAGACGTTCCAGGCCGACGTCGCCCGCGGCGGCCACTCGTCGCCGATCGCCGTCCCCCGCCAGCTCGGGCAAGCCTGGAGAGGCGGCGAGCGGTGAGCGGCGGCCTGTTCGACGACCCCCGCGACGAAGGCCCGGCCGAGAAGCCGCCGAAGCCGAAGCCGCCGAAGCAGGAGCCGCCGCCGAGGTCTCGGAGCACGAGCTCGACGAGCAAGAGCTCCGGCGATCACTCGAAACGCGGCCGCCGCAAACGGCAGGCACAAGAAACGATCCTGGAGCTCGTCGACGTGATGGACGCGTTCCGCGGCCGCGGCAACGGCGCCGACCCGCTCGACGTCGCCGACGTCGGCCGCCGAGACGCCGAGCTCATGGCCGAAACCCTCGCCGCCGCCGCCGACCGGTTTCAGCCGCTCGCGGTGGCAATGGATCACCTGATGGGCGCCGGGGGCCCCCTGTCGTTCCTGCGGGCGTTCGGCCCGATCGCGCGAGCCGTCATGCACCGGCTCCGGTCGATCCGGCAGCAGCGCGACGAGCTCGCCTTACAGTTCGAGCGGGCCCTGCTGGACGCGGCCGGGGCGGGCCCGTACACGGCCGGCCAGCGGGTGACCGTGTTCAGCCCGCAGACCGGCCGTGACGTCGAGCTCGAATACCGCCTCGACCCGGCCGAGGGATGGTACGACGCCCACCCCGACGGTGGCCTCCCGCCGCTCACCTGAGACCGACCGTGTCCGGGTCGTCGACTGGCAGACGATCCTCGACACGTTCCGCAGACGGCACCGGCTCGGCGAGCACGTCTCCTGCGTCGGACCCACCGGCAGCGGCAAGAGCACGGCGATGCTGGAGCTCCTGCGCGAGCGCGGAGCCCGCCGCGCCCGCGACGGCCGCCCGACCCGCGTCGCCGTGTTCGGCACGAAACCCCGCGACGCGACCCTGTCGCGTACCGGGTGGCCGCGGGTCACGAAACCCGAACAGTGGCCGACCGGCTACGGCGAAGAACACTGTCTCGTCTGGCCGACGTACGGCGACCCGGCGACGGCCGCCCGCCGTCAGCGCGGCGTGTTCGTGCACGTGCTCCGCGAGATACTTCCGGCCGGGAACCAGGTCGTCTACGTCGACGAGGCCGCCTACTTCACCGAGTACCCGCCCGAGGGCCTCGGACTCGCCGCCGCCCTGTCTCAGTACTGGCAGGTCTCCAGGAGCTCCGGTATCAGCATGGTCGCGTCGACGCAACGGCCGCGCCGGGTCCCGGTCGCGATGTGGACGGAGGCGTACTGGCTCGTGATCTTCCGGCCCGAGGACGAAGAAGATCTGAAACGCGTCGCGCAACTGTCCGGACATAAGGCGCTCGTGCTCGACGTCGTCCCGCAACTGGAGACGCACGAGTTCCTGCTCCTGCGACGTCGGCCGGAGCGGTGGGCGGTCGTGTCGCAGGTCGAGCTCGACCGGCGGGGCCGGTGATCGTGCTCTACCTTCTGGAGCTCCGCCGCCGGTGGCGCCGCGCCCGACTCGACGCGACCGCCGTCCGGGCCGACCGGGTCGAAATAGAAGCGGCCCGGGCCCGCCGCCTGGTCGCGCAGCAGGCCGCGCAGCGGCGGCGGGTGGCGGAGCTCAAGCAGCACGCGCGGCGTGACACGGGGACGGACGACACGTGACGCTGACGCCCGTCTACCGTGTCGTCGACGCGGCCGGCCGCACCGTCCGCGAGTACGTCGACGTCGGCACCGGCCACCACGCCCGCCTAGAGGCGATCCGGCACGCGGCCCGCCTCGACGGGCGCGTGTTCCACGTCGACCACCTGGGCTACCTGGAGCTCGTGTTCGGCCTGCGGGAACGAGCCCGCGAATGATCGTCTGGGTGGTGAACCGGGCGGGCCGGGCCGCCCTCGGCATCGCCGCCGCGCTCCTGGTCGTCGCGTTGGCGACCGCCTATCTCGGCTACCGGTTCGCCTCCTGGCCCGTCCGCCGTCTCGCCCGAGACAATCCGGCAGCAGCGAGGCGGGCGGCCCTGTTCGGGCTCGTGGGCGCGATCGGCGCGACGGTCGCCGTCTACCGCGAGACCCGCGCAGACCCGGAGCCCGAGCTCGACGACGACGAACCCGGGCCGGAGCCCGAGCTCGGCCTCGGCTACACTCCGCGACCATGAGCGAACAGACAGCATCCGGGCCCCCGTCGGCCGATGCTCCTGCCGCGTTCTACTGTCCGTCCTGCGGGCGCGAGTACCCCGAGGACGGATCGTGTTCGGTCGACCACCCGAACGTCGACCACCTGGAGCCGATCGAGAACAAGCCCGCCGACCTGCTCGACCCGACGCAACCCGTCGAGCCCGAGCCCGAGGCGGACGACGGCGACGAGGTCGACCCGGCGGACGGCACCGAAGCGGCGCCCGACGAAGAGCAGGCGAAGCCGACGGGGAAGAAGTAGAGGGGGGCGGGCGGAGCTCGTGAAGTTCGTGCTGCGAGCGGGTGAGACGGTCGAGACACTGTCGCCCGACGAGCTCCGCCACCTTCTCGACCGGGTCGCCGACCGGTTCGTTCTCTCCGTCGACGAGACCTACCTGAACCCGTCTCAGGCCGTCCTGTCGGCGGCCGGGACGGCGTCGTGGGTGATCGCCGAGTGCCCGCCCGGTTTCAACATGCGGGTATCGCGGATCACGTTCGAGTCACCCGCCGGGACCCCCGGGGCCCCGTACTCCGCGGCGGGCGCGTACGTCGCCTACCGCCGCGACGACCCGAACACGCCCGTTCTGGATTTCACGGTGAACCCGGCGATCTTCCCGACCCTGTTCTCGTATGGGTCGAACGACGCGCCGATCATCCGGCCGAGCTCGCAAGTGATCGCGCAGGTCGTGAACGGCCCGGCGGGCGGGCTCGTGGTCTGCCAGTTCCAGGCCGCCCTAGAGGTAGCCCGGACGGCGGTCGGCCGGCCGTGACCGTCCAACCGGGCCCGCCGCAGGGCGGCGCCGGGGCCGTCTCCAGCGTGTTCACCCGGGTCGGCGCCGTCGTCGCGCAGGCCGGTGACTACACGGCGGCCCTGGTCACGAACGCGGCCGACAAGAGCTCCGGCTCGCAACAGCTTTTCACGGCCGAGGTCGCCGCCCCCGACCTGAACGCGATCGGCGTCCCGGGCGCCCCGCAACAGGCACGGCTCAGGGGCGGCACCGCCTCAGGCGCCCCGGTATCGGGCACTCACGCCCTCAACGACATCGTCGCCGACCAGACCGGGAAGCTCTGGCTATGCACGGCCGCCGGTACGCCCGGCACCTGGACGCAAATCGGGGCGGGCGGCGGCACGAACGGAACCGCGGCACTCGGCGCCGACGTCGCCAACGCGACCGCTAACACGTTCGCCGACGGGCCGAACACCGGCGCGATCGGAGCCGCCGGGCAGGTGTTCCTGATCCTCGCCGACATTGTCTGGAACTGCGGCGCCAGTACGGCGAGATACACGTACAGGATTTGGGACGGGACGACCACCTATAACGAGGGGTTCCAGGCGATCGTCGCGGCCGCGTCGTTTATCCAGGGGCACCTACACGCGATCGTCACCTTGGCAGGAGCGGCGACGTTCAAGATCAGCGGCGCCCCCGATAGCGCCACTGCGGGCGCGGTGATAAAGGCGGCCGCCTCGTTCAATTCGGGCGGCAACCTGGCGACCCGGATCAGTTACGTGCGACTGGCCTAGTGCCGACCCGGACGGTGTACCTGTCGGTCGGCGAGGCGGACCGCCTCGACGAGCTCGCCGACCGGTCCGGCGAGGGCCCGTCGGTCCTGCTCAGGATCGCGTTCCGGCTCCTGGTCGGCGAACCCTTGCCACCGTGGGCTCGCGAGCTCGCAATCGAGCTCCGGCCCGAGCTCGACGAGCACGCCGCCGAGCTCGAACACGGCTCACCTGACAGACGTCTGACATAGACACCGGGCCGCGGGTCCGGTAAACGGTGCAGGGTCCAAATCCCACGCGGGAGGATCAATGCACACTCACTTCGGCTCCGGCACGCACCTGCTCAGCGTGTTCCTGGGCGTCGTGCTCGCGGGTACGTTGTGGCGCCTCTCCTGGCTCCACGTCGCCGCACGCGCGACGCGTCCGTTCTGGCAGGCGATCGCCCGCGCCGCCCTGTTCCAGTACTAGGAGGTCGTGGCTATGGCAGCAGCAGCACCGACAGCGGCGGCCGCGGCGCCTGGAGCTCAGGCCGCAGCGCCCGCGACCCTGATCCCGTTCGAGGTCGGATCGAACCTCTACCGGGAGGTCCCGTTCGCGACGCAGACGTTCACGCCGGGCGCGTCCGCGCAACCGTTCGTGTTCCAGATCACCCCCGGCAACTTCCTGCGGGCGGTCACGTTGCAGGTGACGTCGACGGGCGGCGCGATCGGCACCGGGGTCGTGTCGTCGCCGGCGACGAGCCCGGGCGGGAACGGCGCCCTCGACCTGTTCACCGGCTGCACGATCGAGGACACGGGCGGCGCCCCGATCCTCTACCCGATGGGCTCGTTCGAGTACACGGTGGCGCAGAAGTACCTGCGGCCGTGGGTCGGCGACCCGCAGACCCGGCCCGGCTTCTCGAACACGATCAACCCCGCGTTCACCCTCAAATTCGGGGTGGAAGTGCGGAACACGCTCGGCGTCCTGGCGAACACGGACGCGCGAGCTCAGTACCGCATCCGTCTGACCGCGCAGCCGATCGTCGCGACCGCCTCATCCCCGGGCCTGTTGAGCTCGTTGGGGACGGCGACGGCGCCGACCGTGACGGCCGCGTTGTACGTCGACGCGTGGTCGCAACCCGACCAGGTCGACCTGATGGGGAACCCGATCGCGCAGGTGCCGGACGGGATCGCCTGCTCAAGGTTCGTGATGAACGAGCGGCCCGTGTTCAACACCGGCAACAACGTATTCCGGTTCACGCTGACCGGCAACGAGATCCGCGGCCTGATCCTGATCTTCCGCAACAGCCTCGGGCAGCGCATCGACCTGACCGACACGAACGCCGGGGGCCTGCGGTTCCGCCTCGACAACCGCGTGCTCTGGACGATGCGTCCGAGCCAGATCATCGAGGAGATGTACACGTTCTACCAGGAGCTCCTGTCGACCGCGTTCACCCGCGAGACCGGCGTGTACGCGATCCCCCGGTTCCTCGACCCCGGCGCCCTCGCAGGCGAATACTGGCTCCAGACCGTCGAACAGTCGCTGTTGCAGATCGAGGTCGCAGGCGGAGACCTGGGCGCCAACGCCCCCGGGTCAATGCAGATCATCTACGACCAGCTCGCGATCGCTCCCGGGACGATGCTGCCGCCGAACCTGGAAGGGGTGTAGACGGTGGCCCGCACGGTCGGGCTCGGCCCGACGTCCTACCAGGGCGGCTACCAGGCGACCGGCGCCCCGATGGGCGTCGGCGCCCAGTCCGGCGGCCTGGTCGGTGCCGCCGCCCGCGCCGGAGGCACCCCGGAGGGGCACGCCCTGCTCCTGCTCGTGGTCCTGGAGCTCGTGTTCACCGGTCTGCTTCGGCAGACGTTCCGCAGGCAGCACGGCGGCTAGGCGGATGGACGTGTTCAGAATGGCGGCCGGAGCCCTACTGATCGGGGCGGCCGTCGCCGCCGGACTGTGGGTCGCGGCGGAGCTCCAGAACCCGGTCTCAGACCTGCGACTTTGGCTCGCAGGCGTCAAATCGAACCTCGGAGGTGAGTCGTGAGCGCGAAGCATTGGTGGGGCGTGATCGGTTTCTTCGTCGGCGCCCTGTTCGGCGGCCGCGTGCTCGGACGGATCGGCCTCGGCTGACCCGGTGGGGCTCGTCGCGTCCGCCGAGCTCTTTATCGGCTACCTGCTCGTCGTGGCCGCGTTGAAGAACGGCGGACAGTACGTGACGAACCCGTGGGGGGCGTTCAATGCCTAACGCCGAGCAGAAGCGGATCGCCGCGTTCGAGACCGTGACCTTGATCGGCCAGGTGGTCGGCGAGGTCAAGGGCGGCCGTTCGCTGCCGCGGCCGTCGGTGGTCGCCGCCGTGTTCGTGTTCTACGGCCTGCTCGCGTTGGCCGCCGAGACCGGCGGGCAGGCGGCCCGGATCGCGTCGGCGATCGCCGCCGTCGTCGGCCTGGGCGCGATCGTCGGCGGCGCCGCCGGTAAGACGATCATCGACCTGCTCAACCGCACGACCGCGTTCCTACCCGGGAGCTCGGGCTCGGCGGCGAGCTCGGCCGCGGCCGCCGCGAGCTCGGGCGCCGCCGCGGTCGGCGCGGCAGCAGGCGGCGTGTTCACTCAAGGGCAGGGGGCGGCGCCGCCGAGGTCGCCGCGCCCGAGACCATAGAAAGGGGACGATCGTGGGTCGACGTTTCGCAGACTTCTTCGTGTACGGGATCATCATCGTCGGGATCGGCATCCTCGTCCGGCCGAAGTCTCAGGGGCCGGGATTCGTGACGGCGATCGGCGGCGCCCTGAGCAACTTCGCCAAGGCCGTGTCGAGCTCCGGGGCGTAACCCGGTGGCTTTCGCGGGTAACGGCGGCGCCGCCCCCTACACCCTGGGCGCGTACCCGTTCGAGGTCAATCAGGGGAACCCGCTCGCGCAGATCCCCGGGACGTTCTTCCACCGTCGGGCCGTGCTCCTACGCGGCCGCCGTCAGGACATGGACACCCTGGAGACGCAGCAGCCCGGCGTGCTCCGCCGCTTGTGGGCGCCGATCGCCGACATGATCTCGGCCGGTGAGATCTTCAACTGGTCGCGCAACCTGTTCGACGACGCGCCGGACGGGGTGAACGGCCAGACGACGACCAGCACCCGCTACATGATTTCGACGCGGAACATCGGCGCCGGCAACGGCCTCGTGAACCCGCAGGCTCGTCAGATCTTCCCGTACGAGAACATCCGGCACGCCCCCGACCCGCTGTTTATCCGGGCAGGTCAGCAGCAGGGACGGCCGACCGTCCGCAACCGGCTGACGTCGTTCTCGTCCAGGGTGCCTCCGATAAACCCGGTGCTGCCGTCGGAGAACGTCTGACATGCCTCCGCGAGCGCGTAGGAGCTCGTCTAAGGGCTTCGCAGGCGTCCGGGCGGCCCTGACCCGTAAGCTCGGCCCGTTGCCCGCGTGGGCGTACCTGATCGCTCTCGCGGTCGGTCTCTATTACTACCGGCAGCGGCAGGCCGCGAAAGCCGCCGCCGCCGCCGCCGCGCAGCAGGCGCCCGTTTCGATCACGTACGGGACGCAGACGACGCCGGGGATCGACAACACCGGCTCCGGGTCTGGTTCGGGTGGCGGTCCGCCGCCGGTTCCGGAGCCGCCGCCGCCGCCGACCGATGGTGGGCCGCCGCCGCCGCCTCAAACGTGGTCGACCGTGATTTGGGTGCACGGCAACCCGGGGCATACGTACACGTACACGGGTGACCCGTCGGTGTCGGCATGGTTCCAGCTAGACGGCAAGTGGTACTACTACTCGGCCGGAGACTCGCGGGCGCCGACCTACCCGGGCGGCGCCTACCCGCAGGGGTCGCCGTACATGCCGCCCGACGCCGGTAACCCGCCCTCGAACGCGTCGCAGGCCGCGAGCTCGCAGGTGTCGACGTCGACCGGCGGCACGTCGAACGCGCAGAACCTCGGGCCCGGAGCTCAGGCGCATACGATCACGCCGCCGAAGGTGCTCCAGGTGAACGGCGCCTCTCACGCGGCGGCGCCGACGACGGCAGGCAAGGCGTCAGGATTCGCGTCCAGGCAGCACACGCGGCCGACAGGGGTCGCGGGGGTCGGCACGGTCAGCTACCCGCACGTGACGACGGTCAGGGCCGGGCTCGTGCCGCGGCCCCGAGGCGGCGGGGGATTGCATCATCCGATGCCGCCGCTACGGGAACCGGCCGGAGCTCCGAAGCCGCGTAACTGGTTCGGGCCGACGACGCAGGCCGAGAAGCCGCCGACGTTCGTCGGG
>Ga0306922_10006979_pt1 | contig 10857 bp, 7 predicted proteins | sample sta12Cox44000082_FD_203758 | JGI IMG/M metagenome (GOLD analysis project Ga0306922, IMG submission 203758) | Lab enrichment of tropical soil microbial communities from Luquillo Experimental Forest, Puerto Rico - statoxic.12C.oxic.44.000.082 (v2)... | ecosystem: Environmental > Terrestrial > Soil...
CGCGCTGAGGCAGCGACCGAAGGCCGCGAGCTGCTCGCCTCGCTCGGGGTCCCGCTCCAGGCCCGCACCCTGGTGCGTGACCTTTCCGGCGGTGCCCGGCAGAAACTCAGCCTTGCCCTCGCCCTGCTTGGCCGGCCGGGCCTGCTGCTGCTCGATGAGCCCTACCAGGGCTTCGACCAGGGCTCCTACCTCGACTTCTGGCACCACGCCGGCGCCTGGCGCAGCCAAGGACGGGCGGTGGTGGTCGTGACCCACCTGCTCACCGAACTGCACCGCGCCGACCAGGTTCTCGAACTCCGCAACCTGGCCCAAGGCGGGCCGCAGGGATGACCGCCCGGCTGGCCGCGGTCGCCGCCGCGCACGCCCATATCCTGGCCCGCCGACGCACCGCCGTGGCGCTGCTTGCCCTGCTGCCGCTGGCCATCTATGGCGCGCTGTACCGGCACTCCCCGCACGCGGTCACCGTCGGCGGGGTGGCGTCGGCGTTCTCCGCCGGCGGCGCCGCGATCTTCTCGATGCTCCCGGCCCGCGCCGCTGACCAGCGGCTCGTCCCCGCCGACGTCTTCGCCGGAGTCATCCTCACCGGCATCGCGGCCGTCCCCCTCGGCCTGGCCCTCGGTGCACTGCTCCCACGCGAGCTTGAAGCGGTCCTGGTCCTCATCGGCATCGTCGGGATCCAGATCACCGCCGACCCAGACACGGTCATCTCCGCCCTCCTGCCTTTTCACGCCGCCAGCCAGCTTCTCGACGCCGCCGACAGCGCGCCCGCCACGTTCTGGCCACGGCTGGCCCTCACGGTGGCTTACAGCGCCGTCCTGCTCGCCATCGCCTGGGCCGCGTGGCGGCGCCGGGCAGGAACCCGCAGGTGATCTCGCCCGGCACGCCAGCGCCAGTTCTCGCGCGCCGATCACAGCGGCGTCATGCAGAGGTCGCCGGGCCTGGGGCTCGGGTTCGCAAAGAGCGGAGGGAAGCTATGCCGGGAGTATTCGCGGTGGCTCGCGCAGCACCTGGGCGGCCATCGACCGGGCGCGCCGCAGGTTCTTCCCGCTGAGCGTCAGCTCGGCTAGCACCGTCGCAAACGTGCCGTCGGGACCGGTGACTTGCTGTCCGACCTGCCCGAAGATGTCCAACTCCACCCCCATGCCGCCCTCGGAAGCGACATCTGCGAATGGCAGCTCAGCCAGCCGGCCGGATGCCGGGGCGTACACGAGCGCGTTGACGATCGCGCACCGGGGCTTACGGCTCGGGCTGAGTGTCTGGGGCAGGTCAAGGCAGCTGCGGAGCTGCGCTTCGATCAGGTCGACGCCCCACACCGCCTCGACCATCTGGTGGATCCTCGCGCCACCCATCCGGGCGTTCACCTCGATCACGCGCGGGCCGTGGCTGGTGCACTTGCCCTCCACGTGGAGCACGCCGCGGCGGAACCCAAACGCTTGAACAGTCTGCACGCTCAGATCGACAAGCGCGCGAACGGCCTTCTTATTGTGGTCGGGTGGGAGGTGCAAGCCTGTTTCCTGGAACGAGGGCTCAGCGGTAGGCCAGTTCTGGGACACGCTGGAAAACACGCAGTCGCCGTCTTGCAAGATCAGGTCGACGTCGAACTCGACGCCATCGAGGTACCCCTCCAGGAGGAGATCGCTGCCTGCCCGGAAGATCGCCTTTTGGCCGGGCGTGACGACGGCGCGGACGAGCTTGTACACGCCCGGCAGCGACTCGATGCTGTCGACCCTGACGACTCCCGCCGCGCTCGCGCCGAACTCCGGCTTGACAACGGCGGGGAACCCTATCTCGGCGGCAGCGGCAAACAGCTCATCGAGGGAGCGGACGCGCTGGGCCTTGGGTGTCGGCAGCCCAAGCTTCGTGGACATCTCCCGGGTGCGGACCTTGCTGCGCGCCGCGTCGACCGCCTCCGGCGGGTTGCCCGGCAGCCCTAGCGCGGCGGCCACGCGCGCGGCCTCGCACACGTAGTTCTCGAAGAACGTCAGCACACCATCCGCCCGAACGCCGGAACGGTCCAGGGCGCCGAGGATTGCCGCGGCATCGGCATCTGGGTCACCGCTGATGGACGTGGCAACCCATCTGGTACCGGCGATCTCGTCTGGGAGTGACTCGGACCAATGGCCTGGCTCGTCGACGATCACCAGGCGCGCGCCCAGTGCGGCGAGCCGCTCGTAGTAGTGGCGCTTACCCTCGTAACCAGCACCAACAACGACCACGGTGGGCTCGCCGGTGGTCACGTCTCCACCCAGCGTGGATCGTCCACCACCACCGTCTCGCCCTGGGGGACCTGCACTCCAGGCGCGGTGCTGCTGAGGTCGAGCGCGGGCAGCAGGCCCGGCGCCGCCTCGAGAGCGTCGAGCAGCGCGTGGCCTTCCACCCGGAGCAATGTTGTGTCCACCTCGGTGGTGACGGTGGCATTCCGGGGGGCGCGATCGAGCAGGCCGCGCTCACCGAAGCTGTCGCCAGGACCGAGATGCACCACGGCCTGGCCGTCCCGGTGCACGACGACACGGCCATCTACGACCGCATAGAAGGCGTGCGCCGGAGCTCCCTGGACAACGGCGTCGATCCCTGGCGGCAAGGGGCAGAACTGCGCGGCCGCGGCGAGCTGCTCCAGGACGATCTGGGGCACTCCGACCGTGACCGGAAGGCCCTGAAGGACTTTCACCCTGGACGCGAGTGCGTCGGCACGCTGCGCGTTGAGGACATCGAGTCCGCGCAGGCCAAAACTGCACAGAAGCGTGATCGCCAAGGCGACTGCGCCGAGGATCAAGAAGCTGGCCCGCAACGATGTGGACGCTACGAGGGCCGGCGCCAGGACCGCGCCAGCGACCATCGCGGCCACCGATACGGCGTTGAAGATCCCGATCACCCGGCCGAGCGCCTCGCGGGGGACGATCCGTGCCACTGCCGTCTCGCCGACCACCTCGCAGGAGACGAGACCGGCGTTCCCGATCACGGTCACCGCCAGCGCGATCGTCAGCACCTGAACGCCGGCGTAGGCGAGTTGGGTGGCGCACGCCAGCGAACCGGCGACGATCACGATCAGAGATACCCGCCTGCTTGTGGCCAACCGGCCATTGACGAGCGCGCTCAGCAATCCGCCGGCGCCGGCAGCCGTCAGCAGCAGACCGTAGCCGCCAGTGCCGAGCCCAAGCGATTGCCTGGCATAGACAACGAGCTGCACGGTCTGGGCCCCGTAGGTGAATTCGACCATCGCCACCGCCAGGATCAGCCACGGCACGAACGCGGTTGTGCGCACCGTCCGCAGCCCTTCAGCCAGCTGGGCAATCCCGGACGGACGGACGCCCGCCGGGGCACGGTCGGGACGGATCGTCAAGATCAGCAGCGCGGAAACCACAAAGGTCGCGCCGTTCGCCGCAAACGCGACCCAGGACGGGGCCACCGCGAGCAGGATCGCCCCAATCGCCGGGCCGATGACGACCCCGAGATCCTGGACCGTGTGCAAGAGCGCATTTGCCGGACCGAGCCGGACCTCACCGACCAGGCGCGGGAGGAGCGCCATCGTCGCCGGCTTCTCCGCGCACCCAGCGGCCGACGCCAGGGCGGTGAGCGCGATGACCAGCACCACCGGGCCAGCGCTGGCGACCGTCACAGCGATGGCGGCCATGAGCAGCATCCGCAGGGCGTTACCGGCCAGCAATACGGTGCGCCGCCGGTAGCGGTCGGCGATGGCCCCCCCGAACGAGCCAAGCAGCACGTAGGGGAGAAGCCGGCAGACCGTCGCGGCGCCAACCCATCCCGCCGAGTGGGTCGCGCTGTACACGTATCCGAGCAGCGCCGCGTTGTAGAGCCAGTTACCGATTTGCGAAGCAGCGCTGGCCCCGATCAGCGCGCGGGCGTCTGGGATAGCCAGGACGTCCCGATACGCCCGGGCCGTCGTCTCAGCCATCGCCCGCGGATCCGGGTTCTTTGGGGCCGAGTATCGTCACCGCCGGGGCCCGGGCCGGGGGTCCTGCGGCGGGAGCATTACCAGCCCGGCCCAGCAGCCGCAGGTGCGCCCGGGTGTGTCGCCGCCGGTAAGAACGGCAAAGCGATTTTCCCAGCCTGGCCGGCTCACCACACGACGGGCGCCGCCCCAAAGGAGCGCCGCAGTCCTCACAGAACCTGTCGTCATCCCCCTGGGACGCACCACACCACGGACACGTCACCACGAGGCATTTATACCCCCCGGCCAGTCCTCAGGTACATGGCCGGCAACACCCGGGGCTGCGGGCCGCGCCCGCCCGGCCGCGATCCTCTGCCAGACCAGCGCGCCATCTGGCTGCGCCGCTCATTGGGCCGCCGGGCGTGGCCCTGGTTCATGATCCAGTCCTGGTTCCGGCTATTGCGGCGGGGCTGCCGCGCATTTGGGCGGCTTCGGGGACGCCGAGGTCGGTGTAGATCTCCAGCGCGTCCTGCCAATGCTGGTGGGCTTGATCCAGCTCGGCCGCGGCGTGGCAGGCGGCGGCCAGGCCACGGTGGGCTCGGGCCTGCTGGTAGCGGTTACCTGTCTCACGGGCACAGGTGAGCGCGGTGGTGTGGCGGGTGCGGGCCTGGGCTGGCTGGCCGGTGGCCAGCAAGGCTTCTCCAGCGCCGTTGAGCGCCTCGGCTTCCCCGCCGCGTGCGCCTGTCGCCTGGAACAGGGCTAGCGCCTGCAGGTGGTATTCGGCCCCTTGTGCATGCTGGCCCTGGCGGTGGCTGACCTCGCCGAGCCCAGTCAGCGCGCAAGCTTGCAGGTAGCGGTCCCCGGTCTGGCGGGTGAGGGTGAGCGCGCTGGCGTGGCAGGTGCGGGCCTGGTCAGGCTGGCCGGTAGCGAGCAGGGTTTGCCCGGCGCCGTTGAGCGCCTCGGCTTCCCCGTCGCGGCTGCCGGTCTCCCGGTACAGAGCCAGCGCCTGGCGGTGGCATTCGGCGGCTTGATCATAGCGGCCCTGCCGGTGGCAGACCTGGCCAAGCACAGTCAGCCCGTCGGCCTCCGCCCACCTATCGCCTACCTCGCGGGCCGTGGCGAGCGCCTCCCGCAGGTAGCCGGCCGCCTCCTGATAGCCGCCCTGCTCACCACGGGCCGCGCCAAGTTTGCTCAGTGCGTAGGCCACGCCCGACAGGTCGCCATGCTCGCGGAATACTCTGAGGACCCCCCGCAGGAGCTGTTCTGCCTGCTGATAACGGCCAAGCTTGATGTAGGTGAGACTCAGGTTGTTCTCGATAATGGCTTCATCCCAGCTCTGGCCGCCTTGTTCGCGGGCGAGCGCGGACGCCTGTTCATAGCAGTGAGCCGACTCCCGCAGTCGGCCCTGGTGGCCGTGGGCAGTACCGATGCCCATCAGCGCCCAGCTCTGCAAATACACGCTGCCAATGTCGCTGGCCAGGGCCAATGCCTGCTGATAGCAATCGGCAGCCTGCTCGTTGCGACCCTGCTGGGCGTGGAGGTAGCCGAGGGTGAACAGGGTTTTGGATTGGGCGGCGAGGTCGCCGCTGCCGCGAGCGGCATCGAGCGCGTGCAGGTTAATCGCCAAGCCCTCAGTGGCGTGGCCGGACCAGATGTAGCCCGTGAGCGTGTCGGCCAGGCGGGTGGTGTGGCTGGGCCAGCCGTGGCTTGCGGTATGGGCGGTGACCGAGACCAGAGTGCCCAGTTCGGCATCCAGCCAGCCCAAAGCAGCAGTCCTGTCACCGAATTCCGGCACAGGCGACCGCACTGGCGGGGGCGCCGGGCGCCGGTAGGGGTCCGCTGGGTCCAGGCATTCCATGGTGGCGGCGCTGGCGGCGAGGTAGTAGTCGAATAGGCGGGTCAGCGCGTCCTGCCGGGCTTGGTCGGTGTCGCGGGCAGTGGCTTGGCTGGCGGCGTAGGCGCGCAGCAGGTCATGCATCTGGTGACGGCCGGCCGCGGCGAGCTGGATCAGGTGCGCGCGGGCGAGCACGGCCAGCAGCCCCCTGGCCTGGGCCAGGCTCTCCGTGCCGGTGAGCGCGGCGGCGGCGTAGGGGTCCCAGTCCTGGGAGGGGTGCAGGCCGAGCAGCCGGAACAGGCGGGCTGCGTCCTCGGGCAGGTGCCGGTAGGACCAGGAGAACACCGCGGCCACCGCCGACCGGGGGTCCCCGCCCGCATCCAGCAGTTCCAGCCGGTCCGCCTCGCTGGCGAGCTCGGCAGCCAGCTCCGCCAGCGGCGTATCTGGGCGGGCGGCGGCCAGTTCGGCCGCGACCCGCAACGCCAGCGGCAGCCGGGCACACTGCTCCGCTAGCCTTTCGGCCGCTCCGGGGTCGATTCCGGCCGGCGCACCGACCAGGGAGTGCAGCAACGCGACGGCATCCTCCGCAGGCAGCAGGTCCAGGTCCAGGCGGCGGGCACCCTCGCGGGCCACCAGCCCGGCCAGCGCATCCCGGCTGGTCACCACCACCATCACCGGACCGCTGCCGGGCAGCAGCGGCCGCACCTGCTCCTCGCTGGCCGCGTTGTCCAGCACCACCAGCAGCCGCCGGCCGGCCAGCAGCGACCGGTACCGGGCCGCCTGGCCGGTTTCGCCCAGTGGAATGTCAAAGCTGGGCACGCCCAGCGCCTGCAAGAACCCGGCCAGCGCCTCCCCCGGTGTCACCGGCTCGTCGGGGTCATAGCCGCGCAGGTTCACATACAGCTGTCCGTCCGGGAACGCGTCGGCGACCCGGTGCGCCCACCGCACCGCCAGGGCCGTCTTCCCGACCCCGGCGGTCCCCGACACCACCGCAATCACCACCGGACCCGTGGGCTGAGCCTGCCGCTCAGCTGCGCCGGGCAGCAGCAGGTCCAGCTCGGCCAGCTCCACTGCCCGCCCGGTGAACGTCCCCACATCCGCGGGCAGCTCACGCGGTACCGAAGCCGCAGGCGGCCCCGGGGCTGAGGTCACCATCGCGGCCAAGGCCGCCGGGGCCTCAGCCCGGGCGGCCAGTACCTGCGCCGCCTCAGCCTGGCCGCGGGCCGCCGCGACGAACAGACCGCGTGCCGGGCCGGCCAGGCCCAGCGCATCGGCCAGCACCCGGGCGGTGTCCTGGTGAGCGGTCCGGTGCGCGCCCCGCTCCAGGTCACTGACCGTCCGCAGGCCCAGCCCCGCCGCCGCCGCCAGCTCCTCCCGGGTCAGCCCGGCCTCGGCCCGCAACTGCCGCAACAGGCCAGCAAACGACGCCGGCGGACCGGTCACCCCGCCATCCCCTTGCTGCCGTCCCGCTGTCTCCCGGGGCGCGCCCAGGGGGCCGGCCCGCTCCCGCCCCGCGGTCGGCGAATCCTGCGGCGCAAATCCCGGCGCGGCAAGCTCGAACAGCCGCACCGGCCGATCGAGATCCTTAAGCGTGCGCTCACCCAGGTCCACCAGCGCGAACCCCGGCTCCTGCTCCTCCTCATCCTCGATGATCATCTGCGTCGCCTGGGATACCAGCACCTGGCCACCACGAGCTACCGCGCAGATCCGCGCCGCCCGGTGCACCGCCAATCCGGTGTACCCGCCTGCGGCCGGCACCGCCTGACCGGTGTGAATACCGATCCGCACCCGCACCGGCGCCCCCGCCGGCCAGTCCTGGGCCGCCAGGACCCGCTGGATCTCTAGCGCGCACAACACCGCCTGCTTCGCGCCCGCGAACACAGCGAAAAACGCATCACCCTGAGTATCGACCTCAATGCCCTGCTGCCCGGCGATGGCCGCCCGGACCAAGCGCCGGTGCTCAGCCAAGACCTGCGCATAACGCTCCCGCAGCAGCTTCACCAGCCGCGTCGACCCCTCGATATCGGTGAACAAGAACGTCACCGCCCCGCCCGGAAGCCCGCTCACCCCGCCACTCCCCGGCAAACAGCCAGCCTCCGGCCGCACCACTGGACCCCGGCCACCGGCACGCCCGCGGCCCCCAGCCCCGCATCCGACCCCTCGGGCAGCAAACCCAGCCCGCCGCGCTGCAAGCCCGGCCCCAGGCCACCGACCGGCCGCAGGCCCAGCCCCGCCGCCAGCCCCTCCCGGGACGGCACAGCCTCAACCCGCAGCCGCCCCAGCAAGGCAGCACACCAAAAGCCGAGCTGCCCGGTCACCGCCCTACCATCCCTCGCAGCCATCCCGCTGTCACCCGCGGTGCGATATCGGCGAACGACCCCACCCAGCGTACGCGCGCCCGCGCCCCCGGCCATCTCCTCATCACCGCCAGCCGATACCGCCCACTCAGACATTCCGGCTCTGAGCAGACCAGTTCGCTGCCGTGGCCGTCACGATGGGTGAGGATCTTCGTAGCGATAGCGCCGGTCCTCAACGCACATCGCCGACTCGGCGCGGTTGGTAGCTCGCTTGGCTGTGCGGACGGCGCCTCGCCGAATGTGCAGTTCTGAGCGTGAATGGACTCCTTGCGAGCATTGTGTAGCCGAGTAGCCGGGCCGTACTCGAGCCACCACCGGCCAGCCGGCGCCGGTTGGGATAGCCACGGTCGCCGCGAGGCGCGGCGGCGCACCGTTGCCTGGCAGGCGAGGGACGGACCTTGGTGGTCTCTCCCGATCGGCGGCATGGAGGCCCGGATCGGAACAGGCCGTCGGTCAATTTCGGGGGTTGTGGAATGGCGGAGAGTTCGCGACGGGCGGTACGTGGTCCGCGAGGGTGCGGACCAGATGCGCCCCGGTGCGGCCGACTTTGGCGGATGGCGTTGCGCGGGACGAAGTTGGGGTGATCTGGGGCTCTTACTCTCGCCTGGGTGCCTTTCCTGTCAGCGTGGAGACTGCTGGGCGGGAACGATGCCCTGGTCAGTTACCAGGGCTTAGGCGATCTCGATTGACAGGCCGCGCGCGGCATCGAGCGGACGTGGTCCGCAGGCAGCAGTTCCCCGAAAGCCCGGGCGGCCGCCGGGAAGCCGCGGCAGGCACCTGGCCAAGCGAATCTCGACGTGCGTTGAGCTATAGGTGCAAAAATGGCCAGGTGACATCGGCCCAGTCCGCAATATCGGGCATGATTCCTCTGCGCGAGACCGATCCGCGCGAGGTGGGTGTCTACCGGTTGCTGGGCCGCCTAGGTGAAGGCGGGCAGGGCGTTGTGTTCCTGGCTGCCGGTCCCGCTGGAGGCCGGGCGGCGGTCAAGCTCCTGCCGCCGACCACCGACCCACTGGTGCGGAGCCGCTTTCTGAAGGAGGTCGCCGCGGCGCAGCGGGTCGCCCGGTTCTGCACTGCACAAGTTCTGGATGCGGGAATCTTCGAACGGCGCCCGTTCATTGTCAGTGAGTACGTCAGCGGGCCGTCGCTGGTGGAGGTGGTGGAGCAGTTCGGGCCCCGCGGTGGCGCTGTGCTCGAGCGTATTGCCGTCGCGACGCTGACCGCGCTCGGCGCGGTGCATGCCGCCGGGATGGTGCACCGCGACTTCAAGCCCGGCAATGTGCTGCTTGGGCCCGATGGGCCGGTGGTGATCGACTTCGGGCTGGCGGCGGTTCCCGGCATGACCACCACGGGCCTTTCTAGCGAGACCGCTGTGGGAACTCCGGCATTCATGGCTCCTGAGCAGTTGGCCGGGGTGCGGGTGACCGCGGCGGCCGACATGTGGTCGTGGGCCGTCACGATGGTGTTCGCGGGTACCGGTGAGCTGCCCTTCAGGGGCGAGTCGTTGACCGCAACGGCGTTCGCCATTCTTAACTCCAGCCCCGCTGTGGGCCCGCTTCCCGAACCACTTGGCTTCCTCGTCCAGCGCTGCCTCAGCAAGGACGCCGGCGCCAGGCCGTCGGCCCGTGAGGCTCTCAGCGAATTGCTGGCGGCCGGAGCGCGGCCGGTGGGCCCGCTCCCGCCAGTGGCCCCCGCTCCCGCCGCGGACGAGGAGACATCCAGTTCACCGGGCGCGGTTTCCGTGCCGCCGTCGGCGCCGGACGGTACTGGCAGTGGCCGGGTCGGCGGGGGGCCAGGGTTCAAGCCGCGGTCGGCGCGGCATGTGAGTGGTCGCGCCTGGTGGCGCCGGCGGACGGCCCTGGTTTTGACGGCGATTCTGCTGGTTGCCGGTGCCGGTGGGCTTGCATTCACCCTTGTCCCGCGCGGCCCATCGTCCGGGCAGCCTGCGGGCGGTCATGCTGGAACAAGTCAGGTACTCGCCGTTGAAGCAGCGGTCAGAACGCAGGCCGTCGCCTGGATACTGCAGCAGGTCAGCCGGGCCGCACTCGTGTCATGTGATTCCCAGGTATGCGCGGATCTGGCCAGCAGACGCTTCCCGACCGGGAACTTGCTGAGGCTTGGGCCCGGGTCGAACGATCCGCTCGGCTCTAATCTGGTGGTCGCCACTGCCGCTGTCAGGGCCCAGTACGGCGCCCGGCTGGCCTCCGTTTACGCTCCGGCCATCATCGCGACCTTCGGCTCAGGGAACGCCCGGATCGACATCAGGCTGGTTTTCCCGGGCGGCACCGCCAGGTATCGCGCCGTTCAACCTGCGGCGCTGCGTGCCAGGAAGGCCGCCGACGCCCAGCTGCTGGCTAACAGCCACGTCACGCTCTCGGCCGCAGCGAGGGCGCAGCTCCTCAGCGGCGAGATTGATCCGCGGCTGCCGCTGCTCATCGCCGCCATGGCAGACAACCACCCGGTGCACATCGTGGACTTCGTCGACCAGTCGCCTGGTGGCGGACCCGCCAGCCTCCTGCGGTCGGCGGACTTCGCAACGGCTGACGGGGCGGCGCACCTCGGACCCGGGGCATACCTGAGCTGGATGCGGGGGTTCATCGGCGTGCAGCAAGCCGAGTACCGCCCCGCGTGGTCCCAGCAGGTCACGCTGGGTACCGGCCAAGCGGTGCTGAGAATCGGGTATGCCGCGCCGAGCCCGCTCAGCTAGCAGAGGTCGAGGGCTGGTACTGGCTGACCGGCCAACGCCGCCGGTGGCTACGGCTGGTATTCAGGGGTTG
>Ga0306922_10006980_pt1 | contig 10855 bp, 9 predicted proteins | sample sta12Cox44000082_FD_203758 | JGI IMG/M metagenome (GOLD analysis project Ga0306922, IMG submission 203758) | Lab enrichment of tropical soil microbial communities from Luquillo Experimental Forest, Puerto Rico - statoxic.12C.oxic.44.000.082 (v2)... | ecosystem: Environmental > Terrestrial > Soil...
GTTCGTCCGGCATTGGGGTCGGTTGAGTCGTCTGGGGAGTCACTGCCTACTCCGGTGTCGGCGATCTTGCTCGAGGCCGTCATTATTGGTGAGTTCGCATACGGCACCACTGTCGCAAGTGACAGTTCCTTTTCCGGCATCATTCGCGGACAAGGGAGCGTGCCAAGCTACAACCACTTAGGAAACGCACACGGCGATGGTTACGCCGACCGGGAAGGTAGGTAAGATTTTGAATCCCAACGGTTCCAGGACCTCGCGTGACCGTGGTACCTGCTGGGCTCGCAGGCCGTTCTGTGCTCGAGAGCCAGGAGTACCGAGTGCCCCGCTAACTTTGGGAAAGTCCACCGACGAACAGGCGGTGTTTTCATCCTTTTGCAAAGCAAAATGGCTGTCGCCATTAGTGGTAACAGCCGCCTCCCCATAAGACGAGGCACTTGACCTTTGATTTGCTTGAGCCTACCCGATCGCACTGGCGACGGTGTGAAAGGCGTTAAAGGAGCCTCTCGCCATGGCAAAACGAGGGATCGTCATTCCGTTGATAGTTCTGGTTGTCGCAGCGTTATTGTTTTTTGTGATCGACGGCAAGTGGACCGCATGGTCCGGCAGTCGCGCTGAGCAAGAGACTGACGACGCCTACGTCCGAGCGAACATGACCCCGTTGAGCACCCGCATCTCCGGAACTGTGCGGAAGATGAAGGTCGAAGACTTCGATAGCGTGAAGGCCGGCCAGGTACTGGTTGAGATCGATGACGACGACTATCGCTCGGTCCTGCAGCAGGCTCAGGCGGCGCTGGCCGCTTCGCAGGCGACGCTCAACGACAACCAAGCAGCGAAACGTATCCAGGAAGCCAAGATTCAAAACGCGGAGGCGATGGTCGCCGTGGCGGAGGCAGCGGTCAGCACGGCACGTGCTGGCGTAGCCTCCACGCAGCCGGAGGTCGAGCAGACGGCGCTTGAGCGCAAACGCCAGGAGGCCCTGCTGGCTTCGAAGGCGACGACGCGGCAGCAGCTGGAATCGGCGGTGGCGAATGCAGGTCAATCCTCTGGAATGCTGGCCAGCCGTGAGGCTGACTTGGAGCGGGCGCAAGCCGGCCTGGCGAGCAGCCGGGCGCAGCTCGAGGCCGAGAAGCGCGAGCTCGCGGCACTCGACAGCCGAGACGCAGTCTACAAGGCAGATATTCTAGTGAAACGGGCGGCTATCACCGTGGCCGAAGTAAATCTCGCGTATACGCGGATCACCTCACCCACGAACGGCGCTGTCGGCGAGCGCCACGTCCAGGAAGGGCAGCTGGTCACGCCCGGTATGGAAATGGTCGACCTGGTGAAGGGCGACCCGTGGATCCAGGCCAACTACCTAGAGACGCAAATTACCAACATTCGAAAGGGAGACAAAGCCGACATCAAGATCGACGCGTTTCCAGGGTTCGTGCTGCATGGGAAGGTAGAAGAGATCGCGCCCGCCAGCGGTTCCCAATCCGCGCTTCTGCCTCCTGACAACGCCACGGGGAATTTCACCAAGGTCGTGCAGCGAATACCGGTAAAGATTAGCCGGACTCACGCTCTTCGTTGTCGGCATGTTCTTGCATGTCGAGTTTCCTCGAACCGCGGCCGCTCAAGGTAATGCTCCGATGGAGTTGACGCTGTCACAGGCTATCGATCTCGCCCTCAAACAAAACCCAAGCCTCAAGCTAGCGCAACTTGCGGTAGTCGACAGCGAGCAAAAGAAAAGAATCGCTCGTGCCGATTATTTTCCGCGGATAAAGAACGAGTCCACTGCTTTCCATGTAACCGAAATTCAGCAATTGGTGATTCCCGAGGGGAGCTTGGGGGTTGGTGCCGTAACCGGGCCGATCCCGCCCAAGACCGCAGTCATCGGCCAGGGAACCTTTACAGCCTACACCAGCGGCACCGGACTGCAACAACCTTTGACGCAGATGTTCAAGATCCGCGAGGACAACCGCGCCGCGACAGCCGACATTAACTCCGCTAGGATCCAGGTGAAGCAGGCAGAGAATGACATCGCCCTGAAGGTTAGGCAACTGTACTACGAAATTCTGATTGCCCAGCTGAAGGAAACCGCGGCGAAACACGAAGCGGAAGCGGCGCAGCTCAAGCTCGAGGAGAGCACGAGCTCTGTCGAACAAGGGAGCGCGCTAGAGGTCGTGGCTTTAGAGAGCCACGCGGCGCTGCTCGACGCGAAACAAACAACCCTCATGCAAAACCTGCAGGTCCGCGATCTAACTTTTGAGCTTAATTACTTACTGGGCCTGCCGTTGAACACTCAATTAAAGCTAAGCGAAGACCTCTCCGCTGCCTCGGCATCAATTTCCCCTCGCGAGGAGTGCGTCCGAATCGCACGCGAGCAGAGTCCTGAGATACGGGCTGCCCAGCAAGCCGTGGAGAAAGCCAAGGCCGGCCTGGCGGCGGCGAAAGATGCCTACATCCCGGATGTGAGCGCTTTTGCCAGATATAGCTATCAGAGCGGAATCCCATTCCTGGTGCATAACTTCGGTACTTTTGGAGTCATATTTACCTACGAACTTTTTGACGGCGGGCGTCGCAATGCACAGATCGATGAATCGCGCACAATGCTTTCGCAAGCGGAAGTCAGTCTCGCCAAAGCGAAAGAGGAGGTCACCGTACAAGTTGAGATCGCCTACGACAAGGTTGAACAGATGCAGAACTTCATAGCGGTGGCAGAAGAAGTCCTAAAGACAAGAGCAGAGGCAGCCCTGGTCGCCGACCGTAAATTCGAGCAGAATGCGGCCCTCGCCTCCGCCCGCGCGGAGGCGGCAGCAAAGACGAGTTCGGCGAAGGCTTCTCTGCTCGAAGCAAACCTTGGATTGTCGCTGGCACAAGGGGAACTGAGGCGCGCAATGGGAGAGATTCCGCGCTAGCGCTTTTCGACTGCGACACATCCACTCATCGCGGTCAACTCCCCAGTGACTATCAATGCCGTGGCCGCTCGCCCGACTCCGCGCAAAAGGGCTGCTGCGAACCAAAGAGACCTCAATTTCGCCCTCTATGCCACTACATTGTTGGTGCTAAAGAGTATGTTTAGTACGGGCGCAGACGATGCCAGTCACGAAGGAATTTCCCGCGTTAATTGAGTATCGGCCTAGCATGCTCGGGAAGGTCTGCCAAGCATTTGCCGACGAAGAAGTGAATATACTCGCACTTGAATGCTTCCCGACCCGAGGAAAATTCGTAACTCGACTCATCATCGACAAGCCGGACACCCCCAGACGGTGCTGGACAACGAGAAGCTCACATACGCCGAGAAAGAAATCGTACAAATTAAAATTCAACATCGACCCGGCGAGATTGCGGCATCTCGTCTAGGGAAGGCGCATATCAATATAAACTACGCATATTGTGGGTTGGAGCCGGGTACGCACGCGCCTTTGGCGTTCTTTGGCGCGGGAGACGTCGGAGGCCTACCTGGATAAATGGGTTTGCAACCATGCCTTTTGGATCACGGCGAAAAGGAAGGCCGTCGTAAGACCGAAGACGATCCAGCCATCTAACGCTTCCAGCGTACCCATCAATTGCCAACGTGGTTCCAGGTACAGATTCGCATGGCCGTAACTTGTTATGGCACTCATCGAATACAGCATCGCGGACTTGAAGTCCATTTTAGTATCGAGTAGGCGGTACGCGATCGCCCAGACAAATGCCTCCAACCCATGCAGCATAGTAGCCGCAAGGGCTGTCCCTCCGATAACGAAGACCGAAACGAATGTGAACCGAGACTCGTCAGTTCGCCTTAACCTCAGCGTAATGTCTCTGTTAACTAGCCCAAGAGAATAAGCGTGAAAGATCACGGTCACGACGATGATTGGCATGCCCCAAGCCCAATCCACGCCCCAAGCGGGGAAATCTCCCGGGTTCATGTTCTCCCTCGTTCTCGCCAAGAATGGCGCAGCAATGTTCGTCAATTAGGTTTTATCGCATCTGACTGCAGCGGGGCTAGCAGTTAGAACAGTCACAAAGCCGGAGGCTGGCTAACGCCGGGGTCGCGGTAGGGACGATCATTCGCTGACCGCCCGCCGGACAGATTCGTACAAGCGCTTCAACGCATTACGGCTCCCACCTTGGATGATGGGCGAGAAAGCGGATAACCGGATAGCGATTAGGGCTTCATCTCATCCACAAAATAATCGACGCAGGTTCGAATTAGTGTTTCGTTTTGGCGCCGCACCGAGCCCAGGCAACCGTCATCGCGGCGTTGAACGCCTCATTTCTCTTCCAGCGTCAGGGCGTAGACATCGCTGGTCGATACATCGCGAAGCAATAGAGGTGTGTCGTCGGAGTCCAGCCCAAACCATACTCTGAATGTCCCCGTATAAGGAAATCCCTTCAATCCGACAACCACCTTCGCTTCCCCGCCAGTAACCGGGATTCGAAGGATCGCGGGGTCACTTGTGTACCGCAGGAAATAAAGAAAGCGGCCATCCTTCGACCAAGTGGCATATGCAAAGGTGCTGCCCGTATACAGTGTCGACCAGCGCTGGGTCTTTACATCAAAGAGATACAAGGTGTGAATGTCGAGCGAGTCGGCCTTGATGAATTGACCATCCGGGGACCAAGAAGGCGAGAACTTGCCGGCTGATTCCGGAAGGGTGGTGACCTGATGGCTGGCGAGGTCGAGCATGCGTATCGAGCTCTCTTTGCTTCCCCACAGGCCCGTGGCAAAAACGATGTTGCGTCCGTCGGGCGACCAACTCGGATCTCCCTGCTCTCCCCGGTCCTCTGGCAGTAGAAGCCGCGGACTACCGCCCCTGGCGGGGACGATCCACGCATGCGTCCCTTGCGGAGATAAGGCCATGAACACGATCTGGGTGCCGTCGGGCGACCAACTAAGGGACGCCGGCTCCAAGGGAGGACTGGTCAGTTGGGCTCGCTCGGTGCCATCGCTGTTTGCTCTCCACAGGATGTCGTCTGGGTATGAGATATACGCCACTGATCGGCCGCCTTTCGAGAAGGCCACCAGATTGGCGGAGATGCCCCCAAGAAAGGGCTGAAACTGATTGGATTTCGAGTCCAGACGGGCAAGCTCACCCGCTTTTATGGAACCGGTGGCAAAAATCTTCTTTCCGTCCCGGCCGAAAATTGGTGTGCCCCACTGGATCGGCCCAGACGTCAGTTGAACCGGCTCTTTGGCTGACTGTTGCAAGAGCTCGCTGCTCTCATCCAGAGCGAAGATTTGGTCTTCGGGTCCGAGGAAGACGAATTTCCTTCCATCGGGAGACCACTTACCGCAACACTTCCCTTCCGACGTATGCCAGGCCGCAACCAGCTGGTGAAGATTCGAACCGCTCGATGTTATTTCCCAAAGCGACCTATCCCGGGTAAATTGGATAGTCTTGCCGTCTGGCGACCAACTGAGTGAGTCAGCAACGCCTCCCACAGATGCCAGCTTGTGGGCGCCAGTCCCATCGCTGTTCATCAGGTTGAGGTCACCATTCGATGTGGCATAGGCCACATATTTTTCATCCGGAGACCAGGCAGCATCTGCGGTGTCGGCCAGGTACTGATGGGAGCCTCCGACAACCTTAACGGTGTGAAGCGGTGCCGAGGCCGAGATGCCTGCATCGAACGACTGAACGAGAAATGTCGAGCCATCAGGCGAGACGTCAAGCAGCTTTGGCGCCGGCAAGACGGAGGAGACGGGCTCGATCTCCCCACCTGAGGCAGCAACTTGCTCAATGGAAAACTCAGGGTAGGTCTGCAGATAGAGCCTGCTCCCATCCGTTGCGGCAACGTCGCCAGCGTGGCCGTTGTGAGTGATCCGGGTATACTCCGAGATTCGCAGTGGAGTGACTCGATTCCGGCTTGCAATCGCGAGATAAGCCAAGGCCGCCAGCAAAACCACCGCGACCACGGCTATGGGACCCAGGAATACTCTTCGCGGCCGGCGGGCAGACGACGCTCCGATTGCAGCCGTTGGGGCGCTGCCCGACTCCGACAGCGCTTCGAGCGCAAATGCCAGATCCGATGCGGAGTGAAAGCGCTGCTCGGGATTCTTCTCGAGGCAGCGGTGCACAACCCGCTGCAAACCCGGAGGAACGTTCGCCGCAATTTGTGCATTGCCGGTCGGATCGTCGTTCAGGATGGCGGTCATCGTCTCCGCCGATGTTGGTCGCTGAAATGCTCGTTTGCCCGACAGCATCTCATAGAGGATCGCGCCGAAGGCAAAGATGTCGGCGCGATGGTCAGCCGCTTTTCCTTGCACCTGCTCCGGAGCCATGTATCCGACTGTACCCATCACCACCCCGGGGCCGGTCAGAGTCGCTATCGTGTCGTCCGGGTCCGCTTCGCGCTGCATCAGTTTCGCAAGGCCGAAGTCCAGAATCTTGACATGCCCGTATTTGGTGAGGAAGAGATTCTCCGGCTTGAGGTCGCGATGAACGATGCCCTTGTCATGCGCTGCCGCTAATCCGTGCCCAATCTGAACGCCGTAATCGATCGCTTTGCGAACCGGCAGCGCGCCGCGCTGCAGCAGTTCGCGCAGCGTGCTGCCTTCGAGCAACTCGGACACAAGGTAGGGTGCGCCGTTGAATGTGCCGAATTGGTAGACGGCAAGAATGTTGGGATCATTGAGAGCCGCAGCGGCCTGTGCCTCGTGTTCGAAACGGGAGAGCCGCTCAGGATCGTGCGAAACGAAAGGTGGCAAAACCTTAATCGCTACTTCCCGTTTCAGTGCCGGGTCACGGGCGCGGTAAACCTCGCCCATCCCGCCTGCACCGATCAGGCCGAGAATTTCATAGCTTTCAAGTCTTGTGCCTGCAGCTAACGGCATCGGTGATGCGGATTATATCTCAGACGTCAGACTAGATAACAGCATTCTCGGATTTACTAGTCGCTTCGACGAAGTAGGAGGCAGCTCGCGCCTGGAACAAGCAGGCACTGCGAGATTGCTTCCCAGAGCAGCGCAGTGGACTTGCCGCCGCCGCGGCCGCCCTCGAGCAGCGGATAGCGGGCTTCTGACGCGTGGAATGTCCGTTGTACCGGCTGCGGCGTGTAGAAGCGGCCGATATCGATATCAGTTGGGGCGGACTGGGACATGCCGCGTCGGGATCTCGCTCAGATCGAACTGCGGCGACTCCCGCTCCTCCGTCACGCGAATCGCGGCCTTGCCCTCGATCGCTTCGCGGACCTCGCGCGTCGCGGCGATATCGCCTTCAAGGGCAGCCTGAAACGTCCGCAATGCGATGGCATCGCCATAGGTTGCATCTGGCCCGAGCTTCAGTTTTTTCCGGATATTCTCGGGCAGCTTCTCTTCAGCAATGTGGGCGTAGCGATCAGAGATCGGCTGCATGCGCGGCCGGCCCGACGGATTGCCGCTCTGGCCTGGTTTCCACGGTATGAGGCCCTTCGTGTTCGGATTGCGGTTAGCCATTGTGTGTTTCTTTCAGTGTTAGCATAGATAGCCCAGGCTTCGTATGTCTTACCTGAGATCCACCTCACTGTGCAACCTGAAACGCTACTTTAATGTATCCAATATAGACGCCGACAGCGAGGGAATGAACCTACCGCTTTCCCTTAACCACTGCTGGCATGTTTTGAACGCGCCAAGGGCTTCAACGTCTGGACACGCTTAATTTTCGCCTGCTACCTCGAACGATCCGTCCAGGAGAATCTCGTGGAATGGAAGCGTGGGTAGTGTGCCAACCGTTAAGACCGAGGTCGAACCTGGACCGCCCTTTTCCACGACGAAAGTGAAGGACACATTGGAGCCCGCTCCGAGACCGGTAATGTTCGCTGTGCCAGTCAGAGTAGCAGTATCGCCGTGTACGCTTGCTCCGGTGATCTGCCCTGTGACGTACATCGCATTCACCGTGAACTGGGCACTTTGCGAACCCGTACCCGTAGCCACCTCTGGCGCCTTCGCGAGACACTCGAATGAACCGGTCGCGCTGTTGCCGCTTCTCGTGGCGTGAAACGCTATAGTCGTGATCACTGGGACGAACCCTGGCGCTCCCGTCCCGCCGTGGATGATGGTGGTCCCGCCGCCGCGTGCGATTAGTCCTGCGGAATCACCAGAACTCCGCCCGGAAACTGTTCGTGCTGAAAGCAACAAGGCAAAAGCTAAAATAGAGCCAGCCAACTTCAGCGCCACCACTATCGCGTGCCTGGACAAATTCATTTTCCCTAGCATAGTCTTCTCCTTTTGATTTATGAGACGAAGCGACTCAGTCGCTGTCCTTGTTGTGCGTGAAGACTCCCTATCCCCATGCCCTTCGGTACGAATTCCGTCCTGTCCGGGAGCGTGAAGTGACGCCTTCGTTCTTCCCTGCCGTTAATGAGGGGCTTCCGCCACCTTTTTTCATATCCCGCTAGTTCTCATCCGCCCGTTGAATCTTGTGAAAAATCGTGGCGTTACTGGCGGCGTTGAAGGGGTTTTGATTCCAAAACTCCACAGAGTCCTTCGATGCGACTATGCCTTCAAAGACCGAAGGTGGCGTGCCATTGAGGCCGCAACTAACCACAAGAACCCCCCGGCTTTCGTCGGAATACTTGATCTCCAGGACAGCTAGCCCTGCCCGCGCCTGGCTCTCGGGCAGGACCAGGTCCGTCCCACCAAACCCGGAAACGCATGTTGGCACTGTGCAATTCGCGAGGGTAAATCGCACAAGTCTTGTGACCTTGTACGTACCGCTGCCGGTGGGAACACTATTTGGGCCAGGGCTAAACGTCTCCCAGGTACCACCGCCGGTGACAGCGCTGCCGCTGCCTTCACCTTCGTCACCTCCAGCCGGCGTCACAAAGGTGCCAGAACCTGTGAGCGTGATAAAGGAATTATCCGCAGCCCCTGCCGAATCTTGTCCCCCGGCTCTAAGGTTGATACTTGCATCTACGCTGATGAGGTCCCATTGGAACTGGGCCTCGTCGCGGTCACCCCTGGAGTAGGTCGCGAAGAGCAGGGGCACGACCAGGAGGATTGCCGCTGCGAATAACCAACGTCGCTTCGCTTTCATGGTTGTCTCCTTTTTCATTCGAAATGGAACCTGGACGGAGAAGGGCGGCCCTGAAGAATTCCCCGAGCGCTGAATGCCAAAGTCTCTTAGCGGCCCCGTAAGACCCTGCTACGACGCGAGGCAACTTTAATCGCCGTGCTCGTTACGCGTCGAAGATCGTTATCCCTGCGCCGCCAGGCCCCGGCCCAAATGCTACCCCCTGGAATGTTGTGTACACCCCCTCGTCCTTGCCGGGAGTGGATGCGCCCGCCGGACCGAGGTTGCAGACAATCTCGAGCACGACGTCCTTTATCTTCGGCTGTCCCTTCGGATAGAAGTCTGCCTTCAGCGTGAGGATTCCGCCCTGGAAGGGGCCGTGCGTCGCCTCTGGGTCACCGGGGGCCGTGATGGTTGGCAAGACGAAGCTAACGAACTCCTTCGCTTTCCACTTTCCCGACGAGACGATCGGCGCCGGAAACACGCCCGTACGCTGCCAATGGTCGAACTTCCCGCCGCCTTCCACCCCGTCTTCGTCGAACGTACCGTCACCCCAAAAGAGTAGCCGGTCGGTTGCCCCCATTGACCCATTGATCGGAACGCTAGCTACGACGAAATGGAAGCCCTTATCCTTATCCTGCTCCTTGTTATGGCAGTCTTGATCGGCCCACGCCTTGCTGCCCAACAACTGCAACGACCCGAGCCCAATGGTTCCTGCGCTTGCACGATGGAGAAAGTTTCTACGGTTCATATCCATCCTCCTTCAAAAATAGATTCTCAGACTGGTGCTGGATCTGTTCCGCGTAGCTACCACCTAGATCGGTAGCCTCCGCGTGAGTTTGGTGTGAGCCACAACCATCATCGCTGCCTTAGGATTCGGCGGCGCGGCGGGAAGGATGGCGCTGACTGGGCGGTCCGACTGTAGACGGACGCTCTCATTAGCAGCTTGAGAAGTCAAGATAAATTTTACTGATAATGATATCAACGCTGTGAATTTTATCAAATGCGATACTTGCCGTTCGCAAAAACCCCGTGGCGGTCCAGCGCAGCGTTAATCCCCATGCTGTCAGTGCTGCCCTTGCGTCCGCTCATTCTTGGTGAGAGTGTTCCGAGGAACTATTTAGGCCCCATCAGAGTAGGCAGGGAGCTGCCATGCCGTTTTTCATCAAAAGCCCAGGAAATTCACAACCGCATCGTACCTATTTGCCAGATCGCTGGCCCAGCGTAGCGCCGCTTGCATGTTTTTCATTCTGTGGCGCTGTCTTGCTTCCAACGCTCAAAGCTGTAAGCAAAACTTGGGTGCAACTTGGGCGCAAAACCCCACGCTTTTGTGCGCAAATCGAGGAATGTTCTGGTGAGTAAGGGTAGCCGAATCAACGTAATTTTGCGGATTTCTGGAGCGGGCGATGGGAATCGAACCCACTGGCTATTCCGATGAAGCCGATCAGCATTCCGATTGATCGCGATCAGTGTTCCGGGCTTGATCCGATCAGCGGTCGGAGCGAAGCGACGCTGGCGGTTGCATTGTGCGGAAAGTGATCGCGATGGTCAAGATTGTTGTTGTTGAGGCTGTGCGAAAAGTGGAAATCCCGCGCCGTTTTGCGGGATTTCCAAGCGGAGTGGGAACCCCGCTTTTGGGGGTTTCCACGGAGCGGCTTTTCCACAGCTTTTGGCGCCGGCCGATCTTTTTTCAAAAAACTTCGCGCCAGGATCGTCTAGGAGCGACGATCGGCGACGCCGTCGACCGAGAGCATGCGCTGTTTTCTCCCTCCTCCTCTGTTTAGGCCTTTTTGTCTCCGCGTTGCTTGCGCATCGATTCGCCACGCATCTCGATGCGGTGGGCGTTGTGCACTAAACGATCGAGGATGGCATCGGCCAACGTGGGATCTCCGATCTGT
>Ga0306922_10006989_pt1 | contig 10847 bp, 11 predicted proteins | sample sta12Cox44000082_FD_203758 | JGI IMG/M metagenome (GOLD analysis project Ga0306922, IMG submission 203758) | Lab enrichment of tropical soil microbial communities from Luquillo Experimental Forest, Puerto Rico - statoxic.12C.oxic.44.000.082 (v2)... | ecosystem: Environmental > Terrestrial >...
TCCTGATGAAGGGGGGAGAGCTCAAGTTGGGGAACACCGACCTGTGCTTACACAACGTCCACGTCATTAGCTATGCGAATCGGGAAGTGAACAAAGCCATGCCCGTCGGTGCGGTCCCACAGGAAATCACGTTGGCGCGCTCGGACCGCGTAACGGTTCGCTGCGACGTCCACAAGTGGATGACCGCGTATGTTGTCGTTGCGAAGAATCCCTACTATGTGGTCTCCGGAACCGGAGGCCAGTTTCGGCTTGAGGGTGTTCCCGCAGGTCATTACCACCTGAAGGTTTGGCAGGAAAGCCTAGGCGAACTCGATCAGGAAATCACCGTCGAAGCGGCCAAAACTACAGAGACGAGCTTCACCTATCGGTCAACCGGCGTGTAGACTGTTCGCCTGCCAGCACGGCTATTTACCTGCTCGCGCTCGAGGCTTGCATACACGAGGTACTGCTCGTTGTAAGCAGGGACGAGCACAGAAAGCGTGGTCGGAGTGCTCATGGAAAAGCCTGACGGACCGTGGCCCTTCATTTCGGAATGCTATGCTAACGCAATTCCTCCCCAAGGTCAGGGATTTAGGTTGGCCTGACCCATCCACGCGCTGATCGCCAAAACTGGGATTCGCGTGTTGATAGTCGTGAGTGAGTCGAAATTGTGCTCGATGAGCGGAGCGCGGACGTACGCGTAATAACCGACGCCGTCGCCATGGACGATGGGATCACCAGCGGCAGCGTGCACAGGAAAAGGATCAGCAATGCGTGGGTAGCGACGAGAACGATCCACCGGGGCCCGTCGGTGTGAGTCTGAGGGCGGTGAAGACGTTAGGACCTGATCTTCCACGAAGGAATCCCCCGCCAAAGCTCCTGCCAGTGTGCCTATTATTGCAGGGAAGTGTCACGACGGGGAATCAATCTCGAGGCTGCGAGGCTATTACCCCCCGCTTTTGGATATAGCGCCCCCTCATTTGAGCGCCAGAGGAACTTGAACCCTCCTGAACAACGCACTGCTCAGCACCCACTTAAAGTTGCCGACGACACTCCCTGGGGCCAATGTTTCTTTTTTTCATGCGCTGTACGATAATCTGTTTAATGTACAGGGCGAAAGGAGTACGCCCATCAGCATACCCACACGCCTGAAGAGTCTCCTTGACGAAAACCAAATCCCTTACTCGGTGATGACGCACACTACCGCCTACACCGCCCAGGGCGCAGCCGCCGTCATGCAGATCTCTGGAAAAGAGCTTGCCAAGACGGTCGTGCTTTGGGTCGGCGAAGAAATGAGTCTGGCCGTCCTACCGGCGCCGAATCACGTGAGACTCGATAAACTGGCTGACGAGTTGGGAAAGTCTGTGCGGCTAGCCACCGAGCAGGAATTCAGTGATCGCTTTCCGGATTGTGAGCTGGGCGCCATGCCCCCTTTCGGTTCCCTTTACAACTTGCCTGTGTACGTAGATGAGTCGCTGGCCGCCGATGAGGCGATTGTGTTCAACGCCGGGACGCACCGCGATGCGATTCGCATGCGGTTCGACGACTTTGTTCGCATGACGAAGCCCAAGGTCTGCTCATTCGCCCGGAAAGCGTGACGCAAACGTGTGACAACCCTCACAATTTGGCCCCCTGGAGTGGTTCTATTATGCAAGTGGAGTTGTCACTCGGTTAGATAAACCGTTGTGCCAACAGGGAGGGAGCTTATGAATCTCTATGAAGTCACACTTCATGGTACAGAGAGCATCTACCTGCTCACCTCAAGTAAATATCGTGCCCTGGAGCTGGTGGGAGACTACTTTGCTGACGCGGGTCAGCCGGACGTACTCAAGAGCGGCAAATTCGTAGTCCGCCAGCTCGATTTGAACGAAGAACAAATCCTCCGCCCGGAGAAGTGTCGGGCTTGCCCCCTGAATGAATAGATTTTGACACTGGTCGGCTCAACGCAAAACCGACCAAGTCCGGTAAGCCGAACTAACCAGGCTTCAATTGGAGCTTCTTTCCGAGCCGCCGCATGCAGCGCTTCATTGAGAGCGTTATCGTACAGAAGAGAGAGGTGCCCGGTGCGTGAATCATTCTCCATCCAGCGGCGGAACTTCGCTCCCGCCTATCTCCGGCTTTTTGAATCCGGGGAATTGAAGCAGCGTGTGAAAGTGGCACTTCGAGAACTAGAGGTGTGCCGGCTATGTCCGCGCGATTGCGAAGTGGACCGACTGAACAACAAGGTGGGCGTCTGCAAGTCTGGGCGCTATGCCACGGTGAGTAGCTATTTCCCTCATTTTGGCGAAGAAGATTGCCTGCGTGGTACACGAGGATCAGGCACGATCTTCTTCTCCTGGTGCAATCTGCGCTGTGTTTTTTGTCAGAACTACGACACCAGCTGGCTTGGAGAAGGGCGAGCCACTCTAGCGGGTGAATTGGCAGAAATTATGCTTCGCCTGCAAGAACTGGGATGTCACAACATCAACTTTGTGACACCCGAGCACGTGGTGCCGCAGATCCTCGAGGCACTGCAACTGGCGATCGAACAGGGGCTTCGGCTTCCCCTGGTCTACAACACCAGCGGTTACGATTCTCTTGAATCCATTCATCTCATGAACGGCATCGTTGACATCTACATGCCCGACTTCAAGTTATGGAATGCAGAAACGGCACGACGCTACTTGAAAGCGCCCACCTATCCGGAGGCTGCGAGACACGCTATCTTGGAGATGCATCGCCAGGTGGGGCCCCTGGTGTTCGATGAGAACGGCCTGGCCCTGCGCGGTCTTTTGGTCCGCCAGTTGGTCATGCCCGGTCTTGTGGCGGAGACACGAGAAATCCTGACCTGGATCGCCCGTGAATTGGGCTCCGATACCTACGTCAACCTAATGGATCAATACTGGCCCTCAGGCAAGGTGAGCGAGTCAGAGTACACGGAGATCAACCGCCGCATCACATCGGAGGAGTACCAAGTCGCTCGGGAATCTGCTCTTGCCGTCGGGCTCCGCCGCTTGGATCGTCGGGCCCTACTGAGGCACCCCGCGGCTTGAGCCATGACCAAGAGAAAGAAAACCTGAGAGCGCTTCTGAGTTGGGGGCGCGCTAAGGCTAAGCACTCAGAAAACACATCAACCGCCTGGCGGCATCGTTAGAGTTGCGGCACGATTCCTCAAATGGCGGTCAGACAGACCCGCTTGCCACGTGCCTACGACCAGTGCGGTTACCAAATAGCACGCCGAGGCCGCAAGTAGGACTGCGGACAGCCCGGCACTCAATGCGACCAGTATGGCCAGGGGGCCAGCCATTACAGAGGCGCAGCCGTTCACAGCCCAAGCCCAGGGCAACAGTTCGTCGTGGGCTTGACCGAGGTATCGCAGGAGGAGAGGGAAAGGCATGCCCATAGCGCCGAGCGGCATGATCGCTGCCAATGCCAGGACCATTCGCGCTGGCAATGGCCAGCCGAGAAGAGGCGTGAGGACACGATGTAGGCCGAATGCATAGATCGTAGACGTACCAGCCACGATCAGGGCGGCCATGCAGGCTAGCGGCGTCGGCAAAGTTACGTTCTGTAGCCGTCGAGCAGCCCAGGCGCTGCCCAACCCAGAGACAAACAAAAGGCCGGCCAGAACCACGGCCACGGCATACACGGGGTCGGCAAGGAAGAAAACCAGCCGTTGGATCAGCGCAATTTCAACGAACAGATAACCCAGGCCCAACGCGAAAAAGCAAACGAGTACTCGGAGGTGTATGGTCCGGTGGGACGGTGATTTCGTGGTCGGCAAACCTGTAGGCCGCATGCTACGTGGCACGAAAGCCAGCGGCGTGACGATCAGCAGAATCGCCAACATGGTCGCCTGTAAGAGAGTCGCTATCAGGATGAGGTAACCCAACTCCGAAAAGGGAATGGATGACCTCCGAAACTCACCCAACACCAACGCGAGGGCCCGCCAACGGAAGAAATGGAAGAAATACGGCCTCTGGTCAGTGGAGGGCCGCACATCAAAAGCATAGTCGTTGAAAAATTGCTCGCGGCGCTCGCCTTGGGCGAGCAAGGAGCTTATCGCTTCGAAATAATAGTCATGTTCCAAGACATTGAAGCGATTATGCTGGCCCGCTCCGATTCCGGGAAAATAGGATGTGTCGAACAGGCGCTCTTCGGCCCAGTTTCGCAATGTGGACAGTTCCTGCGTGGTGAATGATTCCTTCTTCACCAAGATCGTGGCTGTTGCCCAACTTCTTATCACCACTAGACGATCCGACGGGTCCAACCGCATCCGTTCCAATGCCGCGACGGCCGTGGCGAATAGTTTCAACTCCTCACGCGGCGGCATGCGCACCCAACGCGTGACAGACAGCATGCCACCTGGACCGAGGTGGTGCACATAAGCTTCGAGAGCTTCCCGCGTGTAAAGATAGTTCTCGCCCACCGCACTGAGGCCCACTGCTGACCCTGCAAAAGAGTCGAGAAGCGTAAGGTCCATGATGTCCCAGGTCCCGCGCGCCGTCTGCACAAAGGCGCGGGCATCCGCTCGCTGGAGACGAACCTCGGGTCGGTCATAAAGCCCGCCCACGAAGTCGCGAAATTCGCTCCGCAGCAATTCCGGCACATTCGGGTTGAGCTCGACTGCATCCACTCGCAGCGCTCCGTGCCGCAACGCCATCAAGACGCCCGTCCCGCCCCCGGCTCCCAGAACGCACACGTGAAGTCTCCGAGGCGACTCTTGGAGGGAGAAATAAGGAGCTGCCGCGGTGACCCAATCGAGAAAGCCGAGTTTGCTAGTGTCGCCGTCAAACGCGGTAATAGGCCCCGCGGTCTCAGCATCTATGTACAGACCGAGTTGCCGTGGCAAAACGGCCTCGACCGGCGTAACCAACGAAAGCCCTGGGGCCTCGCGGATAGCCGGGCTCGCAACGACGTCTACGCGCGCCAGAGCACTGGATCGCTCTGCTAACACACGGGCTTGAGGAAGGTTGAGCGCATAGCTGAGGCCTTTGTACTGCGACAGACGGACGGAAGGCAGACGACAGACGTACGTAAGCATCAGTATTGCCATGATCGCGACGCTCACAGTGGCAAGGGGGCGCCGCCAGGTGCGTTGCACCCAGAGGCTCGCGTCAAGCAAGGCAAGTAGTGCAGCACCCTGCGTTAACACCACAACCCCGAGAAGAGCCCATGCCACCGACGCGACGGACAACAAACTCACAGCAAGAACGGCGCCCAGACCGGAACCCACCAGGTTAAAAGCGTAGAGCCGTGGGCAGTTTTCTGATTCGGTGGTGAGGGCAATGCCAATCGCGGTCGCGGCCGCAAAAAACGGAACAAACAGTACGAGGTAAAAGCATCCCAGGTAGAGCAATTGCTGCCTATCCCAGATGATGAGGAAGGGCTCGAAAGGAACATGCTGCATAAGCCAGAAAGAAGCGGGCAGTGCGATGGCGAACAAGATCGTAGAAGATGCGAACCAGACCGATCGGGAGGCACATAGTTGCGAGACAGAGGCAGCATTTTTCGCGGCCCGGTTCAACGCTGCCAACAATGTCCCGCTCGCGCCAAAACCGAGAAGCGCAATCGAAATCACCATGTAAGCGAAGTGGTGCCACTGACCGATGGAAAAGGCGCGCATCAGTATGACCTGGTAGGAGAGTGCCGACGCCGACACTAGCAGGAGCCCTGCCTCACGGCGCGTGAGGCCAATCTGAAGGCGATGAATCTGATCAGCGAGAAACACTATGTCACGCTCTCAACTACATCCCCTGTCGACCACCAGGATCAAAGGGCACGCGACACAAACACTTTTCAGTTTGGCTTCGGTCCCCCTACCAGTGGGACAAAGGCAACGGGCATCAAGCTCCGTACCTGGAGATCACGCGGTCCCTTGCTCCCCTTGGTTACCAGTATGAGCGTTTGAATCTGGAAAGGATTGCCGACTGGAATCACCATCCGTCCGCCTGGCTTCAGTTGTTGGACCAGCGGTGGCGGGATATGGTCAGCAGCGGCTGTGACGATGATGCCGTCAAAAGGCGCCTTTTCGGGCCAGCCAAAGTAGCCGTCACCCACGCGGACTTCGACATTCTGATAGCTCATTGTTGCCAATCGCTGGCGTGCGTAGGTGCCGAGGGGCTCGATGATTTCGATGGTATAAACCCGCGCAACTAACTGCGAAAGGACCGCAGCTTGGTAACCCGAACCAGTCCCGACCTCGAGTACTCGGTCCTCACTCTTTGGCTCAAGGAGTTCAGTCATCTTGGCCACGATATATGGCTGCGAAATGGTTTGTCCATAACCGATGGGAAGTGGCCGGTCCTCGTAGGCAAAGGGCACGAGCTCAGCGGAAACGAAGCGATGGCGCGGTGTCTTTCGCAGTGAATCGAGGACGCGAGGGTCGTGCACTGCTTCCGATCCAGTCCAGCGCTCCGTGGCAATTTGCATTCGCACCATTTCTTCGCGTTGTCTGCGGAAGTTCTCTTCGTCCCCTTGGGCAAACAGACATCCGCCAGCCGTCACGAAGAGCAACAAACAGATCAAATTGTGAGAGCAGGTCTTGGCTGTGGATCTGCCTCCGGAAAACGTCGATGCAACTGGAGGCTTCATGGGGTCTTTGCCGCCGAAAGCACATCGCTGTTGGAAAACTCACAAATCTCATTATAGACGTTAAAGATGTGCTGCGCACGCGGCAGCTCTATTTCCGTTGGCGCAACGGGTTGCGCCTTCAAGGAACACATGTTGGAGCGTGATGGATTCGCGAAGGGCAGCGCCTCCGGCTAGTGCCGCCATCAGGATCAGAAGGGGCGCGGCGAGGGGAGCTGGAAACTTGATTGGGCCTTCGGACTTCGATTCCATGTCGACCAACAACCTAGCTGCGACGCGGATGAGTGACGACGCCAGTCTGCGGGCTGTCGGAGCTAGGAAGACTTTGCCCCGTGATCTTCAACTTGTGATAAGCAACTCATATTGCAGTCGATCAGGCCAGCGGACAACAACGAACAATCGACAATCACCCACGAAGTCCATCGTCCATCGCTCAGTCGCCATTTGGACTCCGTGACCTCAGCTGCCAGCTTTCTGTGCGGGCAATAGACGGTCTGTACTCGGTCGATACAGGATTCTGCAAGCTTGTTGTGGCCGGAGGCGTCAGTCATCATCTATCTCCTCCTAGTCACACAGGCAGCGGAGCTTTTTTTAGCATGGCTGCGCCGAAAACACTGTGATACCGGATACCCTGCCGTGTGTCTCACAGCACGAATTTTCGTCAATGCCCGATAAACGCTAGTGCTTAATCGGATGCGCGTTTTGGCGAGCCAGTGAAGCTCAGCACGGTGCTCTGCGCGCACTCGATTAAGCCGTTTGGACGTGGCCGCTGGTGGTTGCGGCAGATGCGGGCTGACGGCGGACCCCAATTTAACGGCTATGGGAATTGAATCTTTTTCCGTCTGCAGTCTATTGATTTTGCATGACTTACACAAATCAGAGAAAAATGAAAATCGCAGTTAAAAGCGCCACCTTGTGGCATGACGTGCTGAGATCTGCCGCTTCCGTGATTCCGGTCACAGCCCTACGTATTCAAGAAGAGCTATGGTGGCCTTTAAATGGAGGTCCTTAATCATTGCGGATTTTCGCAATCAAGCGGAACCGTTCGCGAGTGGTCGACACGCTGCTTCAGGATGTACGGCAGCTTGCGGCTCTCTCTCAATCAGAAAGGTCCGGTGTGATTCCCCCCCGTGCCAAGAATACAGCGTCTGGCAGATCCTGTAGATGAACTTCAACTGGATTGTAAATCTAATCGGACCTGTCCTGCTTTCTATCTTGCTGGTTCGTCTTGCCTTTACGCCCACGGCCGCGTAAGCGCGCTAGATGCATGGAGTTAATTGAGCCTTTAGTTTAGACAGAGGTGGGTCACACAGCTGAGTGGAGTGGACTTGGCCGGACCTGTCCATCCTGTCCATAACTCGGCTTGACAGGCTGTACCAGCCGTAGTAATACGGTCATGACAATGATCCCATTTCAAATATCGTTTCGTCCCGGAACTCCCCTCTGCGACCAGATCGTCTACGCCGCGAAAAAAGCCGTTGTGTCTGGGCAGATGCGTCCGGGGGAACCCTTTCCTTCCGTACGTGCCCTTAGCAAGGAATTGAAGATCAATCCAAATACGGCACACAAGGTCATCACCCAATTGGTCAACGAAGGGGTCCTCGAGGTTCACCCGGGAACGGGTACGGCAGTGGCAGCTCTGCCTCCTTCCAGTCCCAGAGAACGAGCCCAGTTGCTCGGTCAGGAAATCGAGCAACTCGTTGTCGAAGCCAAGCGCTGCGGCGTTGATCTCGATTCCGTTGTGGCTGCCGTTCAGAAGCACTGGAAGAGGCTTGGTGGCAGAAAGGAACCTCATGTTTCTTTTTCAAGGGAAGAAGAGCGCACAAGGGTATGAGTTACGCCATAAAAACTGAGGAGTTGTCGAAGCGATACGGCAGGGTCCAAGCCCTGAATGGATTGAACCTCAAGGTCCCGGAAGGTGCGATCTATGCTCTTGTGGGCCCCAACGGGGCCGGTAAGACAACCACACTTAAGCTGCTCCTGAATGTTCTCAGACCCACGAGTGGAAATTGCGAAGTCCTCGGCGTTGCGTCCGAGAGACTCCGTTACGAAGATTTGGCCGTTATCGGTTACGTGTCGGAAAACCAGGATGTGCCGGACTGGATGACTGGCCGCTATCTTCTTTCTTATCTCAGGCCGTTTTACCCAACTTGGGATGACGGACTGGCGTATGAAATTGCACGCGACTTGGCCCTGCCGCTCGATCAGAAAATCAAAACTCTGTCGCGAGGCGCGCGCATGAAGCTAGCGGTCGTGTCGTCCCTCACCTATCGACCGAGGCTTATCGTGCTGGACGAACCATTTGCGGGTCTCGATCCGGTTGTACGTGACCAGCTGATTCAAACTTTGCTTCAGCGCGTTGAGGGAGCCACGGTTGTTATTTCGTCGCACGATCTCCATGACCTCGAGAGTTTTGTCAGCCATGTCGGCTATCTCGACCGCGGTCGCCTGTGCTTCTCGGAAGAAATCTCGTTCTTGGTTGAACGCTTTCGCGCAGTGGAGGTTACTTTGGAAGCCACGCCTCGCATGCCCCTCGACTGGCCGAGGAACTGGATCTGCCGTGAATCGTCATCCGCCGTAGTACATTTCATTGAAACGCGCTTTGATAGCGAAAGTACGCCCACGGAAATCAACCGACGCTTCGTCGGCTCGCGCAACGTTTCATTCACTCCCATGTCCTTGCGCGCTATCTTCACGGCCGTGGCGAGGTCCTCCAGCGGGGCCGCCTGAAAGGAGCCTTCGATGCTGCACACTCTCCACATCTTCAAGAAGGACTCTCGACATTTGTGGAAAGAAATTCTCGTCGTTACCACCATGATCGCAGCCTTCGCCTACCTCGACGCTCGTAGCCGACCTATCTTCACCGCTTATGCGTTTCCCATCGATCGGCTGGATGCTATTTTCCGCCTGCTCTTGCCCCTGGCCTGGTGGTTCCTGATCGCCGCCGTTGTTCATGAGGAGCCCATTCCGGGCGATCGCCAGTTCTGGCTCACACGTCCCTATCGTCGTGGGAGCCTTTTGGCCGCTAAGGTTCTCTTCGTGCTGGTGTTCCTGAACCTGCCGATGCTCTTAGCCGACTGTGCCATCCTTGCCGCTCACGGCTTCAAGGCCTGGTCATATTTGCCGGGATTGCTCTTCTGCCAGTTGCTGCTCCTTCTCGTCTGGTTCCTTCCGTTCGTGGCCTTGGCGGCCGTCACGGAGAATGTGAAGCAGTTCCTGCTTCTTCTGGCCATGATTCCAGTCCTGTACTTCATCACCACCTTTGTCGGTAGGCTGCCCGTTTTCTACCTTTACTGGTTCCGCGGGGAATGGATTCCAAATTCCGCCATGATTGTGGTGGTGGTCGTGGGGACATTTCTGATTCTGCGGATTCAGTACCTGCACAGGCGAACGACGCTCGCCCGCGGAATCGCCATCTGCGCGGTGCCTCTCGCATTAATGTTCCCGTCTTTTTTCCCACGGCCGACGGCGTATGCTGCGCAGTTGGCGCTGACTCGTGGGCAAGCGGTGCCACCTTCCGTGGTCCTCGGGTTGGACCTGACCAGACGGGGCGGACAGGATCGCAATAATCTGGTGACGGATGGCGAACCGGGTGCCCTGGAATTGGACTTCCCGCTTCGAGCCACGGGAATTCCGCAGGATCTGGACCTAGTCGCAGATCATTTGGCGGTGAAGGTTCGGACTCCCGACGGTAAAAGCCTGAGCACGGCCGGACGCAGTCTGATGTTTTCTGACAGACATGGCCAGCTTTGGATGAAGATCCATGTCGACGAAAGGGCATTCCAGAAGTTGAGAGGTACCAGGGTGACTGTGAGAACTTCCGCGTATTTGACACTATTGGGGAATTCGAGATTGGAGAATTCGAGGGCAACTCTGATTCCGGCTGGTGCAAAATCGGTGGAAGTACCTGGGATTGGGCGTTGCTCTTTCGTGCATGATAATACGAACGAGTGGGTCTTATTCTGTCAAGCTCCCTTTCGGCAGCCCGTCGACTTTTGCAAAGCTATCCTCGTTGAAAATGAGATTCGCAGGTTCAACGAGGCGCTCCCGATCGGAGGATCTTATTCTCCCTACCCTGCCGAATTAGAAGTTAGCCCGCTTGTCCTTACATTCAACGGGGCTTACGGCATCTCGGGGCCGATCAGGGGTGCTCTGATGCTGACCGCCGCGCCCTTAAGCCATTTTCATACTGACTTTGAGCTTCCGGACGTGTCACTCAAGGATTTTCTACTCGATAAGCAAATACTGGACTCTCAATTTTGATCAGGCGGGTGCCGGTTCGACGGAGGAGTATGAAA
>Ga0306922_10006991_pt1 | contig 10846 bp, 14 predicted proteins | sample sta12Cox44000082_FD_203758 | JGI IMG/M metagenome (GOLD analysis project Ga0306922, IMG submission 203758) | Lab enrichment of tropical soil microbial communities from Luquillo Experimental Forest, Puerto Rico - statoxic.12C.oxic.44.000.082 (v2)... | ecosystem: Environmental > Terrestrial >...
GCGAGGATGTCGGCGAAGCGTCGGCAGGGGAACGTGCAGGCCAGCCATTGAGCCGCGATAGAAAACTGATCCCGGGTGCCGACACTGTCTGTGTAGTGGAAGGCAATATGTCCAAGAGCGCCAACGCAAGCACTTGGGCAACCCGGCGTGGTCGCAGAACCTGGCATGCATGCACGCTCCATGTACGGGAACCGGGAGGTCTCCGGATCGGCCGAAGGCCCTATTGGGCCGACGGTCCGCGGTGGGAAGGTGAGGAGCCGTAGCCGCCGATGCACGATCTGGAGAAGTCAGACTCTGCCATAGTAGCTGCGAAGCCGCCGAACAAAGCCGGGCCGCCGGCGGCGGAGGCGGTGGAGCCAAGGGTAGGGGCCAAGGGAAACGCGGATCAGCAAAGCACGCACCGGACTCAGAGCCGGGAGCGCGTGACCCAGGCGCTGAGCCGTGTACGGCAAGCCGCAAGGTACAGGAAGAAGGAGCGGTTCACCGCACTTTTCCACCGTGTCAATAACGACACACTCCGGACGGCGTTCTTTGCGCTCAAGCGCAAGGCCGCCCCTGGTGTGGACGGAGTGACATGGCAGGACTACGAGGCGGACCTCGAGCCCAATCTCGAGGACCTCCACGGAAGGGTCCAACGGGGAGTGTATCGGCCGCAACCGTCTCGCCGGACGTACATACCGAAGGCGGATGGTCGGCAAAGGCCGCTGGCGATCGCAGCTCTGGGGGACAAGATCGTCCAGGGCGCATGCGTCATGGTGCTCAACGCAATCTACGAGGAGGATTTTCTCGGGCTCTCATACGGGTTTCGACCCGGACGAGGGCCGCACGATGCGTTGGATGCCTTGTCGGTGGCGATCACCAGTCGCCAGGTGAACCACATACTTGACGCCGACGTCCGGGACTTCTTTGGCAGCGTCAGCCAGGACTGGTTGATCAGCTTCTTGGAACACCGCGTCGGCGACAAGCGCATCATCCGCTTGATCCGTAAATGGCTCAAGGCGGGCATCCTCGAAGACGGAATCGTAACTGCAGCTGACAGTGGAACCGGCCAAGGCTCGGTGATCTCACCGCTCCTCGGAAACATCTACTTCGACTACGTATTCGATCTGTGGGCCGAACGCTGGCGACGACAAGACGCCCGAGGCACCATGATCGTCGTGCGCTACGCCGATGATCTGGTGGCCGGTTTCGAGCATGAGGACGAGGCACGTCGCTTCCTCGATGCGATGCGCGAGCTGTTCGCGGCGTTCTCGCTGTCGCTCCACCCGGGCAAGACCCGCGGGATCGAGTTCGGCCGCCACGCGGCGGTCGATCGCAAGAAACGCGGTGTCAGTAGACCGGAGACCTTCGCGTTCCTGGGCTTCACCTTCATCTGCGGTAAATCTCGCCGGGGATCCTTCCAACTTCAGCGGAAGACCCGGCGCGACCGCATGCGGGCGAAGCTCCAGGAGATCAAGACGGAGTTGCGGCTGCGAATGCACCAGACTATCCCAGCTCAGGGTCACTGGCCGAGCAGGTCGTTGCAGGCCATTTTGCTTATTATGCGGTACCCACTAACAGTCGGGCGCTTTCGGCGTTCCGGCATTACTTGACCGACCTCTGGCGTCGAACGCTCCGGCGGCGCAGCCAGAAGGACGGCTTCACGTGGGATCGGATGACGAAACTGGCCGACGGCTGGCTTCCCGCGCCGCGTATCCTTCATCCCTGGCCCGAGCAGCGCTTCGCCGTCAAACACCCAAGGTAGGAGCCGGATGCTCGAATCGGGCTCGTCCGGATCTGTGCGGGGGGTGCCCAGTAATGGGCATCCCTACCGCGATCCTCCAACAATCTTGGCCGTTCGCCGCAGTTGTCGCGAAGGGCAGCTTCGGGTCACGATGGAGACGGGCCGAACAGGATAACGCGCATTATGCGCTCCCGCGCCGGGGCGAGCCGGCGATAGCCGGCCGCGGCAATCGGCCCAGAATAGATGTAACCGGCATGCGGCGCGATCAGCGCCTTCGGTATGGGAGCAATCGCCGCGGACACGGTGCTGCCGAGGAGGTCACCGATCTCGCTTCGGAGCTCGGCGGCGTCCGCCGAGTAGAACGATCCGGCGACCGCGGTGGGACGGATAGCGGGCAAGGCGGGGGCCCCCAACAGGATGCTGCCTAGATCATAGCAAGGCGGGAGTTCTCGATCGTGTAAGCTCCGCCGTCGGAGCAGCTTTCTTTGGTCATGGAACAGGAACTCGAAGGTTCGCATTTCCCGGCGCGTCACTGGCACCAGCTCGGCGACGGTCGCATCCAATGCGACGTCTGCCCGCGCTTTTGCAAATTGCACGACGGCCAGCGGGGGCACATTTCTCGGCTCATCAGTTCTTTTACATGGTGAGCCGCAACCGCTCGACCTGCGGTGTGCGGCCTTACATCCGGGCGACCTGCAACCCGGACGCCGACTCCTGGGTCGCCGATTTCATTTCCTGGTGGATCGACCCGGAGAGCGGGCGTCCGATCCCCGAGCGGGCCGGCGTGCTACGCTATTTTGTCCGCATTGCAGAAAAAATTGTGTGGGCCGATCGACCCGAAGAATTGATGGAAGACCTGCTACGGGGCCAGCAACTGCCGCCGGGCATCGACCCGCCGCTGCCGATGAGCGTCACCTTTATCCCGGCGACGGTGTCCGACAATCCGGCGCTGCTGCGGGTCAACCCGGAATATCTCACCTGGCTATTGTCATTGCCGACACTCGAGCGCGAGCGGCTGCTCGCCGGCAATTGGAAGATCCGGCCCGCTGCCGGGCTGTATTTCAAGCGGGAGTGGTGTGCCGTTGTCGACGAGGCTCCGGCGGATCTCGACATCGTCTGCTATTGGGATCTCGCCGCCACCGAAAAAACCGAGTTCAACGACCCGGATTGGACCGTCGGTGTCAAGCTCGGCCGCGATCGGAGCCGCGGCTATTGGCTGTTGGATGTGGTGCGGGCGCGCGCCAATCCGGGCGACGTCGAACAGTTGTTGCTCAACACCGCCACGCAGGACGGCAAGCGGGTCACGATTGGGTTCGGGCAGGATCCGGGGCAGGCCGGCAAGAGCCAGGCGCAGCATCTGGTGCGGGCGCTGAGCGGCTTCACGATGCGGCCGGCAACCGAGAGCGGCGACAAGCTGACGCGCTTCGGGCCGTTCAGTACGCAGTGTCGCGCCAACAATGTAAAGATCCGGCGGGGGTCATGGAACGAGGAGCTGTTTCGCGTTCTCGAAGGCTTCCCCGATCTCGCGCATGACGATGAGGTCGATGCCTGCAGCGGAGCCCTGGAAATGCTCAACCCGCAAATGAAAGGCTGGGCCCTCTACGAACTCTACCGCGCGCAAGACGAGGCCGCCGCGGCGCGCAACAAGCCACAGCCTGTTCAATCCGTGCCCCAGCCCGGTTCGGTGGAGTGGTCCGAGGCGCAGAAGCAGAAGGGCTGAACCATGGCGGCACCCCGCGGCTCTATAGCATCGGTTTCGCGGGCGGATCGTATCCCGCGTGCCGGTTAACCGCATTGTTGCAGACAGGTTACACCGTCCGCGATAATGTCCGCGGGTGCGCCAACGAGGCCTGACGAACGCTGCAAAAGGGAGCAATGCTTCCGCTGCCCCGAGCGCGCCCGCATCAGCTGGGGGAGAGCCACGCGGGGTCAGGTCCGGGGGAGGGACCTAAGCTTGTCGCGTTCGGGGTAACGACACATAGATGCGCCTTGGCCACGTAAGTTCAATCACGGACCGTACGTGGCCGAGCACGTGCTTGACACCGGTGACCAATCGCGCCTGTAACTACGCTTTGGCACCCGTTTTGCAGGCTCATCGACAGGGCGAAAAGGCGGCTACGATCTCGCGCAAGCCGAACGTGGGGGTCGGCATCACTGACAGGCCAGACGGACTGGTCAAAGGCGCTGGTTCTACACGGGACTGATCGAAATCCGGCGGGTCGCTCCCAGCCGGCCAGCATCGGCGATCATTGGCTTTGCCCGTGGTATTCGGCGCCGAGTTTTTCGAGCTCTGCCCGCATCGTCGCAACCCGGCGCTCGAGGATACTAACGATCTGACTGCCGATCTCGGCTGCCGTGAAGATGGTTCGGTTTATAAGCCCACGCCTGCTATAGATTTGGTCCGAGTGCCGACGATGACTTCATCGGCATTGCGATACACGGCGATAAGGCGCTCGGTTTGAACTTACGTGGCCTGTTGCCTCAGATCGTCGACGGTCATGGCTTAGTCTCCATTAGCTGACTCAGCGATCGAGCCTTGCGCCGCCTAAACCAGGGCGCCCCTCGGAGAGGAGGTTCACCCGCCAAGAACTCAGCTCGGCTTCCCCCTCTCTCCTTTCATTTTACCCTCTGTCAGTTGCGCCGCTGGCTCAAAGCTCACAAGCGTTCGAAATTCTTGAGCCTCGGGGAGACAGACTGGCAGGAGAAGATGGATTCGAATTAGGTCAAGCTTACTGCGGTCCGCGAAGCAGGCCGGGTAAGGCCTTTCAGCCTGATCCACGATAAAAAAAAAGGGTCGGACCACCGGTTCGAATCCCACTCGCTCCAGCGGCGAGTCAGACGAACTCCCACCCGAACAGGCGAGGTCCCCGTCGGATCTCGAGGTTGTCCTGGTGGTCGCGTAGGCAAGCACCAGCTCGTCGAGCTCCGCGAAGTCGTAGGTGATGTCCCGGCCGTCAAACTGGACGGTGAGTTGGCTCTCCTCCGTATCGATAAGCGACACCATGCAAAACGGCGACCGCGGCGCGCTCAACCTCTTGCCCTTGGGCTCGAAAAAGCAACGGTGTCTCGGGAAAGCCGTCTGGCTTGTTAATCGGTGCCGCAGAACGGCCACCGACTAAAAATCACAGACTGGTTGCAGAAAATTTACAGAATTATTTCAGAATGATCGGCAGCCCCCGCAATGGGAATGAGCAACGCGCGTGGCATGTCGATGAGTCCCCCATCGGGAACAGACCGGTGCTTCGACAGCGCCGTGGGGCAAGCCGCGCGGATCTTTGTTTTGTCGTTAGCCCTTGGCGCCGCAACACAAGCCAGTGCCGGCCCTCCCTCGGAGCAAGCCCAGCTCGCCCGCGCTACCTGCTTTTTGAACGAAATTCATCACCCGCAAGCTGGCAAGATCGCTAAAGCAACGGTGTTTATTGCTGCAGTAGCGCCCGACGGAACATTGGCGTCGGAAGGTACGGGCTTCGTCGTCAGCGATAGTGCCGACGGTGGCGCCCAAGGATCGCGGATCGTTACCGTAGCCCATGTGATTGAGGACATCGACACGACCCGCGACGGCCAGCGCTGGGCGGTGTTCTTTTCCGACGGCATGCCCCTCGGGGAGCCCCGCACAGTCCTCCGAGGCACGACGCGCGAGCTTTCCGTCGGCGGGTTCGATCTGGTCGAAAACGATATCGCAGTGATCGAGATCACCTCTTTCAACAATGTCGCAGCGCGTGACCGCTTCATCGCGCTCCAAGGTCTTCCGCTTTCTGGCGGTGACGACATTCTGGTCGGCGAGTCAAGCCAACCCCCTGGTGTGAGCTGGGGCTTTTCGGGGGCTGCCGCAATCGATCCGGCGGGCCGAGTCGCGGGTGTGCTAACCGGCGCGGAGTTTCGCGACCGCATGACGTTGGAGTTGGGCTCGATCCTTGATGCCGATCCGAATGGCGGCGCAGTATCACGACCCGTGATCTTGCCTGGTCGTTCCTTGGTTGTCATCGAACCGCTGAGTGACCCCGACATTTTGCGCGAGCTCGGTCGTTCACCAGAACTGCGCGTAAGCGGACTGAGGACCACAGTAACCATCGCGGGTTTTCCGGCGGCAAGCTGCGCGGCAACGTCAGCTACGGTCGAGCCGATCGACGATCAGGCCGGAACCCGGCTGCTATCCAAGTGGAGATCGATTGGGATGGAGGGTGCATGGTATTTGCCACCGCAGCTCAGCACGACCAAACTCTTGCCGGTCTTAAAAACGCCATAGGGGCGCCGGATTCCGAGACCTTCAAGGCCTTGGCCGATCACGGAGAAGCCAAAGGAAATCGCCGCGCGCTCTTTGATTTTTTCTTTGCTCTCACGGGAACAATGACAGCTTTACACCCTTGCGCCGGCCGATAGGTCGCGACCTCAACATCACCTTCTCGGGCATTTCAGCCTTGGCGCCGGGAACGGCTCGTTCTGCCCTACTGCCGACCTTTGAGGTAGCGCAAACAAGCAGGGCGTGGCGGCGCTGATTGGATCCCGCTCGAAGCGGAGAAAGCGGCAGCCAGCGCCGACTTCCGCGCGGCGCTCGCTCTCGACCGTTTCGACATCGCCGCCCGCAGCTGACCAGATCACGCGACCAGCGGTTCTAACTCCGATTCGCCATCTGCTTACGGGACGGATGTCGTCGCCGTGAACCGCGACTGGCGCACCATCCCCGACAACACTTCAACCTACGACGTTATCAGGGGATGCTCTTTGTGACCAGCGGAGAGTCATAGCGGCAGCGGTACCCAGCCGCTGGTTGGCGATGGGGCTGCGGACCGCAGCCGATGCAGCGGGACAGCTCATCTTCCTGCCGCTGCTCGAGATGTTTGCGCAACGTTACGGGTGGTGGGGGGTCTGTGTCGCCGTGACCCAGGCCGTCTTCACATGTTGCCGGTCGTGGCGATTTTGCTGCCGGAATGGCCGGCGAAAATCGAAGGCATCGCCGCCTACTGTACTGCGACGGCGAGCGGCCAAGCGCCTGCGAGCGCGCTGAGGAGGGTACGAAATCCCGACATGCAACAGACTCAGGTGACGACACCAGGCCGCTTAAAGTTGCGGTCGAGATGTCCTTTGTCGTGCTGGTCGCCCTGTTCGAACAACCAACTATAGCCGCCTTCTGGATTGGTCAGGATCTCCCAGCAATTATCGTCGCCATCCCAAAAGAAGAAGCTGTAGGTGCCGTGCTGAAGATGCGGTTTCGAGATTCTTTTGAGATGCCATTGCTCGGCCTCGACGCAGACGATGCGGTACGCCTCATCCACCTCTTCCCGGGTGCGGACATCGAGCCCGTTGTGGTTGAGGAGGTTCATTCCTCCGACATTCTTGCTGTAGACAACGGCAATAGTGTTGGGGCCGCCCAATCGAATAAGAAGAGAGATCGGGCTCGTCTGGACGACCTCGAGCCCGAGAAACTCCTCGTAGAAGCGGCGTGAGAACGCGAGATCGCGGCTTTCCAGCGTGCCATGTGACAGAAAATTGAGCTTGAGCGCTGGCGCCGGTTTTTTGCGCTGCGGCAGCGCAGCTGTGTCCCCAATTGATGCCATGAGAGCCTCCACCCCTTTGTCCGCGGTTCTTCGAAATCGGCGGTCATGAGCAGCATAGCGCGGGATGCGCCGTTCCCCAACCGTTCGGGTGTGGTTGGGCAGCCGTCCGGGATAATTGGAGCGGAGTGGCGCCCTCTCATTCGCCGCCTGGTCCGGATCTTGGGAGCTCGACGAAGAATTGCGGCTCTGGGGGCTGGGCGATGACGCCGTCGGGATGTGCAGGGGCTAAATGATGCCCTTTCGATCCGGGGAGGCTCGAAAATCGCTGTCTCTTCTGCGCGGAACCGAATGTTCGAATCCATCTCCCTCCAGCGGTGAGTCAGGCGAACTTCCGTATTGCGCCGTTGGCTCGTCCGGATCTCGTCGAACGCTGGCCCGAACTGCTGGCCACCACCTGACCGCGGCTGGGCGACATCGAGCGGGCACTGACTCAGTGGCTCAAAGCAGTCCGGCATGCCGCGGCTACAGGGAGGCGGCTGGACATTTCGACCAGCCTTCGTCAGCATCGCCCCCATCAAGCACGAGATAGCCGACCGGCACTCCAAGCAGCGCTACCAGAAAACGGCGCATTCGGGGACGCTTTGAATGGAACGGCCTCACATGGGCGCGCTCACACGTCAAGGAAAAGTTCTTACTGCTGAGACGGCACCTGGGTCCACGCCGACCTCGCCTGGGCCACGCTGCGCACGCTTGTCTAAGGCGCCCGCCTTGCCTCGACGTCCCTCTGGCCTTTATCAAACATGCTCGTGGCCGTCACCAAGTTCCCAGTTCAGGCTGTCGCGTGCGACTGCTAGGTTGCAGGCGATGTTGCATACAGCTTGCCGTCACGTTCCCGGATCCGTCCGGCGCGGAGATGGCGCTGCACTGCGATGCCAATATGGTTCGGGCGGTCGTTAGGGCATGCCAGGTAAAGTTCCTGTCGGGTCTTGCCGGTAGCCAGGGCCAGGATCCGCTCGCCCAGGCTCGGCGCGCTGGGCGTGCGTCCCGCTGACTTACTAGCTGCTGCTCTTGGCGGCCGTCCCCGGCCTCGACTGGCAGTTGGGGCCTTTGCTTCCGCGGCGGCAGCCGATGTGGTTCTCCTCGCGGGCGGCGTCTTGCTGACGCGCGTCAGCACGCGCTCGGCCGTCTCGAGATCGGTCAACCGAGTGGTGACCGTTGCGCGTTCGGTATCGAGGCGTGCAAGCCGCTGGCTGATTTTCGTCCTCTCCGCGCTGATCTGGTCCAATATCGTCGGTGTTGTGGTCGGCATGGTGGCCTTCAGTGGCTTCGGATCGATCGAAATGATCAATCCTTCTGGCGTCTAACACCGCAACGCGAGATCTTCAACTGTAGAATGCGTCGACAGGCCTCGTTGGCTGCCGATCCAATTCGCAGCGCTGCTCAAAATCTCGTAGGCCGCGGAAAAGCTGGTTCTGTTGGATATGCTGGCGTTGGAAAACCGGAGTTACGCAATGGTTGGTTAGGTCAATCGAGCCTGTTTGACGATGTTCGCTCTCCACTGCGCCCGAATCGGGCTGATCGGGGCCAACCGACCAGATGTGCGGGTAACATTCCCAGGGGGGAAGCGCTGTCGATCCCCGCCGACGGCGAGAGTTCTCGTGGTCATTCGAGATGGCATCGCGCGCGGCGCCGCCGCGGCCCCGCCGCTTGCCCCCGGAGACTACGTTTTGGCGCTCGCCCTCCCGCAGGACCTCGTCCTACTTGATCGCATGTTTGGACCACGGCTCGAGCGCAATCGTCCAGAGGAACGTGGACTTCTCGGCGAGTTCTCCTTCGATGGGACGACCACCCTGGCCGCGATCGTGCGTCTCTATGATCCGGCAGCGGAGACCGATGGGGCGCGTTGCATTGCCGGTCCGACGAGGCGAGCCGTCAACAAGCTGGGTGGCCACCGACGCTACGCGCGACAGGTCGTCGAGATCGTAGGCAGTCGCCGATCTCTTCAGGTTAACTTAGATCTTTTCTCGTGGAGATGCCGAGCAGCGCGCCGCCCTATAAGAGAGAATGCAACCCGCTTCGAACTCAAACAGGCGGCTCCCGCGTAGTCCTGGGAGTTTAGCTGTAGCCGCGTCTCAAAGTCACCCGAACGGGCACATCCGCTCAGCTGCTACACCGGTCGCCGGATTCTCAGCGCTTTGTCGATTACGGGATCACTTATACGTCGTTGGATAGACCGAGCATGTCCTCGGCCGCAACGTTGATACGGGTTCGCACGGACGCGAGGCAACGTTGTCTCCGGACAACAGCCAGGAAATGCGCCCGAAATATCGGAAGCCTCGACCTTCTCTAATCTTCGAGAGGTGATCATGACCATGAGCGAATACGAGGAGCGGTTTCGGCCCCCAGCGCCGTCACTGCATCAAACCTTCGCGGAGGTTCGGAGACCCAACCGGGGAGGAAGGGGGAATCGAGGCCTTTGGGTTGCTGCTGCCTTGGTCGGTGTAATGACGATAACATCTAAGGCCGCGTTGCATTACTCCACTCATGCTAACGGCTCGCAAGTATCGAAATCTGGCATTCAGGCGTGTGATTTTATCCATCCATAGCCTGCGGCGACAATAAGCGGCCGCAACCAGTCAACAACAAGCGCGACCGGAAAGGAACAGCCAGCCGACATAGAAGCCGGGCCCGACCACGTGCGAGAAACTCTTAGTTGACTCCCCGCTGGAGGGGGATGTTTTGCGCTTTGAACTTTTTCTTTTTCCGAGGAATCCTCTTCGCGTTCCGCCGAAGGGACCGATCCCGTGACGCACCGAGGGTTGAATCTGTCTTCCTCCAGCGGAGAGTCCGCGTCGCGGGATTTTACCCTCGCACGGCGAGAAGTGCCGGCTTGTCGAAAGAGGTCTATAATGGTGCTGCGATCGAGGGTTGTCCTCTCGGTCAGCGCCCGCCCCGACCGATGTCGCGTGAGTTCGATCTTCCGAAGGAAGAAGCATTTTGGGGTTTAGCCTTTGCGATTGCTAGTGTAATATAGTTAATAGCCGTCTCTGGGCGTTACGGGTCTGAGGAACTCACATGCCCGGATAAAAAGGCGAACAGAAGCAATCTGGGAACGAGAACGGGCGGGAGGACCAACATGCGGTCCATTTTGAATGAAGCCTTCGAGTGGCTTGATCGCGCAGAGCAAGCGCGGGAGGGGGCCGGGCAGTTGACCGATCCCAGCGCAAGAAAAGCGGTCTTGGAGCTTGCCGAAAGTTTCGGTCGGCTCGCCCAAGCCGCCGCTACACCCGCCGTGCTAAGGAGAAGGGAGTTGGCCTGATTTCTCAGCAAAACAGCAAGTAAGTCTCGCCAGCAGGAAAAGACTAATCGAGAACTTGCTCCAAGGAAATCGAAATGACCGATCCGTTCGGTCTGCGGCCTTATTCGTAGGGGACCGTCAGGAAAATGCGAATTGCACAAGTTGCACCTTTGTACGAGAGTTGCCCGCCGCAGCTTTACGGCGGTACCGAGCGGGTTGTTTCGTACTTGACCGAGCAACTGGTCCGACAGGGCCATGAGGTTACCTTGTTCGCCAGCGGCGACTCAAAGACCAAGGCAACGCTGCAGGCTCCTTGCGCACGGGCGTTAC
>Ga0306922_10006993_pt1 | contig 10845 bp, 8 predicted proteins | sample sta12Cox44000082_FD_203758 | JGI IMG/M metagenome (GOLD analysis project Ga0306922, IMG submission 203758) | Lab enrichment of tropical soil microbial communities from Luquillo Experimental Forest, Puerto Rico - statoxic.12C.oxic.44.000.082 (v2)... | ecosystem: Environmental > Terrestrial > Soil...
TTCGGGTGCCGTCTTCTCCATTCCGCTCTCGCAATACACAAATGTCGGCCTGCTTAATCTAACGAGGTCTAACCGAGTTGCACGAAAACGACGAAGCGAATGCGCGCCTTCGAGTCGTATCTTGCCCATGCTTGTAGACATCAGGAGCGGACAGAGGCTTGCCATTGCCAAAGAGAAAAGTCGCTTGATCTTTCGCAAACTTGGCAAGGGCTTCGTTCATTATCTTTGCATAAATCAATCTCACGGACGGCTGCGATTGTTTTTGGGTTTTGCAGATTTCGCCGATAGCACGATTCATTTCTGGCTCAAAAGATAAAGGTCGGCGTGACTGTGGATCTCCTTCCGTCGTTTTTTCACTAAGCGGTCCTGATGTGTGCCGTGCTGACGTTCCACACGCCCCTTGGCTTGCGGGGAATTCGCGGCAATCAGCGTGATCCCCAACTTCGCGCACATCCGCCCAAACTGGGTCACCGGCTCTTCCCCCCGCAACCGCTCCCCCGCATTCGCCGAGCGCTTGTACAAGTTCTTCCAATCCACGTACAGGGTCATCGGCACCCCCCTGCATTGCCCACGAGGTACGAATTTCCGGGTGAACCGTCAAGAAGCGGAAATCCTGAAAAGCCTTGTCGGAAGCCACATGGCGGCCCCGCTCGTTCGGAATGTTACTGGAAGCGAGAAGCGCGTCGTGTTTGCCGAAGAATGAGCGGCGCGAGATCGGCGGCGAATGTCCGCAGAACGCCGGTCAACGTAACATTCCCGTTGAAGGCTCATGCGGATGAAGAAATTGACTTGGATGGTGCAGTAGGTTGCGTCTTAGCTCCACACTGCTAGCTTGCTAGTGGCTTGGCTCGACCCTCGGCAGAGCGTCTCCCAATTCCTGCAACAGGAAGTGGTAGCAGCGGTCACGTTCGACGGCGAGCGAAGCCCCACCGCCTTTGCACCGGATTCCGGTGCGAGTCTGAGGAAGTAGCGGAACATGGCCGTTTGCGGATCGCACGGTCTTCATTCCGAGCGCCCTAGGCGAATGCATTCTGCGAATGGTTACACCTCGTTGCGGGTCTCAACATCCTTCTAAAGGCGAGTTTTCAGTAGCTTGGTCGTCGATGATTGTGCGCGACAGCGAGTGACGGGAGCTCGCGGTAGACCAAGGCGAACAGAAAGCGGCGAAGTAGAAATCGGCGGGTGCCACCGAGGCCAGGTGCCCAACGACGCGGAGCTTGTGCAATCAGCTCAACCGCCCTGCTCAATTCTGCGGCAAACTCTGCTGCCGCATGCGGGCTCCGCGCCAGATACCAGCCGAAGGCATCTTCGTATTCCGCGTCGGCGTCTTCGTGAAAACGAACCGGCTTAGCGGCCATTTGTCAGTTTGGCCGAAATGCGTTGGCGGACCTCTTCCCAGGGGATAGTTTTGGCCTTGCTCGAGTCTAGCTCGCCAATGCGACGCGCGATCTCGTCGTTCCAGGCGGCTTCGACGGCGGCGGGGTCCTCGTGCCTCTCGTCGAGACTTTCGAGCAGCGAGTCCACGAGTTGTGCGCGTTCATCCGTGCTCAGCGCCAGAGCCTTCTTCAGCAGTTCGCTTGCTTCTTGCGTCATGGGTGCAGTATACCGCCTGCGTAGGTCACAGGGAACAGCTGCTAGGGAATTCAGTCCCGTGGCTTCGCAGATCACGAAAGCGACTGCCTCCGCCTCTGTCTCGCGGGTGCACTCGGTTGTCTCAGCTCGGCGTTCATGGGTGTGAAGTAGCGGCCAGTGCGCGACCGGGAGCGAGACGAGTTCCACTTTGTGGTGAAGGCCGCGGAATGGGACTTACACGCAACCAAGGTTTGCATTGTTTTTGGCACCGGCTACCCTACGGCACCCATTAACACGGTCGGATGCTGGGACAAAGAAGATGCCGGACATGACGTTTTTAACCAAGACGACAAACCTAACGACCATCTTTATTCCGTAGACATCGATGCTCCTAAAGCAACACAAGTCCACTAGGACTAAACCGCTGCGCGGTAGGTGGTGGTGCGGAGTCGCGTCGGCTTAGCCGATCATCCTCGGTGCTGTTTCCTCGCTCCCTCCTCCACGCCTCTCTGCGAAAGCATGGAACAGCTGCTTACAGCAGCAGATTCCATTTCGCAAAGGAGCATCCATGACTTCTCTACGACGCCGCATGATCGAGGACATGCAAATCCGCAACTTAGCAGTGAATACCCAAAAATCTTACGTTGAACAGGTTTCACAGTTCGCACGGCACTTCCAGAAGTCGCCAGAATTGTTGGGACCTGAGCACATTCGGGCTTACCAGGTCCACTTGACGAATGAAAAGAAGCTTTCGACCGGTTCGATCACCATCGCCATCTCAGCACTTCGCTTCCTCTATGGAGTCACCCTCAAGAAAGACTGGTCCTTCCGAGATCTCATTCCGGCTCCCAAGGCGCCTAAGAAACTGCCCGTCATTCTTAGCCCGGAGGAAGTCCTACAGTTTCTAGATTGCGTGAGGAGCAGGAAACATCGCGCCATATTGACCACCTGCTATGCCGCAGGCCTGCGCATCTCCGAGGCCGTCGCACTCACACCTCCCACGGTCGACAGCAAGCGCATGGTTATTCGGGTGGAGCAGGGTAAAGGGCGAAGAGACAGGTACGTCATGCTCTCGCCGAAGCTCCTAGAGGTCCTGCGCGCTTGGTGGCGAGTCGAAAAGCCCAAGGACTGGCTCTTCTCAGGAGACTTCCCGGGCCGGCACATCACAAGATTTGCGGTTGAGAAGGAGTGTCAGAAGGCCCACCGTATTTGCAAGATCTCTAAACCGATCACACCGCATTCGCTTCGGCACGCTTTTGCCGTCCATCTGTTGGAACAAGGCACCGACATTCGTACCATTCAGCTGCTGCTCGGTCATCGCAGCCTGGCCACTACAGCAAAATATCTTCGCATAGCGACCAGCAAAGTCTGCTCGACATCGAGTCCCCTGGATTTGCTGCCTCGCCCTGTCTCGATGGAGATCAAGCCCAAACCGCCTGAACACTTCTAACCGCTGGGCGCGATGGGTCGCCCGAAGTTCGAAGTGGCGGACATCTTCCGTCGCTACGGCGAAGCTTATCGTCAACAGCATGATGGGTCGTTCTCAACAGCACAGCGGCGTGTCATGACTGCAATCGAGGTGTGTCGTACCGCGGCTCTCGGTGGTCATCTTGAGCGCTGCGATACCTGTGCTTACGAACGGCCCGCTTATGATAGCTGCCGCGACCGTCATTGCCCGAAGTGCCAATCCCTCGCGCGTGCCGAGTGGGTCGAGAAGCGAATGGCCGAAGTTCTCCCGACGCACTATTTTCATGTCGTCTTCTCGGTCCCCGAACAGATCGCTTCCATCGCTTACCAGAACAAAAAGGTCGTCTACGACATTCTGTTTCGCGCCACAGCTGAGACCTTGACCACCATCGCTGCTGATCCCAAACATCTCGGAGCTGAGATCGGCTTCTTTGCCGTACTCCATAGTTGGGGACAGACCTTGGTTTTTCATCCCCACCTCCATTGTGTCGTTCCGGGCGGCGGAATCTCCCTCGATGGCACCCGCTGGATTTCTTGCCGCCCGCACTTCTTCCTGCCCGTGCGAGTGCTCTCCCGCCTGTTCCGCCGATTGTTCCTGCAGTATCTGCAAGAGGCCTTCGACTCCGGCAAGTTACGGTTCTTCTCTTCTCTCGCGAAACTACAAGATCCGCAGGCTTTCGACCGTCATCTGGAACCAGTGCGCAACCTGAAATGGGTCGTCTACGCTAAACCGCCCTTCGCTGGACCACAGCAAGTGGTGAACTACGTTGGCCGCTACACCCACCGGGTGGCCATCTCCAACCATCGGATCGTCGATATCGAGGGCGGTGAAGTGAAATTCACCTGGAGAGACTATCGGCACAACAATCAAGAGAAGACCATGAACCTCTCAGCAGACCAATTCATCGGACGATTCCTCCTGCACGTCCTGCCTAACGGGTTCCACCGCATTCGCTACTACGGATTCCTTGCCAATCCTCATCGCCAAGAGAAGTTGGAACAGTGCCGCCAACTTCTCGGCATGACCCTCACACCAGAAAGTTCCTCCGACCCCGCAACACTGGAGGACTACCGTGATCGATACGAGAGACTCACGGGCCGTTCTCTGCGGGAATGCCCCGTTTGCCATCGCGGCCACATGATCCCGGTTGCCAATCTGCCGGTGGTTAGCTCTGCGCCAGCCATCGAAGACACATCATGATCCAGCTCACGCGACTCCCCATCGACCTCGCCCGGAACTCGAAGCCTTCGAGTCAACGGACTCGTCTTCTCGCACGGAGTTCTGAACCTTTTGCGGTCACCCGAGAATCACACATTCTGCCTCTCTGCAGCACCGCAGGCCTCTCCCAGCGCAGCCCACCAAGCTCAACCGAACAATCACGCACAGCTTGTTCTCTCTTTGGCTGCTCCCATTCATCAAACAAAACCCATAGGACATGGACCCAGCAGCGGTTTAGCCCTATGCATTTTTAGCTCACCGGCCCGGCTCCGATCACGTTTCCTCCCACTTACAGCTCGTGTCGCCGTGCCGTCAAGCTAAAAATGCTCTGCATTATATTCAACACTTTCTCAAGACCGAAAAGGAAATCCCCAACCATAGTGCGGCCCGCATCTTCGCCGCAGCCACTTCCATTCTTAAGGCGGGAACCCCCGCATCGGGCAGCCTCTAGGCTGCCCGCGATTGAGACGTTTTCTGCACTCTCCTTTACAACCTGTATTCACCGACTACAAGGGCCGCGCTGAAGCGCGGCCCTTAATTTTTACCGCGGACCTCTCTTCGTACATCGCGAATTGCGCCTTCCGATCTCAGGTCTTTACCTGTGTTGAATTACAGTGAATTTCTCCTCTTGACAACCAGTAGGACTGGCGTATGCTCCACTTGGATGCCAGTAGGAAGAGAGAACTTTTATGCCGGACAAGGGGACTGACGTTATACAAGGCACTTTGGACATGCTCGTTCTGAAGACCCTGGCTTTGGAACCGATGCATGGATACGGGATCTCTGTCCGCATCGAACAGATGAGCAAGGGTGTTTTCCGCCCCAATGCAGGCTCGTTGTTTCTTGCCATTCAAAGATTAGAGAGGGATGGGCTAATCGATGGCGAATGGAAGCCAACCGAAAACAACAGGCGAGCAAAATACTACGTTCTGACGCAGAAGGGACGAAAGAGACTCAGTAGCGAAACGCGAGAATGGGGCCGGCAGGCGGCAGCCATCGCCAGGATTTTGGAGGCGTCGTAAGAGGTGATCTATGTCCCTGTTCCGAAACATCACTAGCGGACTTCGATCATTGCTCCGAAGGGAACAAGTCGATCAGGAGTTGGACGAGGAGCTTCGCGCCTATCAGGAGATGGCCGCCGAGGAAAAGATGAGGGACGGCGTCACTCGGCGGGAAGCGCTTCGTGCTGTGCGCTTGGAGCGAGGCAGTCCCGAACTAACGAAGGAGGTCATCCGTTCTGGCGGCTGGGAATCGTTTGTAGAGGCGTGCTGGCGGGACCTCCGCTTCGGCCTTCGCACGCTGCGCAAATCGCCGGGGTTCACCGCCGTCGCCGTGCTCACTCTCGCCCTCGGCATCGGTGCGAATACCGCGATCTTCAGTTTGGTGGATCAGCTGGTTTTGCGGCTGTTGCCAGTCCAAGATCCGCAGAGAGTGGTCGTGTTATCCGGAGTGGGCAATTTTTATGGGGACAGCCAGTACCAGGGAGCGACCAGCCCGATGTCTTATCCGATGTACCAGGACATTCGCGACCGCAACCAGGTCTTCGCCCAGACGATGTGCCAGAGACAGCAAGATTTCACAGTCAGCATGTCTTCGGAAGCCGAGGCCGTCAGGGGCGAGATGGTTTCCGGAGACTACTTTCCGCTTCTAGGCATTCAACCGGCACTGGGACGGTTGCTTGAGGGAAAGGATACGCTTAACGCGGGCACTGATCCTGTTGTGGTCCTTAGCCATTCGTACTGGATGAATCATTTCGGCGGTGATCGCCAGGTAATCGGACGCACGATTCGGGTCAACAAATACCCGCTGACCATCGTGGGCGTAGTTCGGCCGGGCTTTGGTGGTTTGGAGCCTGGTTTGCCGACAAGCATCTTCGTCCCGATTACGATGGCGCCCGTCATCCTTCCAGACTATGACTTCGGGCGCCGCTTTCTTGACTGGCGCCTGCTCTGGACGAATGTATACGGGCGGCTGAAACCCGGTGTAACGATCGCGCAGGCAAAAGCAGGATTGCAGCCACTATTTCACGAGATCCTGGAGATGGAAATTCGCCAACCTGACTTCCGGCATGCCACCCCATACGACAAAGAACAGTTCCTGAAAATGCAGTTGGATGTGATTCCGGGCGGCCAAGGGAATGCCATGCTTCGGCGGCAGTATCAGAAGCCGCTTTGGGTCTTGATGTGTGTGACGGGGCTGGTTTTGGCGATTGCGTGCGCCAATATTGCAGCGCTGCTGCTGGCGCGGGCGGCTGCGCGGCAGAAAGAGATCGCGGTGCGGTTGGCGATCGGTTCCAACCGTTTGCGAATCGCGCGGCAGTTGATCACCGAAAGCCTCCTGCTAGCGACTGTAGGGGCAGCGGCGGGAACTGCAGTAGCAGTTGCGATCATTAGAGGCCTGCTCGCGTTTCTTCCTTCTGAAGTGAGCGGGTACGACATCTCCAGCTCGCCAGATCTAGGCATGCTGGCGTTTAGCATGCTTTTAGCCCTGGCGACCGGGCTCGCGTTTGGCTTTGTGCCGGCGGTGCAGGGGACGCGTCCTGATGTTGCAAAATCGCTGAAAGAGCAGTCGGCAAGCGTTACCGGAGGTCAATATCGTTTTCGGAAGGCTTTAGTTGCGCTGCAGGTGGCACTTTCACTTCTCCTTTTGACGGGCGCTTCTTTATTCATTCGGACTTTGAACAATCTGCGGTCGCTAAATCCAGGTTTCCAAACACACAATGTTTTGCAGTTTGAATTGAATTTGGAATCGGTCGGCTACGACTTGAATCATGCTGATACATTCCTTCGCAACTTGGAGGAACGGCTGAAAGAAATTCCCGGCGTGGAGGCCGCTGGCGGTGCTGACGTGCCCCTCCTGTCGGGCGGCCACTGGGTTGCTCCGATGATTGTCATTGCGGGCTATCAACCCAAGGCCGGGGAAGACATGACTGCACACGTGAACGCCGTAAGCCCCGGTTACTTTAAAACACTAGGAATTCATTTACTCGCCGGACGTGTCTTTCGTGAGAGCGATGCGCGGGAATCACTGCCTGTGGCAGTGGTGAATGAAAGTTTTGTAAAACGCTTTTTCGGCAATCGGCCGCCTATCGGCCATTTCGTCGGAAAGGGAAATGACCCGAGCACACCGGCGGACACCGAGATCATAGGCATAGTGAATGACACCGATTACGAGAACTTACGCGAAGCAGCGCCCCGCCAGTTTGCGAGCATACGAAGGTTACTGCGTGAGTTGGACCCGCAGGTGCCAATTTCAAGCCATGAAGACAGTGGAGCAACAAGTGGACGACTCACTGGCGACCGAGCGCATGATCGCTTCGCTCGCTTCCGGGTTCAGCTTGATTGCAATTGCTCTTGCAGCCATTGGGCTTTACGGGGTGATGGCGTACATGGTTACGCAGCGGGCGCGCGAGATGGCGATTCGAGTCGCACTGGGGGCAATGGCCGGGCGCGTCATTTGGCTGGTGATGCGAGAAGTCGTTTTGTTGGTGGCAACCGGCATTGCCCTTGCGTTGCCCCTTATTTTGGTTCTGAACCGTCTCGTGCGTAGCGAATTATATGGCGTTCCACCGGGCGACCCGCTGTCGATTACTTTCTCAATACTGGTTTTGGGTTGTGTCGCGCTACTTGCCGGCTACATTCCCGCGCGCCGTGCTATGCACGTCGATCCAATGGTCGCCTTGCGTTACGAGTAGGAGCCTACGCATGTCATCCTTACGGAACATGACAAGCGGCCTCCGATCACTCTTCCGAAAGGAGCAGGTGGACCGGGAGTTGGATGAGGAGCTGCGCGCCTATCAGGAGATGGCCGCCGAAGAAAAGATAAAGGATGGGATGGGCCGCACAGAAGCCCTTCGCGCAGTCCGCTTGGAGCGAGGAAGCCTCGAAGTCAGCAAGGAAATCATTCGCTCCGGCGGCTGGGAATCCCTTGTAGAAACGTGTTGGCAGGACCTACGCTTTGCCGCGCGCATGCTGCGCAAATCGCCAGGCTTTACGGTTCTTGCCGCGCTATGCTTGGCGCTTGGGACCGGGGTGAACACTTCTGTTTTTGCGCTTCTCGACTTCACTATGCTGCGCCCGCTTCCGGTGCCAGAACCTAATCGCCTTATGTTGTTGAGCCGTGCCGGCGATGCGCGCTTTTCCTATCCTGATTACTTGGCCTATCGCGACCGCAGCCAGACTTTCGCCGCGCTCGCCGCCAGTTTTCCGACGGAATCCAGCCTCGACGCCAACGAGCAGAGTCATTTAACCAGCGCGGAAGCCGTTTCCGCCAATTATTTCGAAACGATGGGCATCGCTCCTCTCATCGGGCGGTGGTTCACAGACGAGAGCGAACCGGTGGCGGTGCTGAGCTACTCGGCGTGGCGAAACTATTTCAATGGCGACCCGAGCATTCTTGGCAAAAGCGTGCGGTCTGAAACGCAGTGGTACACAGTGATTGGAGTTGCCTCGCCCGCCTTCACCGGCATCAACGCCCCGATCCAGACGGCGATCTGGGTGCCCTTGCACATGTGGGCCAGACAGTATCCCCAGCGGGCCGAGCATCTCCTCGATCGCGCGCACCCGTCACTAGACGTAATGGTGCTCGGACGTCTGCAAGAGCACGTCACTCCTTCGGAAGCCGCGGCCAACCTCAATGCCGTTGATGGGGAACTTCGGCGAGAGACGCCGGCGATCTCGGAAGCCACGGCAGCGCCTCTGACCGTGGAAATCATCCATGGAGCACCCAGCCCGTTTTCGCGCCGCGCCGCGGCTCCGCTGGACATTCTTTTCCTTGGGGTGGGCAGCATCGTTCTTCTGATTGCTTGCGTGAATGTTGGAAATTTGCTGCTCGCCCGCGGCATGGCACGACAGCGGGAACTCTCCTTACGCGCGGTACTGGGCGCCGGTCGGGGGCGGCTGCTCCGTCAGCTACTGGTAGAGACATTCCTGCTCTCGCTGCTTGGTGTCGCAGGTGGGCTTGTTCTGAACCAGTGGTCGAATCACATATTGAACGCCGCGGTCGGCGCGCTCCCGGTCGAGGCCCGCGTTGCCATTCACCCTGATCTGTCTCTCAATTCGCGCGTGTTTCTCTTCGCGCTGGGTTTGTGCTTTCTGTGCACTTTGTTGTGCGGCATGCTTCCGGCGCGGCGTGCGGTGCGTCGCGATGTCTATTCAATTCTCAAGGGCGGCGAAACGCCGAGTGACCGCGTGCGGCTGCGGCAGGTTTCTTTGGTCGCGCAGGTAGGACTTTCGCTGATTCTGTTGCTGTGCGCCGGACTGTTCCTTCGCTCGATTTACCGCATGCGTGCCGCTGAGCCTGGATTCGCAGTGCAGAACCGTCTTTATGCACTCACCTATATCTCCGCGCCCGAATTTACACAGGCGAGCGGCCTCCAGTTCTATGAGCGGACGGTTGAACGCCTTCGCGCGCTGCCGGGGATTCATAACGCCGCGGTGACGCGTTTCCTGCCATTGATGATCACGGGAGCGGAGACGGACTGCATCTCGACGGGCACAACCTCGCCTTTTAACGCGACGTTCGGCGTGATCTCCCCGAGTTTCCTGACAACGATGCAGATTCCTCTGCTTGAAGGGCGTGACTTCACTACGGACGATGGACCTTCGTCCCCTCCAGTCGTTCTCGTCAGCCAGACTTTGGCGCAGCACTTATGGGGGAAGGCCGACGCCGTCGGCCAGCACGTGCAATTTGGGTGCAGTGACCCGACGACAGCCGAAGTCGTCGGCGTTGTTCGCGACACGAAGGTGGGTTCGCTCGGTGAGCCGCCGCAAGCGCACTTCTATCGGCCTTTTGCCCAGAGGTATACGGGCCTCGCGACCGTGGTGGTGGAAACTTCGGTTGATCCTGCCTCGGTCGCGCGCACAGTGAGTTCTTTGATTCGCAGCGAAAGTTCGGGAGCCCGCATCTACGATCTCCAGCCGGTCGCAAAGCAGATCGAGCGTTCCTATTGGATTATTCGCCTGGAAACGACGGTATTGCTCATCTTGGGTTTGCTTGCTCTAGCGCTCGCGGCGGTCGGTCTATACGGCGTGGTGGCGTTTCATGCTGCGCAGCGCACACAGGAAATCGGATTGCGAATAGCTCTCGGCGCAACGCCCGGGGAAATCCACCGGCTCATCCTGTTCAGAGGCATGAGGATCACCTTGGCCGGGGTCCTCATCGGGATCGCAGTTTCAGCGGGCTTTGCGCCTTTATTGGCGCGCTTCCTTTCTGGCCTCAGTCCCGTCGATCCATTGACCTTCGCGGTGTCTGCCGGCCTGTGGATCGGAGTGGCGCTGCTCGCGTGTTACCTCCCCGCGCGGCGTGCGATGCGCGTCGATCCGATGGTCGCCTTGCGCTACGAATAATCCGCGCTCTACTTGTCTGCCGCTCATTGTCCTTCGAGCCGTCACATTGCGACACACCGATCGTCGCTTTGCGTTGCATGGTTTTGCTTCCGCGTCCGTTCCGGTCCCAATTCACTACATCGTCTATCGTTCCTTCCCTTATTCTCCCATCGTTCTCAAGGTAAGCGCCATCCCGAGGCCGTCTAGACAAGATGCCGGCGGGTATGGATGATGCCTTGTGGACACCAGACTAGTGTCCAC
>Ga0306922_10006997_pt1 | contig 10841 bp, 10 predicted proteins | sample sta12Cox44000082_FD_203758 | JGI IMG/M metagenome (GOLD analysis project Ga0306922, IMG submission 203758) | Lab enrichment of tropical soil microbial communities from Luquillo Experimental Forest, Puerto Rico - statoxic.12C.oxic.44.000.082 (v2)... | ecosystem: Environmental > Terrestrial >...
GCATGATGCATTCAAGACAGTCGAAGCGGAAGAGAGCACCCGCATCGTTATAAACCGAGGGCGCCGCACCCAAGAGAGAACTCGGGCGCCGATAATCGGGGTATTGGGGTGCGTGGCGCAGCAGGAAGGGGAGAAGATTTTTGAGCGGGCACCTTGGGTGAGTTTGGTTTGCGGTAGCGCAAGTTATCGGAAGTTGCCGCAGCTTATACAGGAACTGGAACAGGGAAACCGGCGGGTGACCGGGCTCGATACGGATACGGACGAGACGTTCGAGACGGAGATTACGCGGCGGGACAATCCCTGGCGTGCGTATTTGACCATTATCGAGGGTTGCGACAAAGCGTGTTCGTACTGCGTCGTCCCTTTTACCAGAGGGCCGGAGCGCAGCCGGACGAGCGAATCGATTTTGACGGAAGTGCGGCAACTGGCGGACGTAGGGTACAGCGAAGTGCAGTTGCTGGGGCAGACGGTGAACTCATACGCGGACCCGAGCTCAAGGAAGATGCGCTTTTCGGAATTGTTGCTGGCGGTGGCGGAAGTGCCGGGGATACGGCGCGTAAGATTCACCACGTCGCACCCGCGGGACTTCGAGAAGGACATTGTGGAGGCCATCGACGCAGCACCCGGGATTTGCGAACACGTACACCTGCCGGTGCAGAGCGGATCGCCGAAGGTGTTGAGGGCGATGGCGCGGACCTATACGAGGGAAGAGTACTTGCGGAAGGTGGCGTTGATGCGCGCGGCAAAGCGAGAAATCAGCATCACGACCGACGTGATTGTGGGGTTCCCGGGAGAAACGGAGCAGGATTTTGAGGAAACACTGAGCCTGATGGAGGCAGTGCAGTATGACGGTGCGTTTTGTTTCAAGTACTCGCCGCGGCCGAATACGCCGTCTTTGAAGATGGAAGATGCAATACCGGAAGAGGAGAAGTCGCGGCGGCTAGGGATTTTGCTGGAGAAGCAGCGGGAAATTCAGAGGGCGCGGAACGAAAAGCTGCTGGGGAAGACGTTTGAGGTACTGGTGGAAGGGAAATCGCGGCGGGAAAGTCAGTGGTCGGGACATACTTCGGCGAACAAAGTGATGAATTTCACTTCCCAGCGCGAAGAAAGTCTGGGAGACTACGTGCGAGTGAAGGTAGTTGAGGCGCTACCGAATAGTTTGATTGGGATTTGCCAAGGCGACGCAGAATAAGAAGAATGGAGGCAAGACGCAGAGGTTGAGATCCTTCGGCCCACGGGCACGGCCCTCGGTATGACAACTGGATCGCTTAGCGGTTCCGACGATGACTGGCAAGCGGCTGGCCAAAAGAGGGATTCTTGCTTCGCTCGAAATGGCGCAATCAGGATTCGCTGAGTGAAATTGAAGCAGTCGGCAGAGGTGAGGTAAGGAGGACGCGATGGAAGTAGAAATGAAGATACGCGGCCTGATGATGGATCCGGTGACCCAGATGCCGATTGTGGTGTTGAAGGACGTACAGGGGCAGGCGATCCTGCCGATCTGGGTGGGGGCGTACGAGGCCAACGCGATTGCGCTGGAGATTGAGAAGGTGCAGACGCCGCGGCCGATGACACACGATTTGCTGAAGAATGTCCTGTTGGGGCTGGAAGTCACGGTACAGAAGATTGTCGTGAATGATCTGCGCGACGATACGTTTTACGCGTTGATCTGGGTGGAGCGCGAAGGGGAGTTGATGAGTATCGACTCGCGGCCGAGCGATGCCTTGGCGTTGGCGTTGCGGGTGGATTGCCCGATTTTTGTGGATGAAACGGTGTTGAAGAATTCGAAGGTGAGTTCAGCGCTCGCGGAGCGGGGTTCGCAGGATCAGTTGCGGAGTTATTTGGAAGGGTTGTCGGACGAAGATTTGGGAAGATATAAGATGTGAAAAAGTTCTCAATCGACAAATTTTGACTCAAGGCAAGATCGAACGGCGCGACCCTCGCCCGACTCGGGGCGAGTGAGAGTCGCGCCGTTTTTACTTTTTGGCAGAACAGCGGAAGAGCAAAAGCGCGGAGAGAACCCGAGAATCCGTCTTGACCAATTGAGGATCGGTACCGAAGGGCAACCCGAAAAGCGCGGTCTAAAAACCTGCCGCTACAGGGTTAGCCGCCGGCGATGGCGCCTACGACCAGCAGAGGTTCGGCGCCGGAGACGACCGGGTCGGGGAGGGGCATGTCGGGAGATTCGTGGGAAAGATCTTCGGAGCAGGCGAAGAAGCGGAGGAAAGGGCGGCGTTCCTGGGTGACGTGATCGCGAATGGTGCCGCAGAGCATGGGATAAGAGGCTTCGAGCGCGTCCAGTGTGGAACGGAGAGTGACGGGAGCAGGGACGTCGAGTTGCAGCTCGCCGGGAACCTTAGCGAGATTGCGGAGATGCGGAGGAAGAACCACGCGAATCATGAGAGGCCTCGATTTGAAAGTAACAGAAAAAGAAGTACAAGTTTAAGGTTTAAAGTTGAAAGCGGATGGGTTCCGCGACCCAAGATACGCGGTGCACGAACAGGAAGAGAGATTCCCCACCTTGCGGACCTCGGAATGACCTCGTGCGGATCATGCGAGCACAGCGCGGAACATCACGGGCCTGAAGGCCCGCCGTTACAAAAACGAACGATGAGCAAGATCCATTGATCGTTCGCCCGGATCCTGCACGGAAGGGTCCTCGAGACCGATCGACCGCGTGCGCGGGGCTAGCCGGGAATGACTTGGGCTTCGACGCTGAGGACCGAGGGGAGGTCGTGGACGATGGCGGTCCAGGAGTCGCCAGCATCGCGTGACGCGTAGACCTGGCCTCCCGTCGTGCCGAAGTAGATGCCACAGGAATCGAGTGTGTCAACGGACATGGCATCGCGGAGGATATTGACGTAGCAGTTGGATTGGGGAAGACCTTTGCTGAGAGGCTCCCACTCATTGCCGCCGGAGCGGCTGCGAAAGACGCGGAGTTTGCCGTCGGGGACGTAGTGTTCACCATCGCTTTTGATGGGGATGACATAGATGGTTTCCGGCTCGTGGGAATGGACATCGATAACGAAACCGAAATCGGTGGGGAGGTTGCCGCTCACTTCGCGCCATTGATCGCCGGCATTGTCAGAGCGCATAACGTCCCAGTGTTTCTGCATGAAGAGAACGTCTGGTTTCGACGGATGAAGAGCGACGTGATGGACGCAGTGGCCAATCTCGGCTTCGGGGTCGGGAATGTACTGGGATTTCAGGCCGCGATTGATGGGCTTCCAGGTTCTGCCGCCGTCGTCGGTGCGGAACGCGCCTGCGGCTGAAATAGCGATGTAGATGCGATTCGGATTTTTGGGGTCCTCGATAACGGTGTGGAGACACATGCCGCCTGCGCCGGGCTGCCACTTCGGACCGGTGCCGTGACCGCGCAGGCCGGAAAGTTCGCGCCAGGATTTGCCGCCGTCGGCGGAGCGGAAGAGCGCTGCGTCTTCGACCCCGGCGAGAACGGCATCGGGATCCCTGAGGGAAGGTTCGAGGTGCCAAACGCGCTTGAATTCCCAAGGATGCTGCGTGCCGTCGTACCACTGGTGGGTAGTGAGCGGAGCTGCGGCAGAGTCGTAAACGAATTTGTTGCTTTCGCCCTTGGGCATACCGCTCGGATCGGTGGTGGATTCGCCCGGAGGCGTGCCGGGTTGAAACCAAGTTTTTCCCCCGTCATTTGAACGCTGGATGATTTGTCCGAACCAGCCACTGGTTTGCGACAGGTAGATGCGATTGGGATCGGCGGGTGAACCCTTCGCGTGGTAAATTTCCCAACCGGCGAAGTGCGGACCGCTGACTTGCCAGTTTTCGCGCTTGCCATCGGAAGTGAGGATGAAAGCGCCTTTGCGAGTGCCAACGAGGAGTCGAACCTTGCTCATTGTCTATAATCTCCTTGAGGGAAGACTGTGCCGCGAATTTTGCAGCAAGTAAAGAGGACTCGGGTCAGAGGATGAGTGTGCCATATAACTTGCAAAAGGCAAGTGAAGCTGTGGTAGCGTGGGTACATGGGAAAGAAGAAGCGCGCGTGGCGGTCGGGGTGTCCCTTGAATGCGTCGGTAGAGATCCTGGGGGACCGCTGGTCGCTGCTGATTATTCGGGACATGATGTTGCGGGGAGCAACGACATTCAAGGATTTTTTGGAGGGCTTTGAAAGGATTGCGACAAATGTATTGGCAGACCGGCTGAAGAGGCTGGAACAATTCGGGGTGATCGAGAAGAGGATGGATACACGGGATGGACGAAAAACAAACTATAAGCTGACACAGAAGGGAATTGATCTGGCGCCGGTGCTGACGGAGATGGTGTTGTGGGCGGCAGAACATGAGGACACGGAAAATCCGGAGCTGGTGGCGATGATGAAGAAGGACCGGAAGGGATTTGAGGCCGGGATAAGAGAGGAGTGGGAGAGAGGAAGAGGTAAGGCAACCATGAGGTGAGGGAGGAGAGAAAAAACCGGAAGAACCAAGCGGCGCGAGGAGGGCGCCGTTTTTGTTTTTGAGGAGAGTAATCGGATATCAGTAATCCGGTCGCGGACGAAGGGCCACAGGCAACCCGCTACCGGAGGAGCACAGGCACCCGCCTAAGAAGGCGGCCGTTACAAAGGCGAAGACACGGAGAGGCGGTGGATGCGGCGCCGCCAGAAGAACAGGAGAAGCATGCCGATGAGGATCAGGGAGAGGCTGAGGCCGATCCAGAGCCCGAAGGCGCCCCAGTGGCGACGGAAGCAGAGCCAGGCGCCGAGCGGGAGTCCGATGAACCAGTAGGCGGAGAAGTGACAGAGCATGGGAGTGCGCGTGTCGCCGGTACCGCGAAGGGCTCCGGTCGAGACGGTCTGGATGCCGTCGAACAGTTGAAAGGCGGCGCCAGCGGCAAGGAGCATGACGGCGGAGCGGATAACGGTTTCGTCGGAAGTGTAGATGCGAGCGATGTAGCGCGGAAAGACGAGAAGCACAACGCTCATGAGAGACATAAAAGAGGCGCCGAGAAAGATGGCGGTGTTACCGGCGTTGCGGGCGTCCGTGGGAGAGCGACGGCCGAGAGCTTGACCAACGCGCACGGCAGCGGCGGAGGAAAGGCCGAGAGGAACCATATAGGTGAAGGCCACAGTGTTCAGGGCGATTTGGTGCCCAGCCTGCGCGATGGCGCCGAGGCGAGCGATGAGGGAGGCGACCAGGGCGAAGATGCTGACTTCGGCGGTAAGTTGAATGGCGGCGGGAAAGCCGAGCGAGATGAGTTGGCGAATGCGCGTGAGGTCGGGCTGCACGGGAGTCTTGAGAAGCTCGGTTTGGTGGTGCGAGTCGTACCAGAGGAGATAGACGACGAGAACGAGCGCGAGGTACGTGCGAGAAATGGCAGTGGCGATGCCGGAGCCGGTGACCCCGTAAGCCCGGAAGCCGAGTTTGCCGAAGATCAGGACGTAGTTGCCGGTGAGATTGACAATATTCGCAGTGACGAGCGCGAAAGCGATGGGGCGAACCATGTTCATGCCCTGCAACGTGCGGCGGACGGCGAAGTAAAGGAGGAGAGGGACAAGTCCTGCGGAGAGCGTACGCATGTAAGGAGCGGCAAGGATGGCGACGGGGCGAGTGACGCCGAAGCGCTCGTAGTAATTCGGGAGAATCCAGACGGGGACGGCGAGAAAAGGCGCGATGGCGAAGCTGAGGTAGATTCCGTTGATGAGCGAGCGGTGGCAATCCTCGCGGCGACCCGCGCCAAAAGCCTGCGAGACCAAGGTGTCGAGGCCGATGAGGATGCCCTCGCCAAAGAAGGCGAAGACGATGAAGAGGCTGGAGCTGATGCTAACCGCGCCGATGGCCTCGGCACTGTTGGGGAGTCGGCCGACCATCATGGTGTCGACGATCATCATGCTCATCCACCCGATTTCGGCGAGGATGAGGGGAAGGGCGAGGTGGAGGGTGGGGCGAAGTTCGCTGCGGAAGATAGGGAAGAAGGAGGGCATGGACGAATTAAAAAAGATAACAGATGAAGGCAGCGGGGCGCGACCCGGGAACAGTGGCTAAAGAGTGCGGCTTGGGGATGAGGGATGACTGATTGGGAGGAGAGGGAGGGGAGTTCCATTGACGGTGGAGGGGGAGGGCCTTAGGTTAGGGAACGGAGCAGGTGGTGCAGGGAGGCCAGGGTGAGCGTGCGGACGGATGTGAACTATGCGCTGAAGATGTTGCAGTATATGCGGGCAGGGGCGCGCTTGAATTCGCGTGTCCCGGTGCGGCTCGAATGGCAAGAAGCTGGGTCGACACACGGGGTGTCGGGCTTTACGGTGGATATCAGTCCCAAGGGGTGCATGGTGATTGCGCCGCAGGGATTTGTGGTGGGACAGAAATTGCGGATTCGGAACGGGACGAATCTCAAGGAATCGGATGCGACGCTGATTTGGCGGGGGCACGAGGGACGGACCGGATGGGAGCTGGGGTTGGAGTTGCTGCATCCGCCGGAGGAGTTCTGGGGTGTGGAGATTTGAGAGGGTACTCAGTAACCGTCAATCCGTAATCGGTAAGTCAGAGGGAGCGGACGGCGCGCGATGATCGCGCCGTTCTTGTTTTGAACGCGCGTGAAAGAGCAATGAAGGAACCCAAGACAGCTTACCAACCGACGGGTAGGGGAAGCTCTGATCGAGGGTGCGGCAGGACCCGGCGACGACCGACGACCTGGCCGGGCCAGGAGAAGCCGCAAGATTTCCACCGGGCTGATAAAAAAGGGCTTTTTGGGCTTGCGTGGCGCGTACGCGGCACGTAAAGTGAGCATATGCAACCGGGCCCGGCTGCCGGAAACCACGAAAAACTGGTGGATGTAGTGTCTGCGGCACGGGCAGGTGTGTGGGCGAAGGCCTTCTTGTGATTGGCGGCCGCTGCCCCGGCGCCGACCTGACCGCCTGCAATCAGGGCAAGAGGTCGGCACCACATGGCAAAGAGAGATTCCTCGGAATGACGTGAGTCAGCTTTTGGAAAAACAGGTTTGCCGAGGCACGACAGGGAGATGCAAGGAAGGGAGTGGAGGCGGTAGTCGATGACAGCGATCCTTACGATTGCGAATCAGAAGGGCGGAGTCGGGAAGACCACGACGGCGATAAATTTGTCCGCGGCGATTGCAGGAAAAGGGCGGCGGACGCTCTTGATCGACTTGGACCCGCAGGCGAATTCGACGATCGCGTTTTTCGACATGGGGGAAGTGAAAGAGTCGATGTTCGACGTGCTGGGCGACGCGCGGGCGCCGATGGCGAACGTGGTGAAGGTAAGCAAGGACCCGATGCTGAGCGTGGGACCGGGACGGCTGGCATTGGCGAAATTGGAGACGGTGCTGAGCGGGCAGTTCGATGCGCCGTACCGGTTGAAGGACGCGCTGGCTCCGGTGCTGAAGGATTTTGATTATGTGGTGGTGGATACGCCGCCTTCGTTGGGAATTTTGACGGTGAATGCGCTGGTGGCGTCAACGCATTTACTGGTGCCGATCCAGGCGGCGTATTTCGCGATTGAGGGAACGGACGATCTGCTGGAGACGTACGAGCGAATCCGCGCGCGGCCCAATCCTCAATTGAAGATGCTGGGCGTAGTGATCACCCTGTTTGACAAGAGGACGAATATTTCGCGGGACACGCACGGGCAGATCCGGTCAGTGTTTGGCGAAGTGCTGTTCAAAACGAAGATCAGTAAGAATGTGAGACTGGAAGAGAGCCCAGCGTACAAAGAAACGATTTTCACGTTTGCGCCCAAATCGCCGGGCGCAACGGAATACAAAAAACTGGCAGCGGAGGTCGTACAACGTGTCGAAGAGAGTGGGGTTGCCCGTCACGCTGAAGATGCGGCATGACGCGCACTACGTAGAATCGCTGACAAGTTATAGCGGCGCGGCGGTGGGACGGATGATTCCCGTGGATCAGATTCGTCCGAACCCGGATCAGCCGCGAAAAACGCTGGGAGACCTGCGGGAGTTGACCGAGTCGGTTCGCGAGAAAGGCGTGCTGGAGCCGCTGCTGGTGCGGTTCATGCCGCGCGAGGATTGCTACTACATCATTTCCGGGGAGCGGCGGTATCACGCATCGCGTGCGGCGGGACTGCGCGAAGTGCCATGCATCGAGAAGATGGCGGACGACGCGGAGACGCTGGAAATTGCGCTGATCGAGAATTTGCAGCGAAAGGATCTGACGCCGTTCGAAGAGGCGGACGGACTGCAGCGGCTGGCCGAACAGTTTGATTACACGCACGAGGACGTGGCGAAGAAGATCGGGAAGTCGCGGACTTCGGTGACGGAGACGTTGCTTCTACGGCATATTCCGGAGGAACTGCGGAAGAAGTGCATCGACAGCGGGATTTTGGCGAAGTCCATGCTGGTGCAGATTGCGAAGCAGCCGACAGAAAAGAAGATGTACGAGATGTTCGCAAAGATTTTGCAGGGTGGATTGAACCGCGAAGAGGTAAGGCGAGAACGGATGGAGGAGAAAGACGGACCGCAGAAGCCGCAGCCGTTTATTTTTCATTATGAGCCGGAGAACCAGGCGTTCCGGTTCCGGCTGCAGTTTAAGAAGAGCCAGGTGTCGCGGGAGGAGCTGATTCGGACCCTGCGGGAGATTTTGTCGCAATTGGAGGGGAATGAGGCGTCCGAGGCGGATTCGACGGCGGCGTGAGAGGAAAGCCTTAAGTTATAAATTGTAAGTTATAAGTTGCGGCGCGGCCTTGCTGAGGTTGCGCCGTTTGCTTTTTGGGGCAGATTAAAGGTGAACAGCGGACCAGTTGCAAAGTGTAAGCTGAAGGGTTCAGCGGATAGCCGTCACGAAGCGTGCATGGGAGGAAAGGTATAATTTGGTGTGATGGACCTGACGCCGATGCAGATGGAAACGATGGAAAGGTTGTTTGAGGCCGGATTTCGGCCGATTGCGATTCCGCCCTATGAGAGTGCGATTTGCGTGCATCGCGGGGAGTTTGTGGCGTTGCTCGGACCGGTGGAGAATGGCGGGATGCAATTGCGCGCGCCAGCGACAGTGTTGGTGGATGGAAACGTAAGTGTGCGATTAAAGAAAAAGAGTGGCGATGTGTTTGCGTGGAAAGGGAAGGAATTGGTGGCGACGGAGGAGCGGTTGCGGGAGTTGGAGAAGTTTCGCGAGGAGTTGGAGGGGATTTTGGGAAGTCGTAAGTTGTAAGAATGAAGTTGTAAATTCCTTGACACCAGCACCAAGACCGATTGGCGATCCAGGGCAACGCAGGAAAGGCAAACAAGAAAGCCCGTAGCGCTCGATCGCAAGAGCTGAGCCTTAAACAGCAAGGGTGGGGCAGCCTCAAGTTCCGTGGTTTTTGAACCGCCCGATCGAGGAAGGCACGGGTCTGAAGACCGGCGGCCACGAGGGTATGCGTAACTACGAGAGGAGTGGCGAATCGAAGAGAGATGACCACATATGACATCGTTTGCGTGGGAGCGGGGCCGACCGGATTGGCGTGCGCCATGGAGGCGAAGCGCGCGGGGATGCGGCCGCTGGTGATTGACAAGGGCTGCTTGTGCAATTCGATTCACAATTATCCGGTGAATATGGTGTTTTTCACGACGCCGGAATTGCTGGAGATCGGTGATTTGCCGATGGTGTGCCTGGGAGACAAGCCCACGCGACTGGAAGCGTTGAAGTATTACCGCAAGGGCGCGGAGCATTATGGGCTGGGGTTGCGGCTATACGAAAAGGTGCTGTGCGTGGATGGGCATGACGGTGCCTTTACGGTGGTGACGGAGACGGACCGCGGAGTGCAGGAACAATACCACACGAAGAAAGTGGTGGTGGCGACGGGCTATTACGATTTGCCGAATGAGATCGGAGTGCCGGGAGAGTATTTGCCGCATGTGAATCATTACTACACAGAGCCACACCCGTGGTGGAATCAGGACGTGGCGGTGATTGGCGGGAAGAATTCGGCGGTGGAGTCTGCACTGGATTTGTACCGGAATGGCGCACGAGTGACGTTGCTGGTGCGGGGACCGGATTTGGGGGCATCGATCAAGTACTGGGTCCGGCCGGACATTGAGAACCGAATTAAGGCGGAGCAGATTCGCGCAATCTTCAACGTGAAGATCAAGGAGATCGTGCGGGACGGCGTGGTGCTGGAGAACGGTCGGGGAAGCGATGTGCAACTGCTGGAGGCCAAGCAGGTCTTCGCGTTGACGGGATATCACCCGGATTACGAGTTTATTGAGGCGTTGGGAGTGAAACTCGATCCCGTGAGCCGGAAGCCGCAGCTGAATTTGAACACGCTCGAGAGTAATGTGAAGGGGATTTATCTGGCGGGAGTGGTGATCGCGGGGAAGAATACGGGCGAGATATTCATTGAGAATGGGAGATTTCATGGGAAGCAGATTGTCGAAGCTCTAAAGGAATAGGTTCCAGGTTTAATGATTTACTGCGGTGCGGCGCGGCCCTCCAGGGTTCGCGCCGTTTGTTTTTGGGGAAGAACAAAACTATTGCTGCGGCTCAAGCAGGCCAGCGCTACGCGGGAATCATATGACCAATGTAACCAGGCCGCGGAAGCCGTCGACTTTCACGGTGTCTCCGTTTTTTAGGGCGGACATGCAGGCGCGAACAGACATGACTGCCGGAATTTGCATTTCGCGCGCGGTGACGGCGCCGTGAGAGAGGGGACCGCCGGATTCGGTGATGACGGCGACGGCGTTGTAGAAGAGCGGAGTCCAGGTGGGGTTGGTGGTACGGGCGACGAGGACAGCACCTTTGGGGAAAGCGGCGAAATCGTCGATGCTGCGGACGAGGAAGACGGGGCCTTGGGCTTGGCCGGGACTGCCGGCGAGGCCCGAGAGAACGGGGGATGAAGTGGAGGAGGTCGAGGAAGCGGATGCCGGCGAAGGCG
>Ga0306922_10007001_pt1 | contig 10839 bp, 10 predicted proteins | sample sta12Cox44000082_FD_203758 | JGI IMG/M metagenome (GOLD analysis project Ga0306922, IMG submission 203758) | Lab enrichment of tropical soil microbial communities from Luquillo Experimental Forest, Puerto Rico - statoxic.12C.oxic.44.000.082 (v2)... | ecosystem: Environmental > Terrestrial >...
GTGCTAGGCCGACAGAATTCGGCTTATCGCCATCGAAACTATGAAGGGCGCTTTCGGAAACGAAGGCGCCCTTCGCTTTTTAAGCTACTGACGGACGCAGGCTGGATTTTTTGCGCAGGAGGGGGAGGACTTTTTCCACTAATGCGTCGGCGGTGATGCCGTGCTTCTTCCGCAGGATCGGGACGGCGCCATGCTCGATGAAATGGTCGGGCCAGCCGATGCGCACCACCGGTGTGTTAATCATTTGCGAATGCAGATGTTCCATCACGGCACAGCCAAAACCGTTGTGCAAGACGTGATCTTCAATCGTGCACACGACTTCCACGCTGCGAGCGAAAAATTCCAGCGTGCCGGTGTCCATGGGTTTGATCCAGCGCGGATTGATGAGCGCCACCGAAATCCCTTTCCCTTCGAGCTTACGTGCGGCTTCCTGGGCAACTTCAAACATTGCGCCCAAGCCGAAGATCGCTACGTCGCGACCATGCTGCACGACCTCGGCCTTTCCAATCTCGAGGAGCTTCGGTTCGGGTTTGATTTTTACGCCCGGTCCTGAGCCTCGCGGGTAACGAATGGCGATCGGACCGGAGTTGTAGTGCAACATCGTCCAGAGCATGTCCACGAATTCGTCTTCATCCTTCGGCTGCATGTGCACCCAATTCGGGACGTGCCGCAGGTAACCGATGTCGAACAAGCCGTGATGCGTCGGGCCGTCATCGCCGCTTAAGCCTGCGCGGTCCATGCAAAGCTTCACGTTCAGGTTTTGGATGGCGATGTCGTGAATCGCCATGTCGTAGGCGCGCTGGAAAAACGTGGAGTAAATCGCGAGAAAAGGCTGCAAGCCTTGTGTTGCAAGGCCGCATGCGAAAAGCGTGGCGTGTTCTTCTGCGATACCGACATCGAAGTAGCGACCCGAATGCGCCTTCTGAAAATGGGAGAGGCCGGTACCGCTCGGCATCGCCGCAGTGATGGCCACGAGCTTCTGATTTGTTTCCGCAAATTTCGCAAGCGTTTTGCCGAAAATTTCAGAGTACGTTGGCGTTGGCGTCGGCGCCGTTTCCCCGCTTTCGATCTTGTATTTTCCGAGTCCGTGGAATTTGTCCGGCTGCTTGAGCGCTGGCGCGTATCCTTTGCCTTTCTGGGTGAGAATGTGCAGCAGGGCGGGTTCTTCCTGCGTTTTCAGAAACTCAAACGTGCGGATCAGCAGGGGAATATCGTGCCCATCGATGGGACCGTAGTAACGCAATCCGAGTTCCTCGAAAATAACGCTCGGCACGATCAATCCTTTCACGCTCTCCTCGACTTTGTGCGCGAAGTCGGCCACGGATTTGCCAGCAACACTCTCGACAAAGTGGCGTGCCTTTTCATGAAGGTGAGCGAAGGTCGGGCTGGTCACGATCGTGTTCAGGTAGCTTGCGATTGCTCCGACATTTTTTGCGATCGACCATTCGTTGTCGTTTAGCACGACGATGAACCGCTTGGTGTGTGCCTTCACGTTGTTGAGCGCTTCGTAGCTGATTCCGCAGGTGAACGCTGCATCGCCCGCGACGACGATGATATGCTCGTCACCGCCGCGCAGATCGCGGCCGACCGCCATACCAAGCGCAGCGGAAAGAGCCGTCCCTGCGTGGCCCGCGCCGTAGCAATCGTGTTCGCTCTCGGTGCGTAAAAGAAAACCGTTGAGACCGCCGAACTGGCGCATCGTGTGGAAACGATCAAGCCGTCCGGTAAACATTTTGTGCACGTAACCCTGGTGGCTGACATCCATCACGAAGCGATCACGCGGCGTGTTGAACACGCGGTGCAACGCAATCGTCAGCTCCACCACACCGAGGTTTGGGCCAAGATGTCCTCCCGTTTGGGAAAGGACCTTGATCAGCTCATCGCGCACTTCCTGCGCGAGCTGCGGCAGATCCTGTTCACGCAGCGCTTTGATGTTCGCAGGCGAGCGGATCCCGTCGAGCAAACGCTTGGGCGCAACTCTCGCCTCGGAGGTTTGAGAATTTTTAGAAGAGTCTGATTTCGTCATTTGCATCTTGGGAGTCATCGGCACCGGCTGCCTGCCCGGTCGTCTCCGGGGTTGGCTCAAAGTCCTTAACTATCGGCTTGCCTGCGCTATTGCGAGCAATGATTTCGATCTTTTGCTCTGCGTTGGCAAGCCGTTCCTGGCAAATCTTCACAAGGTTCATTCCTTCCTCGTAACGCACGATCAGATCTTCGAGCGGCAATTTGCCAGACTCCATCTGTTCCACAATTTTTTCGAGCCGATCCATCGCGCCTTCGAAGTGAAGATCTGCATCACGCGACTTCGGTTTGCTGCTCATCGGCAAACGCGAAATAAAGCACAGTGGCCGATAAGATGAAAGGAAGGATTGCTCGCAGCTGGGATGCCGGGCAAGCGGCGCGGGTGCAATGGCGGCTTGCCACTGCCAGCGAATGTTAGTAACTCCACCCAGATGCGCATCGTCGATTTTGTTTGCCGCCCGGACGCGCGCCATCGCCTCGTCATGGGATTGGCTGCCGGTGTGATGGTATTCATTGTTGCGCGCGGTCATCTTCGGTTCGCGAGTGCAGCAATTGCAGCTTGGAACGCGTTCGCCGTCGTGATCCTGGCCCTTGATTGGGTGATCGTTCTGACGACTCCGCAGCGCAAAATACGCGAGCGCGCGCAGCAACAGGATCTGAGTAGCTTGGTCATTTTTCTTTTTGTGGTGGTCGCCGCCTGCGCGGCGCTTTTCGCGGTTGGCTTTCTCATCAGCGTGCACAAGGCTCAGGCGAGCGGGCATTTCACCGTCCATCTGGCTCTCGCGCTCTCAACCGTGATCTCTGCCTGGATGCTGGTTCATACGGTTTTCGGTTTGCGATATGCCCACGCGTTTTATGGCGACACCGATGAACCGGGTGCGCACCAACATGCTGGCGGTCTGCTTTTTCCCGGGGATCGGCCGCCGTGCTATTTTGATTTCGCCTACTTTTCGTTTGTGGTCGGGATGACCTGTCAGGTGTCGGACGTGCAAATCACCTCACGTCGCATGCGCCGCCTCACTCTGGCCCACAGCATTCTTTCGTTCGGATTCAACACGATCATTCTCGCGCTGCTCATCAACACGGTTTCAGGGCTGTTGTAGCTGGAGCCTCGCCGAGGCTGATCGATGATCGTAGCCGTGATCGGTGACTCCAGTCGCCTTGGCGCGGCAAACCCTAGAGTGGCCGAGGTCACCGCCTTCGGCTACGACGCATGCGATTAGCTAATCTGCTGCTTGTACGCTGCCGCGTCTTTCAACTGTTTCAGATCATCGGCGTTGTCAATCTTCAGAACGAAAATCCAGCCCTGACCGTATGGTTCTCGGTTGATCAGGCCCGGGTCGGCTTCGAGCGCTTTGTTTACTTCGACCACCGTTCCTTTCACCGGCGCGTAAATGTCACTGGCCGCTTTCACTGACTCGACGACTGCAACCGCGTCTTTCGCATTTGCCTGCCGATCCATTTTCGGTAGCTCGACGTAAACTACGTCAGTCAATTCCGATTGCGCGTGGTCGGTAATGCCGATGCGGACGTTTTCGCCTTCGCGTTTAATCCATTCGTGCGTCTCGTTGTAAAGCAAATCGTCTGGGACATTCATGATGCTGATTTTTTGTAGAGCGGTTTCTTTTCGATGGTAGCCGGAAATCTTTGTCCGCGAATTTCAATATCTATTTGGGCGCCGATCTTCGCGTGCGCTGCTGAGACATACGCCATCCCGACGCCCCAATTCAAGCTCGGAGAAAGCGTGCCACTTGTGACCTCGCCGATGCGCCCGCCATCATACAAAACGGCGTAGTGCGGCCGCGGTGGCGGCCCTTTTTCTTTCATGCGAAATGGAACGAGTTTTTCGCGCGTGCCGCGCTCTTTTGCCTTCAACAAGGCGTCTCGCCCGATGAAGTTCGGTTTGCTCAGATCAACAAAGAGCCCGAGTCCTGCTTCGATCGGATTGTGTTCCGGCGAAAGATCAGAACCGTTGAGCGGATAGCACATTTCCAGCCGCAAGGTGTCCCGTGCCCCGAGGCCGCATGGTTTGATTCCCAACGGTTTTCCCTTTTCGAGCGCGGTGTTCCAAAACTTTACCGCATCTCTTGCGTGAAAGAAAACTTCAATGCCATCTTCTCCCGTGTAACCTGTACGCGCCACGGAAACATTCGTTCCGTTGAATGAAAGATTGACAATGCGGTTTCGCACCGGTGGGCCAACATCTTTGCCAAAGAGCCCGTGAAATAATTCCACCATCCGCGGGCCTTGGATCGCCACCGCGCCAAAATTCGCGCTACGACTTGTCAGATTACAAGGAGCGACGGTCTCCAGTCCGCCGTTGGGGCGATCTGTCCCGACCTGTCGGGACTTGAGATGTCTTCGCAGCCACGCCAAATCTTCTGCCGTGCGCGCCGCGTTAACGACGAGCAGAAATTTTTGCTCGTCGATGCGATAAACGATCAGGTCATCGATGATTCCGCCTCGCTCGTTAAGGAGAAAAGTGTATTGGCCGGTGCCAACATCGAGTTTATCGATGTTGTTTGTTAGCATGACGTTGAGCCATTCACGCGCCGCCGCTCCCTCGACGATCAACTGTCCCATGTGCGAAATGTCGAAGATGCCAACGTTGTTTCGCACGGCTTGATGTTCCTGCACGATGCTCGTGTATTGCACCGGCATGGGCCATCCGGCGAACGCAACCATTTTCGCGCCCAGCCGCACATGCTCATCGTAGAGCGGCGTCTTTCTCGGTGCGGCTTCAGTCACGCGCCGAACCTAGCACAGGTGGGGGCGATTGACCTCAATCGACCGCGGGCGGTTCGGGTGAACTGCCACTACCTTGAAAACGAAACGCGTGAACCTTACGCTGGCGCACCTCATGACCTTGCTGGATAAACTCGAACGCCGTTTTGGTTTTCTGGGCATTCCGGGGCTGATCCGGATCGTCATTGGTTTCACTGCGCTGGTTTGGGTCTTGATGTTGCTGAACCCGGAGTTCGTCGCCGTACTCGATCTGGACCCGGCACGCATTGGGCATGGCCAAGTCTGGCGATTGGTCACCTACATTTTCATTCCCCGTGGTGTCGGGCCGCCCGGCCCAATGCAAACACTGTGGGTGGTGCTGGCCCTCTGGTTTCTCTGGTTCATTGGCGAAGGTCTCGAACGCGCGTGGGGGCCGTTCCGACTGACGCTCTATTTCGTCGTAGGGATGATTGGCACGACCGTCGCGGCGTTCTTTTTCGGCAGCAATTTTTCCAACGTCATGCTAATCGCGTCTTTGTTCTTCGCATTCGCGCGATTTTATCCAGATGAAATCATCTACATCCTTTTTATTCTTCCGGTTAAAATCAAGTGGCTAGCCTGGATTCTAGCGGCGTATCTGCTGATTGGATTTTTTCTGCGACCGAACTCGTATCGCGCGGCGCTGATTATCGCATTCACTAACTACTTCATTTTCTTCGGGCCGGAAATCATTCATCAAACGCAACACCGCCACGACGTTTCGACAAGGCGCAGACGTTTTGAAGCCCAATCACGCAGCTCCACTGAAACGCTTCATCGCTGTGCGGTCTGTGGCGCGACCGAGCTGAGCGATCCAAATCTCGATTTTCGCGTCGCGCGCGACGGCGAGGAGTATTGCATGGCGCATCTGCCAAAGGCGCAAACGCCCACGAGTTGAATTGTTGTAGTCGCCTCGCTGTGTCGAGGCGCGTGATCGAGTTGGGCCCTGAGCACGGCGACACAGCGCCGTGGGTACAGCGCTACACCCTTGACCAGATACTCTCGGGGATGAAACTACCGGCGATGACTGACAAGAACGCCATGCTTGTTCCCGAGGAAGGCTGGCATTGCTTGCATTTATTTTACCGGATCGAGTACGGCCAATGGCAATTACTGAGCCGTGAGGAACAAAACGCTGCGAAAACAAATCTAGCGTCACTGGTACAGGAAGTGCGCGCGATGGATTCCACTCAATTACTTACGCTTGGGGTAGTCACGCCAAAGGCGGACATCGGGTTCATGCTGATCACGCCCGATTTGCACAACGCCAACTGCATCGAGAAACGATTGTCGCTCTCGTTAGGCGCAGACGTCCTCACGCCGGTTTACAGTTACCTCTCACTTACCGAGGAAAGCGAATACATCACGACCGAGGATGAATACACGCAGACGCTCGACTCGAATATCCGAAAGGATCCTGCAAAGCTTGAAGAGGCATTGAGATCATTTCGCGAGCGAATGAAACATTACCGGCAGGAACGCGTTTATCCGACGCTGCCCGATTGGCCGGTGGTTTGTTTCTATAACATGAGCAAGCGGCGCGGCGAGCAACGCAACTGGTACGCGCTCCCGTACGATGAGCGCAGAGAATTAATGAAAGGGCACGCGAATTTAGGACGCGAGTTCGCCGGCAAAGTGAAACAGCTCATCACCGGTTCCACCGGCCTGGATGACGCCGAATGGGGCGTGACACTTTTTTCGCGCGATACATTTCAGATCAAAGCGATCGTTTACAAAATGCGTTTCGATCCCGTCAGCGCCGAGTACGCGGACTTCGGCAAATTTTACATCGGCGTTCAACTACCGCTCGATGAATTGTTCAGCGGTTTGCAGCTGTGAAGTTGTAGCGGCGCTCTATGAGCGCAAACACCCCCCTGTAGCCGCTTCCGTGTGGGAAGCGGCGGCCCGGGACGTGTTTAGCACACGCGCGGTATGTCGTCCGCAGGGCGACGGCTCCCGCAACTCCAGATTCAGGGAGCTGTCAAGCTTCCCCTACAGCAGATTTGCGAGTAGAATGTCGAGCCATCTGGATGGGTGACAGAGCGGTTGATTGTGCACGCCTGGAGAGCGTGTGTGCCGAAAGGCACCGGGGGTTCGAATCCCCCCCCATCCGCGTCCCTCGTAGAACGAGCGCGAGACGCTGGATGCATAACAGTTTCACATAACAATTCTGGCGATTTCCAGTGGCGTTCAGTGTTGTGTGCTGATGTCTCCTGCTAAACGAAGAGGACAATGACGCCGCCGCGAAGAACATTTCAGCGATGGAAAAGCCGCCGGAATTTGAGCCGGACAACGTTTACGGAATTACGACTGGTAAATTCAGCCACGACCAGGAAGGCGGGCTTTGGCACAAAACGATTGAAGTGAAGGGCGATTTATGTGTCAACCTAGATGAACATCCATCAGGTCACTTCACAAAGATCGTATGGAAAAAAGGAGTTGGATTGATTGAGTACGCAATGGGCTACGGCGCAGCACGGAAGGTTTTCGCCTCAAGCGCAGCACTCCGAAGAAGCCATAGGTTCGCCACCCATGACGTGTTCGACCCAAACCTGCGACGAAAGTACCGAGCAATCCACGATGCGATTAGCTACGCGAAATTTCGCAGCCGATCACATCAGGCGGTAATCTGCGTTTACGATGCGGCCGGCAATGTGATCGAGACGCACGAGCACAAGGGCGATTTCAAAGAGCCATGCGTTCGTTGGTGCCAATCGCTACATCTTTCCGAGTGTCTTCGAAGCGGGGTCTCAGAAGTTGTCGCTTTCTGTGCCGACGTCTTCCTGGCGGATCCGCAGTAGAACGTCCTGCCCTCCGCCACTCTGCTCGCTTAGCCAGTTACGGTGTCGAGGCCCCGAAGATGTTTTGGTCGAGCCCGCCTGCGTACGGGCACGTGTCGCGCGTGAAGGTCCCGTCGGGATTCTGCGTGCGACATTGGTGAACGTCGGCCGTGTCGGCATCGGTGTCGCCGCCCTCACGCGGATCCGAGCCCGCGACGACGTTACGCCAGTCGGTCCAGACGCCGTACGAGAACGCCCCGACCGAGCTGATGTATAAGTAATCTCCACCGAACGGCCCCGTCCGGCCGCTGAACTGCTCCCAGTTGGGGTTGCTGCTGACCGTGCTTAGCCGCGTGGACGGCGACCAAGCCAGCGTCGCCGTCAAGCCCGAGGCGCCAAACGCGTCGAGCGACGCCACCGTGCTCTTGTTTGCGCAGTTGCCTAGCGGGTTCGCTGGGCTGTAGCACGGGTCGTTCCGGCTGTCCCACCAGATCGCGTGCATGTTCCCCGCATCGACCGAGATGTCTGGGAACCGCTGGAGCCCGCCGTGCCCCCGAGGGTCGTCTATTAGTACCGGGGTTGTGTGGGCGCCGGTCGCGCCGTCCAACCGGAAGAAGTATATGCCGGACTGACTCCCTACGTTTTGGTGGTATGCCTCCGGCAGGTCCTCCGATGTGACGGAACCGTACGTCGTCCCGCTCGCCACCTCCGTGCCGGGGATCGACGGATCGTAGACGACGTAGACGTAGTCGTGTGCAGCGTCGCTCTGATCCGCCGTGGCTCGCACCTGCGTCCCTCCGCGCATAAACGTGTAGCCGGATTGGCAATGTAGCGCGAAGTCTCCGCATTCACCGGCGACCGCGCCCGAGTCGTCGAGATCGGTGGGGTCGTAAGGCTCGAAAGACAGGATCAGCTGCGGCGTCGAAAAACTCGCACCGCAGTCCGTGGACGCATTGTAGGCGATCGCGTCAACCGTCGATTGGCCGCGCACGTCCGCGAACTGGCGGTATGTCACGTAAACATGGCCATCGCCGGTGACAGAGATGTCCGGGAACTGGATGTCGTGGACGGTCTGGCTCAGCTTCATGGCTGTGGAGAACGTCTGCCCGTGGTCGGTCGAGCGCACGAAGTAGATACTCGAGTTAAAGCCGTTCGAACCACCGCCCGTGAACCGCGCCCACGCGAAGTAGACGTTGCCATCGCACGAACCACCAGTGCGGTCTACCTCAATCGCGGTCTTGTCGTGGAATTTCCCGAGCAGGTTAGGCGCCGAGGAGCCCGTTGCAACGTCGATGGAGCGAATGAACTCCTTGCCGTCGTCGACCGTCGCGCCACCCGAACCGTTCGGGTTCTCGTAGGTCGCCACCCACACGTCGCCGAAGGTCTGAGTCTGCCTCTCTGGATTGGTCGAACTCTCCGAGCCCGCGAACAGGCGTCCGTGGTTATCCCACGCCAGCACGGGGTCACCCGAATCGGCCGTCCGCACGTGCGCGCGTGTCGCGTACGCTGACGCGTCCCCCTGATAGCCGGGAACGAGCGAGCTGACGAAACTCATGCCCCCATCCTCCGAGCGGTAATATCCAAGCCAAACGTCACCGAGACCAATAAATGTGCCGTCCGCCGCGAACACGCCGCAGTAGTCGTTCGCGCTGCCCACGATCACCTGTGGGTTGCGTGGGTTCACCGCAACTGCGGGCTCGTTCTGCCGACCGCGGCTCTGGGAGCAGGCCTGCAGAACGTCGTCCGTGTAGGACTGCCCCGTGACCAGGGTGAAGTCGCTGACGTACCCGCCATTCGCTCCGTTGTCGTTCGTGAGGCGCGTCTCGGGCGAATCGGGCGTGAAGGCTGCAATCGCGCTGATCACGGCGGCTGTGATAAGCGTGACCGAGGCGGGAATGCGTAGATGTGATAGGAGACGATTCCGAGGAAACCAATGATTAGTTTTCATATGTTTTGAACCTGGCAATAACGAGTTGAACTTTGAGTAGACCTTGAGAGTCGGAGACTCCCAAAATGAAAACGGAAACTTTAAGCATCTTGGTCGTATCATTCACATGATGCTGTGATTCGCGTTTACGATGATGCTGGCGACGTGATCGAAACGCCATCAGCTGGATTTGCGCTCTAGCGACAGATTCGTTGTCTTCCCAGTAACCGTGATGAATATGTTCACCCTATAACGTCCGGTACCAGAAAGATAGGCGGTCATAATGGTTTCGGATATGAGCGACATCGACGTCGAATTCTGCCGGTGCGTTCATTTGGAACTGTTAGGTGCTTGTCAAACTACTGGTCTGTCGCGACTAGGTGATCTAATTCGACGGCATACAGCTGATTCCTCGGAAATCGATTGTGGAGCTCGGTCAGGACCTGTCGCGCCTTATGTTTTTGGTTGTCGCGCAGCGCAGCCACCCCAAGCAGAAGCTTGGCAAACGGCTCGAGGTAGTAGCCCTCATCGGCAGTTTTCCGCAGCTCTTCGAGCCCCTTCTCCCGATCGGTTTCAGAGCCGGTGAGTCGAAGGAAAAGCCGAACCGCCACAGGCTTTAAACTGAGCAGATAATTCTCAACCCCCGGGGCGAGATAAGCATCAAACGCCTGGGGATCGACAGCTAGGAGTCTGTTGGCGTAAACGCGGCCCGTCCTCGTGTAACTCAACGCCTTGAGACCATGACCGTCGACGAGCGCGACATAATCTGCGCGGAGTCCATGAGTGAGCGTTTTAACGAACAAAGCACGGGGATCGGCCTCCGATTTTTGGAGTGCTAAATCCGCCAGTCGATCCGCTTGACCGATTCGTTTGATGAAAGACGCTTTCACCTGGGCATCCGGATTGAGAGTCTTCCGATTCTTGAATCGGTTGTCGTCGACAAAAAGCTGGGACTCCAGCACTCCAAGGCGTGTCAGTTCCGAAAAGAGATAGCCTGCGGCGTCTGAAACTGGGCCAAGCGAATCGTTTGGGTGAGCTTCCTGCCACCGCTCCAATGTTCTGTGCGCTTCCGCGAACCTTAAATCATACATCTTCAGCCACGCCGAATAAATCTCCTCCGACTTAGGATTGGAATCAGTGGCCGACAGTGGCGCGATTGAAGCAACGCAAATCAGAAGAGCACTTAGAGCGATTCGCATTACTACGAAGTCTCGTCCGAATAGACTCTGCTCAAGTTGCGCCCGATCAGCCTGGCCGGACGGTCGAGAGTAAAAAGTTACTCGCCGCGGAGACGCCAACGTTAGCTTAGTTTCCTTGTTTAACCCAGCCTGTGACGGGAAGGATTTG
>Ga0306922_10007003_pt1 | contig 10837 bp, 7 predicted proteins | sample sta12Cox44000082_FD_203758 | JGI IMG/M metagenome (GOLD analysis project Ga0306922, IMG submission 203758) | Lab enrichment of tropical soil microbial communities from Luquillo Experimental Forest, Puerto Rico - statoxic.12C.oxic.44.000.082 (v2)... | ecosystem: Environmental > Terrestrial > Soil...
TTCCAGCTGCGCATTGGTATCAATACCGGCTACTGCACTGTCGGCAATTTCGGCGGCGAGGACCGCATGGACTATACAATCATCGGCAGCGAGGTGAACCTGGCCTCACGGCTTGAGTCGCACGCGGAACTAGGTGGCATTCTCTTGAGCCACGAAACCTATTCCTTGATTAAGGACCATGTCCTCGCCGAAGAACGGACACCCATTCATGCCAAGGGAATTGCCAAACCCGTACGCAACTATGCGGTCATCGCGCCGATCGAGGAGCTTGTTGCACAGGGTCGGGCAATTCATGAAGAGCAAGACGGACTAAGGTTACTCGTTGACTTACAAAAGTTGGACAAAGAGAAAGCAGTGAAGGCATTGGAAAGCGTTCTCACGCGCCTCAAGACCTAAGACCTCCAGCGGCCAGAGGCGGATATTCTCGGAGGTTTGTGCGATGTCCGCTTTACCCCCAAAAGCGGACATGGAACTCTATATCCAAACGCAGACGCTCGCGCCAAGATCGAACGGTGCTGCTATAAAACTCGCATGAAGCGTTTGGCAGGCATCGTGGCCTTAACACTTGCGCCATTCGCAGCTGCGGTTCGGAGCACAGGCATGCTGGCAAATAAGCGAACGATCACGCGGACATGACATTCGCCCTGCTTTTCCAATTTGGATTCGGATCTCCCCTTCTGTGGCAAATCACAGATCAAACCCTAAGGAACCACAGGCTCCTAGCATCCTGCACGGGTGCAGACGTGACTGAACGTGTGGCGCGCGTGGCGCCGGGGCTATCGGCACTTCTGCATTACCGGGTTGCGGAAAACCTTCAACACGATCTTGTGGCTGGCCTCTCCGTCGCCGCGGTGGCGCTGCCTGTCGCCGTAGCATATGCAGAACTCGCAGGGTTCAATCCTGTCGTCGGTCTTTATTCAAGCATCTTGCCTCTAGTGGCCTACGCAGTATTCGGCACCTCGCGACAACTGATTGTGAACCCCGACGCCGCAACCTGCGCGATGATCGCGGCGGCCGTCGCACCGGACGCCGGCGGCAACGCTGACCTATATTTATCGCTTTCAATCACGTTGACGTTTTTTACCGGGCTCATTTGCATTGTTGCTAGTTTCTTCCGCCTCGGTGCCTTCGCCGATTTCCTGTCTAAGCCGATTCTTGTCGGTTTCCTAAACGGTGTTGCGATCAGTATTTTTCTTGGACAAGTTGGCAAGCTGCTTGGATTTTCAATAGACTCAAGCGGTGTCATTCCTCGCCTGTTTGAAATCTTCGGCAAGCTTTCGCACACTCATGTGCCTACGCTCGAAGCGGGGTTGGCCAGTTTAGCAGTACTGTTTTTGTCGGTACGATTTCTGCCGCGTATGCCAGCCGCGTTGCTTGTACTCGCTATGGCGGGCGCTGCCTCCGCTCTTTTAGGGTTCGATGCTCACGGCATCGCGGTGTTGGGACACGTTCCCGCCGGGTTACCCCGATTGCGCTGGCCGACATTGCCGCTCGACGAGCTGCCACCGATGATGGCCGATGCGGCCGGTCTCGCACTCGTGTTGTTTTCCAGTGGCGTCTTAACCGCCCGCAGCTTCGCCGCAAAGGGTCACTATACAATTGATGTTGATCGCGAGTTCGCGGCCTTTGGTGCCGCCAACATCGCCTCCGCATTATCCCAAGGCTTTGCCGTCACAGGCGCCGACTCACGAACCGCCCTTGGCGTCGCAGCGGGCGGCCGCACGCAGGTAACGGGGCTCGTCGCCGCTGCCTCAATGGCCATTGTCCTGCTGTTTCTAACTGAACCCCTACAATACGTGCCGACCGCAGCGCTGGGAGCGGTGCTATTATTTGCTGCATTCGCGCTATTCGATGTGGGCACGCTCCGGCATATTTGGAAGATTGACCGCCTCGAGTTCGGCCTAGCGATCACCACCATGCTGGGCGTGGTGGCTGTTGGCCCGATCAAAGGCATTCTGATTGCTGTGGCGTTGGCGCTGGCGCGGTTTGTCAAGCAAATCGCACGACCGCGCGATGAAGTCCTAGGCACAGTTGAGGATCTGGCGGGCTTTCATTCGATAGAGCGGCATTCAACGGCGAAGACGTCCCCTGGTCTTACGCTGTTCCGCTTCAACGGCCCACTGACATTCTTCAATGCCGATTACTTCAAAGAGCGTGCGCTCGCGGCGGTCGAGGCCGCTGGGCCGGATTTGCAGTGGTTCGTAATCGACGCAATTCCGATTAGTGATATCGACTTCGGCGGCTTGACGGCGCTGCGCGATCTTCGCGTAGCGCTTGAGGCGCACGGCGTAAGTCTGATCGTTGCTGGGCGCAGGACAGAATTTATCACCTGGTTAAAGAGGATCGATCTCTACCGGGATGAACTGGAGGACAGTATTTTCCCGACGCTGCGTCAAGCCGTGAAGGCGTACCGAAAAAAGCACGCTGAACTGCTGTGACACCTGGCCAAGATTAATAAGGGACGCGGCCACCATTGTGACCCGGCTAGGACTGACGCCCATCTCACTATTGAAATCACTCTGGAAATTTTGCTTCGTTTTGCAAGATTGCAACCAGTAGTGGTATACTCGCCTTCAAGTTGCGCTGCTGAAGGGCCGGGCAAGCGCCGGGTCGGTCTTCACTCTGCCGCACCTGGACGTAGCCATTCTTTAATGGGGTTGCTGCCACACTGGGTATGACTCCTTAGAGCCTCGGTTGATTCTCATGCTCATGGCAACAGAACTTGATCCTCCGCCCAAGCTGTCATCGCCGCGCATTTTTCTGTTGCGGATGCTGGTTTTTGTTGCGCTTTGCGGCGTGGTCGTCTTTGTGCTGCACAAACAAATCGAAATCGCGTTCATGGCGAATCCCGCCCTGAACAGTTTGATCATTTTCGTACTCATCGTCGGCACAGCACTGTCGTTCCGGCAGGTGTTGCGGCTCTATCCTGAGATTAGCTGGGTCAACGGGTTCCGGGTCTCTATCTCTAAACGGGCGCTTGCGGTCGAGCGACCGCCAACCCTTCTGGCACCCATGGCAGCGATCCTAGGCAGCCGTGCGGGCCACATGGCCATATCTGCGCAGATGCTACGTGGCATTCTCGACTCGATCGCAACCCGGCTCGATGAGGCGCGCGACATCTCGCGTTATCTGACGGGGCTCTTGGTATTTCTCGGTCTGCTCGGCACGTTCTGGGGTTTGATTGAGACGGTCACCTCCGTCGGCGGGGTCATCCAGGGATTGAAGGCAACGGGAGATGCGGCCTCGATGTTCGATGCGCTGCGCGGCGGTCTTGCCGCCCCGCTCAGTGGCATGGGAATTTCCTTCTCGTCGTCTTTATTTGGGCTTGCCGGTTCACTGGTGCTCGGCTTCCTCGATCTGCAATCGAGCCAAGCCCAGAATCGCTTCTACACTGAGCTGGAGGACTGGCTGTCCACCACGGTCTATGACCAGACCGCCGAGCCCGTCGTCGCGGCCGGGGGCGGCGACATCAGGAACGCACTCGAGCGCCTGCGCGCCGCCGTCGGCGAGGCCGGCGGCAACAAGCACGCCTCCGCGGCGATGGCCGATTTGGCCAAGGCAGTGCAAAACCTGGTACAGCAGATGCGCCTTGAGCACCAGACGATCCGGGACTGGGTCGACAGCCAAGCCGCACAGCAGGGTGCGACAAAGCATCTTCTGCAAATGGTAGCGCGCGAGAAGATCGATTCATGAATCCCATGCCGCCGTCCGGTGCATAAAATTTCACAAGGGAATAGCTAGATCATGGCGCTCGCACGAATGCACCGCGGCGACAGCGGCATGAACTACTGGCCGGGATTCGTCGATGCGCTATCGACACTGATCCTCAGTATCATTTTTCTGCTGAGCGTTTTCGTCATTGTTCAGTTCTACCTGCAGCAGGAAGTGCAAGGTAAGAACACTGCACTGCAACAGCTCACTGGCCAAATCGCCGAGCTTGGCGATCTGTTGTCGATGGAAAAGGCCGGCAAAACAAGCCTCGAGAAACAGCTTGGTGCGGTGCAGGCGTCGCTTGCCACTGCGCAGAGTGAGCGCGACAAATACAAGAGCTCCTATGAGGCTGCGGCCGCGAATGCCGCCACGGCACAAGGTAAGGTAAACGATCTTTCGGGCCAATTGGCGGGGCAGAAGGAGATTTCCGGCCAAGCATTAACGCAGGTTGAGACTCTCAATCAGCAGATCGCCGCGTTACGTCAGCAACTGGCCGCGCTCAATGCCGCGCTCGACGTCTCGACGAAGAAGGAGACCGCGTCACAGCAACGGATTTCGGATCTTGGCCAGCGACTGAACGTCGCGCTTGCGCAACACGTGCAAGAGCTCTCAAGCTATCGGTCGGATTTCTTCGGTAAGCTGCGCCAAATCCTCGGCAACCGGCCGGACATGCGCATCGTCGGCGACCGCTTCGTGTTGCAATCGGAAGTGTTCTTCGACACCGGCAGGGCTGACCTCAAGCCCGAGGGCCGCGTCGAACTCGACGCAGTCGCCAATGCCATCGTCGGATTGGAAGGACAAATTCCGGCCGGCATACCATGGGTATTGCGGGTGGATGGTCACACCGACGTGCGGCCGATCGTCTTCAGCCAATTCAGGTCAAACTGGGATCTGTCGGCGGCGCGCGCGATCTCCGTGGTACAATATTTGATCGTTATGGGCGTCAAGCCGTCCCGCCTGGTCGCCGCCGGGTTTGGCGAATTTCAGCCGATCGATCCCGGCGCCACCGAGGACGCCTATCGGCGCAATCGCCGCATTGAGTTTAAGCTGACCGAACGCTGAACCGCTCCTGACGCGGTACGGGCAATCGCGACATCAACAATGGGAGCTTTTGGCGCCGAAATTCCCAGCAATTCCCTTCCGTTCGAATTGTGTCGAGATTCTCACTTGAAGGGGCGGTGAATTCTTCGAGCTCGATCCGGCCGATCAAATCCTCTCGACCATCCGCAACCATCGCCGCCGTATTACGACGGCATCGCGTCGACGAACTGCTTGACCGCGCTGTGAACTGGGCCCCCCCTATGTACTGAGCCCCCGCTCCACGACGAAAATTGGGTTCGTTTTGGAATTTGCGATCAGAAGGCGGTTTCCGATGCTGACAATCTTTTCGGTAGTCTAACTCTTTTTCTGATGCCGCTTTCGTAACCGCACTCCGGGACCGCCACCGTTCTCGTCGATGAACTCCACACCGGCGGACTCCGAAGCTCGTCGGAGCTTGTTTCGCGCCTCTTCTGAGACACGAAGGCCTAAATCGATTTCTACCCGTTTTACAGTCGGCAAAGATAATCCCGCCCGCTCCGCTAGCTTTGACTGCGACCAATTATTACCGCAATTATTTCTGAACGGCCGCAGCGCGCTCATTCCGAGGAACAAAAGATCGTAAAATTGGTCGCGCGTGAGCCACGCACTCTGGTCGGTATCAGGCGCGCCTTGATCCGTCACCATCTGCTGGAAGAGAAAATCGCCGCCTAATTCGCTATCGCTGAATTCCGAAATCGACCATTTCGTGATGGCCATCACACCGGCCGAACATAAGGTCGACCTGACTGTGACCCCAGTCACACAGCCACCGTATGTCCAGGACTAGACTAGCCTTATTTTCAGGCGAGGGTCTCTCTAATTATAGGAGGCGAGCATGAGCCTGCAAAGTAACAACGAGTGCGACGGGCGGGAAGTCTTCATAAGTTATCGGCGATTGGATAACATACCTCCGCCCGACCGTCGGAATAGCCAGGGCTTTGTTAACTACCTTCTTAGGCAGGTCCGCGCGCGTTTGCGAGAAGAGGGGATACCCGATGCAATCCTCTGGCAGGATCGTTCAGAAATCGAGCCAGGTGACGTTTGGAGTGACGCAATAAAGAATGCGCTCGATAGGGCCGAATTGTTCGTTGCCATCTTGTCTAAGAATTACATTACGAGTTCTTGGTGCAAACAAGAACTTGGTGCCATGAAATCGCGAGTTGAGTTGCTCGGTGAGGCTGCTGGGGCACACCGCATCTTTCGGGTCGATAAGCACAAGGTGCCGGAAAGCCAGGTGCCGGACGCGCTGCGCAGAATTCAGTCAGTGCGATTTTATCGCGAGGACTACGACGCCAAGTGCGTTGATGAGTTCTTCTGGGGGGGGAAAGTCCGCTTATCACGTGAATTCGACAAGGCGCTACTCGAGTTGACGTCAGCCATTTGTAAGCGACTTGAAGAGCTGGGGATTCCAAGTGCGCCCATCGAACAGCCCGAACCTCAGGTAGATCATGCCTGTCCAAGTAATGGACGCGTTGTATTCGTGGCTAAGCCCGCTGGCGATATGGTAGAATCATACCGAACCCTCGTTGAGGAGCTACGGGGCAGGGGTTTCCGTATTACGCCCGATCCTGACGAGGATCTCGGCAACCTGGGGGAGCAGGTGCGGTGCGCAGTGCTCAATGCTCTTGCTGAGGCGGAATCGTCCATTCACTTGCTCGGTATAAGGAAAGGCATGCGTCCAGATGGGTTGGATATGGATCTCGTGCCAATGCAGCTAGCGGCTGCGGCGGACGAGGCTAAAAGGAGACCTTGTTTTGAGCGGATGATCTGGGCGCCTAGTGTATTGCCGGTGGAAACATCTGCTCAGGCCAAGGGAGCTCGCAGCGACCCGTTGAAAATCCTAAAGCAATTTGGCCAGCAGTTGTTGCCAATGGATCAAGTTGATAGCGATACGGCTTCGCGCTTTAACGAATTTGTGCTTCAACGGCTGAGTAAAAAGCATTAGTGATCCGGAAACTCTTGCGATGTAGGAATGCCTTAGGTTAACCACATTATTGACGCACGAGAACGAGAGGATGCAGTACTAATCGGGGAAAAGCTGGCTTCAGCTCGGGGGACGTTTATGAGCTCTGAGGGAGCAAGCGCCGGTTTTGACCGGCCATTTATTGGTTTGCGGCCCTTCGAGTACAGCGACCGTGAGTATTTTTTTGGCCGCGACGACGAATTGAACGTGCTCGAGCGCCAGGTCAAACAGAACCGTTTCGTAGCTGTTGTCGGCAGATTAGGGTGTGGAAAATCCTCTCTGATCAGCGCCGGGCTGCGGCCGAGGTTTGAGAAAGTCTCCGATCATCGGTGGAATTGGATTGAGGTGCGTCCAGCCGATGCCCCCGTCAGAAAATTGGCGTTGGCCTTGGCAGATTTGACGAGTGAGACCGGCGATCTCTTACAGGCTTGGGCCGATCGCTTTGAGCGTGTTCTTATCAAATCAAGCTTCGGCATCGCCGAAGTCTTGAGATCGATTCGACAGCGATCCGGAGTCAGCCGAGTTTTGCTGCTCGTCGATCAGTTCGAGGAATTGTTTCGATTCGCAAGTCTTCGGTCTGACGGTGGCCTCGATCCGGCGACGTTTGCTGAACGTCGGGATGAGGCCACAGCATTTGTCCGCCTGCTTCTTGCGGCAACGGAGTCGCCCGAAGTGCCGATTCACGTCGTCGTGACGATGAGATCGGATTTCATCGGTGACTGCGCGCGCTTTCATGGCCTCCCCGAAGCGGTCAGCCGGAGCCAGTTCCTGGTGCCCGGCATGACGCGCGATCAGAGGGAAGATGTGATCCGCAAACCCTTAAAACTTGCCGGAGGTGAACTCGATCCCGACCTTGTTCAGCGTGCGCTTAACGCCACCAATGAAGAATCTGATCAACTGCCGATCCTGCAACACGCTATGATGAGGTGCTGGGAACGCGCGTTCCACCGCCGCAGGCAGGAAGTGGATCACCGACCGCATCTCAGGATGAAGGATTACACGGCCGTCGGCGGTGTGGACAAGGCATTGTCTGTTCACGCGAATGAAATTGTTAAAGCCTTAGGCAGGCGGCCGGACTCCACAACAATAGGCCTCGAACTTGCGACCAAACGGGTTTTTCAGGCACTAACCGAAACAGACAAGGGGCGTTCGGTACGCAGGCCTCAGCGGTTCTACGATTTGATCCAATATGTCAGACCCGACGATGTCAGTGAGGGCGCGGCAAAGGAGGCCACGAGTGTGGTTGTCGATTGCTTTGCGAGCCATGACTGCTGCTTTTTGCGTGTCATCCCGCCTGCCGATAAAAATGATAATTCTGATTCCATCATCGATATTGGGCACGAGGCGCTAATCCGCCGATGGAACAAGCTTGAGGGAAACGGGGAAGAGAATTGGATACGCGAAGAGGAGCGGGATGGGGAACAGTATCGAGGTCTCCTGAGGTATGCGGACGCGGGAGCCATCATACCTCCTGAAGATCTGGCTCGGTTGGAAGATTGGTGGTCCAAACGAAAGCCTAACAGTTTTTGGGCGCGACGGTACACCACGCATAATGAAGACCATTTCGAAGAGGTTCGTGAGCTTTGTGCGCGAAGCCGGGCTGCGGCAGACGCCGCGATTGAAGAGCATCAGAGGTATGAATCTCGAGTGATCGGGATAATCGCGAATGCGGTCCTAAATCCAAGGCGTTACAACGGTGCCGCGGATAGTCTGGCAATGGCGCTTAATAAGCCGCCACACCTCCCGAATGTAACGGAGTACGTAGAGGTACTTTATAATGGACTAAGCGGACTTCGAGAAAGAAGACGAATTGAAATGCCCGGTAATTTCGCAAAACAAATATTTGCTCTCAGTTTTGCTCCGACGGGCAAGCTACTCGCGGCGGCTATACCTGACCACCTCCTATTCTACGACACCGATGCTGGCAAATTTATTCACTCCGAGAGAATCTCGGGTGGATGGGTCTTATCACTTCGATGGAGTCCGGATGGAAAGCGAATATATGTCGGCACGAGCCCGGTTGGACGGATTTTGGCTGCGTGCTCCATCGAAAAGCTCCGCAAATACTTCACAGATTGCAGCAAGGACAAGTGGGACCTGTCGGTTGATATCGGGAACCGGGAGCATCCTGGGGGCTACGGCGCGTGGAGCCACGACAGCAAATCGATATTAGTTGCGGGGTGGCAACGTCGTGCAAGTATATGGGATACATCGAAAGGCGAGTTTAAGGGTCTCATTCACGATGACCGCCTGGAAAGTAATCCGCTGGATTATTTGTGCAGTGGCCTTGCAGCAAGTGCCGATGGCAAACGAATTGCTCTTGGCGCCGCATCGGGCAAGATTCATATCTTTAATGCCCGTTCCAGAGGGCAGGAGGGGTTTTCCTTGAAACTGGAGAAATCCTTAGATCCCATAGAACAGAACACCAATCCAGTTCCGTACTCGCTGGTATTCGACCCGCAAAACAATGATCGGCTACTCGCTTCTTATATGGCCAGCCACCGCATGGCGTCATGGAAAATTGAGAAAAACGCCCACTCCACTTTCGGGGACGAAGAATCAGGACCCGTTTGGCAGGTTGCTTTTGATCCAGACGGCAAGTTCGTGGCCTCTGCCACTGCCGACTCCGTTGTACGGCTATGGCCGTGGCCGCCAACTGATAGCGAGGGTGCGGTTCAATTGCGGGGGCATATCGCTTCCATATTCTCCGTGGATATCAGCCCCGAAAACAAAAGTGTCGCTTCTGCTTCTTTTAATGGCACAATTCGACTATGGGTCAAAGACTCGCCGTTGTCTCCAACATTGCTTTCCGAGTCGGCTTCCATGCCTGCGCCCAACGAATTTCGCTTACAAGACTGTCAGATATCGGTCACAGCAGACGGCAGCAAAAATTTTTCAGGGACGTTACCCCAAGAGTTTGGTGAGGTCAGCGCCGCTGCTGTGAGCGCGAATGGTTCGGGAATTGCAGTTGTACCGCGATCCGGTCGACCCGTACTGTTGTTAAACCTTCGTGACCATATGACGCCGGTAAGTGTGACTTTGTACGGCGTTATGGCCGAATGGACGGCCGTTGCATTTCTCGAAAACGACAGTCGCATCGCGGCAAGCACGAAGGAAGGAAAAATTTTTGCCTGGCCATTTTATTCTGATGTGCGCTCGCTTGAGGAGTTTGCAAAGGAGCGCTTACCATTGGTCCGGGACAAGAATGGCTTGGAAAAGCGACTTGAGGTTCCTGGATTTATCCTCCGCAGCGGGTCTGAGCGCCAGGGACCAGGACCTAACCAGCCAGATTGAGGCGCTCAAGGCCGCTGCCGCGGTTTCCGATGCTGACAATCTTTTCGGTAGTCTAACTCTTTTTTTGATGCCGCTTTCGTAACCGCACTCCGGGACCGCCACCGTTCTCGTCGATGAACTCGATCCCGCTCCTTTCCAGTGCGGACCGGATTTTTTCAACTGTTTCCCCTCGACCGCCCAATTGACCCTCAGCTGACTCCAGCCGAGCGATAGTCGGCTCCGAAATTCCCGAATGGCGGGCCAGGTCCGATTGAGACCAGCCAAGCAAGGCGCGGGCCGCTTTGACCTGTCGAATCGTAGTCAATTTCCAAAATCCAAATTGATAGAATTTCTATTGACACTGGCCCTGGCGCGGTTTAATAGAAATCCTATCAAACCGATCCAGCTCGGCCATCTTATACAAGGCCGAACGGCCCGAAAGGAGAGGAGGCATGTCTTCACAGCTAATGAGCCGCAAAGTTGCTGATCGCCGCTACTTCATCGGCGGCTCTGACGCTCGGATCATTATGGGCGACGATGAGGCAGCCCTGCTCCGGCTGTGGCGGGAGAAACGCGGCGAGATCGAGCCAGAGAACCTGTCAGGCAACCTCATCGTACAGCTTGGATTAGCAACCGAAGAACTGAACCGGCGCTGGTACCAGGCCAATAGCGGGCAAGTGCTTAACGATGTGCAGCGTCGGATTCGGCATCCGGTGCTGCGCTGGATGGCGGCTACGCTGGACGGCCGGGTTGAAGCGACCGGCGCGGTGTTCGAGGCCAAATTCATGCTGCCCTGGTCGTTCTCGGAAG